>Ga0111201_1009_pt1 | contig 34837 bp, 33 predicted proteins | sample DeeMarSWOR324_28_FD_80375 | JGI IMG/M metagenome (GOLD analysis project Ga0111201, IMG submission 80375) | candidate division Zixibacteria bacterium SM23_73_2 | reverse complement strand
TAGCTCCTGATAGAACAAAAATGGGGGTTCTATTTTATAGGATCGAACTTCTGCGGTTTTTCCTGTTTGCCACCAACCAAGATCATCAGCCCTATCCTCAAGTTATACAGCTGCAAGTTAAATGGATACTTCCAGAAAACCTCTTTATCGTTTATCCTTACTCCTCTTCCCTTGGTCAATATATGACTGAATCCCAACTCACTGAAGAAAATCAGGTTTTTGGAAAGGAGCCTCTGCAGTCCAAAACCCAATTCTCCCCCTATCGTGGAAGACATTTCCATTTCATGATAAGGGTGGTGAAAATGCTCGAAGGTCCTGCTTAGACTAACCGTTTTCAGCCCGCATTTCCCGTAGATACTTGTATTTGAAGAGAGTGAGTAGCAGTATTTTATATGAGTGCACCATTCCGTTGTGGACCACGTTATGGTCGAAATCCAAGCACCCCCAAATATGCTTGTTGAACGACTGGTTTTCTTTGTATGGGCAAACTCAATTCCAAAAATTACCTTGTCATTGATAAAATAGTGAAGCCCAACACCAAGTGGGAAGCCAGGTTCTGATCCAGGTTGGTGCGGTGCTGTGATCTCCGGGTAATCACCATCCTGATATAATTTGCTGACTATGACCAGACCGGTCTGGAAAGATATACCGTACCGACCAGCCAGCTTCTGTGATTGGGTTGGCGTGGGAAAACAAAGCACAAAAATGACAACCGCTGCGACAGCAGATATAATCCCTCTTCTCATTTCATTCCTCCCTTTGATATGAATTCTTTATACATAGGCATCAGGAAATGCCGATTTCTAATTGATTAGGTAATTCCCCTTCCTGTTACAGAATCTAGAGATTACTCTTGAAACACTTATAAAACCCGCCCAATAGGGAAATCCTTTTATTTATTCTAACAAATTAAAATCACTCATAGAATCTTGTCAAGTAATTTTTAGGGAATTAATCGGGCAGTGGTGCCCGAACTACGAAAATCCTTTAGAGACTAATTGATTTTGTAAAAGTGAGATTGCTTCTCCCCGACTTCGTCGGGTATCGCAAAGACAGAACCAAGAATGTCATTGCGAGCGAAGCGAAGCAATCCCCTAATAGAGAGACAGATTGCCACGCCCTTCGGGCTCGCAATGATGGTTAAAAATATGGGTGCCCAGGTTGCCCCCAACATGTGTTACTCTGGAGTGTCAAGCCCCTCCTGGGTTGGGATCTACGACTTCAGCTTGACTTGTAAACCCAAAGGATTTACTCAATGAACACATAAATCAGGTCAGGCTATGCCTGACCAAGTTAGCCTGCCTGTCCGGCCAGGAAAGGCTAACACTCCAGAAAAAAAGTAGGGGAACCTCTTGCCTGCCCGTTTCGGGTGGGCTCCCGCGGGAGGGGATAAACCCCTCCCCGACGTTCTGTCAGGAGTAGCTCCTGACAGAACAAGAAAAAAGGTTAAAGCTTTACTTTAAGCTTTAACCTTATATATCAGATTATACTATAAAATCCCAAAGGATTCTTTTAATGCACCTCCTGTTTCCCCTCAAGGATGCTGGTATACTTATTACCCGAAGTCAATATCTCCATCGCCTTCTTAACCGCAGGATCGGTCTCTAAAATAACGTGCTCGTAAACAGCCTTATCCCCGAAAAGATTTCTCAGAATGTCCCTCTTTATGCTGGTTTTGATATAGTCGGTACTGCGCTGGAAATCAAGCTCCTTTTCCTTTTCAATCAGACCGCGGAAATCCTTAATCACGTCAGAGTAAAGCTCATCTTTTTCCTCGGACTTTAGAGTCTTTTCGACCGAATCAAGCTCCATCTCCAGAAAGGTCTTGTAGGTAAAATCATGTCTGTTGATGAAATCCTTGAACTGGGAAAAAACCTCATCGGTAACCTCGAAATCCTCAGTTACCTCTTTATTTTTTGAAAGGTACTCCACTGCGAAATCGAAAAACATCTGCTGCCTTTCCAAGTTTATCTCGATAGGCTTGAGCTCCTCAGCCTCTAAGATCACGTCCGGGATAATCCCTCCCCCACCAAAAACCCTTCTTCCGTTTGAGGTGTAGAAAATCCCTGGTTTTTGGGTGCTGTCCTCCTCGGCATCCTCGGTGTAATGCTTCTTCGATCTCTCCGGTTTCTGGATAGACCTTCCGCTGGGAATGTAATATTTCGCCACGGTGAGCTTGAGAAAAACATCAGCCGGCATCTCGTAGATCTGCTGGACCAATCCCTTGCCAAAGGTGGTATCCCCAACCACCACCCCCCTATCCCAGTCCTGGATCGCCCCTGATACAATCTCCGAGGCTGAGGCGGTTCCCTCATCCACCAGAACCACCAATGATATATCACCCAGAAGTGATCTGGAGCGGGAATGAAATTCGCTTATTTTGACCTCATCCCTCCCCTTGGTATAAACGATAAGCTCATCCGGATCTAAAAAGAGGTCCGCTGTTTCCACTGCCTGAGCCAGAAGCCCGCCACCATTACTCCTTAAATCGAAAATCAGTCCCTTTATCTTTTCCTTTTTCAGCTTTTTTATCGCATCCTCAAGCTCATTTCCCGAATCCTCGGAAAATCTGGAAAGCCGGACGTAACCAATATCGTCCTCAATGACCCCGTAATAGGGAACGTTCTTGAGAGTTATAACCGCCCTTTCCAGCTCGTATTCCAGAGGCTCCCCCAGCCCCTCCCTTTTGATGGTCAAAACCACTCCGGTCCCTGCTGGTCCCCGCATCAGATTGGCAGCATCCTCGGTGGTCATAGCCTTGGTTGATTCCCCGTCGATTTCGATTATCCGGTCACCAGCCCGGATTCCCCTACTATAAGCCGGGGTTCCCTCAATGGGTGAGATCACCGTGATCCAATCATCCCTTATGTCTATCATCATACCCAGCCCCTCATATTTTCCGTGGGTTATCTCCATCATCCGATCGTGCGCCTTTTTATCCTGCATGGTGGAGAAGGGATCCAGGATCTCGAGCATTCCTCTTATTCCGGAGTAGATCAATTCCTTCCGGTCCACCTCCTCAACGTATCTTGAATCTATGTTCCAGGCCACCGAGTTGATCAACTGAACGTAGGAGTACATGGTATCCTTTGGTTTCTCCACGTCCTCAGCCTTAACCTTCTCCTGAGCCTCACCCAACCCCACTATCCAGATAATCAAAACCGAGATTAAAGCAAGACCCACTGCTAAAAGACCATATTTTTTGTCACCCTTCATAAAGACCTCCAGATAAAATAAAATCAGACATATTTTCTATTTTCAATTTAATAAAAATAAATTAATTGTCAAGCTAATTGATGATGAAAATACTGTTTTGGCTGTCTGTGCAATTATATCATATTCAACGACTTAACTTGAAAATCTGAACTTGCTTTTAAAGTGTGGTTTTTCACCTGTTTTTGTAAGTTCTCTTAAGTCAAACGATTAGAAAACAAAGCCGGATTTTTCAATCAGAAAAATGACCTTTTTTTGCACACTCAGAGTTTATACGGAGGGACTGTTACGGTTGTTTCAATATCTGCTCAAACCATTTGATAGTAGCGAAGCACTAAGGAATCATATGTGGCAATGAATACCTGCGTTTTAAAAAAAGTTTGACCTCAAGGGTTTTTGGATTTTTTAAGTTCCTCCAGTTCCTTCTTTAACATCTCCAGCTCAATTTTCAGATTTTGCAGCTCCTCCCTGGATAACTCAAAGCTTTCGCTTTCAAATTCACCTTTCTTTTTTTGAGACTGTTTCAACTGCGCCAGGTACTCATCCAATGATATTTGATACTGTTTTTGAACCTGGATCTGCTTCTGGAACTCCTCCATCTGCTTTTTGATCTGCTTTTGATTTTCCTTCACTATCTGGGTGGAGAGCTTTATCTCCTTCAAATCCGGAATCTCCGAGACCTCCGGTATCTCATATTCGGGGATGAGGACCTCGTCAGGTTCGGAGGGGTAGTTGTCATGACTGTAAACTCCATAGAGCGGCTCTGCCTTGTTAATTGTGGCAACCAAGGACCTCTCCTCTGTCTTCTCCTCGCCTTCCCTCAATACCTTGATCTCCACCAACTCGCCGGGCCGGGTATCCAGTATCAGTTTGCGAAGATGGCTCTCATCTCTGACCCTCTGCTTACCGAATTCCACGATGATATCCTCATCCTCAATCCCGGATAAATCAGCGGGGCTCCCCTCAACCACCTCCTCGATATAGACCCCCTGCGATATTCCACGTTCCTTTTTCTGCTGATCATCCAAATCCGAGGGGTATATTCCCAGATAACCCCTCTGTATGGTTCCGTACTCGATTATCTTATCCGCTATTTTCCTCACCTCGTTTATTGGAATTGCCAGGCTCACCCCGGAGGGAAGCTCTATCTGCCTGGGAGGTATGACTATGGTATTTTTCCTGCCCTCCTGAACCATTCTCACCGCCTCGATAAAGGAAGGATCCGACACCTTCACCGAGACTATTCCCACCACCTCACCTCTGGTGTTCAAAACCGGTCCTCCGGAGTTACCCGGGCTGACGTTGGCGCTCATCTGGATAAGCCCATCTTTTCTGATTCCGTTGACCACTCCAAAGGAGACCGCATTGGGCACCCCGTAGGAGTTCCCCACCACCGTAACCCAGGAGCCCACCCTCACCTGATCGGAGTTTCCCATTCTGGCAGGGGTCAGTTCCTTCTGGTTAACCTTTATCACTGCCAGATTGTACTGATCGTCCGTTCCAACCAGGTTTCCCTTGACCTCACTCCCGTCAGGCAGGGTGATCTTGAACACGTTCAAACCACCTGCCACGCTGGTGGTGGTCAGAATGTGACCGTCCGGTCGGTAGACCAGGCCCGAGCCAACAAAGGTCGCATAAGGAGCCTTTTCCTTTTTCTTACCGTACTGGGAGTAAAAGAACTGAGCTGCCAGATCCTCCTTTTTCCCCTGAATGGTTACCAGAGACGGTTTGGTTTTTTCTACCAGTAAAGCAATGCTTTCCTCTAAGGACTCAAGTACCCTCTTTTGAGCAAAGGTCTCTTTTTGAAAAGGACACAAAAGAAAGGAAAAAATAAAAAGTATTGTTAAAAAGTAACTGACTTTATATCTCATCTTAAACCTCCTTTAAAATCCCCTTCTTTTTGCCACTGCCTGTGAAGACACCATAGGAATCACGTAATGGCTTTGATATCTTCTCCACTCGTATTGAGAACTAACCTTCTCGATCACGAACTGGGAGAGGTTTCCGCTTTCTGGCTGTCTATCTCCCCTGGGGCTAAGTTCTCTTAATCTCAGGTTATCCATTACATAGGTAGTAGGCTTATCCTGAGGGTATTCACTCTGCTGGCTCTCCGTATTTATTCTGGTTAAGAAGTTATCCCTTTGGGGGGAGACCCCTTTTTCTGATTCAAAAAGACCAAGCGGTTTAAATATCACTATGCTCAGAAGAATTACAACTGCTGCTGAAACCGCAATCGCCCATCTTCTGGGGAAAAGGGTTTGGGGTTTCAGCTCCTCTATCTTTTTTGAATTAGGGTACCTCTCTATTTCAGCGAAGAGCTTTCTGTTGAAATCCGGGGAAGGTTTTAAAACCTTAGCGCAATTTATCATCTCCGAAAGCTCAAAATAAGCCTTTGCTTCCCTGGCGCAGCTTTTGCACTCCTTCAGGTGTTTCTCTATATCCTTCTTTACCTCAACCGATAAACACTCGTCATAATAGCTCGGCAGGTATTGTCGAACCTTTCGACAATTCATAAACTCCCTCCATTTTGGGCTTTAGCTTTTTCCTCAGAATCCCTCTTGCCCGGTTGACCCGGGATTTCACTGTGCCTAAAGGAATTTCCAGAACGTTTGATATCTCCTCATACGAAAGCTCATTTATGTCCCTGAGCAAAAAGGCTTTTTTATATTTCTCAGGCAGAGATTTCATCTCCTTCTCTAAATAATATTGAAACTCTCCTTTGAAGTTACCGAAATCTTCGGAAAGGTAACTCTGAGCTGGTTTTCTCAGAAGCGATTCCAATCCGAAGAACTTAAACCTCTTTTTCTTTTTGAGCTCGTTTCTTGTCAGGTTCAATGCAATGGTGTAAATCCATGTGGAGAACTGATAGTTGAAATCAAATGAGTTTCTCTCCCGGTAAACTCTTAAGAAAGTCTCCTGCAAGATATCCTCTGCTTCCTCTTTCGTTCCTAACATCCGATATACCAAATTATATAGTTTAATCTTATAACGGTTAACCAAAGCCTCAAAAGCAATCCTATCCTCATCCAGGACCCTTTTAAACAGTTCATTGTCCGGGACAGCTTTGCCATCCATCCGATTTCCTTTTTCTTTTTCCTTTTTCCTGTCCATCTATTTATACAACCTGTGGTTTTTTTTGTTCCAGCTTTAAAACCCAAAAACCTAACCGATTTTGCCCCAGGGAAAACCCAGAAGAACTAAAACCAGAGCCCAGATAATCAAAAAAAGGGAAGCGGGCAAAAGCATCGAATAGATCTCATTAAACCCTACCCTGAAGTAATTCTTGGTTACGATCAGGCAAAGATGAAGCGGTGAAAGCATAACCCCCGCAAAACCAGCACCGTAAGCCAGCATCATGTATCCGTAATTTATCCCATTGGGCGAAAGAAAAGAAAAGAGTATGGGGTATGAGATTCCAACAAAAGCTGAGGTCATACCGGTTAAAATTCCCACGGTAAAGGGGACGATTATGATGGCAAAGATCGGGGAAATGCCGAACTCCGCTATGGTTTTGGGTATGGTCTCTATGGCACCGGATTCGGTGATGATCTTTTTGAATATCATAACCGCTATAATCAATACCACCATCTCCAGGGTAACAGCATCTTTGATCATTCCCCAAAATCTTTTGATTCCAACCTTGCTGGTAAAAGCCAAGAAAACAATGGTTATTCCCAGAGCTAAAGCCAGATCCATTCTGAATATCAGATTCAAACCCACCACCAGAAGCACCGGCCAGATCCCTTTTAAAACCAGACCCATATTTTCTGTAAATTTTTTTTCGGATGGAAAGGTCTCACCTTCGACTTTTATTTTACCTGAGCAGAACAAAATCCCTCCCAAAATCATAGCCAGGCTCAAAGGCAGCTGGGCTAATATAACCTCCCGGTAATGGATTCCCAGAAGCGAGGCGGTGAGGATCACCCCTAAATAGAGAGGCCAGATAAACTCCAGGATGTGCCGGAACCAGTAGTTCACCATCATCTTGAGCCCGGGTGTTATTTTTTTCCTGTTTCCCACCTCCTCCACCATGGGAGCGGACATCATCGCTCCCGCAGGCATGGGCAAAAGCCCCACAGTGGCAGGTAGAAAAATTAAAAGTAGTTTTGTATTTCTGAATAAATTCTCCAGACCCGAACTTAAATTCTCCAGGCTTCTCAGATTCTTCAAAAGCTCTCCAAAAATCAAAATCAAAAGCACTATTATAAGCAGGTGTAAAGTGGGCCATTCCACAGCTGCTACTGCCATATATTTTACTAAATCCAAAACCGAGAGCTTGAATAGAAAACCTAAAAACAACGCCCCTAAAAGGATGGTCAATCCTATGGATATTTTCCTCTGGATTAAAAGGATGATAAGAACAAAGACTAAGATTAATTTGAAAAGCTCAACCATAGTTTTTCTGAGGACTTTTTATTTAAACGGACTGTTTTTTTAAATCAATTGATTTCTCCGAAAACAAAAAAGCCGACCAAAAATGGACGGCTTTTGAATTCAATCTTTAAAAAATTATAATCTGTAGGCTGTGGTTATGAATATTTTATTGGTAGTGTATTTCTCCCTGACATCTAATTCAGGATATTCGAAATCGTAAAATCCTCGGTTCCAGGAGATATCCAAGGTCATGACTTGGTCGATTAAAAATCCCAAGCCCAAGGTGATAAACCTTCTATCTGACTTAAGGTGACTTGATTTAAAGGGTAAAGGATCCTCATAAAAACCAGCTCTGAGTTTTCCGCTTATCTGGGGGACAAGATACTCAGCCCCGATATGCCATTTGAAAACATCCTGATAATATTCCTTTACGTCAATATTTTTTACTCCGGACCTGTATCCTTCCCTGTATTGCAACTGGGTCCAGTCAGTGTAATTAAAATCAGCAGCCAAAAGCAGGTTTTTGAAGTTGAAAGCACCTCCGAAGGTGAAAGAGAAAGGATGGGTCAATTTCCACTTGGGGTAGCCGGTCTCCTCTATATAATAAATGTATATTAGTGTATCATTGGGATAGTAAGGGGTGGAATCCGTGTTTAGAAAATACTCTTCATCTACAGTAAGCCAAACAGGGGAACTGATAACCCCGCCTAAAGATAGATATTTATTAGGCTGTAACATAATGCCAAATTTGAGATTAAATCCTGAGTAATCGTCCTTGAACTCCCAATCGTCATTTATCTCGTAAAAGGTGTCAGCCACAAAGAAAGCTAAAGAGTCTATGTAGGTATAATCATCCTTACCATTCCAGAAGTTCAAAGACAAGCCCAAGGAGGTGTTAGGTGAGATATCGATTGCTCCCCCTACTGACCAGACGTAAATGCCACCCGATTCAGAAATAAGTTCCATCTGTATAGGCTGCATACTTTGGCTTAAGGTGTAAACGTTTTTAAAAGTATGGTCGAAGCTGGTAATCCTGTTTACTCCCAATCCAAAAACCAGACTACCCCGATAGGTCGGAATTGGCAGAACCAGGCCAGCGGAACCTAAACGGGTATTGGATTGCAGTCGGTCAACGTTCTGATAGTAAGGGGTGGAGCCAAAATTAAGATATCCAGTCTGGTTTTTAAATCTCTGGTGAGTCATCCCCAGAGTAAGCTCAATTCTTTTAATCCTTGCCAGACCCGCGGGATTGTATATAAGAGCGGAAGCATCGTTGCAAAAGGCAACTCCTGCACCACCCATCCCCATATACCTTGCTCCTACCCCGAAGGAATTCCCCGCGGACGGTTCCTCAATCGGTTGCCACTCCTCGAACATCTGGGAATGCGTGATGTGGGCTGTTAAAAACAAAACAAAAAACATTAAGAAAACTGCTCTTTTCAGCATAGTATCACCTCAGAAATCTATTTTCTCCTTTTAGGTGGTTTTTCTTCCTTCTTTTTCTCCTTTACGGGTACGGGTTCCTCCTTTTTCTCTTCCTGCTTTACTTCCTTGCCTGTTTTAAGCACCTTCTTTATCACCCTTTCAGATTCCTTTGACTTAGGTTCAGTAATCACCGGAGTCACAACTCCACCTCCACCAATATATGGAGGTGCCAGGCTTTCCTCACTTCTCCTCCTTTCGCCTTTTTCAACCTCCTCAGGCTGGTAACCACCATCGTCATCACCGTACCAGAAATAATCCCCCCGGTACCAGTCCCACCACCAGGGATAGTTATAATAATGTCCCCAGCGAGGTTGGTGCCAGTAATAATCAGGGTAATAGCCATAGTAATATCCATAAGGGTAGTTATGGTAATCGTAATGACAGTCGGTGCAATTCTCCCGGTAATAATTGCCGGAATATGTCACATCCTCCTCCCCCTCCACCGTGGGATGGGTTAAAATAGTGTAACACCCATACAGAAATATCCCGGCTATGATCAAGGATAGGATCACGAAAACCAATCTTTTTCTCATTTTAAAACACCTCCAAACAAGCTTGTTTTACCTTCATATCTGATACTCAAAAACACAATCCTATCTTTGCACCTGCAGTAATGTTTGAAAAGAAATAAGATGGTGATTGTCATTACGATCCCCGACGAAGTCGGGGAGAAGCAATCTCTTTTACCTGAAATACATGGAATTGCTTCGTCGTCCATAGGGACTCCTCGAAATGACAGGTATGGTAACAATTTCTCATCATCAACATCCGTTTTAATATCTTCTTGAGACCCTGTGCAAAACGGAAAATTGTTCTCATTCCTATCCTTTAGAAAAACTCAAAATAAACCACCCGAAATTCCCTTCCAATTGTCGACACGTCCTCTCTGTTCTTAAATACATTCTTCAGGTCCACCTCCAGAAGAAGGTTTTTGGAGAAAAACCACTGTATTCCAAAATTAAGATAACCCCATCCCTGACCGTACTGGCTTCCCTTGTAATCGTCATTGGTAGCTATGTCATATTCCAAAACGAAGCCCAAACCTTCGTTTATCCTTAAATCGCATCCAACATATATAGGCACGTTCTCGTCATCCTTATCCTCCAAGCTGTAATTTATACCGCCATGAAGTCCAAACGGTGCAGTACCTACCAGATAGCTTTTGCTTATCACCGCATAAAAGCCTTTGGATTTATAGGTATATCTTTTCAAAGAATCATCGTAGGCTCCATATCCCTGCCCATCGTACCCCATGGCAAAAGCTGGCAGAAAATAGGATTCGTGAAGAAATCTGTACTTCACCGCAAATTCCATATCGGGATTCCAATCGGGGCTCCCTTCACCGATTACGTTCTGTCCTCCGAAGGATATTCCTATCATCAGACGATTGGTTATCCCGACCTCCAGAGCAGTGGTAACTCCTCCTTCGGGATAAACCCGAATGTCAAAATCAAAAGAACCCCTGGGCAGAAGACCAGCAGTAGGGCAGTCGATTAATTTTCTTGGCTGCAAAAAAGGGAATTGGAATTCCCCCAGCTTTTCCTCGGCTATCTCCTGGGCTGAAGATAAAGAGAACATAATTAAAACTAAGAGTACTGTTAATTTCCCTGCGGATTTTAACATGTTTCCCCTCCGTTTTTTGTTTTGGGAAAATTTAACAATTTCGGACTCCATAGTCAAACGTTTTTTACCTCGCAGGGAAACTAAAGTTTCATAATAACTTAAAAAGCAACAGCTGTGCCAAAAGGTTTTCTGAATTTTAAATATTCACTAAGAACCTAAGCCTTTTTATTTCAAGGAATTAACTTGAAGGGGAAAAACTTTATTTACAACTGAGGGAGAGTATATGCACAATTATTGTTATGGTCAAAAGTTTTTTGTGCAAGAACAAAAGTCTTAAACAAAGGTCTTGAAGTTAATCAAACAAACCTGCCGGCTTATCGGTAAGCACGACACTTCGGAATTGGACCGAGCTCGGATTTAAAGTATGTTTGCAAACGGAAAGAATCCGAATACACCAATGAAAAAAAACATTAAAGCGGATATGAGGAGTTCCACCTTCTATTGAAATTCTTCATTAACGTCTCGACTATATTTTTGTTTGTATCTTTACTTAAGACAACAGCGAAAGACTCCTTAGCCCCCAAATCCTTGATGCTATGTCCCAGGATAACTAAGTGTTTAGACGAGATTATGTATCTATCGTGGATGTCGATATGAGGATAATCTTTGAATTCAATATTTGAATACTCTGATTTGAAATCCTGTAACCCCCGTAAAAATCGGCTAAGCTTATAGCTTTTAATGTTTTTTGTCCTGGTGAGAAACTTAACTTTATTTTTAAAGTCTCTTAAAAGATCCAGTGTTCGTTCGCTGGTGTAAGGATCTACAATCTTCAGTTCGCCAGTTAGATTATCAAGAATGCATTTGGATAACACTTTTTTATTGGTGTATCGCTTATCAGGTTCAAAATAGAATAGTTCAATCGAGCCCTCCTTTATCTGAGAAAGCAAAAGTTCCTTCCCGGGCTTCATAATCTCAAAATAAGCTTCGTTCCCTATTTGATAAGTATGAATCTTATCACCAGCTCTGTTTAATGATTTATTAATGGATTTTCCATCGATGCTGATCTCTTTGACATCCCTTATAACCAAAGCTATTTGTTCAGCTGAGAGCTTTTTCATACCGAATTTATCTTTTGCAATCCATAGAACCCAGAGAGCCATTCCCAGTGGCCTGTTATAGCAATAAAAATCCGGGAATCCGGTTGTATCGACTTCTCTAAATTTCCTGAGTAATAAAAGCTCTTCTGTCTTGCTTGGGCTTGGTGAAGTTGTTTTCGACATATTGCCCTCCTGAATGGGTCACAACCTATGCTTTTAATTTATCCCTTTTTTCTCACTCCATTGTATCTATGTTTAGATCTTACATCCATGAATATACATTATTTTGTTATAATGTAAAGTTTTTTGGAGAATATTCTCCCCTTAGTCTAACTTAACTATTATAAATCCTTGCCCTCTTTAGCAAAATGAACTACGAAACTATATCCATGCTTTTTAAAACCCAACTTCTCGTAAAAATTATGGGCAATCTCTCTTTTGACATCACTCGACAGCATAAGTTTATAGCAGCCCATCTTTTGACAAAGATCCATCGCAAATTTCATCATCTTTTCCCCGATTCCTCTCCCCTGCCAATCCTTGTGCACTAACACATCCTCGACGATCCCTGATGGTGCACCCATATGTGCCAGTTTATCCATTATCAACAGGGATAAGGTTCCAACAACCTCATCACCTGCCTTGGCAACATAAATCCTGTAGGAGGGATAGCTTTTGATACGATTAAATATCTTCTTTGCCTGTTCCACTGATAAAACCTTGTTATTATCCATATCCGGTTGTTTAAAAAGTGAAAGGATCAAAGATAGATCATTGTCCTTAGCTTCCTGAATCTCTACCTTAACCATAACTTGCCCTTTAATCAATAAACTTTCCTCTTGTGATGTGAAATTCCTGTATATTACAAAATGATTGTTCGCTAAAACTTGCTTAATCCCGCTGATTAAAAAGTAAACCCAAAGGTTTAAACTCCGGTCGTATGAAATCTTTAAACGATCTCCACCAGCTGGATGTCAAAGGTAAGTTCTTTTCCAGCCAGAGGGTGGTTAGCATCCAGGGTTACACTGGATTCCGAAACATCGGTCACCGTGACCCTGATTACCCGACCATCAGGCTGCTGGAGTTGCAAACGCTGACCTACTTTGGGATCCAGCTGCGCCGGAATTTTTTCCCGCTCCACCTCGACAATCATTTCCTCACGGCGGGGCCCGTAGGCTTTTTCCGGCGGAACCTTTGTGGTTTTAGATTCGCCCGGATTCATCCCCTCAACAGCTTTTTCAAATCCCGGTATAACCTGACCCTTACCTATGATAAACTCTATGGGTTCACGCTTAACGGAGGAATCAAAAACCCTGCCATCATCTAATTTTCCGGTATAATGCACCTTAACCCTATCTCCATTTTTTGCCTTTGTCATCCTCTCCTCCTTTCATTTCTAAATATTTTTATCACCAATCAAGCACAAAACAAAAAGCACAGATTCAATCGAATCCATGTTAACGAATCTGCGCCTTTTAAAGTAAACGATTATATCCGATTAGAAATTTGTTTTGAAATCCCTTTCGAAAGCTTCGGCCAGCTTCTTCCCCCAATCATCCATCGGCTCCAGCCTTCCAAAGAAAAACCTCAAAACCGGGGGCTCCTCCACGAATCTCAATCCTTTGATCAAATCCCGGTTTTTGAAAAGCCATTTTATCCTGTCGATCGCATACTCTATGTGGGAAAGGGTATAAACCCTTCTGGGAATCGCCAGCCTAGCCAATTCCAGATCGGAAAAGACTTCGTTCCCATCCTTGTCCCTGTCCATGGATATGGTTCCCCGCTCCATACACCTTACTCCGGATGCAATATAGATAGCGGCAGACAGAGCACCAGCAGGGTACTCCGACTGGGGCATACCAGGCAAAAACCTTTTGGCGTCCACGTGACATGCTAATGCTCCAGGAGGCGTGACCACCGGGATTCCGTTTTCCGCAAGCTGCCCCACGAAGTATTTGACCTGCTCCGGAACAGCCCCGGCAACGTTAACGTCGGTCATCTCCCTTAACCCCACAGCCATAGCCTCAAGCTCCTTTATGGACATACCTCCGTAGGTCAGAAACCCCTCGTAAAGCGGAAGCCAGGGTTTTATCATCTCGTAGAACTCTTTGTTGTTGGTAGCAATCAACCCACCCCGGGAACTTGAGTTTTTCCTTGCGCTGGCATAGAACAGGTCAACCAAGCTGGTTATCTCCCCGATTATCTCCTGAACGGTTTTGTCCTCATATCCCTTTTCTCTTTTCTTTATAAAATATGCGTTTTCCGAGATCAGACTTCCGTCTATGATCAAGGGGATTTCATGTTCTGAGCAGATTCTTTTTACCTCCTTTAAATTCTCCATGGAGAAGGGCTGTCCTCCCAAAAGATTGGTGGTCGCCTCTATCCTGACAAAAGGAATCTTTTCGGTGCCATATTTTTTTATCGTGTCCTTAAGTTTCTGAGTATCAATGTTACCTTTAAACGGGTGAGTGCTCTGGGTGTTAAGAGCCTCATCCGCATAGATCTCCAGAATCTCTCCCCCGGCAAGTTCAAAATGAGCCTTGGTGGTGGTGAAGTGATAGTTCATGGGAATGACATCCCCGGGTTTAACCAAAACCTTGGCTAAAAGATGCTCCGCTGCCCTTCCCTGGTGGGTGGGCAGAACATATTTGAAGTTCAGGACCTCCTCTATAGCCTGGGCAACTTTGTAAAAGCTCTCGCTTCCGGCATAGGCTTCATCCGCGAGCATCGAAGCCCCCAGTTGATTGTCGCTCATGGCATTGGTCCCGGAATCGGTCAGCATATCGATGAAGATATCCCTGGATCTTAAAGAAAAGGTATTGTAACCACCCTCCTCTATGGCTTTAAGCCTCTGATCCACAGGAATCAGCCTGGTGTTCTGCAAGATCTTTATCCGGTGCATCTCCACCGGTATCTCTCTTCCATCGGACAACTTTACAAGCATTATACCTCCTTTTGATCTTATGTAAAAACTAAACTCTTTTATCCCCAACCGTCATAGGATACGACTTCATCCAGTTTCTTCCTTAGGGTTGGCTCAGGGACATAGGCTGGATAGCCCAGGGTCATAAGTTCAACAACCCTTACCTCATCTGGGAGGTTCAGTATCTTTTTCACCTCATCCTCTTTAAAAGCACCTATCCAGCAAGTACCCAGGCCCTCCTCAACTGCCTGAAGGGACATCTGGGTCATGGCTATGGAGACATCCACGGTATAAGCATACTGTCCGCAGGTCATAACATTAAAGCATTCGGTTCCGCACCCCACTATTATCGCACCAGCCTGGGATATAAAGTTCTGCTTATTCGCAGCAGCGGCGATTTTTTTCTTCAAAAACCGGTCCTTTACGATGACAAATTTCCACTCCTGCCGGTTGGCAGCAGAGGGTGCCAGCCTTCCCGCCTCCAGAACCTTTTTCAGCTTATCCTCCTCAATGGGTTTATCCTCATAGCTTCTTATCGATCTTCTTTTTTTTATTGCTTCAAAAACATCCATTTACTCTCCTTTTGCTAAGAATTCATTAAAGCTAAATCTTGCCTTTATTTAATTATGATATCCAACCACTTCCTCTTTCTTTATACTGAATACTGTGTACTGTTTACTGTGTTCTGTGCACTTTATGATTTTTCCTCTTTCTCAACTCGCTTCCTCAAATCTCTTTTATATCTTCGCCTCTTCCCATCTCTGGAATATCTCCGAGATCGCCGATTTGATCTTATCAATACACCTCTCGAAAAAAACCTTGGCTTTTTTCTCGTCAAAAACCGGATAACCTTCACCCTCTCTGGACAGAAATATGGTAGCAGGACCGGGATATGCGGAAACCCCCTGGGGAGGTAGATATCCCATCTTCTTTTTATACCTTTTTCTTTGGACTAAACTTTTGTTCAGAGCCAAGATCGCACCAGTTTCATCCACACCTGCATGTCCACCTGGTTTTTCGAAAACCTCAGCAGCAACATCCTGACACAGAATCCACCAGTGGATTATAATCACCTTAGCATTCCTCCGTTGATTGACCTCCAATCCGGCTGCTTTCAACTCGTCGATGTTGCCCCCATGACCGTTGATCACCACTATTTTTTTGAATCCCTTGTCAACCAGAGAATGGAAGATCTCGGTCAGATAGGTTTGAAACGTTTTGGAGCTTACCGTCAAAGAGCCGGGATAAGAATAAAGTGTCCTGGTCACCCCGTACCAGATGGGAGGAGCCAGGATGAAATCCAGATCTTCGGCAACACCTTCAGATATACCAGCTGCTATCTGGGTATCAGTCCCCAGGCTTATCACCCCGTGAGCCTCGATAGTCCCCACCGGCAGAATAACCGTCTGATATTTTTTAGGAACAAGCTCTCCGAACTCCTGCCAGTTCAAATTTTCCAATTTTACGGGCATGCCAACTCCTGATTTCTTGAGTAATGGTCAACCGAAATTTAAGATTTAATTTCGGATTTACCTGTAGTCTAAAACATAGATGGTGGTCTTATCCGGCAGGCTCTCCCTGGTAAGGGTTAGGGTATTCCCGCCTGCTTTTTCCACCCTCTCCTTACCCTTGAGAAAATCATCCACTCCGGATATGGGGAAATCTTTTCCCATAACCTCAGTTTTATAGTGCATGGGAATGACCACCTTGGGATTCAATGCCGAGACGATCCGGGAAGCCACTCCAGCATCGATGGTGAAGTAACCTCCGACCGGAACAAACAAAACGTCCACCTCCCCCATCTTTTTCATCTGCTCATCGTTCAGCATAATTCCCTGATCTCCCAGATGGACAAACCTGATGCCACCCAACTCCCAGACAAACAATGTGTTTTTGCCTCTTAAGGTCCCGTCCTTCTCGTCGTGAACCGACCCTATGCCCGTAAATTTAACCTCCCTGGATGATTTCTCACCCTCTCCTTCAACCACCTCCGGTTTTCCTTTAACCGCGCTAATGTTGTCGTGGTCAAAATGTCGGTGTGATACCAGGACCAGATCTGCGGTCATGTCCGGAACTTCATATCCCACCGAATCGTCAAAGGGATCGGTTACCATTTTCACCTTATCATCCCAGATCATAAACATGGAATGTCCGAACCACCTGATGTTAACCTGACTCTGTGACATCTTTACACCTTCCTTTTTTGAGGTATTTACTTTACCTGTGTTTTCAAATTTCGATCTGATGTTATGACTTTTATCTCACCGATTACACCGAGCTAATTTGATTAAACCTTAGCTTGAGAATCCTCAGCCAACGTTAAAATGTTCTGAAATATAATACAAAGTAACCTCCTTGTCAAAATATTTGAAGATAAATATTCAAAACATTTTTTAGACTTTTTTCCCCTATCTTAAAAATGGGGCAGCTTTGAAAAAACCTTCTGAGAAATTTATTTTCTGTTCTCGGATCCTTCGATTAAAGCAGAAAGGTGAGAGGATACCGACTCAGAAAAAGCTTTAAGGTTATATCCACCTTCCAGAACCGAAACCACCCTTCCCTCACAACACTCCTCAGCCACATTTAACACCACCTGGGTCAATCTTTTGAAGCCAGCTGCGGAGAGGTTCAGGTTGGACAGGGGATCATCCTTATGCCCATCGAATCCAGCGGAGATCAAGATCAGATCGGGAGAGAACTTTATTGCTTCGGGGTAGAGGATGTTTTCGAAAACCTCTATGTACTCCAGATCACCGCTGCCAGCGCACATGGGCATATTCAAGGTAAATCCCTTCCCCTCTCCCTGGCCCTCCTCATCGTCGCTTCCCGTTCCGGGATAGTGAGGAAATTGATGAACGCTGAAATAGAATACCGTGGGATCCTCATAGAAGATGTGCTGGGTTCCGTTTCCGTGATGGGCATCCCAATCAACGATCAAGATCTTATTCAGTTTATGATTCATCTGAGCATATCTTGCTCCAATAGCCACGTTGTTGAAAATACAAAAACCCATGGCTCTCTCTGTCTCGGCATGATGCCCGGGAGGCCTGACCGCGCAGAAGGCGTTATTTACACTTTTCCCCAGCACCTCGTCCAGAGCGGCCAAAACACCCCCTGCTGCCAAAACCGCAACATTATAAGAATCCAGACTGACCAGAGTATCGGCGTCCAGCATCCCCAGACCACTACTACAAACTCTTTCTATGGAGCTAATGTAATCTCTGGTATGGATCTTCTCTATCCATTTGAGTGGGGGATTTAAAGGTTTTATCTGTTTCAAATGGTTCCACAGAGAATCCTTTTTTAGATAATCCAAAAGAGCAAAAAGCCTTTGAGCATTCTCCGGATGACCCTGACCGGTCTGGTGCCTTAGATAATCAGGATGATATACGAAACCGGTCTTTCTCATATCAATAAACCTTTATCTTCCACTTGAGTTTTCAAACTATCGTTCTTTCCTTATTAATAAAGGAATCTTTCCACCTATGTCAAGCCGTTTGAAAAAAAATTATCGGCAAAACGCAAAAGATCTCAAAATTGTTGAAAAGCTATACATTACTTCGGATAAAATTTAAAAAGTCATGAGATTCCCGATACGGATTAACTAAATATTCTTCTTTTTCCAGCTTCCTTTTTTAAACCAGAATACCATAATGCCACCTTTAGCAATAGTGGTAAGAGTGATAGCCCACCAGATTCCATTCACCCCTGCTCCCAGAGTAAACGCAAGCAGATAGGCTAAGGGAATTCGGATAACCGAACCGGGAACCGAAACGATCATGGGAGGTAAGGTGTCACCGGCTCCCGCGAAGCAGCCCTCCAGGACAATCTCCAGTGCCATGAACATCTGGGATAGGGCTAAGATCCTCAGATAGTGAATGTTTATCCTTATGACCTCCGGATCGGAGATGAAAAATGATGCGATATGTCTGGGAAAAAGTAAAAACATAAGTGAGATAAAACCGGTGACAAAAACAGCAATTCGAACCGTACTCCAGGCAGCCTCTTCAGACCTCTGGGGTTTTTTTGCTCCCAGATTTTGCCCCACCAGAGTGGATGCTGCAATCGAGAGTCCAAAACAGGTCAGGTAGGATACCGATTCCATCCTGTTGCCAATACCCAATGCTGCAATTGCCTCGGTTCCAAACAGGGCGGTTATTTTGTTAATGAAAAGATAAACCACACAAAACAAAATCCCTGATATGGAAGTGGGAATCCCTATTTTAATCAAACGAAAAATCGTTGAGAAATCGAGCTTGGGTTGGATCTTAACTTCAAACAATAAAGATCTTCTTTTCAACAAAATAAAATAGAGTAAAGTTCCGAGTCCCTGAGAGATAAAAGTAGCTATCGCTGCTCCGGCAGTCCCCAATTCAGGGAAACCGAGCCAACCGAAAATCAATATCGGGTCCAGGATTATGTTCAGACTTATCGATAACATAGCCACTCTTAAAGGGGTCTTAGTATCTCCTGAGGCTCTGAACAATGCTCCTATGGTATCGATGAGAAAGAAAAAAATCGTTCCCGCATAAGTTATTCGAAGATAAACAACCCCTAATTGGGTTACCCCGGGCTCTGTTCCCATCAAAAGGAAGACCTGTTTAGCAGTTAATATACCTACGGAACTCAAAGCTAAAGAAGAAAGAATAGAAAAAAAGATGGCCTGTCCTGAAACGTATGAGGCAGAAGCTTTATCCTTTGCCCCGATAAACCTTGATACCATAGCCACCACACCAGTTGAGATGACAGAAGATAAAGAAAAGATTATCCAGATCATAAATGTGCTGGAGATAACCGCAGCCATGGAAACCGCTCCCAGTTTACCCACCCAGAAGGCATCGGCAATGGAGAATGCAGTCTGCAGAAACATCGTTCCCACAGCTGGCCAGGCCAAAACGAAGATGCTTCTGGTTATACTCCCTGTGGTCAGGTCTATCTGCTTTCTTTTACTTTCCATCTCTTAAACAAGATTTTAAATCTATATGAAAATCCCGCTTAAAGCGGGATCTGATTCTTTTTCTATTTTAACATATCTATTCTTTTAAAGTATCCTTAAATTGCAACTTAGCCCTATAAGAGCTTCTGACCAGGGGATTTGATTCCACAGCAGAAAATCCCATCTTTTTGCCAATTTCTTTAAGCTCCAAAAACTCGTCAGGATGATAGTATTTTCTCACTTCATAGGTGGAGCTTTTAGGTTTTAAGTATTGGCCTATGGTCAAAAGACTGCAAAGAGAATCCTTTAAGTCTTTCATTGCTTGAATTATCTCCTCCCAGCTTTCCCCCAGGCCCAACATTATTCCCGATTTGGTAATAATTTCGAGGTTTTCTTTTTTAGTTCTTTTAAGAATATCAAGGGAAAGCTCATAATTCGCTTTGGGTCTTACCGAAGGATAAAGCCTTTTTATCGTCTCCAGGTTATGATTCAAAACCTCTGGTTTTGCTTTCAATACTTTTTTCAACGCCTTAAAAGAGCCTGAAAAATCAGGAATCAAAACCTCAATTTTGGATTGAGGATTCAACTCTTTTACCTTCTTTATACATTGAGCGAAAACCTCTGCCCCTCCTGAAGGTAGATCATCCCGGGTAACCGAAGTTATAACCACGTACTCAAGATCTAATCTCTTTACTATTCCAGCCAATCTTTTTGGCTCATCCGGATCAACAGGCTCAGGTACACCTTTTTTAATGTCGCAGAATTTGCAGTTTCTGGTACAAACATCACCCAGGATTAAAAAAGTGGCGGTCTTCTGCTCAAAGCACTCGCAAATGTTTGGACAGCCAGCTTCCTCGCATACGGTGTGAAGATTAGATTCAGCCAAAATTGATTTCAGCTTCCTGTAATTTTCCCCGAAGGTCCTTTTGACTTTTAACCACCCGGGTTTTCTTATATTTGTTCGCATTGTACACTGATTACTTGTGGTAATTAACCTTTTGGTTTGCTACGGAATATTTAGTCCTTTTGTATTTTTTTGTTAAAAAATAAAAGTCAAGCTGAAGCTTGACACTCTATTTAAAAATGTGAAAAAAGTTGACATAGAGCTAAAACAAGCTTAAATTGTTAAAAGTCAATTTAACAAAAAAACGAAAAAAATCAAGATAACAAAGGAAACAAAAATGGCTTCAAAAAAAGATTTCGATCTGATAATAATAGGAGGAGGTCCAGCTGGATTGACTGCCGGGATATACGCTACCAGAGCAAGACTTAAAACACTTTTGATTGGAAAACTCGTTCCCGGCGGTCAGGCAGCTTCGACCGAATGGGTGGAAAACTACCCCGGTTTTCCTGAAGGGATAAAAGGACCAGAACTTATCGAGAAGATGAAAAAACAGGCAGATAGATTTGGATTGGAGACTTTGATTGAGGAGGTGGTCTCAGTTGAACTCCAGGGTGAAACTAAGGTAATAAAAACAAACAACGACCAGCTTTCCTGCAAAGCTTTAATTATAGCTACCGGAACCGAGCCAAAAAAGCTTAACATCCCTGGAGAGGACAAATTCAAGGGAAGAGGGGTCTCCTACTGCGCAACCTGCGATGGCCCCTTTTTCAGGGATAAAGATGTTGCCATTATCGGATGCGGAAACTCTGGATTGCAGGAAGGTATTTTTCTGCTGAAGTTCGTCAAATCCATAAGTTTTGTCGAATTCCTACCACGGATGACCGCTGAGAAAATACTGCAGGAAAGGATTCAAAAAGAAAAAAACACAAAGTTCTTTTTAAACCACATGGCAACTTCGATTAATGGTGAAAATAAAATTGAGTCAATCACGGTGAAGAACAGGGAAACTGGTAAAGAAGAAAACATTCCTTTCCAGGGTATATTCATCTATGTAGGATTGATTCCCAACACTAAGTTTTTGGAAGGTAAATTAGAATTAGACAAGTACGGTTTTGTAGTCACTAACGAAAATACCGAGACCAACATCCCCGGAGTCTACGCTGCAGGAGATGTAAGGCATAAAATCCTACAGCAGATAACCACCGCCACCTCAGACGGCTCAATCGCAGCCTTTATGGCGGAGAGGTATGTGGAGAAAATTAAGGAGAATTGATTGGAAGAGTCATTATGGAATCAATCTGTTAGTCAGGGGTACCCTACCCCTGACAAAATAAGCTCGTATGTTTAGAAGTTTAAGGAGAAGTAATCAGAGTTATTATGGGATTTAGATTTCTCGCACAAAACATCTATGATTTAGGAATTCCAATTCCCGAATCAACAAAAGAAAAATTTTGATTTTTGAAAAAGAATAGATATAATAACCTCACCCTACCCCCTCTCCACTTGTGGAGAGGGGAATAAAGGGAGTGAGACAAAATTTTTGACCTAAAGACTCCTCCTTATCTCCTCCAGATTCTTCTTCACATCAGGAAATTGAGTGAAAAATTTCTCCAGTTTGTCGCAGAGATACTCATCGCAATAGGCGCAGTTTTTAACACCCTTTTCCAGCCCGCATTTCCTTATCTGGCATTCCTTACAGTAGTTGAAAAGCCTTCCGCTGATTGAAAAGCATCCATCGCACTCGACCTCCTCGGGTTTTAAAGGTGGTTTTTCAGGAGAGAACTTCGACCATTGTTCTGCCACCTTTCTTTTTTCTACCTCATCGTCCTTTTGGGTGGCGATATAAGCAGGACAATCAGTACAACAAATCCCGCAGAAAGCAACCATCTTATCTGTCATTTGACCTCCTATGATACATTAGCTTTCCAAAGATAAACTATTCTTTCAAGGAAGTCAAACGTTTTCCAATCCGTATTAATTAGCTAGGACTATCCTTACACCCGACTGAATTGGTTCGGATAAGGGTACCCCGAACTAACGCTTTGAAATAAAAATTGTTAGTCAGGGGTGCCCCTACCCCTGATTAAAAGTTAAAAATATTTAACTAAACTGGTTATCTTCTTTTTATGTAAAATCATTACTTCCTATAATATTTACTTTTTAAAAATCAAGCTCGCTGGGGAGAAGCATCTGGTTAATAATATGAATTATTCTTTTTTATTATTGACCTCCAGGATCTCCACAACCACAACCCATGAGTGTGCAATTGTGGCAACCAGGATCTGTATGTGAACTTGGACAACCCTGAGAACCTACCCAGCACTCACATCTAATATACGCTTCACAATTTGGTTGATTGCTACAATGGTTACAATCACTTATACAGAAGTAACAGTACTCCACACCCGGTTGTTTCCAATCAGCTCTGGTTTTTGTTGTGGTCAGAGTTAATACCATAATAAAAGCTAATAAAAGCATCGATCCCACAAATATTATCTTTGTTTCCCTTGACATAATCTTCTCACCCCCTCTCTTTTAAATATAATCCCCAGCGAGCTTTTGGTATAATAGAATATTCATATTAATATTTCATTTTATTTCAAAACCAAGCTCGCTGGGGACAAGCGTTGGATTAATGCTTTCTGTCGTTAATAGTTACTATCAATCTACACCAGGTACTCCACAGCCGCAACCGAGTTTTTGGAGATAAAGGCAGCCATCTGGTGATGCCGGACAATTATAGGGAGGATTAACGCAGCAGTTGAATCGAACATAGGCCACACCCTCTGGACAGGTTTTATCCTCAACGCAATAGTAGCAGTGAATACACTTTGGAGGTCCTATGTGCGCCTTGGTGTTATTGGTAGTAACGGTGTATATTACACTAAAGATTAATAAAAGAAGTAATGCGCCAAGTATGATTTTGGTTCTCCCTAACATAGGTATCACCCCTTTCTTTTGGATCTAAACCCCAACGAGCTTCTAAGACTAAGATGGATAGATTAGAAAGAAGTTCTCATATAGGATCAACTCCTTTTGAATATTTTTAAAGAACAAATGAATATATGAAAAACTAAAGTTTTTCTTTAAAAGATTTAATTCTAAACTTGGGTGCAGTCCGATGATTTCGAATTAATCTAGCTTTATCAACCACACTTGTCAAGAGAAAAGTGCATTAAGTAACCTCACACATAAATATATGGATTTAGTATGAAAGGATATTGGCGAGATAACGTCTTAACTGAGATTAAGTTACCAAAAAAGAGCTGGAATAGATTTTTACACGCCAAATACAATTACCTACAACCTATCACTTACAACCTAACTCAAAACTCAATTCCCTCCTGAGCCAAAATTCCCTTTCTAAAAGGATGCTTTACCTCCTTCATCTCGGTAACCAGATCCGCAGCTTGAATGATTTTTTTAGGTGCACCTCTTCCGGTGAGAACCAGATGAAGGTTTTTGGGTTTTGATTTTAAAATTTTAAGCACATCAGCCGCTTTCAACAATTTCAAATTTAAAGCTATATTGACCTCATCCAAAATTATCATAAAATATCTTCTGGATTTCATCATCTTTTCGGCAAAGGCTAAAGCTTTTTTCGCAGCTTCAATGTGAAGTTCCCTGGGCTTTTTGTCCCCCCTTATTCCCACGTAGCCCTCTCCGAAGGTTTTAATTCGGATATTTGATTTTGGAAATCTCTTTGCGAATTTCAACTCACCGTAGTTTTCGTAATTTTTTAAAAACTGAATCACCAGAATCTTTTTCCGGTGACCGGATGCTCTTAAAGCCATTCCCAGAGCGGAGGTAGTCTTCCCCTTCCCCTCTCCGGTAAAAACGAAAACCAATCCTTTTTTACTTTTCTTTATCAAAAGAAAAATCCCTATTTATTATATCATACGCCCATCTCAGGAGGAGGATCGAGTATCATTTTAGAATCCATCAGGATATGAGTGTGTTCCCGGGCACGCTTGATCATTTTCTCCGCATTCTCTAAAAGCTCCTGCTTGGAAGCTTTTATCCGGGCAACTCCCTGCTCAATAGCTTTCAAAGCGACTGCCACCGCCTCCCGGGAATAAACCTCCTGATCCTCCATGGTGGGAATGATATATTCCTCGCTAAGTCCCTTATCCACAGCAGTCTGAGCCAACTCGTTCGCAGCCGCTATGCACATCTCATCGGTTATGGTATCTGCCCTGACATCCAGAGTTCCCCTGAAGATTCCTGGAAAGCCCAATGAATTGTTAACCTGATTGGGGAAATCCGATCTTCCGGTAGCAACGATCCTTGCACCAGCCTCCTTCGCCTCCCAGGGCCATATCTCCGGTATGGGATTGGCACAGGCAAAAACGACCGCATCCTTGGCCATATCCCCGATCCATTCCTTTTTTATAGTTCCCGGTCCCGGTTTGGATAAAGCGATTACCGCATCCATTCCCTTCATCGCATCGGGTATTTCTCCTCTTCGGTTCTCCTGATTGGTTATCTTACAGAATTTATATCTGGGATCATCCTCGGCAAAATCGGTTCTATCCTTGTGAAGGATACCATCCACGTCAACCATTATCACTTTAGCCGGATCCACCCCGGCAGCCATCATCACTCTTAAAACCGCAACGTTGGCTGCACCAGCTCCCACCATGGCAATTTTCGCCTGGTTGATCTTTTTTCCCACGATCTTCAAAGCATTGATAAGACCTGCCACAGTTACCGTAGCTGTTCCCTGCTGGTCATCGTGCCATACCGGAATTTTCATCTCCTTTTTCAACCGATCCAGGATGTGAAAACATTTTGGCTGGGAGATATCTTCCAGGTTAATCCCGCCAAAGGAGGGCTGCAGCATCTTAACCGTGAGAATGAAAAGCTCCTCGTCCTTGGTAGCCAAACAGATGGGGAAAGCGTCCACTCCTCCTAAATATTTGAACAAAAGACATTTCCCTTCCATCACCGGAAGCCCGGCCTCGGGACCGATATCCCCCAATCCCAAAACCCTGGTCCCGTCAGAGATCACCGCAACGGTGTTTCCCTTATTGGTGTGTTCATAAACCTTATCCATGTTCTTAGCGATATCCTTGCACGGTTCTGCCACACCCGGGGTATACCAGATGGCGAAGTCGTTGAAATCCCTGATAATGCATTTGGATGCAGTCTCTATCTTGCCCTTGTAAAAAGGGTGAAGTTTCATCGCATCCTGACCCGGTTTTTTCGCCTTGGCTAAAAGTTCCTTTTCATTTATCATCGGCTTTATCTCCTCTACATGCTATTTTTAAAAAATCGTAATTTCATTTCTCACCCTTTAACCATCCCCCTCTCCCGATACTGGCTGCCCAAAAAAGGTGAAGAATAGTCAAACCAAAACACTTTGATTTTCCCTTATATCTAAGTTCAAATTAAAATCTGCCCTGAAAAAAACAGGGCAGATTTTCTATTGGTCTCATTTTTTCTCTCGTTTGTAATATCGCTTGAAGTTATCACATCAGTCCATATTTTTCGATGTTGTTATCAGCGATCTGTTGTATCCTTTTGATCTCAGCTTCTCCTCCCGGCTTTTTGAAAAGATGTCTGAACCGGGCTTGAAGCTTAAGGTATTCCTCCACCGGCTGCTTTTTGGCTATTTTTCTCACCGAGGTTATCTTTCCCTGCTCCATCTCGAATATAGGGATAAGTCCTGTTTGAACGGCAGTTTTTGCCACCTTTATCGTCAGGGCGGGATCGTGAGCCCACCCCAGAGGACAGGGGCAGTGAACCTGTAGATATTTAGGACCCTTTATCGAAAGAGCCTTTTTCACCTTCTTCTCTAAATCCTTAACGTACCCAACCGTGGCAGTGGCAACATAGGGAATCTTGTGAGCAGCTGCTATCTCGGGCATAGGCTTTTTATCGGTCTTGTTGCCCCAGGAGATCTCCCCTGAGGGGCTGGTGGTAGTGGAAGCCTCAAATGGTGTCAAGCCCGATCTCTGAATCCCGGTATTCATATAAGCTTCGTTATCGTAACAAACGTACAATACATCATGACCTCTCTCGAACATTCCCGACAAACAGCCGATCCCGATGTCAGCTGTAGCTCCATCCCCACCCTGAGCAATCACCTTAGCCTCGTTCTCCCTTCCCATAGCTTTCAAAGCCACCTCGATCCCTGCAGCGACTGCGGATGAATTTTCGAACAAGGAGTGTATCCAGGGCATCTTCCAGGCTGATTGGGGGTAGAGGGTGGAGAAAACCTCCAGGCAGCCGGTGGCAGCAGTGACGATGGTATTCGGACCTGCTGCATCCATGATGATTCTTGCTGCCAAAGCCTCCCCGCAGCCGGCACAGGCCTTGTGACCCGGGGCCAGCAAAGACTCTTTTATCTCTGGTTTCTTCATAGCACTCCTCCTATCAGCTGGTGTTTCAAATCGACGAACTCCGCTTGGGCCAGCTCTTTTTCGGCTTTGAGGATGGTGTTTCTTATCGAATCCTGGGGTATATCCCTTCCGCCCAATCCCACGATGTAACCCGAGACCTTAGGTTGTTTTTCCTTTGCGTAGAAACATGCTTTGATCTCGGTGGCCAGCATCCCTTCCAGTCCTAAAGATATGTTCTTTTCCATGATTATTATATTCTTAACATCCTTTAATGCAGCAAAGATGGCTTCCTTGGGAAAGGGTCTTAAAACTCTAATTCTCAAAAGGCCGATCTTTTTACCCTCATCCCTTAAACTGTCCACCACCTCCTTGATGGTACCTGAAACCGAGCCCATCGAAATAACTGCTGTATCCGCATCATCCAGGCGGTATTTTTCAACCAGCCCACCGGAATACCGTCCGAATTTACTCTTGAACTCATCTGCCACATCCTCTATAATCTTCTTGGAATCCTCCATAGCCACCTGCAGCCTGTATCTTGTCTCAGCATAATAATCCGGATCAACCAAAAGGCCAAAGGTCAAAGGGTTCTTGGTGGTCAGGTACTGAGCTGGCTTGTAAGGTGGCAAAAACTGGTCTGCATCCTTCTGCTCGATCACATCCACCGGTTCAAACGCATGGGTTAAGATAAAACCGTCGAAATTAACCATTACCGGCAAGGACACCTCCGGAGTTTCTCCAATTCTATATGCTTGCAAACACATGTCATACGCTTCCTGGTTATCCTCAGCCCAGAGTTGAATCCATCCCGCATCCCTGACCGTCACCGCATCCTGGTGGTCGCACCAGATATTTATCGGAGCGGATACCGCACGATTGGCAACCACCATCACCACCGGCAGCCTCAAGCCTGCGATGTTGTACAAAACCTCAAGCATCAGAAGCAGTCCCTGAGAAGTGGTGCAGGAAAAAGCTCTTGCTCCGGTAGCCGAGGAGCCCAGAACCACCGAGGCAGCTCCGAACTCGCTCTCCACGTTTACGAATTCAGATTTAAGCTCCCCATCGGCAACGAACTGGGAGAGGTTTTCAACCACGTGAGTTTGGGGGGTAATGGGATAAGCGGAGATCACATGGGGTCTGCATACCTTTATCGCCTCCGCAACTGCCATCGAGCCCTCTATTAACTTTTTCATCTATCTCACCTCCAAGACCATTTCTATATCGTTAACCGGGCACTCCTCTGCACATATACCGCAGCCCTTGCAAAAGTCCATATCCGCATGATACTCTTTGTCCGCTCCGAAAATGACCCCATCCGGACATACCATAACGCAGATCCTGCAGTCGGTGCATTTGTCATGTTTGAATACGGGCTTTTTGGTTCTCCAGGAGCCGGTCTTGTATTTCTTGCTCGAACCGGGCTTGGCCACCACGCCCTCTGGTTTAGCCATTTTCTCCTCCTTTCATCATATCGTAAGCTTTCTGTACAACCTTTGCGTTTCTCTCGCCCAGCTCTCCGGGAAACCTCTTCTTCACGCTCCTTTTTATCGCCTCAACCGAGATCAGTCCGGTCGCTCCAGCAAACGCGCCCATCAGGGTGGTGTTCTGGATAGCTTTGCCCAAGATCTCCAGCGCCATCTTGGTAGCGGGAATGGTTAAAACCTTGGCTGAGGTATCCAGTTTCAATTCCGCTGGCTTTTTCTCGGTGTCGACCAAAACCATTCCATCGGGTTTCAATCCATAGAGCACGTCCACCGCACCGATGAGGGTGGAGTCCTGAACGATAAGATAGTCGGGTTTGTCTATCTGGTTTCTTGCCCGGATTTTATGATCGGCGATGCGGACGAACGACTGCACCGGTGCTCCCATTCTCTCCGAGCCGAAGGCGGGGAACGCCTGGGCATACTTGCCGTCCTCAAAAGCAGCCACAGCTAAAAGCTCAGCAGCGGTCACCACCCCCTGTCCTCCCCGGCCATGTAACCTTATCTCCTTGAGCATAGCATCATCTCCTTTTCATATCTTTGGCAAAGTGATTTTTTTCTGTCTTTGATACTTTCCTTTTTTATCCTTATACGAAACCTGGCACTCCTGGTCAGCCTCCAGAAAAATTATCTGAGCAATCCCCTCGAAAGCGTAGATTTTTGCCGGAAGAGGGGCGGTGTTGGAGATCTCCAGGGTGGCATGCCCCTCCCATTCGGGCTCAAAAGGGGTTACGTTAACTATGATCCCGCATCGAGCATAGGTGGATTTGCCCACGCAGATGGTTAATATGTTGCGGGGAATTTTAAAATACTCAACTGTCTTCGCCAGGGCAAAAGAATTCGGGGGAATGATGCAGGTTTTAGCTTTGATTTCGACTAAAGAGTTTCTATCGAATTTTTTGGGATCAATCATACCGGCTCTCACGTTGGAGAACACCAAGAACTCATCCGAGACCCTCATGTCATACCCGTAGGATGATAGACCAAAGGAAATCCTTTTACCTCTTAACTGACCTTCTGAAAAAGGAACTATCATTTTACGATCTTTAGCCATTCTTCTGATCCACCCGTCGGATTTTATCGGCATAAGAAAGCACCTTTTGGGTCTTAATTTTTTTTATTACCTGAGTGAAAAAATTTAAAAAATGTTCAATAACTCAGACGGTAAATAACCAGGTACCGTAATTTGAGACTCACTTTCGGTTTTCCCAAAGTTTCATTTAAAGTACAATAAGAAAAAAATCCTTGGTTATACAAACCATTTTTTAAGAATTCAAAAATTAAAAACTTTGTGACTTTTTTCACAAAGTCTAAATACCAATATTAGACGCTAAAGCTTTCTTTTTTATTTGAAAACAAAAGCTTAATTGGCAACTCAGAAACACAAGCCCTTGTTACCTTCTACCTGTATCCAGAATAATTCCTTAAGAACTGGAGAAAAAGCCTTACCCCAAATCCAACTGCACCTTTGGGAATATACGGTTTTCCCTTCTCCTCCAGATCCATCCCGGCGATGTCCAGATGAATCCAGGGATAGTTGCCCACGAATTTCTGCAAGAATGCTGCCGCTGTTATCGTGCCCGCAGGTCTTCCTCCGCTGTTTTTGATGTCCGCGATATCCGACTTTATCTGCTGGTCGTATTCCTCCCACAGGGGAAGCTCCCACACCTTCTCTCCGCTTTTTCCGGAAGCAGCCTTTATTCTTTCTTTTAACCTATAATCATTTCCCAGCATTCCGCAACCAGCGTGACCCAAAGCGATCACGCAGGCACCGGTTAAAGTGGCTATGTCGATTATCGCCTTGGGTTCAAACCGGCGGGCATAGGATAACGCATCAGCCAAGACCAGTCGACCCTCGGCATCGGTCGAGATTATCTCGATGGTCGTGCCGGAGGAGGCTTTCACTATGTCCCCGGGTTTTAAAGCGGTTCCTGAAGGCAAATTCTCGGTTGCAGGAACAAGCCCCACCAGATGAACAGGCAGATCCATTTGAGCGGCCCCGGCCATGGCCGCGATAACCGCTGCAGCTCCGGACATATCCGCCTTCATCTCTCCCATCTTCTCGGAAGGCTTCAGGGATATTCCACCGGAGTCGAAGGTTATGCCCTTTCCCACCAAAACCACCGTCCCCCTGTTCTTTAACTTGGGTTTGTGTTCCATTATTATGAACCGGGGAGGTTGTTCGCTTCCCTGGGCAACTCCTAAAAATGCTCCCATCTTTAGTTTTTTTATCTCCGGTAAAGACAAAACCTTGCATCCGAACCCGGTTTTCTTGGAAAGGGAAACTGCGATATCTGCCAGTTTGGTGGGGGTCATGTAATTAGCCGGATGATTTATCATGTCTCTGGCTAAATTAGCCGAATTAGCGGAAATCTCACCGAGCTCCGCTCCTCTGCTCATAACCTTGAGATTCGCCTTTCTCTCATCCACAAGGCTGAAGGCTTTTATATTATATAGATCCTCTTTATCAGCAGTCTTATACTCAACTAACTGGTAATCTGCAAGCACAGCTCCCTCCACAATCGCCTGAGCAAAATCGGAGACGGAATTTCCTTTTAGCTTTATCTCAGGTAAAAAAACAGAATAGCTTTTCAACTTCAGCTCTTTGGCTTTTTTGCATAGACTCCCTGAGGCCTCTCTGAGTTTGTCCAGATCCAATTTCTGTTTTCTTCCTAATCCAGCCAGAATAATTCTTTTGGAATCCAGTTTCCCCTCCGTGTACAGAACCGCGGTCTGATTGAGCTTTCCTGTAAAATCACCTGAGCCGAACAAAAATGTCACAGCTCCGGAAAGAAAAGAATCCAATTTCCTTATTGTCTTATCCTGTGGTCTTTCCCCTTCCAGAAGGAAAAAGCATAATGCCCCATCCTTAACTTCTTCCAACATTTCCGTTTTGACCTTTATCTCCATTTAATTCTCCTTTGTAATAGTTAAATTTAAATTCAATTAAAATATTTTTTAAATAATGTCAATAGGTTTTAAAAGAATTTTATGATGTCGGCCTCTTTGCGAAATCTCAACAAAAAAATCATCCTCAGTTTAATGTGAAAACACAACCTGAAGTTTACCCCCTTTGAAAATATTTTTGACTTTATATGTCCTTTTATCGTCATCAAAGAAAAGTACAAAAACTCAAAAAGCTGAGAAGATGGAGCTTTGAGCTAAATTCAAAAAGCTCTGAGGCAAAATCCCCAGATAAAGGGTTCCCCACACCGTGAAAAACAAAGCCAAACTCAAAAAGAACGGAACTGAAATCCTCTTTCCCTCCTCTTCCGGAACTCGCATGAACATTATCACCACCACCCTCAGATAGTAATAAACCGACACAAAGCTGTTCAGAACTCCTATGATGGCCAGGCCAAAATACCCTGATTTCACCGCTGCAGAGAAAACGTAGAATTTAGCCATAAAGCCCGCAGTGGGAGGAAATCCTGCCAGGGAGAACATGAAAAGCGCCAGGGCAACTCCCAGAACCGGATAACTGGCCGCCAAACCTGAATAATCATCCAGGTTAACCTTCTTCTCTCCTAAGAAGATGATCACCACGAAAGCTCCGACGTTCATAAAGGTATAGGCTAAAAGATAAAACATCGCCGAGGATATTCCCGAACCTCCTCCAGCAACCAAAGCCACAAGAATATACCCTGCATGAGCTATGGAGGAGTAAGCTAAAAGCCTTTTTATGTTGGTCTGGGATAAAGCTACCACATTTCCGAAGGTCATGGTCAGAACAGCTAAAATCCACAGCAAAGCGGACCAATCGAATTGCAAACTGCTAAAAGCAAAAAGCAGAATCCTCAACAAAGCTGCAAAACCAGCAGCTTTTGGACCGGAGGAGACAAATGCGGTTATCGGGATGGGAGCTCCCTGGTAAACATCAGGAACCCACATGTGAAACGGGAAAGATGCGATCTTGAAGCCTAATCCTACTAAAATCAAACCCAATCCGATGAAAAGAAAAAGCTGACTTTCATACCCACCGGTGATAATTAAAGTTAGTATCTCTTTTAAATTTACAGAATGGGTGGCACCATAAAGCATTGCTATTCCGTATAACAAAAATCCGGAGGCAAAGGCTCCAATGAGAAAATATTTCATCGAGGATTCGTTGGATTTCAAATCGTATCTTCTGAAGCCCACAAGTATATAAAGGCACAAAGACATTATCTCCAGGCCTAAAAAGATAACGATCAGATTCAAACTGGAGGCCATGAGCATCATTCCGAAAGTGGCAAAAAGTATCAGGCTGAAATACTCGCCGTGAAAGATTTTTTCTTCTTTGAGATAGGAGATGGAGGATAAAATCACCAGAAATGCCCCGGACAAGAATATGATTTTGAAAAAGCAGGAGAAATTGTCCAGAAGAAACATCTGGTTAAAAGCCATTCCCTCTCTATTCCACAGACTGATAACGCTCAAAAGTGCCAGCAAAATCCCCACCCAGCTTATGTGAGGAATGATCTCCTTAGCCCTGCCTTTCAAAATGGGTTCTAAGATCAGGATTAACAGAGCGAAGACTAAAATAACCAACTCAGGCAAAAGTATCTGAAAGTTTATGTCAGGTAAAATCCAGCTCATAATTCTTTAGTTTATCTTTTTAGGTTCACATTTCTCTAAACAAACCTCTCCCCTTTTCTTCTTATCAGGCTCGACTTTAAAACCCAGATTACTGTTGGTTGAATCCTCTTTTTTTGTCATCTGATATTTAATCTTAGCCTGCTTTAAAACCGATTCGACCGAGGGCTCCATCCGGCTCAGGAAAGCTTTGGGATAGATACCAATCCAGAATATACAGAGGATTATGGGAACCAGCACAACCTTTTCCCTGAGATTCAAATCCAGAAGCTTTTTATTCTCGGGTTTGTCCAGCTCCCCGAACATCATCCTCTGATACATCCACAGCATGTAGATGGCAGCCAGAACCACACCGGTGATACCAAAAATAGCATAGGTGTTATTGGATTTGAAGGTTCCCAATATAATCAGAATCTCGCCCACAAAACCATTGGTTCCGGGAAGACCGATGGAGGAGAGGGCAACTATCATGAAAAAGGCTGAGAATTGGGGGATTATCTTTGCCAGGCCGCCGAAATCGGATATCATCCGGGTATGCCTTCTTTCGTATATCATTCCCACCAGTAAAAACAGTGCACCGGTTGAAAGCCCGTGATTTACCATCTGAAGTATTCCGCCCTCAAGTGACTGGATGTTCAAGGCGAAAATACCCAGCATCACGAATCCAAGATGGCTCACCGACGAATATGCCACCAGGCTTTTAACGTCCTTTTGCATCATTGCCACCATAGCACCGTATATTATGCTGATTATTGCCAGAATGGAAAACAGGGGAACGAAGTCAAAGAAGGCACCGGGGAAAAGGGGCAAGCAGAACCTAAGAAAACCGTAGGTTCCCATCTTCAACAAAACGCCAGCCAGAAGCACGCTTCCCGCTGTGGGAGCCTCAACGTGAGCATCCGGAAGCCAGGTATGGAAAGGAAAAACAGGAACTTTTATGGCAAATGCCAGGGCAAAAGCCAAAAACAACCAGAGCTGAGCTCCCAGGGGAACAGGCGTTTTCAGGATCTGCAACAGGTCGAAGGTGTAATATCCGGTATGACTCTGGCTGATGAAATACAAGGCTAAAATCGCCACCAGCATAAGCAGGCTTCCGAACATGGTGAAAAGGACGAACTTAACAGTGGCGTATATTTTTCTTGGACCTCCCCAGATCCCTATCAGAAAATACATGGGTAAAAGCATTGCCTCCCAGAAAACGTAGAACAAAAATAAATCCAAGGAGACAAATACCCCTATCATACCGGTCTCAAGCAAAAGCATGGAGATCATGTATCCTTTTATTTTTTCCTTTACCGCAGTCCAGGAGGAAAGGATAGAAATACAGGCTAAGAAGGTGGTCAACAAAACCAAAAACAGGCTGATCCCATCTATTCCCAGATGATAGCTTATGCCCAAACTCTCTATCCAGGGGAGATTTATCTCGAACTGCATTGCGGAGAGTTCAGGATCGAAATTAAAGTAGAGGTACAAGGAGAAAAGAAAGTTTAAAAGGGATACCAAGAATGCTACCGTTTTAACAGTGCTGGTGAAAACCCTGTTTACAAAAAGAAGAACAAAAGCGCCAACCAGGGGTAAAAAGGTTATTATGGTAAGTATGTTCTGCTCCATTTTTCTACCTTAAGATAAAATAGGCTAAGATAAAAACCGCTCCCACAAGCAAAGACAATGCATAGTTTCTCACATAACCGGTTTGAATTTTTCTTGCTACTCCGCTGATCCACCCCACCATATAAGCAGAACCGTTGGCAAAACCATCGATTATGGCAACATCCACAAATCTCCAGAACCAGATTGCCAATTTGATAAAAGGCTGTACAAAAGCAAAATTGTATAACTCATCTATGTAGTATTTGTTCAAAAGCAATTTATAAGGACCCTTGAATCTCTCAGCTAAGTTTTTGGGTAAATCAGGCCTTAAGATGTAAAAAAGATAAGCGATGCTTATTCCGATTAAAACCATAAGAACCGAAAGGATCATCAGAAGATATTCCGCACC
>Ga0111201_1008_pt1 | contig 35078 bp, 22 predicted proteins | sample DeeMarSWOR324_28_FD_80375 | JGI IMG/M metagenome (GOLD analysis project Ga0111201, IMG submission 80375) | candidate division Zixibacteria bacterium SM23_73_2 | reverse complement strand
GGAAGCCTATCAGGTTTTAGAAGCTTGTAATCTTTGTGGAAACCTATGCGGGGTTAATAGGTTGAAGGGTCAAAAAGGGAGGTGCAGGGTAGGGAAAGAACTTATGGTGGCAAGCGGAAACCTCCACCTGGGGGAGGAACCGCCCATCTCATGTGAGCGGGGTTCCGGTAACATATTCTTCACCGGGTGCAGCCTCAGATGTCTTTACTGTCAGAACTATCCCATAAGCCAGCTGGGGGTGGGAAGGATTGTTACTTCACAAGAGCTGTCGGAGATGATGCTTCTTTTACAGAACAAGGGAGCTCATAACGTTAATCTGGTTACTCCTACACATTTTGTCCCTCAGATAATTGAGGCGGTCTCTTTGGCCTGGGAAATGGGGTTTGATCTTCCTCTGGTTTACAATACCTCGGGCTACGAGACCCAATCGGCATTGGAACTTCTGGATGGAATAATCGATGTTTATCTTGTGGATATGAGATACTCCGATGATAGGATTGCCTTTTCCCTATCCCAAGCAAAGAATTATACCGAAATCAACCGTAATGCTGTAAAAATAATGTATTCCCAGGTGGGGAACTTGAAGGTAAAAGATGGTCTGGCAACCGGAGGATTGATTGTAAGGCATCTGGTACTCCCGGACGGTCTTGCCGGTTCTGAGGAGACTTTCGAGTTCGTTCAAAAGAATGTTTCGGAGAAAGCCTGGATTAGTTTGATGAATCAGTATTTTCCAGCTTACAAAGCTTTTGATTATGAATCATTAAAAAGGAAAGCTACAAGAGAAGAATATCAAAAAGCCACACGCAAATTTTCCCAGGCCGGGCTTTTCAATGGATGGGTTCAGCTTGAACAGGAAGGGTAAAATGCGAAGAATATACTATGCTTTGACGATCACACTCCTTTTCTGTTTCATTTTCACCTGCGCCTATTACAACACCTTCTACAATGCCAAAAGACATTTTAACAGAGCCCGCTCTATCGATAAAGGCTCCAAATCCGATGCTCCCAATCCTCAGGCAGCTTCCGAGTATGACAAGGCGATAAATAAAGCCTCCAAGATATTGACCTTTCATTCCAACAGTAAATGGGTGGACGATGCTTTGTTTATGATCGGTCAGTGCTTTTATTATAAGGGAGAATACAATAAAGCTGAAAGAAAGTTCAAAGAGCTTCTGGTGGGATTTCCTAAAAGCGAGCTGGCGGGTGATTCCCGCTTCTTTTTGGGATTGTGTTATTACCAATTGGAGGATCCGGCAAAAGCCAGAAAGCAGTTGGGTCAAATTATTGAAGAATCTAAGAGGAAAAAATACAGAAAAGATGCATTATATATGTTAGGAGAGGTTTACTTCAAGGATGGTGAATACGACAGCGCCATCGTGCAATACCAGAATCTTTTAAAGGAGGGGGCTGAAAAGGAGATTTTGGTTAAAGCCCAGTTTAGTATAGGTGAATGTTTTTATTCTAAATCCGAATACCGGAAAGCTAAAGATGCATTCTCCCAGGTGGAGAAGTTCGACCCCGATCTTGAGAGTTTATTTGAATCCAGATTCAAAATAGGGGAATGTTTTTATCTTTTAAAAGAGTATCAAAATGGTCTGGATGAGTTTTCAAATCAAGCTCAAAATGAGAAATATTACAAATATCTTCCCAGGGTGAAATTGAAAATGGCTGAGGGTTACCTCTATTTAGGTCAAAATGAGAATGCTCTGGAAGAATACAAGCAGATAACGGTTGAGTTTCCAAGGACCGACCAATCCCAGGAGGCTTACTTTCAACTCGGCCTTATCTACGAAACGGAAATCTACGATCTTTCCAAAGCCAGGGAGATGTTCGATCTCTGCAGCAAGGAGAAAGCGGGGACCCATTTGGCTAAGAAAGCTTTGGAGAAATCCACCGATATCACCAAGCTGGGGGAGTATCAGGCTGAACTTTCAAAGGAGGAGACCGAGGAGTCGGTTAAAACCCTTTTCCTTTTGGCAGAGATCTATTTGACCCAGATGAATCAGCCCGATTCAGCACTGGTTGAGTATCTTCTTTTGGTTGACAGATATCCGGATTCCGAATACGCTCCAAGATCGCTTTATGCAGCCGCATGGATTTTTTTGCATTTGAAAAATGATACCTCTCAGGCTCAAAAACTATACCAAAAAATCTCCGAGGAGTATCCCTTCTCCGATCAGGCCAAACCGGCTTCACAGGTTTTTGGTTCTTTTCCCGATACCCTGGAGTATCCGGAAAACCTCTATCTGGAATCCGAGCGTCTCCTCTTTGAGATGGGGTGGGTGGACTCTGCTGTGAGCCTTTTGGAGAAGATACCCCAGAGGTATCCGGAGAGCGTCTATGCGGCTAAATCCCGATATGCTCTTGCCTGGATGATTGAGAATTACAAAAGCCCTGGTGACAGCAGTGCGGTTTTCGCTTATCAGGAACTGATAGAGAGGTATCCTCAGTCTCAATATGCTGATTTTGCTAAAATAAAGCTGGGATTAAAAAAACAAGAACAACAGCAAGAAACGCCCCAGCCGGCTGTTGCGGATACCACCGACACCACCAAGGTCGAGTATGCCTCGGAGTTCGAGTCAGATCTACCCCGTGCTCCTACTCCAACAGAGCTTGATAAGTTCGAATATCCTGAGGATATGATCGATTTAAACATTCGCACCAAGGTCAGGTTTAAACTTAAAATCGATATGGATGGTAAGGTAACCGAGGCTGAGATTATTATTCCCTCAGGATATTACGATATAGATGAGGCTGCGACCCAGACCGCTTTATCCGCGGTTTTCAGTCCGGATAGTATCGAGACGATACTTTTGCCGGGATGGTTTATATACGACGTGGAGGTCCAACCTCCTGGGGAGACGGATCATCTTATCGATCAAACCGGATTGAATAGATAAGAGAGTTTAATGGTTTTTCAAAAGAAGTTTGAATTGATTTCTTCTCAGAAGTTGAGTGAGAAAATCTTCAGGTTAGGATTTTTTGCTCCGGAGATTGTAAAAAATGCCTGTCCTGGAAATTTCGTTCATATCCGGGTAGGGGATAAAAGTTCTCCCCTTCTAAGAAGAGCCTTCAGCATTTTCGATCTGGATTTAAAGAAGGATTGCTTTGACATACTTTTCAAAGTTGTGGGACCCGGGACTGAGATCCTTTCCAGAAAAAGCACAGGGGAGAACTTAGACCTTCTGGGACCTTTGGGTAACGGTTTTGAAATCCCAAAAGGGGATCGAAGCCCGGTTCTGGTAGCTGGTGGAATGGGGATTGCACCGCTTATGTCTCTGGCTTTTTACCTGGTAAAAAACCAAAAGATCAAACCCGAAAAAATCAGTTTTTTATATGGTGAGAGGATCAAGGGTGGGTTCGTTTGCCTGGAGGATCTAAAAGAGTTGGGGATAAAAACGCTCCTGGCAACCGAGGATGGATCAGAAGGATTTGAGGGGATGGTTACAGAGCTTTTTTTGAGGAAGGTAAAAGAGACCTCATTTGTTAAAGATTCCCCTATCTTCTCCTGTGGTCCCCATCCGATGATGAAAACCATGTCTGAGCTTTCGAAAAAACACAACCTTTTCTGTCAGCTTTCCCTGGAGAGCCACATGCCCTGCGGGCTGGGAGCATGCTGGGGCTGCGTGGTCAAGACGAATAGAGATGGCGGTGAGCCAGATTATAAGAGAATCTGTAAGGATGGTCCGATATTCGATGCCCGGGAGGTGGAGCTTGACTGATCTTTCGGTGAGGGTCGGTAAAACCACCTTTAAAAATCCAGTTTTAGTTGCCTCGGGTACCTTTGGATATGGTGAGGAGTACTCGGAGCTTTTCGATTTGAACCAGCTTGGCGGGATTGTCACCAAATCCATAACTTTAAATCCCAGAGAGGGAAATCCCCCTCCCCGAACCTGCGAGACCCCTTCGGGAATGCTCAACTCCATTGGCCTGGCTAACGTGGGGGTGGATAGATTTATTCAGGAGAAAATCCCCTTTTTAAACAAATTCAATACAAATATTATCATAAACGTTGCCGGAAGCACACCGGAGGAGTACCTCAGGGTGGTGGAGAAGCTTAATCATGCTCAGGGGATCGATATGCTGGAGATCAATATCTCCTGTCCCAACGTTAAAGAGGGTGGTATGGCTTTTGGCTCTGATCCCGAATCTGCACACAGGTGCACAAGCTCCATAAGAAAGGTTACCAATTATCCCTTGATGGTCAAGCTCACTCCCAATGTCAAAGATATAGTAGAAATTGCCCAGGCAGTTGAAGATTCGGGAGCAGATTGCATCTCTCTTATTAATACTTTAGTTGGAATGGCTATTGATTTCAGGATAAAAAAGCCGCTTCTTAAAACCGTAACCGGGGGGCTTTCAGGTCCTGCTATAAAGCCTGTGGCTTTAGCTATGGTCTGGAAGGTTTCCCAGAAGGTAAAAATTCCGGTAGTGGGAATCGGGGGTATAACCAATACCCAGGATGCTTTGGAGTTTCTTCTGGCTGGGGCTTCCTTGATCCAGGTGGGGACTTCTAACTTCGTCGATCCTCAGACTTCGGTTAGAATTATCGAGGGACTGAAAGATTATTGTGAAAAGAATGAGATAAAAAGAGTAATGGAGATAGTAGGAAAGTTAGAGAACTAAGGATAGATAAAATGGAACGGATGTATAATGAAGAAATGCTAAAAGAGTTGAAGGGATTCGAGGTGGAATTGTATGCCAGATATGAGAAGTATTTCGACGCCAACTATTTCTTACATAGAAATATGCTTGAAATGCTAAAAGAAGATGAAGCAAAGATAAGAGCCGATGATGATATAAAACGAGTTATTAGCTATTTGTTCTCCGCTTGTTTTAAAACATATACTTCTATCTTGCTACTATGTGGAAAGGGATTTGCCCCAGCAGCTGGCATACTGACAAGAAGCTTGTTCGAAAATGTGATAAACATTAAGTGGATATTGAACAATGATCAAAAGGAAAGAGCAAGAAAATTCTTGAACTACTCAATTGTAATTAAGAAAAAGCTATATGAAAAATACAATCAATATAGAATCTTTGACAGATTGAAAAGTAATGTATTAGATAGAATGGAAAGCGTTGAGAGTGTGAAGAAAGCTTACACTGAAGTCAAAGATGACTATCCAAATGAAATAAAGTGGTCGGGTAAGAACACAAGAGAGCTGGCTGAAGAGGAAGGTGTTAATATGGGCTATGACTATGACTTCTACTATTGGTTTTTTTCCCTTTTGACCCATTCTACAGTCGCAGCAAAAGAAACATCTACGACAGTCGAAGGAAGTACTGAATCTGTTTTTTATGGCCCCAGTTTTTCCCCAGAAATAATGGTCGATATTCTTGTGCTTAGCTATAAATACGTTTTAATGGCATTCGTAGAGTTGGATTTGATCCTAAATCTCGGTAAAGAGAATAACATAAAACGATTCTATAAAGGTTTTGAGGAAATATCAGTTAGAAGAAATAAGGATGTATGAGATTTATAGAGAAGTTACTAAAAATATCTCAGAAAAACAACTCCCTTCTTTGCGTGGGTCTGGATACCGACTTAAAAAAGATCCCTGAATTTCTACTTAAGGAAGAGGATCCTGTATTTACTTTCAACAAAAAGATAGTCGATTCCACCTCCGATTTAGTCTGCGCCTATAAACCCAACATCGCATTTTACGAGTCTTTGGGAACAGATGGTCTTTTAAGTTTGAAAAAGACCATAGATTATATTCCAGATGATATTCCGGTGATACTGGATGCTAAAAGGGGGGACATTGGGAATACTGCAAGGATGTATGCCAAAGCAGTATTTGAGGAATTTAAAGCCGATGCAGTTACGGTGAACCCATATTTAGGAGAGGACAGCATCTCCCCGTTTTTGGCTTATGAGGATAAATGCTCATTTATCCTGTGTCTGACCTCCAACAAAAGCGCCGGGGATTTTCAACTGCAAATTATAGATAAAAGACCATTGTATGAGCTGGTAGCAGAGAAAGTTTCAAGCTGGAACCAGAAGAAAAACTGTGGTCTGGTAGTAGGCGCAACCTATCCTGAGCAGTTAAAGAAAATTAGAGAGATTGCATATGATTTACCAATACTAATCCCTGGTGTAGGTGCACAAAAAGGGGATCTGGAAAAGACGGTTAAGTTTGGAACCGACAAAAAAGGTAATTTGGCTGTTATAAATTCCTCAAGGGGAATAATATATGCTTCAGATGAAAAAGATTTTGCCACAGAATCGAGAAAGAAGGCAAAAGAATTAAGAGATGATATAAACAAGTTTCGTCTTTAGTTTTGGAGATGAGGTTAAATTATGAAGCTGGTTACACCTGAGCAGATGAGGAAAATAGACAAAAAGACCATTGAGGGAAGGGGCATAGATGGATTGGAGCTGATGGAGAGGGCGGGATACGGTTCTGCTCTGGTTGCCCAAAAGATTCTCTCAGGTGACGTTAAGGGGAAAAAGATAGTTGTTTTCTGCGGGAGCGGAAACAACGGTGGAGATGGATTTGTTATTGGGAGGTATCTTTCCCAGTGGAAAGCGGACGTTTTGTTTTACCTATTAGCTAAAAAAAAGGATGTTAAAGGGGATGCCAAGACTAACTTAGAGAAAGCAGAAAAATTGAATTTACCCATTTATGAGATTCTGAAGGAGAAGGATTTGTCCGAGAAAATCGAGGCCGAGCTTTTAGTGGATGCTGTTTTCGGAACCGGATTTAAAGGGGAAGTCTTGGGTCTGGCTGCTAAGGTGATCGAGCTTATCAACGGAACAAAATCAAAAAAACTGGCAATCGACGTTCCCTCTGGTCTGGATGCAGAAACCGGGGAGATCGGGTCCTTATGCGTAAAGGCGGACTTCACAGCCACAATGGCTTTGCCCAAGAGAGGTCATTTCTTTTATCCGGGAAAAGATTTTTCAGGGAAGGTTGAGGTTATAGATATAGGGGTTCCAGATGATGTGATAGAAGAAGAAAAATTAAATCTCAACGTCATAACAAAAGAAGAGGTATCTGCCTTACTCCCCAGAAGACCAGGCGATGCTTACAAGGGAGACTGCGGAAGGGTTGTCTTGATCGCCGGGTCAACCGGTATGACTGGTGCAGCAGCTTTGGCATCTTTGTCCTGTCTGAGGGTGGGAGCTGGTATGGCTATTTTAGGATTACCCAGGACCTTAAACGATATAATGGAGATAAAGCTGACCGAGGTAATGACCAAGCCTCTGCCCGATGTCAAAAAAAGGGGCGTTTTAGCATTAAGGGGTCTGGGCGAGATAAATCAGATTTTAAAATGGGGGGATTGCCTGGCTCTGGGTCCGGGATTGGGGCAGCACTTCGAGACAGTGGAGCTGGTCAGAAGACTGGTTAAAAGATCGAATTTACCCACGGTCGTTGATGCTGATGGTCTGAATGCTCTGGCTAAGGACAGCAATATCTTAAATGAAATCGACCTGCCTTTGGTTTTAACTCCCCATATCGGAGAGCTGTCCAGATTGATAGATGTTCCCTTAGAACAGATTGCAAAGAATAGAATAGAATACGCAAAAGACACAGCTAAAAAGTTCAATTGCGTTTTAGTTTTTAAAGGAGCTCCAACGATTGTCGCTTCGCCCAAAGGGGAAGCTTTCGTTAACTCAACAGGCAATGCCGGAATGGCAACCGCGGGTTCAGGGGATGTCTTAACCGGCATTATCATAGGTCTGGTTGCCCAGATGTTGTTTGACAGAAGGGATAGGGATATAAATAATATAACGTTAGATGCAGCCAACTGCGGAGTCTTCATCCACGGTCTGGCTGGTGATTTAGCCAAAGAACAGAATGGTGAGATGGGGATGATTGCAGGGGATATAATGGAGAAGATACCGGAGGCACTGAAGAAATTGTTAACGGATGGAGCGGATTAAATGTTCAACGGATTAAGCAGATTAAGCGGATAAATCAGTTCAATCCGTTTGATCCGCTGAAGATTTTAATTAAAAAGAGGATAAAATGAAAGAGGAGATTCCTGAAAGAATAAAAAAAATAACCGAGCAGGTTTTTCCCAAATTGGTCAAGCTGAGAAGAGAGTTTCATCAATACCCTGAGTTATCATATCAGGAGTTTGAGACCTCAAAGAGGGTTGCCCGGGAGTTGAAAAAACTCGGTCTTGAGGTCAAAACCAGGATTGCCAAAACCGGAGTGGTGGGTTTATTAAAAGGCTCTAAAAAAGGAAAAACCGCTGCTCTGCGGGCAGATATGGATGCTCTGCCTTTGGATGAGCAAACCAACCTGCCTTACAAATCGAAAAACAGAGGGGTGATGCATGCCTGCGGTCATGATCTGCACATGGCCTGCGTTTTGGGCTGTGCTGTAGTGTTAACCAGATTAAAGGACCAATTGTCCGGGAAGGTCAAATTCATCTTCCAGCCTTCAGAGGAGGTGACACCCGGAGGGGCTAAGCCGATGATCGATCAGGGTGTTTTAGAAAATCCAAAGGTGAATGGGATTTTTGCCCTGCATTCGGACTCGGCTATTCCGGTGGGAAAGGTGGGAGTAAAATACGGAGAGATGATGGCTCAGGCTGATAGCTTTGATCTGGTGATAAAGGGAAAGGGAGGTCATGGGGCAAGGCCCCAGGACGGAGTGGATGCCATTGTGGTCGCTTCCCAGGTTATATGCGCTTTGCAAACCATAGCTTCCAGAAATATAAGCCCGGTCTCACCGGTAGTGGTCTCCATCGGGCAGATCGATGGCGGAACCGCGCGTAATATCATCTGCGATAGGGTTGTGTTAAAAGGGACCGTACGCAGTCTTGATAGTAAGGTGGCAAAAAGTGCACCCTCCCTGATAAACAGGATCGCCTCAGGGGTGGTAAAATCTTTCGGCGCGGATTTTGAACTTGAATATCATCCCGGCTATCCGGTTTTGATTAACGATGAAAAGATGACCCATATAGCGCAAAGGGCAACCGAGATACTTTATGGGAAAGATAAAGTTTACCATATCAAAGAGCCCATGATGGGAGCAGAGGACTTCGCTTATTTTCTAAAAAAAGTTCCCGGAACAATGATGAGATTGGGGACCAGAAATCAAAAAATAAAAGCAACCTACCCCTGGCATCACCCCAAATTCAAAGTGGATGAAACCGCTTTAAAATATGGAGTCTCGGTTATGAGCCTGTGTATCTGGAATTTTCTCACAGGATAAACCTTAACATGAAGAAAAAAATTAAAATTTTAAGTTTTCTTTTGATTTTGACCTTGACAGCTTTCTCATTTGTTGACTCGGCAAAAAAACACTATCGGCAAGGCGATTGGATAAGCTATTCCGTATTCAGATTCGTAAATTGTGTTGCCAAGGATTTCGATCACGTCTATTTCGGAACGACCGGAGGGGTGGCTCGCTATAACGAAAATCAGAAGATCTGGGAACCTCCCTTTACCACTTCGGACGGGCTTGAGGATAATCGGGTGGAGAGAATAGCTTATGATCCGGTCTCGGATGAGCTCTGGTTCGATACCCCCAGGGGTGTATCTTTATATTCGCCAGTTTTCCGGGAATGGTATTATGGGGGGAATTTCCCTGAGTCTTTGATTAAAAGTAAAAACGAAAAAAATCCTATGCCGCCGTTCCCCCAGCTTCTGATGGAATTCGGATACACCTTTTATCCCGAGGGATATATCACCGATTTGGAATTCAATCGTTTTCAGGTCACGGATTATCTAAAGGATGTATGGAATAATCTCTGGATCGGAACCTGGGGGCTTTTTGGGGGGGTTGCCTCTTTGCGCTATCAGGAGCTGGAGATGTTTGAGTATGGTCTTTACCAAAAGGATGTGAAAGCCATACTTATAGACGGAGATCAGATCTGGTTTGGAGGGAAAAGTACATACTCTTTTGAAAATGGCATTACCAGATACAAAAGACAAGAAGAACTATGGGAGTATTTCGAAGAGGAGAAAATCGGTGGATTGGAATCTGCGCAGATCAATGTGATTGCGTCTGACTCAGCTTACATTTGGTTTGGCACCGACTTCGGTTTAGCCAGATACGATAAGGAGAAGAAAAACTTCAGATTTTACGATACTTTCAGTGGTTTGAAGGATGATCTGGTAACCTCTTTGAAATCGGATGGTGATATCCTCTGGATTGGAACCAGAAGTGGTCTGAACTTCTTTTGGCCCAGAAAGGATTCTCTGGGGAGCATCGAGGATCCTCTGGTTAAGGTTGCTCCCATAAATACCATTGAGACAGAGCAAAACTATCTCTGGGTGGGAACTGATTGGGGAGTTTTTAGAATGGAGAAAGAAAGCGGTGAATGGTTGAGATTTTCCACCTCAGAGGGGATGCTGAACTCAGGAGTAGAACATATTTTAAAAGGAAAAGACATGCTCTGGTTTGTCACCACCTACGGAGTTTTAGGATTTAATGAGGAGACTGGTGAAACAGAGGTTTTAAGAGAGGGATTTGATTTTCCGGGGAAAAATCCCCAGAAGCTTGAATGCGATGAGAGAAATCTCTGGGTGGCTACCCCCACCGGAGTTTGGAAAATGGACAGGGAAACGAAAATATGGAACCTTTACACCACCGAGGATGGTCTTTTGTACGATTATGTTCAGGATCTGATTCTGGAAGGGGATTACATCTGGTTCGGAACCCCTGAGGGGGCAACCAGGTTTTACTGGAACAACCCTCAAAGGATTGATTAGATGAGGCTAAAAGACACAGGGGAGTTCGGTCTTATCCAGCTTTTCAGAAAGAAGTTTCCATCTCAAAATAAAAAAGTGGTATTAGGCCTAGGAGATGACTGTGCGGTTATAAAAGCATCTCCTCAAAAGCTTTTGCTTTTAACCACCGATTCTCTGATGGAGAAAGTCCATTTTGATACAAGTTATCTCACCTGGGAGCAGATCGGCAAAAAATCTATGGCAGCTAACATAAGCGATATGGCTGCTATGGGTGGAGAGCCGATATCAGGTCTTTTGTCTTTGGGTCTTCCGAAAAGGATGGAAACCGATTATGTTTTAAAGCTTTATTCTGGAATAAACAGGATGGCGAAATCCTTTGGTTTCTCTATCTCAGGCGGAGATATATTTCTCTCGGATAAAGTTGTTATAACCGTTTCTCTTTTAGGGGAGGTGAAGCCTTCTTTTTTAAAAAAAAGGTCAGGTGCAAAGGAGGGTGATATTTTGTGCGTAACCGGAGAGCTGGGAGAGTCTTTTGCAGGATTGGAGCTTTTGAAAAAATACAGAAAGCTTTCGAGATTTCCCTCGGATAAAAAGATATTAGATAAGCACTTAAACCCTTTACCCCGATTAAAAGAGTCAAGGGTTTTAGTTAAGAATTTAAAGGTCACCTCAATGATAGACATATCCGATGGCCTTTTAGGAGATCTTTACCATATATTAGAGGAAAGCAAGGTGGGGGCAGTTCTTTTTGAGGAAAAGATTCCCATAAGCAAAAAGATATCGAAGATTTCCCAGCATTTAAAATATTCATCCTTGCATTACGCTCTTAACTCTGGTGAGGAGTATGAGCTTTTGTTTACCATTAAAAAGGGAAATATTGAATCGCTGAAAAGGCTGAAGATCAGAATTTCGGTTATTGGGGAGATAACGAATAGGGTTAAAAGGATTGAGATGATCGATAAGAATGGTAAAGTGAAGGCATTGAAAAAGAGGGGGTATGAGCATTTTTGATAGCTGGATCAAAATGATTTCAATTGTTTAAGTATTTTAACCTTGCCTGAGATGAATCCTCGATTGAAACCGGAATTCAAGCTGAAATCTTATTGATTTCAACCTACAATGGGATTGCTTCGTCGGTTCGCTCCTCGCAAAGACAATGGTGATCCGTCAGTGCGAGGAGTCCATAGGGACGATGAGTCAATCTGTTGGTGGGGGGATTGGATTTCCCCCACTTCCTTTTCCTAAAAAGTGCAGGAATTCCAATTCCTGCACTAACAAATAGCACTGCCCACTTTAGGATTGCGATGGCAAGCATATACAATTTTATGGCAAGCCATTTTCCGTTGATTTTTTTTAAAAGCAGTGAAGAAAACAGTTGACAGAGAGGTGTTTTGTGGCTTTTTTACCTGTAAAGGTGGGCGAGGCGAAATATTTAAAAAGGGAGGTGAGGTAGGGTATGGAGAAAGGATTTCCGCAGTGCCTGAAGTGCAACAACGGCGTGCTTTTGCCCCTGTCAGACTATGGTCGCGATGGAGCAAGCATAATGTATAAGGCTTGGGTTTGTAACAATCCCGGGTGTGGATTTTCTATTCGCATCGATAACGGTGAAGTGAGCATCGGAAAAACCATCGGATATTCATCAAAATAAATTCTTGTAAAAAAAATAAAGCGCTTCGCCCACGCAATTTTTATGTGGTCTTTTATTTTTAGAAATTTTCCACTTAAATTAGGAGCTTTGTTTTTAGCCCTGCTTTTATGGTTTCACGCCACCACTGACCAGACTTACGAATACACTTTTCGTTACCCCTTAAAGATCACAAATCTCCCCGAGAATCTAATCTTGGCAGAGGAGGTTCCCTCTTTTGCCCAGGTTCAGATTCAGGGTAAAGGTAAACAGCTGATCAAGTTTTTCTTCACCAAAAAAAACGAGATAAAAATCGATGGTTCGGACTTTAAAGCCAAACAGATTAAATACCAGCTGAGCACGGATCAGATTAAGCTTCCTAAAGAGGATGGCTTGGTTATAAAGGATATCCTCTCCCCTCAAAATCTGGATTTGAAAATCGACTATCTGGTAAAGAAGAAGGTCGAGGTTATCCCCCAGTACGAGGTGACCGTAGATCCGGATTACATTCAGAAGGAGGAAGTTAGGATGGATCCGATAGAGGTCACCATATCCGGTCCAAGAAGATTTGTGAAGTTGATAAACTCGGTTTCCACTGAGAAGAAGGTCTTTTCAAATATAAAAGAATCAATTGAGGAAAAATTACCTTTATCTCCCCCTGAGTATTATAACGTCAAATACTCTCCAGAAGCAGTTACCTTATGGGTAAACGTTGAGAGGGGAGCGAAAAAAGAATTTGAGAACCTGATTTTGGATTTGACCGGAATTCCAAAGGGTAGAAAAGTGCAGGTTGAGCCTGAGAAGATTAACCTCACTCTTTTGGGTGAGGAGAATGTGATTGGCAGCCTTAATACCGAGCAAATAAAAGCTACCCTGGATCTTAAGGGAGTAGAGGGGAAAAGAAAACTTGTACCCAAGATATCCGTGCCAGAAGAGGTAAAGTTACTCAGCTTCTCTCCGGATTCCTTTGAGGTGGAGGTTAAATGAGATTTCTTTTATGCTGGTCTTAGGGATAGAGACATCCTGCGATGAGACAGCTGCTGCGGTTGTCAGAGATGGGAAAAAAATCTTATCCGACGTCGTCTATTCCCAGCTTGTTCACCAGAAGTACGGGGGGGTTGTTCCTGAGCTGGCCTCCAGGGAGCACATAAAAACCCTTATTCCAGTTGTCCAGGAAGCTTTAAAGAAAGCTCGGGTTTCCCTTGACCGGATTCAAGGGATTGCTGTTACCTATGGACCAGGGTTGGTGGGTTCTCTTCTGATAGGCCTCTCCTTTGCCAAAGCCCTGTCCTATTCTCTGGGAATTCCTTTTGTGGGAATCAATCATCTGGAAGGACATATCTTTGCTATTTTTCTGGAGCATCCCAGACTGAAACCACCTTTTATATGCCTCATTGTCTCTGGTGGACATTCTGAGCTTTTTTTGGTCAGGGGGAAAGGGGATTATCTGAATCTGGGAAAAACCAGAGATGATGCCGCCGGCGAGGCCTTTGATAAGGTGGCAAAGCTTTTGGACATAGGGTATCCTGGTGGACCTGCTATCGATAAGATCTCCCAAAAGGGCGACCCCTTGTTTTTCAGATTTCCCCGAGCTTTTTTGAAGGGAAGTCTGGATTTCAGTTTCAGCGGGCTTAAGACAGCTGTTGCTCTCTACGTCTTAAAAAAAAGGTCTGAGAAATCATCCTTCCCCACTGCGGATATCTCCGCCTCTTTTCAGGAGGCGGTGGTGGACGTTCTGGTTGAGAAGAGCATAAGAGCAGCTGTATCAGAGGGGGTAGGAAAGATCGCCTGTGTTGGAGGAGTGGCAAGGAACTTCAGGTTGAGAGAAAAATTCAAAAAAAAAGCCAGGGAAGAAAATTTAAAAATCTATTTTCCTTCTCCGATCCTCTGCACCGATAATGCAGCTATGATCTCAGCCTGTGGTGATTTTCGTCTCAGCCGGGGCGAAAGAGCGGGTTTGGATTTAAATGCGGTTCCCTACGCAGAGTTAGTTTAATTCCTTTTTAGTTTATCTCAACAAAACTAATCAAGGCAACTCTCCTTTCACAAAAGTAAATTGGCAGAGGCGGGTGCTTAACCTCAAAAGGGGGAGTTTTTCGGTTGATCTTTTGAAATGGATACAAAATGCTGCTAATGATCCCCCCATACAAATCTGGTTTGGATGAATTTTGTATTATCAGATTTTTGAGAATAGATTTTATCAAGATAGTTAAAATCAAGTCGATAAATACAAAAACTGCTAAAGAGGCAAATAAAAGCAAAATAGATTAAAAATCATTTTAATTTTTTTGATGACCAAAAGATGAAAAAGGAAAAGAAAGTATCAGATGAGATCGAACATTTAAAGGATTTTAAACATGAGATTGTGGAGGAACTCCCCATTGGTGTGGTGAGGTTGGATCAAGAGGGAAGGGTAGTTTATGTGAATCCCAAATTGAATGAGATTTTAGGAATAAAGGGAGGTAAGAAATCCAAAGCATTCGGTCGTAAAGTAACTGAGATGCCAAATATAGTTCAGACCGGAGCAGTCAAGACCTTAAAGAAATTACTCTTAGGAGAACCCTTTAAAAATTTGGTTACCCCATATACCTCTCTGGAAGGTAAAAAGATCAATCTCTCTGCTTGTGGAGTACCTCTTTTGGATAAAAAAGATAAAATAAATGGGGCTTTGCTTTTCGTTGAGGATGTAACCGAGAAGAAAAAGGCTGAGGAGAAAATCAGATCTTTAAAGGATTTCAACCAGGAAATTGTAGAGAAGCTTCCTTTAGGAGTTGTAAGATTAGATAGGGAAGGTGTGATTATCTATGAGAATCCCAAGATGTCTGAAATCTTAGGTGTAAAAAAGGGCGATAATCCCAAGGCCATTGGTAAGAAGATAACAGAGCTCCCCAACGCTGTTCAAACCGGGCATGTGAGGATTCTAAAAGACCTTATTTCAGGAAAACCGTTTAAAAATATAATCACTCCCTACCTATCCCTGGAAGGCAAAGAAACTATTCTTTCTGCTTTTGGAGTTCCACTGTTTAAAGAAGATGGAACCCCAAATGGAGCCTTGCTTTTAGTGGAGGATGTAAGTGATCAGAAAAAAATGGAAGCTGAGCTTTTAAGAAGGAATAAAGAGCTTTTAGCTTTGAACATAATTTCCAAGGTTACCACCCAATCCTTAGACTTAGAGGAATGCCTTAAGAATACTCTGGACAGAGTATTGGAGATAATGGAGGGCGATTACGGTGGAGTGTATGTTTTTGATGATTGTAAGTTCGAGCTAAACTTGGTGGTGAAAAAGAATCTGGGTTTCAATTCAATTAAGATAAGGCTTAAGTTAGGGGAGGGAATCTGTGGACAGATTGCCAAGACCGGGGATCCGAGATTGATTCAGGAGATGAAAAGAAAACGCAAAAATCCCGCTTTGGAGATAAAAGAAGAAAAGCTTCGTTCTTTTATGGGAGTACCCCTTAAATCGAAAAATGAAGTTTTAGGAGTTCTTTTTGTAGCTTTCAAGAAAACTAAAAGTTTAGGACAGAAGGAGCTTGATCTTTTGACCAATATTGGCAATCAAATCGGTATTGCCACAGATAACGTGAGACTCTATCAGGAAAGTGAAAACTGGGTTTCGCATCTGGATACCGTCAGGAAGATCACTAACAGATTGAGCAAGATCAACAATGTCAGGACCATTGCCTGCTCAATCGCTGAGGAGATAAAGAAGGTAATCGACTTCGATAACTGTAGAGTCTTTTTATTGGATGAGTCTGGTCAGAATCTGATACCTGTCGCTTTCGGCAGCAAGGTGAAGGAGTATAAAGGAGAAACTGAAGAGCTTTTAAGAATGAAGGTGGGAGAGGGCATAACCGGTTGGGTGGCTGAGATTGGCATTGGCAAAATCATCAACGACGTCGAGAGGCATCCTAAGGTGAGGCATATTTCTGGCACACCATGTATTAACGAATCGATGATGGCAGTTCCCATGATTTACGAGGGGAAAGTAAGGGGGGTAGTTACCCTATCCAAATTAGGTCTCAATCAATTTAATTATAGCCATTTGGGGCTTTTAAACATATTAGCTAACGAAGCTATTGTGGCAGTTGAGAATGCAAGGCTTTTTGAGGATTTGAAGAGGGCATATTCCAAACTGAAAACCACCCAGGACCAGCTGATTCAGTCCGAGAAATTGAACGCCCTGGGTGAGATGGCGGGTGGAGTAGCTCATGATTTCAACAACGTTTTGGGTGCTATCCTGGGGAGAGCACAGCTTTTAAAGATGGGAGCTTCCGATCCTGATGTAAAAAAGGGCCTTTCGCTGATAGAGCAGGCTGCCGTGGATGGTGCGGAAACCGTAAGGAGAATTCAGGAATTCACCCGGGTCAAAACAGAGGAATCGTTTGTGGAGGTAAAAATACATGAGATAGTTAAGCAGTCCATAGAGATGACCAGACACAAGTGGAAAGACCAGGCTCAGGAGAAGGGAATAGTTGTTGAGATAGAAACAGATTTCGGAAAACCGGAAACGGTCGTAGCAGGAAATCCCTCGGAGTTGAGAGAGACCTTCACCAACATTATATTAAACGCCCTGGATGCTATGCCCCAGGGTGGAAGAATAAAAATCTCCTCGAAAAGAAAGGGCAGCTCTGTTCTTTTATCTTTTTCCGACACAGGAAGAGGAATATCTGAAAAAGTTAAAAGAAAGGTTTTCGATCCCTTCTTCACCACCAAAGGACCCAAGGGTACAGGTTTGGGATTAAGCGTTGCCTATGGTATCATCATCCGCCACGGGGGGAGAATCTATTTAGATACTGAAGAGGGGAGGGGAACGACTTTCTTCATTCAAATTCCAATCAAGAAACTCTCGCCTTCTGTTTATATAAAGGAAGCTTTTATCCCTTCACCAAAGAAAGCCAGAGTTCTCATAATAGATGATGAGCCAGCAATAGTCGATCTATTAAAGGAGATATTGGAACTTCACCATCAGGAGGTTGCTACTGCCGCGAGTGGTAAAAAGGGGATAGAGAAATTTGAAAAGGAAGGATTCGACATCGTTTTCACCGACCTATCCATGCCGGAGATGTCAGGTTGGGAGGTGGTGAGAGCTATAAAGGAGCTTGATCCTTATACTGTTATGGTGATGATCACCGGTTGGGGGACACAACTCGACTCCAAAAAATTGGAGGAAGAGGGTGTGGATCTGATAGTGGCAAAGCCTTTTGAAGTCAGGAAGGTAATTGAAACCGTATCCACCGCTTCAGAACTTCAAAAGAAAAAACTCAGAGAAATAAATCCCAGCAAAGTTTCAGTATAAAAAGCTTTGTTTTTATTTTTCTAACTTCTTATTCTCATAAGATTTGTCAATTTGCTATTGACAATTTTCTTTTTGCAAATAAACTTTAAAGCAAATATCAGGCATTGGTAATTCGTGATAAGATATATTTTTTCATTTGATAGTTTGGTTTTGATTGGTCCTGTTTTTTAGCTAAAAAAGAAAAAGAACAGAAAATCCATATTTCTTTTGAGTGGATCTGAACCCGAAGCTTTCTTTATAATGAACAATGAAGCTGGAACGAATCGGAACGACAGGTTAAGTGTTCCCGATCTTATCCTTAGACTTCTGACCCGGCTTAAGATCTCAGAACAGCTTTTTTTGATCATCCTCTCCTTTGCGGTAGGAATAGGGGGAGGGTTTGGTGCAATTGTTTTTCGGTGGCTGATTATATCTTTTCATAAGGTCTTTTTCGAAGGGGGGGAGAGAGTTCTTTCATCTTTAACTTCCCATTGGCAGTATCTGGTTTTTCTGATTCCAGCAGTGGGGGGGCTTCTGGTGGGACCGATAACTTACCGTTTAGCCAAAGAGGTTAGAGGGCATGGTGTTCCCGAGGTTATGCAGGCTGTGGCACTGAGAGGAGGAATAATAAAACCGGTGGTGGTTGTGGCAAAATCGATCGCTTCATCAATATGCATAGGTTCTGGTGGTTCCGCTGGTAGAGAAGGTCCCATTGTACAGATAGGTTCAGCTCTGGGCTCTTCTTTTGGACAGTTCTTTAAGATGTCGGGAGAGAGGGTGAAGGTATTGGTGGGGTGCGGGGCGGCTGCCGGTATATCCGCTACTTTCAATGCTCCGATCGCCGGAGTTCTTTTCGCCCTGGAAGTTATTTTAGGTGATTTCACCATTCAGGCTTTTTCCCCGGTTATTATCTCATCCTTTGTGAGCTCGGTTGTTGCTCGTGCGTTTTTAGGTAACCATCCTGCTTTCATTGTCCCTCCTTATGCTTTTAAAAGCGTCTACGAGATCCCATTATATATGGTCTTAGGGCTTCTGGCAGGTGGGGTCTCAGTTCTTTTCATTAAAATCCTGTACAAAAGCGAAGACATTTTTGAGAAACTTAAGATCAAAAATTATTTAAAGCCGGCTCTGGGAGGTCTTCTTTTAGGGATAATTGCTTTGTTCTATCCTCAGATTTTAGGGGTGGGATATGACTCGATAAAAGCTGCCCTTCATGCTGAGATGTTTTTGGGGGTGATGTTTCTCTTGGTTTTTTTGAAGATAATTGCCACCTCTTTAACCCTGGGGTCAGGAGGTTCAGGCGGCATTTTCGCTCCCTCCCTTTTTATCGGAGCGATGTTAGGAGGTTTTTTTGGCAACGCAGTTAATTTAGTCTTTCCCGGCACCGTGGCCAGCCCCGGAGCATACGCTTTGGTGGGAATGAGTGCCTTGGTGGCTGGAACCACCCATGCAACCATTACCGCAATGCTTATAATATTCGAGATGACTGCCGATTACAGAATAATACTGGCCCTGATGTTAGCCAGCGTTTTAAGCACCCTTTTGTCCAATCGCCTCAGCAGAGGGGAGTCCATATACACCTTGAAGCTTGTTCGCAGGGGTGTGAATCTGAGGGCGGGAAAGGATGTGAGTATTCTCTCCACAACTTTGGTCAGGGAGGTTATGAGCAAATCCTGGGAAAAAATCCCTCATTCCATGTCCTGGGGGAGACTTCTGGAGTTCGTGGAGAACTCCAAATATAGCTTTTTCCCGGTTGTGAATTCGAAAGATGAGTTGGAGGGAATGTTGTCCCTTCAGGACATCAGAAATCTTATAACCAAAAGAGGACTTGAGAACTTAGTTATTGTAAGGGATGTGGTTCCCGGATATACTCAAATCCTTTTTGAGGACGAAACCCTGGCTAATGCTTTACCAAAGTTCGGGCTGCAAGATGTGGAGGCTTTGCCGGTGGTGGACAGAGGTAATCGAAAAAAACTTATTGGAGTTCTGAGAAGATCTGATATTATTTCTTTCTACAACAGGAAGCTTATAGAGAGGTCCGGAAGGTTTTGAACCAGTATAATAAAAAATGGAAGATATAACGAAGATTCTTTTTGGGTTGTTTTTGATGTTTGCGGCTGCCAAGGGTATGGGAGAGCTTTTTGAAAGGGTAAAGCAGCCAGCAGTTGTTGGCGAGATCTTAGCAGGGATTTTATTGGGCCCCTTTGTCTTCAATCTCGTTGAGCCTTCTCATTTCTACAACGTCTTAGCGGAAATCGGTGTGATAATCCTCCTTTTTACAGTTGGACTCCAGACCGGAGTGGATGAACTTTTGTTGGTTGGGAAAACCTCTTTGATAGTTGCGATATTGGGAGTGGTATTTCCCTTCATCTTCGGTTACCTCTATGCCCAGATTATCTCCCATAAGACCGTTGAAGCGATGTTCGTGGGCACAGCTATGGTAGCTACTTCTGTAGGAATTACTGCCCGGGTTTTGGCGGATCTAAGAATTCTGGATGCTAAGGTGAGCAAAGTGATTTTAGGGGCAGCGGTCTTCGATGACATTATTGGGTTGATTGTATTAGCAATCGTGACCGGATTAGGAAAGGGAGCTATCTCCTATCTCAAAATAGGGTTGGTGGTCTTTGAGGCAGTGGCTTTTGTTTTGTTTTTGATCTTCATCGGTAAAAGGGTCGTTCCTTTCGTTGCCCCGGGATTGGGAACTTTTAAGACTAGAAATGCGCCCTTTTCTTTGGCTATCCTTTTATGCCTGGGCCTTTCCCTGGTGGCCAGTTACATCGATCTGGCAGCGATAGTTGGCGCTTTTATGGCCGGAATGGTCCTGTCCGGTCTGAACATAGAATTCAGGTTGTCCTTGAAAGCTGAGTCTTTATACGATTTTTTAGTACCCTTCTTTTTCGTGGTGATGGGAATGCATGTTGATCTTTCTGTTTTTACTCAAGCTAATATAATTGGTGCAGCTTTGCTTTTAACCCTTTTTGCCATCCTGGGCAAACTTCTGGGGTGTGGATTGGGAGCTTTAAGTCTGGGGATGGGGCAGGCGTCGATAGTTGGTGTTGGAATGGTTCCAAGAGGAGAGGTGGGGATGATCATTGCCTCTATTGGGCTTTCAATGGGAGCTATTGGTGCGGACCTTTATTCTGTGGTAATATTCATGGTGGTGGCGACTACAATTTTGACCCCTCCGGTCTTAAGGAGGATGATTCTAAAATCCGATGCCCTCAAAAGGGTGGGAGAGGAGATGGCGGAAAAAGCGGGAGCACCGGAGTGATAATCTAATTGTGAATTAATTGGATAGGTAATATGCCTCCAGAAAAAAGAATAAAATGGGTTTTTTTGATTTTGATCGGATTGATCGCCTATGGTACCTTGGGGTATATTCTGATTGAGGGATGGGGTTTTCTGGATTCCATTTATATGACCATTATAACCCTTTCCACAGTGGGATTTAAGGAGGTGAGCTCTTTATCGGAGGCGGGTAGGATCTTCACCATAATTTTGGTTATCTTCGGTGTAGGGGGCGCAGCTTTTACCATAACCGTTTTAGGTCAATTTATAATTGAGGGGGAGATAAGAAGAATTTTGGGGAGGAGAAAGATGGAGAAACAATTAAAAGATGTTAAGGACCATTATATCGTGTGCGGATATGGTCGTGTTGGGGAGCAAGTATGCAAGGAGTTCTGCTTTCGAAAACTTCCTTTGGTGGTCATTGAAAAAAATCCTGAAAGGGTTGAGGACTTGGTGAAACAAAAATTACTGGTAGTTCAAGGAGATGCTACCGATGATGAGGTCCTCTTGGCTGCGGGAATCCAAAGAGCAAAAGCTCTGATCAGCACCGTGGCCTCTGAATCGGAGAATGTATTTATGGCCCTTTCTGCTAATCAGCTCAATCCCAGAATTTTCGTAACCGCAAGGGCTGAATCGAAATCCGCCGAAAAAAAACTTCTAAGAGCTGGGGCGGATAGGGTGGTTTCCCCTCATGAGATGGGTGGTTTAAGGATGGCCTTGGTGACCTTGAGACCGGATGTGGTTGATTTCATGCGAATCGTCACCGGTGACCAAGAAACGGGTTTTGGAATAGAGGAAATTGAGGTAAAGGAAAAATCGGCTATAGCAGATACTCTTCTTAAGGATTCACCGATCAGATGCGAGCTGGGACTTCTGGTTATCGGGATAAAAAAGGAAGGTAAGGAGATGATAATAAATCCCTCTCCCCAAACCCGAATTGAAGCAGGTGATATTTTGGTAGTGATCGGGGAGAATCAAAAATTAGAGAAATTGGGTCAGTTGACCTCAGGTAAAGTTTAAGGATTCACCATGTCTGAATTAAGGCAGAATAGAGCTACAAAGGAATGGATCATAATAGCTTCGGAGAGAGCAAAAAGACCCCATGATCTAAAGAAAAAAAGGGAAGAAAGGGAAAAACTTCCTCAACTTGAACCCTCCTGTCCGTTTTGTCCCGGGAACGAAAAAATGACCCCCGGGGCGATCTGGTCCAAGAAAAAGGGAAAGAAATGGGTGGTGAGGGTGGTTTTCAACAAATTCCCGGCTTTGATCCCGGAGGGGGAACCAGAAAGACAAACCCGAGGATTCTTTTTGAAAATGAACGGAGTGGGAAGGCACGAGGTCGTAATCGAGACCCCCCTTCATAACAGGAGCCTGGGAGTTTTGCCCTCAGCTCAGGTGGAGGAGGTCTGTTTGGCCTTCAGAAAGAGATTTCTGGATTTAAAAAGGGATAAAAGGGTGAAAATGATTCTGATCTTCAGAAATCATGGTGAATCCGCTGGCACCTCCCTGGTTCATCCCCATTCTCAGATCATCGCTTTGCCCTTGATACCCTCTCGCATCAGGCACCATCTGGAGGAGGCGATGAGATATTATGATGATCACGGATCCTGTGTTTTCTGCGATATGATAAAAGAGGAACTTTCGGCCAAAAAGAGAGTGATTTACCATAATGATGGATTTGTGGGATTTCATCCTTTTGCCTCCAGAACTCCCTTTGAGACCTGGATTGTTCCCCAAAAGCACGACGCTTCTTTCGGAAACATAAATATTGCTTTTTGCAAAAAGATGGCCCGAGCTCTCAAATCGGTGTTGGAAAAAATCCATATCAGATTGGGCGATCCCGATTATAACTTAATAATCAGAACTTCTCCTTTAAAAGATCGGGAGGAGGATTATTATCACTGGCATATTCAGATTTTGCCCAGATTGACCACCCCTGCCGGTTTTGAGTTGGGCTCGGGGATTTATATAACCACTATAGTTCCGGAGTATTCAGCCGAATATATTAAAGGGCACCTCCCGCGAACAAAAAGGGTAAAGAATAAAATGAATTGAGCCGAAACATTTTAAAAGGAATTATGGTATAAATAAAATTGTAAAAAACATTTGACAGGAATTCTACGATTCGTTAAATTGGACAAGAATTTATTGAGTTTTTAAAAAATTAAAAAAGTTTATTTTTTTCTTGACAAAAATTTGAGCTTGGTTTATATTCAAAAGCAATTTAGCGTATTTCGTTTAATGTTTTTTATTAAATTGGTAATTTAAATTTGAAATCTATGTTGAGTTAGCCCACATCGGCGATAAAAAAAGGAAGGGTCGAATTATTTAAAAACTCCTCTATAGATGACACCTTAGAATAGCCAGCAGCTTGGTAAAACGGAGGGGAGATGGTGTTTGTAAAGAGAAAAGGAAATCCAGAATACCCCAGAGAAAATTTAAAAAGCATTGTATCTAAAGTTGTATTCATTTATCTAAGGAGGTGAGAACCACGAAAATTTATAGTTAGAAACCAAAAGTAAAACGGATTTTTTTTAATTTGCGAAAGAAAGGAGGAAAGAAAGAAGATGTTAAGACCAATATTATCAAAAAAATCTAAAACCAAAAACCACGAGGTTTGTCCTATGAGAAACCTTCGATTCATTTTACCAGTTTTTCTGGTAGGGATTCTTGTATTTTATGGTTCAGCATTTGCTCAGATCGATTCTCCCTTTTCGGTAAACGGAGCCACCACCTGCGATACGGTGACTGTTGACTCCAGCGTCGTCAATGGATCTTATACTAACGTGCTTGCTCTGGGTATAAGAATTGATGAGGAGTCGGATACTTATGATGATATTCTCAATGCGATAACCTTTACCAGTCAGAACGATAAGCACTATTCGGTTGAAGCCTTAAAGCTATGGAAGGACAAAGGTGCTGCTGGATTTAACTCCAGTCAGGATTCACTAATGAGGGAAATTCCCATTAATGGACCTTTTCATGAAGGTGATTCGGTTAAAATCAGCGGGATTAATTTGACCATTAACGATGGAAGTTCTCCTATTTTCTACGTGACCTATAATATGAATTCGGATTCGGTTGTGCTTTGGTCCACCTATAATGATTTGTATTGCGGATTAAAAGTGAATCCTTCTGGAATTGAACTTGATAGTGCTGGATTCGGTCCGACCGGTAGTGATACTTTACGGTATACTTATCCTTCCTCTCCACCCTGGCCACCTGCTGCGAGGAAGATAAGGATTGACGTCTGGCCTCCTGTATTTGAGGATTTGTATTTTGCTCTATACGATGAGTTTGAATGCGGCGGCTTTAATGGGATAGTTGATTTGGGTGATTCCATAAGAGTTGCTGCAAACATAACCGGTGGGGATATTGAGGTCTCCGCTGGAGTGAAATCTGATTTCTCCACTTTCAAAAACACCGGAACGCCTCCTATATGGCAGACTTTGACCGACAGCATCGTTTCCTCTCCTCCGGGCGATAGTAACTTCGTGAGCCGTTGGAGAATTCCCTTAGGCCCGGTAGCGACTCCTCTGGATGTCCTCTCAGGATTCTACTATTTGATCTTCACCTGTGAGGATACCGTGGGTAATCCCAATAGGGATTCCCTTCTGCTCATGTATCCCATCGATACCGAGAGGCCTCTGTTCGATTCGGTGCAGGTGGTTTTATACTGGGATCGGCAGAGCGATGGGGTGATCTCCATAGGAGATACTCTGCAGTTCTGGGCCTGGATGGAATCCAATGAGTTCTTCGAGGTAGAAAGCGTGTGGGTGGATCTGGACAGCATAGTCAGTGGCTGGATGGTAGCCCTGGAGGATACCGCAGGCGAAAGGATCTGGCAGATGAAGGATACGGTTGTAGCTGGATTGATCGATACTGCAGCTAATGAGCTTGCCTGCTGGTTCCATGCCCTAGACAACGCCTGCAACACCGATTCGATGAGAGAGCTTATCGATTATCCCATTGATATAGAACCTCCCTCCATCTCTGCATCGGATATAATCTTGGAGAGATGGATGGATGTGGACTCCAATAACGTGATGAATATCGGAGATACGGTTCTTATCAGGGTTAATGCTAACAACGTTTTGGATCCAGCTCCTACCTGCCCGGTGATGGTCAACTTACTTGAGACGACCTGTGGATTTGAAGGTCCCTGGAACTACTGTATGGAGGAAAGTACAGCCAGTCCAGGCACTGGAATTTACAGACTGCTCTGGGAGCTGGGAGATGAGCCTCAGGATTCAGCAGTTGATTATAATGCTAACGTAGCTTATGTGAACATCACCCTGGAGGATGATGCCGGGAACAAATCGGTGATCGCTTCCAATACGTTAGCCTGGAAAGTGGATACCAAAAGGCCGCTTCCGGTTGGTGGTTTGGTGGCAACTCCGATGAAAGACTGCGTGATCGACCTCACCTGGACTACCCAGGACGGCGATCTATCAGGCGGTGGTTGGTTTGCCATCTTCTCCGACTGGGGAACCGGTGGTGCGATTAATTATGACGATACCATGGGTACCACCAATGACATCGTCAGCAAGAGTTGGACTACTGACGGAACAGTTGTGCTGGATGACAGCACCACCTATAAATTTGTGGTACAGACTATTGATAATGCCAACAACTGGGAGAAGCCGGCTGATACCATTGCGGTTTCAGCTCATGCTGATTGTAAACCTCCGGTTGTTTGCGTTACCCATCCTGATCCCGGGCTGACCTGGGGACCTAATTGGAAGCTGCATTTAATTGCCGAGACCGAGGATGCGGATGTCTGTTCTTCCCTGGTGCTCTATCGGGAGAAGGATACCGACGGCATGGGCACTCCTGGTCCCTGGATAAGGTATCCGGGTGGTCCAATGAGAATGACTGGGCCCTTTGCTGGAACCTATGTGTTCAAGGACACCATTCATTCGCTTCCCACCGAAGGTCTCCACGAGATGATAATCTACTCTTACGACTGCCCGGGCAACGTTCTGGATACCATGGCAGCTTACGATTCCTGCCATTTCGAGTTCTACTGGTACTTCACCTCCCCCACTCTTTTCATTGCCAGCATAAACGACACCGTCTCTCCTCAGAGCAGCTGCGGGTATAACGTGGAGGGTGCAAACAACACCGTGGTGGTTGACGTTGTGGGAGCAACCGATGCGGACACCTTCAACGTGGAAGCGTTCTACGGTAACGTCTCTCCTTCCTATCCTCCTCCGATGAATATGAGGATCTACCGGGCTGATGCGGTGACCATGCCCCACAGCTTTAATCTGGACGTGACCAACTGGCCTGCGGGAACTGATACCCTATACGTTTATGCCTGGACTGAATCCAAGAACTGGGACAGGGAGTACGCTCCTCTGTGCGTGCCCGAGACCCAGGAGCCCTTGGCTATGATCACCTATCCTAAGGATGGTCAGAGGGTGCATATCGCCAAGTCGGTTATGCCTCCCTTTAATTTCGTCCAGCTCAGAGCACAAATGGGCAGCACCTCACCGTTTACCCCAGTGGAGATAGGATATGTCGATTTCGAATACTCCTTCAACGGAGTAGACTGGTTCTTGGCGGGCACTGATATGGGACCGAGTGGCTCACCCGCTACCTGGAGCATCGGCTGGGATAACTCGGACACTTCCATTTTCCACGATGGGGATAAGGTCTGGTTGAGAGCCAATTTCTACCTGGCCAGCGTTCCCAAGGGAACCGCTTCCTTATTCGGCACCACTCCTCTGGTCTTCGTCTATCTGGACGCGACCGTACCGGTGGTGGACCTGAAGGTCGAGCCCATCGTGACGGTAAACGGGGTGGACAAGATCTCGGGTCCGGTTGATCTGTTCGCCTATGTGATGCAATCTACTTTAGATATAGATACCGTCTACTTCTGGTGGAAGTACAGCAGCGATGCGGATATATTCTTCAACTATTACTATATAGATAAAGTAACTCCGGTTAATTTAAACGGTCCGAACAACTCTACCGTCTTTGCTGTTCGAGGCTATACTTTCCCTACGGATCAGAGATCCATAGACATAAGGGCCATTCCCAGAGATGCTGCTGGAAACATGTTGTTCGATTATGATGGTGACTTACGCTTCGACGATGGCTGGTTTGCCTTAGCCAATCCTTCGGATACCACGGTATTCGTAGATGGAAGTGGTCCCCAGCCAGCGATCGACACTATCTGGAGCATAGCTCAGGACGGTTCCGATACCATAATGTTCATCAATCCATCTGATCAGCTGGGCGGAAACAAGACCGTGTTCGTTCAGGCAGGAAGATGGATTCAAGCCACCTGTCATCCTCTGCCCTTCGTGGACAGTGCCGAGGTGGATAGAGTTGAATGGAAGGTCGGAAACGTGCACTATCTTGGTACCAGGACCGAGCATCCCTACAAGGTGATGTTCTGGCCTCCGGACGTTAATCCTCCGGACACCTGGGCTGAGCAGGGTTACGATCTGGGTAAACTCAAAGCCTGGATGTACGATAAGCTGGGTAACCCCTATCAAGAGGACTGGATCTGGGTTGGTATTCTGGACGTAACCGGAAACGAATGCGTGGTCTGGAATCCCAAGAACAACTCCTATAATCGTGATGATATCGATTTGGAAGCCAGAGCCTTGAATGCTGCCCAGGGTGACATAAAATCGGTTACCTACCAGTATGGAGTGGAATGGACTCCCGTGGCAAAGGGCACTGCCGAGGTGGAGACCACCTGGTATGACATTGCTACGGTGGAGACCCAGCGACAAGAGGTTCGGAAGGGCCCCGTGGTTATGCCCACCTGGCCTTATACCTGGTTAACCTATAACAACGACCTGAACAAAGACGGTATCTACGGTAACGACGATGGCTGGTACGGCTTGAGATGCTTATCTCTGGATTCGGCTTACAATGTGGCTATCGGTCCTGCGATCTGGATTAACATCACCAACAATAGACCCATAACCTATATGATAGCTCCTGAGGATTCCTCCATAGTCGGTCCCAATCTGGATATAAGAGATTCTGGGACGGATGTAGTGGTTCAGGCTGTGGCTAAGAAATATTCACCTTCCTCTGCTGGCATCGATCAGGTCTGGTTCGGATACAAATTGAACATCAATTCCAGCTTCATCGAATTCGGATTGAATCCTGATAGCCTGACCCTGTATATGGATTCAATCTATACCAGGTTGTGGAGAATAGGTTCTGGTCTTTCCAACGGCTGGTATCATCTGGCATGCGAGACGTTCGATTCTGCTGGAAATAACAGCTGGACTGACACTCTCAATGTATTCGTTGATAAAAGTGCTCCTCAAGGTGAGATCGTTACCATAAACGGTGATTACAACAACCATATGAAGGATATAACCACTCCTGACACCGCTCTCATAGTGGCTCGGATCTGGGATATGCCTCGGGATTATAATGCAGGAATGGATACTATTCGCTTCTACATTTATGGTCCTGGAGGTTACTCAGAGATGGGCGTTCCTTTAGGATCTGATCCCACTGGCCAGTACTGGTTTACCTGGAACCATGCCGGATTGCCTCCGGGAACCTATCGGATTGGAATCTATATGGTGGACAAGGTTAACAACACAAGCTGGGCTTCTAAGGAAGTTCCGGTTGTGATCAGGGATATAACTATTCCAATCGGCGTTGTCAGAGCTTTCCATCCGTGCTATATCTTTGGTTCTACCATGTATTCAGTCGATTACCTACAGTTTGAGTACATGCCCGCTCAGCGGGGCGGATCCAATTGGATCAAGCTCAGTATAGCTAATGAGGTGCAAGGAATTAATGGCCTTTGGATGGCTCCCTGGGATCCGAAGTCGTTAGCTGGATCCGAGGATATGCAGTATTATGTCAGGGCTGTGCCGTTAAGAGGAGATGTTATTGATAAAGGTGTTGTCACGAAGTTCGTTGCTTTTGACAACTTCCTCGCTCCAGAGGTACTGATCACGGTTACCCCTGATGGAGAGGTAATCCCAGAAGTAAACACCTATATGGGTCCGATGAGCTTTATGGCTAACTCCCTTGGACCGGTCAAAGGAACAGCAACCTTCGACTTCACCAACACCACTATGGAGCCGTATCTGATTGCGCTGTACAGCGATCTGGCCGATACCATCGTGGATATAGAGCTGATCATCCCCAGGAAGGAGACCGGCTCAGACACCTATAATGGTATGTTTGATGCCAGTAATATCACCTCTCTGGGTGGAACAGCCAGATTTTACCTCTCGACCTATTATGAGAACTCCTCCTGGATGGAGATGGCTGGATTCAATATCACCAAGGTGACCAAGGACTTCGGCACCAACGGTTGGGTCTGGTCTATGGATGGAACTGCCAAGGTAACTATCCCCACCGGAGCCGTTTCAAGCGACACCGCAGCCAACCTTCTGGTATATCCGGCTCAGGCGCCGTATAATCCGATTATAATACAGAAGGACTTGCTGCCGGTGGGCAATCTGGACGGTATGATTCAGCACTTCTACCTCTACTCCAATGATGGAGGCGGTGGTGAAGGTGGACCGACCTCTGGTGGAGACGTCTCAATTCCTTCCGGCATCTATTCCACCATTGTTATGAGCTACAACGAGGAAGATGTGGTGATAGATGAGTCCAAATTACAGGTTGCTCGCTGGACCGGTACATCTTACGGATGGTCATTCGTTGGTATCAGGGATCTGGTGATTGACACTGAAAACGATCAGGTGACATTCAAAACCAACCAGATGGGACTCTACGCAGTTCTTCAAAACGTGTCCGGCGTATCCATCATGGCCATGATCGAGGTGGAGCCCAACTGTTCGGATTACACCTATAAGTATCCGCTGTTTAAGGCGACCATCAAGGATAACTACTCCCAAGTTTACGAGAACAGCATCGTGATGAAGGTCGGTCAACTGGGCGGATACATGATGGATATATATGACAGCACCGGTCTTGCCGATGGATTCTGCTATCCTTGTGGAGATTACGGTGGTGAATACGACGGTTACGATCCTGTCTCAGGCATCCTCAAGGTGGAGAACTGCGGACAGCCGTTCGAGTGTGCTACCTATGTGGTAACGGTTAGCGCCAGAAACAATTACGGAGTTCTTGCAACTGCTGCAGATACCTTCACCGTGGATTGCGCTCCTCCGAAGCTTTACATACCCAAGCATTACGTTTCCAAGAATCCGGAGTTCTGGTTCACGGTAAAAGATCTGGAATCCGGAGTGGATACCAACTCCATCCACATCGACTTCGCTGGTGCAACTGATAACAGCTCTAACGTATTCGAGCACAAGATCTACTTCACCTGGACCTCCAGCCAGATCGAGATAGTCAACGATACAGTATATGTCGATCCGTTCTTCGAGATGAAGAATGACGAATACCTGCACGTGGTTATCTACAATGGTCAATATCACACGGAGCATCACGAGAATGAGAACTACGTCAGAGTTTATGGAGATTCAGCCACCGGACATTCTTATGGAATATATGACTGCGTGGGCAACCAGGCTACCGTAATTCACCAGTGGTTCCCGGTTGACCGCAGCGCTCCGGTTATCACCATGCTTTCCACCCAGTGGGGAAATCCGCTTCTATTTAAGGTCTTGGATGACAAATCCGGAGTTTCCTTCGAGGATATTATGGTTATGGAGAATGGTGTAACTGCTCCTGCTGAATCTGTCACCTACGATCCTGCAACTGGTATCCTGACCTATAGACCTCCAACTGACGGAGCGGTGATAGAGATAACCGCTACTGACGCGGTAGGAAACGCAACCTACTATCAACCGTTCTTTGATGATAAAACGGCACCGAAAATTACTTTGCTCAATAGTCTCTCTGATAGTCCGATAAAGGTGAAGATTACAGATACTGGTTCTGGAGTAAACTGGGCCACTCTCAATTTGACCTTTGCAGGGTATACCGGCGAAGGAACTCCGCTTGAAGATTTAGATATTGATGAAGCTACCGGAATCGTCAAGATCTTTGTTAAGGATGGAATGTTCAACGGAGAGCTGACAGTGGAAGATTATATTGGCAACAAGGCTGATTGGGAATTCGAAATTGAAGCAAGAACGCTTACAATTTCGGATGCCTACAACTATCCAAACCCATTCGATCCAAATGTAGAAGCAACTACCATAGAGATAGGCAACAGCAAATCTGCTAAGATTATGGTCAAGATATATGACTTTGCTGGTGACCACGTCGCCACTCTTACGCCCGTTAATGATGTGTATCAATGGAAAGGCACTACAGATGATGGTGAGATTGTTGCCAGCGGTATCTATCTCTGCCATATCAAAGCGGAGGATGGTTCTAATACAGTAACTGAAGTAATCAAGATAGCGGTGGTTAAGAAGGATTAATAGATACTGAGGGGCGGTCCTTTAGGACCGCCCCTAAAAAGATAAATGGGAAAGAAAATGTCAGTAACTAACCAAAAAAAAGGGAGAAAGAAAATGTTAAAGAAAGTTTTACTGGTGATGATCTCTCTTTCACTACTTACAACCCCCAACCTTTTCGCCGGTGACAACCACGCTATGCCGATGCTGAGAATGGGAGTTGGTGCCAGAGCTCTGGCTATGGGCGGAGCCTATGTGGCTGAGGCTCACGATGCCTCGGCTGGGTACTGGAACCCTGCTGGTATTGCCCAGATAGATTTCATCCACATCACCGGAATGTACGCTGCCTCGATGTCCTACGATCGTCAGTACAACTATTTCGCCTACGGACACAGGTTCGATTTCGGTGCTCTGGGTCTTTCCTGGATTGGAGCTGGTGTGGACGAGATCAAAGAATATGACAACAGTGGTAAATTCCTTGGAGAATTCGATAATATGGATAATGTATTCCTTTTCTCCTACGGAAACGAGGTAGGGAAATTCTTGGTGGGTGCCAACTTCAAGGTAGTGACCCAGAAGATCGATTATTCCGACTCGTATTCTGAGACCGGCGTGGGGTTTGACTGCGGGTTCAAGTTCGATGCCTCGGACGAGATCGCTCTGGGTGTTGCTTTCAGAGATCTGGGCACCAAGGTTGGAGATGATCGGGTTCCGGCGAACTACCTTTTCGGAGCAGCGATCTATCCTCTTTACGGCTTCACCTTTACCACGGACGTGGAGAAGATCGAGAAAAGAAGCGAGCTCAAATTCCACTTTGGTGGAGAGTATACCTATGAGTTTTCCCCGGATTATTTCGCCTCCTTGAGGGGTGGAGTAAGCGATGGGAATTTTGCCATAGGCTGCGGGCTCCAAATCTACAAGTTCAATCTAGATTACGCCTATATTACTGAGGCTGAGAATTTCTTAGGAGAGAATCACCGGATTTCTCTGGGGATCACTTTCTGATCCTGTTGAAGTTGTTAAAATCTGAAAAAGCCTCCTGAAGTTGCAGGAGGCTTTTTTATTTTTGTTTTTTTTCGTTGAATCGGGGCGGGAGTACCCCGATTAAACAATCAATGTTTTTTATTATATTTCTGTTTGCGGGGATTTAAATTGAATTTTTCAGGATATTTTTAACTCAGGGTAAGGGTACCCCAATTTAACCGGGATTTTTCTTTTAATATTTTTTATTTGCTTTTCGGTTTTGAAAGATTAAATTTCTTGTAAATATTTTAGAATCGGGGTAGGCGTACCCCGATTGAACAGCACTATTATAAGGAGAAGAGATTATGGATTTCAAAACCTATAAGCTTGAAATTCCTGAAGATTCTAATGTCATCTTGGGGCAGACCCACTTCATAAAGACTGCTGAGGATTTGTACGAAGCTCTGGTGAGTTCTGCACCCGGTATTAAATTCGGCCTGGCTTTTTGCGAGGCTTCGGGTCCCTGTTTGATCAGGTCCGAGGGAAACGATGAGGATTTGAAAAAAGCTGCGGAGAAATCAGTATACCAGGTCGGGGCAGGGCATTCCTTTATAATATATATTAAAGGTGCTTTTCCCGTAAACGTTTTAAATGCAGTAAAGGATTGTCCTGAGGTCTGTTCGATATTCTGTGCAACTGCCAATCCGGTTGAGGTCATAATAGCAGAATCAGAGCAGGGTAAGGGAATTATGGGAGTCATAGATGGCTTTGCCCCCAAAGGGATTGAGAAAGAAAAGGATGTATCTGAGAGAAAAGAGTTTTTGAGAAAAATCGGATATAAATTGTAAGAGAGAAGATAAAGATTTTTTTACAAGCAGATTATTATGAACATAAAAAACTTCGGGGTGTGGACACCCAGAAGCTGCGGTTTTAGTTTCCAATGAAAGGTTAGGCTTTGGAAATAGAATATGACGGAGGCATTCGTATCCAGGGGACTGATTTGTGGCTGGATGCGAATAGAAAGAAGGATTTCTGCTTTGTTTCCCACGCTCACATAGACCATGCTAAAAGACATAAGAAGATTTTAGCCACTCCCCAGACCGCCAAATTTTATCAGCATCGCCTGGGAGAGACCGAAACCAGAATTTTGGAATTCAACCAGCCTAAAAGGATAAAGGGGGCAAAAGTCGAGCTTTTTCCCTCGGGTCACATCCTAGGAGCATCTCAGATTCTGGTGGAAAAGGGTGGGGTTAGAATGGTTTACACCGGAGATTTTAAGTTAAGAGGATGTTTGACCGCTGAGAGGATCCAGATAAAAAAATGCGACATCCTGATTATGGAATCGACCTTCGGATTGCCTGATTATGTGTTTCCACCCAGAAAAGAGATCATAAAAAAACTTACCGGTTTCGTAAAAAAAACCCTATCCCAAAACCAGACCCCGGTGGTTTTGGCATATTCTCTGGGAAAAGCACAGGAAGCGATGAAGATACTGGGGAATTTGGGATTTAAACTCTCGGTTCACAGCTCCATTCTGAAATTGGCTTCGGTTTATCAGAGATTCGGGATTAAATTTAAAAACTGCTACAGATATTATTCCAGGGATTTAAAGGGAAAGGTCCTTTTAACGCCCCCCTGGCTGAGAAACTCCAAGATGATAAATAATATTCCCAAAAAGAGAATAGCCATGCTCACTGGATGGGCGCTTGATCCCGGGGCAAAAGGAACTTACGGAGCAGATGAGGTTATCCCCCTTTCGGATCACGCGGATTTTTGGGAGCTCACCCAATACGTTAAAAAAGCATCCCCTCAAAAGATTTATACCCTGCATGGTTTTACCGAGTTCGTATCTCATCTTCGAGCTTTAGGATACGATGCTGAGAGGCTCGAGCCCAAAGCAAAGCCCTATAAATTGGGGAAAGAGCTTCTTTCAAACTACGACCTTTTCAGTAATCTTTGATTAAAATGAGAATCTTGGGGATAAACGGAAGTCCGGTTAAGGGGGGAAACGTGGATTTGATTATCAGAAAGGTTATCCAGGGGGCAAAGAGCAGGATGCAGGATTCAAGAGGCGAGATTCAAGATGATATTATCTATCTGGACGATTTTGAGATAAAACCCTGCAAATCTTGTGAAGTATTGCCGGAGTCCGATATTTGCACCTATCACGATGGTATGGATAGGATTTATCCTTTGATCTTAAAAAGCGATCTTTTTGTGTTGGGCTCACCTGTTTATTTCGATTCGGTTTCCGCTCAGATGAAGCTTTTTATTGACCGGTGCAATTGCCTGCGCCCTCTGAGAAAAAACAGAGAGGGGCATTATTTCGATAAAAGCCGGATTGAGAAGGGTAGAGTAAAAAGAATTGGAGCCATTGTTTTGGTTGGGGGGAGGCGGCAGAGATTCAATTGTGCTTTGACGGTTTTGAAGGGATTTTTTAATTGGGTGGGAATAGATTTTTTTGAGGAGATTTTATATTCACATAATGATTTTGAAATAGGTAAGGTAGGGGAGAATAAAGAGGCTTTGAAAAATGCTTTCATTCTGGGCAAAAAACTGGTAGAAGGGTCAATTTAGGGATTTTCCAATTGTGATCTCAATTATAAAAAACCCCAGCTTTAATCTAAAGTTGGGGCTTTATTCTTTTTGATATAAATCTGGATTTTTAGGGGCAGCCTGGAGCAGGACCTGAATTCAATATATAATTAGCTAAATAGATCACGTCAGCTATCTCTACATCACCATCGCAGTCGACGTCTGCAGAACCGAAGGGACATGGCGCTGGGCCCGATTTCAAAAGGAAGTTAGCCATATATATAACATCACCCAATTCGATGGTATCATCTCCTTTGGTATCTCCCAAGGCGAAAAGATATTCGGAGATACCGATGTCTGCTCTTCTTCCTCCGCTATCCGGGACCGAGAAGGAGGGATCTGCTC
>Ga0111201_1007_pt1 | contig 35186 bp, 33 predicted proteins | sample DeeMarSWOR324_28_FD_80375 | JGI IMG/M metagenome (GOLD analysis project Ga0111201, IMG submission 80375) | candidate division Zixibacteria bacterium SM23_73_2 | reverse complement strand
GGGAAGTTAGCCTCATTTAGCTCAAAAGGTCCTACCTTTGACGGAAGGATAAAACCGGATGTGCTGGCACTTGGGGTGGGAACGTATTGTGCTGTTCCCGGGAATTATTACGCAGGTTTAAATGGAACATCCTTTTCCACTCCTCTGGTTGCGGGTGTGTGCGCTCTGCTTCTGGAGAAAGATCCAACTTTAACTCCGGTTCTGATAGCCCATAAATTAAAGATAACAGCAAGCCAGGCAGAAAGCCCGGATAATTTAATGGGTTACGGAATTGTTAACGCATTGGAGGCTGCTGAATATCATTATCCACCCCTGAGTTTTAAGAGGGTCATATCGTATCCCAATCCTTTCGAGGATTCTCTTAACATTAACGTTGAAGCAGGTCAGGGTGCTGATGTGAAGATCTCAGTTTTGACTATCTCAGGAGAAAAAGTACAAAAACTTACCAGCTTTTGGCTGCCTGATCCGGCTAATTACTTCAAAAGTATATGGGACGGAAAAAACGAGTGCGGTGAGGATGTCGCCAATGGAGTTTATCTGATTTATGTTGTTGTAGATGGTTCCTCGGAGCTTTATAAAGTTGCGAAACTTAGATGATTTACCATATTACAACTTTTAATTACCCCATCGGACATTTTTCAGATGACATTGGATTCTTCATTAGCAGCTTGTTTTTTATAAAAATAATCTTTTAGCATCTTTAAGTAACGATTTAGTAAATCCAAAAAATTTCTATGAGTAATATTTTTTTATTGCTAAAGAGATTTTTTTTTGTATTTTGAGAAACAAATTAGAGACATAAGTTCTCGCGTCCTTAGAGGAGGTGGAGATGATAATAGTGCCCAAAAAGATTTTTTTAACCAAAGGGGTGGGAAAACACCAGGAGAAGCTTTCCAGCTTCGAGCTGGCTTTACGCTCGGCTTATATCGAGCATTTGAATTTGGTTCAGGTCTCCTCCATTTTTCCCCCGGGCTGCAAATTAATATCCAGAGCAGCTGGGCTAAGATATTTAGATGACGGGCAGATAGTATTCACGGTGATGAGCAGAAATTCCACCAACGAGCCCAACCGTTTGATCTCTACCTCGGTGGGGCTGGCGATACCTCAAGATAAAACCCAGTACGGTTATCTTTCCGAGCACGTGGCTTATGGAGAGACCGAGAAAAAAGCAGGAGATTATGCTGAGGATCTGGCTGCTACTATGTTGGCCACAACTTTAGGAATAGAGATTGACCCGGATAGATCCTATGACGAGAAAAAGGAAATCTGGAAGATCTCAGGTGAGATAGTCAGAACAACAAATATCACTCAATCAGCCAAGGGAGATAAAAATGGCTTGTGGACCACGGTTGTTTCGGCTGCTATTTTCGTGCCGGAAAAAACCGAGATTCAGATTTGAACCAGAATCTTGTAATCCAAGAAATGTAACTATAAAGAAGTTTAAAGAAGTTTTTAGTTTCAGGAGTTGCTAAGATGAAAAAACATCCGGAGATACACAAAATCCTTACAACTCCTATTTGTCCTTTTAGGGTTGACCCAAATCAAAACATAGACCAGATTCTGAAGAATATGGAGCATATCTCCTTCCAGGGAAGGAACCTGGCAAGGGCTTTGGATATATGGAAGCAGATGCTCAAGGGAAAGGTCACTATCTTTTTAGGGCTTTCAGGTGCCCTGATACCCGCTGGTTTCAGGGAGATTATGGTTTATCTGATAAAAAACAGGTACATCGATTGTCTGGTCTCAACCGGAGCAAATCTATTTCACGATCTTCATGAATGTTTGGGATATTATCATTTCAAAGGTGATCCACTTGCAAATGACGTTGAGCTTAAAGATAAGGGGATCGACCGCATATATGATACATTCGCCTCCGAGGCTGAGTTTCGGAAAACCGATGATTGGGTTTCAGATATTTTCCTTTTTACCTTAAATCAAAATAAAGCTTATAATACCAGGGAATTTTTCTATCTGATGGGGAAGGAGTTGTCCAAGGTGTCGAAAAAGGATGGGATTTTGACCTCAGCATATAAGGCTAAGGTTCCAATCTACTGCCCTGCTGTTGCTGATTCTTCAATCGGGATATCTATCGCCACCTATAATAGGAAGTTCAAAAAGAGGTTTTTGTTTGATGTGATAGCCGATGTCAATGAGACAGCAGAGATCGTTCTCAATTCAAAAGCAACTGGAGTGATCTACCTTGGAGGTGGAGTACCAAAAAATTTCATCCAGCAGGCTCAGGTTACTGCATCGTTTATTTTAGAAGATGCAGAACTGGGGCACAAGTATGCCATTCAGATAACCACTGATGCTCCTTACTGGGGAGGTCTTTCCGGGTGTACCTTCAAGGAGGCACTCTCCTGGGGAAAGATTCACAAGAAATCTATGAGGGTAATGATCTATTCGGATGCCACCATAGCTTTTCCCTTTCTGGTCACAGCTTTGGCAAAAGGTGCAAAAAGTTTAACTAAGAAAAGAAAACCACCTCAATTTAAGCTGGATAAAGAGCGATTGGGATTCAAATCGTAGGTTTTAGGTTGTAGGTATCAGGTATTTGATAATAGAGGTTTTTCATTTAATATAAGGAGTTTAAGAAAATTTAATTAAATGGTCTGAAATGCTTGATATAAATTTTTTTACACCCAAAAACTTTCTGGCGCTTCCAGAAAAGCTTTCAAACTTTAAAAAATCCGAATTTGTTATTCTCCCCATCCCTTATGAAGAGAGTACCACTTTTGTCAAAGGGACGAAATTCGGTCCCCAGGCTTTGATTTCTGCCTCGCAGGAGCTTGAGCTTTTCGACTGCGAATTAGGCTTTTCTCCCAGTGAAAGGGGTATCTGTACTTTGGATGAGCTGGAGATTTTAGCTTCTAATCCAGAGAAGATGTTGGAAAGGATTGAGGATGTTGCAAACAGTATTTTAGAAGAGGGGAAGTTTCTTTTTAGCATCGGCGGTGAGCATACCATAACCATGGGTTTGGTTCGGGCTTTCAAAAAAAAATATCCCGGACTTTCGGTTCTCCAGCTGGATGCCCACGCTGACCTGAGGGACTTTTATCAAGGCTCAAAATACAGCCATGCCTCTGTTATGAGAAGGATTGGTGAGCTTTGTCCCTATGCTGGTGTGGGGATAAGAAGCATAAGCGAAGAGGAGCTTTCTTTTGCCAAAAAGAGAAAGATAAGACTTTCCTTCGCCCACAAGATAAAAGATGATCTTTCTTTTTTTGACGAGGTTTTAAAGTTTTTATCGGATGATGTGTATCTCACCTTGGATCTGGATTTTTTAGATCCATCGATAATGCCCTCGGTTGGAACGCCCGAGCCGGGTGGATTGGGATGGGAAAAGACTTTAAATCTTTTAAAAAAGCTCGCTCAGACGAAAAACGTTGTGGGATTCGATGTGGTTGAACTTTGCCCTGTCCCGGGATTTTTTGCCCCGAACTTCTTGGCAGCTAAGTTGATCTATAAAATAATGGGGTATGTAATATCCGGCAAAAAATCAAAGGGGTGAAAGATGAGAAATGGTGACAGCAAAAAGGATAGTTTGTGGTGGAAAGAGTTCTTTGATGAGGGCTATTTAGAGTTTTATCGAGATTTGGAACATCTCACCAAAAAGGAAGTGGATCTGGTGCTCAAGCTTTTGAAATTGAAGCCAAAAGCGAAGGTTTTAGATCTGTGCTGTGGATATGGCAGACATTCTATTGAGCTGGATCAAAGGGGATACCAAGTAACCGGCTATGATCTATCTAAATTCTTCATTGATAAGGCTCGTGAGAAATCCAGGAATTTAGGGCTGAAAATTGAGTTCTTGGAGGGGGATATGAGAAAGCTTCCCTTCAAAAACGAATTCGATGCGGTTATAAACATGTTCACCTCATTCGGTTTCTTTAAAAAAGAGGTAGATGACCTTAAGGTATTGAAAGGGGTGTCAAAAGCTTTGAAGCCAAACGGAGTTTTCTTTTTGGATACGATAAACCGGGAGGTTATGGTTAGGAATTTCAGGACCAAGCACTGGGTGAAAAGAAAGGATTTTGTTATGCTGGAGGAGGGTTTCTTGGATCTTTTCTTGGGTCGCTGGGAAAGCACTCGCACCCTGATCTTTGAGGATAACAGGAGGAGAAATTACTCGATATCCTTGAGAGCTTATTCCTTGGTTGAGTTTATCAATCTTTTAAAGGAAGCCAGGCTGACTTTAGAGGGAGTTTACGGTGATTTCGATTTAAACCAGTACACCATAGATTCCCCCAGGATGATAGTGGTTGCCCGCAAAATCTAAGCTTTATCCCTTTCCATTTACACTTAAAGCCGTATTATTAAAATAGAGAGATATGCTATGGTTTTAAATTCGATTCTGAATTTAGCCAAAAAATCAGAGAGCTTCAAAAGAGTAATTGATAAGATCACATCCGGGGAAAAGGAAATCTACATATCCGGCCTATCCGGTTCTGGGAAGGGATATTTTTTGTCCTTTCTTTTCAAAGAGCTGAATTTTCCTACCCTGGTTTTGACCTCCAATCCGGAGGAAGCACAGAATATAGCAGATGATCTAAATTCCTTTTTAGGAGAGGAAAGTGTGTTTTTTTTCCCCTCCTGGGAGATTCTGCCCTACGAGTTCTCCTTTCCCTCATCCGAGGTAATCGGGAAAAGACTTCTGTCTTTGTTCGATCTTTTATTTAAAAAAAATGTCATAATCGTAGCTTCCATCAGGGCTGCTTTGGAAAAAACCTTGACCCCCTCGCAATTTGAAAACAGTTGTTTATATCTGAAAACGGGCCAAACCCAAAATCTCACCTTTCTGGTTGAAAAGCTTTTGAATTTAGGTTTTGTAAGATATCCCAAGGTGGAAGAAGTGGGCTCTTTCAGTTTAAGGGGAGGGATTTTGGATGTTTTCCCCTATTCTTCTGAGGATCCGGTGAGGATTGAGTTTTTTGGCGATGCGATAGAATCGATAAGGGAGTTCTCCATCTTAACCCAGAGGACTACCAGAAGGATCAACCAGACGGTTATTCTGCCCAAAAGGGAGGTTTTGATCTCCGATAATAGAATCGAGGAGTATCTCAATAGAATCGATCCATCAAAGGCGGATATGTTAAGACAGAGGATTAATCTCTATCAGGAGATACCTGGTTTGGAATGGCTGGGATCTTTGTTTGATATCCCCCAATCTACTCTTTTCGATTATTTCCCTGAAAACTCCATTTTGTTTCTGGATAATCCCGAGCTGGTTCAAAACCAGATCGAATATATCCTCGAGGAAACTGAAAACCTTTATGATCAAGCTACTAAAAAAGGGGAACTTGTGCCAGAACCCGTAAGAGTTTGGGGAAGTCCATCCGAGTTTGAGAAAAAAGCCAAAAGATTTCAAAATCTCAAATTCCTTTTTTTATCAGGTGGAAAAAAGGAGGTTCTGGATTTAAAAATCAAATCCCACCAAAAAGTAGATTCCGATCTTTTTTTTCTAAAAGAAAGGATAAGAGAACAAAAAAACGGGGGATATTCGATTTACATTTTATGCCAGAATCAGGGGCAGAAGCAGAGGTTTTCCGAGCTTTTAGAAGAAGATGTCGATGGAGTTAATCTGGCGATTGGCTATCTTACTTCTGGTTTCACATTTCCGGAAATAGAATTGGAGCTGTTTACCGAGCATCAGATCTTCTCCAGGCATTATTTCAGGCGAAGAAGGGAAAAAAGGTTTAAGGAGGGTCTTGCTTTATCCTCCTACAACGCACTATCCGAGGGGGATTTCGTCGTGCATGTGGATTTTGGTGTTGGAAAGTACGCTGGTTTGAAAGAGATCACAGTTGACGGGAGAAAGAGGGATTGTCTTCTGCTTTTATACGAGGGGGAGGATAAACTTTATGTTCCTATCGAGGAGTTCAACCGGGTTCACAAGTTCGTGGGCAAGGAAGGAGAGCCGAGATTATCCCGGCTGGGAGGGACCGGATGGGAAAGGTTGAAGAATAGAACCAAAAAGGCTATCAAGGATATGGCCAAGGAGCTGATAAAAATTCATGCGGAGAGGAAAACAAAGACAAAACAGCCCTTTTCATTTGATACTCCCTGGCAGAAGGAGCTGGAATCCTCATTTATTTATGAGGAGACCCCTGACCAGGTCGAGGCTATTTCTGCGATTAAAAAGGACATGGTAAAGCCTGTTCCCATGGACAGATTGGTCTGCGGTGATGTTGGCTATGGGAAAACCGAGGTGGCGATAAGGGCTGCTTTCAAATGCATTATGGATGGAAAGCAGGTTGCGGTTTTAGCTCCCACGACCATTCTGGCCCAGCAACACCTCACCACTTTTACTGATAGGTTAAAGGAGTTTCCGGTGAGATGTGAGATGCTGTCCCGGTTCAAAAAAAGAACCGAGCAGAAAAAACTTATCTGTGATTTAAAACAGGGCAAAATCGATGTCATTATCGGAACGCACCGCCTTCTACAAAAGGACGTGAAATTCAAAGACTTGGGTCTTCTGATTATTGACGAGGAGCAGAGATTCGGAGTCGGTCATAAGGAGAGGATCAAAAAACTCAAAACTCTGGTGGATATTCTTACCCTCACCGCCACGCCCATACCCAGAACCATGCAGCTTTCATTGTACGGGATAAAAGATATGTCGATTATAAATACTCCTCCCAAGGAGAGGCTGTCGGTCCAAACCGAGGTTTTGCAGTTTGATTCTGAGGTCATCCAGGAGGCGATCTTAAGGGAGATGGACCGAGATGGGCAGGTTTACTTCGTTCATAACCGGGTTCATTCCATAGAATCGGTTTACTGGTTTTTGCGGAGGCTTTTGCCCCGGGTAAGGATTGGGATTGCCCATGGACAGATGGAGGAGAAATTATTAGAAAGGGTGATGCTTGATTTTTTGGAAAAAAAATATGATTGTCTTTTGTCAACCAGCATAATCGAGTCAGGTCTGGACATACCTAACGTTAATACCATAATAATCAATCGGTCAGATCGATTCGGCCTGGCACAGCTTTATCAGCTTCGGGGAAGGGTGGGGAGATCTAATCAGAAAGCCTATGCCTATCTTTTGATTCCCCCTTTAAAGATGTTAAATGAAACAGCCAAGAAAAGGCTTAAGGCTATCCTCCAGTATACTGAATTAGGTTCTGGTTTCTATCTCTCTTTGCGGGATCTGGAGATAAGGGGAGCTGGAAATCTGCTGGGACCCCAACAGCATGGCTTCATCCAGGAGGTTGGATATGACCTTTACTTTAAGCTTCTGGATGAGACCATAAGAGAACTTAAGGGAGAAAAGGTGATCAAAGAACCGGACACCAAGATCAGAGTTGATCTGGATCTGTTCATTCCCAGCTGGTATATTCAGGACAAAAAACAGAGAGTTGAGATCTATCAGAAGATAGCTGATTCAAAAACCCAGAATTCTCTTGAGGATCTGGAAAAAGAGATCGCTGATCGTTTCGGTAAGCCGCCCCGGCAGATTTCAGACCTTCTTATTTTAGCTCAGTGTAAGTTGATAGCTAAAAAAAATCTTATCTCCCGGATCTGGTTAAAAAAAGATAAATTGGGGATAGAATTTGATTCCACCGAAAAAATGAGTAAAAAAAGAGCAGAGCAGTTTCGTAAGAAAGTCAAACTCCCCGTTGAGTTTAAACCCTCTGAAATATCCGTTGATCTTAAAAGAGAAAAAATAACCGATAAAGCACTTTTCATCAGAAAGGTGTTGCAAAATCTTTAGGAAGTGGTATATTGATTTGCGAATAAATTTCAGAAAGGAGAGAAAAATGAAAAGATACTGTTTTTTTGCGCTTTGCGTGCTTTTGATCTGTTCTGTCTTCTTTTCCTGTGCTAAAAAGGAAAAGATCATTGCCAAAATCGGGGATCAGAGAATAACCACAGAACAGTTCAACAAAAAATTTGAAAGCGCAGTGGGAACAAAATACGACTCACCGGAGCAGGAGTTAGCCATGAGGAAAAATTTCCTCGATCGGATGATCGAAGAGAAACTTTTAGTAACAGCTGCTTATGAGCAGAAGTTGGATACGGCCACTGATATAAATCAGATGCTCGAATCCCAGAAAATGGATTTGTTGGTAAAACAGCTTTACACTATTGAGGTTCTGGATAAAGCCACCATTTCTGAGAATGAGCTTAAAGATTACTATGAAACATTAGGTCATGAGATACAGATAAAGCATATTCTGTTAAATGACAAAAGCCAAGCGGAAAAGTTGTACGACAGACTTAAAAAAGGGGAGGAGTTTGAGAAACTCGCTTCCCAGTATTCCGGGGATAAATCCACCAAGGATAAAGGCGGGGATTTGGGCTTTTTTACATATGACCGAATGTATGTGGAATTCAGGGATTTCGTTTTTAATTCCAAGGTGGGGGACATCTCCAAGCCAATAGAAACATTCTACGGGTGGCATATCATCAAAATTGAGGATAAAAGAGAAAACGAGCAGAAGCCTTTTGAGCAAGTCAAGGATGGATTGAAAGCCAACCTTCAGAGGGCAAGGCAGCAGGAAATAGGTTATAAATATATTGAGGAATTCAAGAAGAAAATCAATTTTGAGATCGTTTCAGACACAAAGGAGAAGCTTTTAGCTCCTCTGGCTCAAGAGGAAAGTGGTGATAGCGTTTCCCCGCCGATAGCCATATGGGATCCGACCAAAGTGACTCCGGAGGAACAGGAGTTGGTCCTGGTTAAATATAAAGGGGGGGAGTACAAAGTCTCCGACTTTATAGAGGAGTTTAACAAATTGCCTCCGATGAGAAAGCCGCGAATCAATGATTCCAACACTTTGGAACTTTGGGTCTGGCAGCTTTTCCTGCCTTCCTTTTTGTACCAGGAGGCTAAGGACAGGGGATTGGATAAAACGGAAGGATACCAGCAGGAAGAAGAAGAACTCAAGGAACAGAAGCTTGCGGAGAACATGAGATATGGGGTGTTGTTTAAAGACATCGATGCCTCGGAGGAAGAGATCAAGGAATTTTATGAAAAGAACAAGGAGATGTATGTAAAAGATGCTGAAGTTAAAGTAAGGGAAATCCTTTTAAAGACTAAGGCCGAAGCTCAGGATTTGCTGGATAGGATCAAAGCCGGGGAAGATTTTTCAAAGCTTGCTGAAAAAATGACTATCAGGGAGACCGCTAAAGCCACAGGTGGTGATTTAGGTTATATCAAAAAGACCCGATATCCGGAATTATTCGATTACGCCATGAAGTTGAAAAAGGGCGATCTGGGTGGACCTTTGTTTGTTCAGGATTTTAAATACGGGAAGGGATGGTCTATTATAGAGATTCTGGATAAAAAAGGCGGGGAGCAACAGAGTCTGGATGAGGTCAAGGCTTTGGTTGCGAATAGAATTAAAGGTGAAAAGAAAATGAAAACATTCGAGGATTTTCTTTCGGAGATGAAAGAGAAATTAAACGTGGAAATCTACGAGGATGTTCTGGAAAGTACCTTGGTAACCAAACCCAAGGGATAAAAAAGAAAGTATTTATTTAGGAGGATTGCTGTGTCTTTCTTTTTAAAGGGTAAAGTCTGGGTGGTTTTGATCGGAGTTTTCATTTTGGGGATTTCCGGTTGCGAGAAAAAAGAGAGGGGAGTGGTTGCTCAGGTGGGCAACCAATCTCTAACCGAGGAGGATGTGGAGTATGTTTTTTCCGATTATGACAGTGTAACCATCGAACAAAAAAGAGATTATGTTAACAGATGGATCGACAACGAGTTGATTTACCAGGAGGCCAAAAGAAGGGGATTTGACCAGGATGAGAACTTAAGGCGTAACATAAGAAACATGACCAAGGATTTGATTATAGTGGATTTCCTTCAAAAGGAGATCAGTCAAAAAATATTCTCCTCGGAAAATGAAGCAAAAGCATTCTATCAAAAAAACAAGAACAGTTTTGTGAGGGAGAACGATGAGATCTGTGCCTCCCATATCCTTTTACCCACGAAACAGGAGGCTGATTCCGCCAGAGATAGAATTGGAAAAGGTGAAGCCTTTGCCGAGGTGGCAAAAAAGATGAGCATCGATCCGGAAACCAGAGAGAGGGGTGGGGATCTGGGCTGTTTCGACAGAGTTTCGGTTCATCCCCGCATTGCTGAGGTGGCTTTCTCTCACCGGATCGGAGATGTAACCAAACCATTTCAAACCGATTGGGGCTGGCATATACTTTTAATAAAGGACAAAAAGAAAAAGGGAAGCCTAAGAGAGTTCGAGCTGGTAAAGGATCAGATCTTTGCCTATCTCGATGATCAGAAAAGAAAGGAGAAGGTGGAATCTTTTCTTGGGGAGTTAAAAAAGAAGACCAGGATTGAAAGGTATAGTTGGGCGATACTTGATGAGGAGATCCCGGATACTTCCCAGAAAGAATAAGAAAGCCCTGAGAGGCTTTTTATCCTTTTTTTTGGGGGAATCAGTGTTAAATTTTATATTTAAGAGAGGAAGAGTTTTACATCGTTATCCATTAGATTTATGAGAATGAGATTTCATTTTTTCACTTTTTTAATTTTGTTTTTTTGGGGTTTTGCTTTTCCTCAAGAAGTTTTGGACAGGATCGTGGCGGTGGTGGGGGATAAGATAATTCTGGAATCTGAGCTTGAATCCCAATACCTTCTTTACAGCTCTCAACCGGGGACCAATATAAAAGATCCCCAGGAGGAGAGGAGGATAAAAGAACGGTTACTGGAGCAGATGATAAACGATAAATTGATTTTAATCCGGGCAGAACAGGATACTCTTCTGGAAGTTACAGCAGAGGAGGTAGAGAATGCGGTGGAACAACAGATAAAATCGCTTAAGGAGCAATTTCCTTCGGAGGATGCTTTTACCGAGGAGCTGTTAAAGGAAGGACTGACCGAAAGGGAGCTTAAAAGGAAATACAGGAGCCAGATAAAATCGCAGCTTCTGATGGAGAAGCTGATATCCATGAAGCTTTCAGGGGTTGGAATCTCTTCCAGGGAGGTGAGGGATTTCCACCAGGCTTATAAGGATAGCATACCGGAACAGGAGGAAGCCGTAAGATTAAGCCATATCCTTTTTTCCTTTACCCCATCTACGGAAACCCGTGATTTTTTATCCCAGAAAGCAGAGGTTATTTTAAAACGGGCAGAGGAGGGGGATGATTTTGCCAGTTTAGCTGGTGTTTATTCCGATGATCCTACCAGGGAGAGGGGTGGGGATCTGGGTTTTTTCAAAAAGGGAGACCTGCTCCCGGAATTCGAAAGGGTCGCATTCTCCTTGGATTCCGGTGAGGTTGGTTTGGCTGAAACCAATCTCGGATATCATATAATCAAAGTGGAAAGGAAAACGGACAGCCTGGTATCTGCCAGGCATATACTGATTTCAGTAAGACCTTCCTCCGAGGATTCAGCAAGAACATGGTCAGAAGCCGATAGCGTCTATCAAATGCTTAAGGCAGGTGGGGATTTCACAGGTCTGGCCAGGGAGTTTTCCAATGATGAGGAATCCAAAAAGGTTGGGGGTGAGTTAGGCTGGTATCCCTTGAAACAATTGGAGGGGGAGCTCAAAGATGCCATAATACCTTTGAAAAAAGGAGAAATAAGCAGGCCCTTTTTAACCGAGTTCGGGATTCACATAGTGAAGGTTCTGGATAGACAGAGTGAACGTAAAATCACCCTGGAGGATGACTGGGATACGATTAAGGAGATGGCCAAAAGGAAAAAGACCAACCAAAAAGTGATGGAGTGGCTGGAGAAGTTAAAAGAGAAATATTATGTAGAGGTGAGGTTAGAAAAGTAGCTTGAGACTGGATATTTTTTTGTCGGATTCCAGATTGATAAAAAGAAGAACTTTGGCCAAGAAAGCCTGCGAAGACGGACGAGTATATGTGGACGGTCAGAGAGCTAAGGCTTCAAAAAACATAAGAGCTGGCCAGCGGATTGAAATAGATTTTTTTTCAAAATCTTTAGAAGTAGAAGTTCTGGATATTCCTAAGGGGAATGTTAAAAAGCAGGAGGCGATAAACTTGTATAAGGTATTGAAAGAAAAGACCAAGAGGACGGGTTTTCTTTGAGAGATTTTTCAGGTATCATTTTTCGAGAAAAATCGTATCAATTAATGGAAGGGGAAAGATAATAATTATCTTGTTTTTATGGTTTCTTTGTTGTCAAAAACATGACCTTATTTCTTAAACATTTAACGGAGGTTGATGTACCAAACCCAGGATTTTAAAAGAAAAGAAAAAGCTCTGCTGGTGGGAGTAAAACTCCCCGGGGTAGACGATTTCACCTTCGGGGATTCTTTGGCTGAGCTTAAGCTTTTGGCCGAGACAGCGGGAGCGGAAGTTGCGGGTGTGGTGGTTCAGGATAGGAAAAAGCTTAATCCAGCTTTTTTTATTGGAAAGGGAAAGGTCGAAAAGATAAAAAAGATATGTGAGAATGAGAAAATCGACGTGATTATTTTCGATGACGATCTCTCCCCTGCTCAGATTTACAATACGGAGGATAAGACCGATGTAAAGGTGATAGATAGGTCCTGCCTCATCTTAGACATTTTTGCCAAAAGGGCAGAGACCAAAGAGGCGAAAACCCAGGTCGCTTTAGCCCAGTTGAAATATCTTTTGCCCAGACTTGCCGGAAGGTGGAAACACCTTTCCCGGCAATACGGTGGAATTGGAACCAAGGGTCCTGGCGAAACCCAGCTTGAGGTTGACCGCAGGCAAACCAGAAAAAGGATTGCGGATCTGGAGAAGCTTCTGGTAAAAATGGACCACGAGAGAAAAATCCAGAGTAAAAATCGAGAAAAGCTGTTTAAGATTTGCCTGGTGGGCTATACCAATGTTGGGAAATCAACCCTTTTCAACAGATTGACCCAGGCAGACGTTTCAGTAGAGAAAAAGCTTTTTTCCACTCTGGATTCCACTACCCGTCTTTTGGGCTTTTGTAAAAACGCAGTGTTAACCGATACCATTGGTTTCATCCGCAAGCTTCCCCATCATCTCATCGCCTCCTTCCGCTCCACCTTGGGTGAGGTGAGATCAGCTGATCTTTTACTACATGTTGTGGACATCTCCCATCCGGATTTCAGGAAGCAGATAGAGAAAGTGAATCAGGTTTTATTTGATTTGGACTCAAAGGAAAAGCCCACCCTTATGGTCTTTAACAAGATCGATAAGCTGGACGGGAATTCACCCTATGTCGAGAATTCGACCGATGATTCCGATTTCGTCTTTATATCCGCAGAAAAGGGGGAAGGGATTGAGGAAATGACAGGTATGTTGAACAAACACGTCTCTGAAGATTTAGCCGAGGGGGTAGTGGTGCTTGAGAATTCCAAGCTCGGATTTTTACCTTCACTTTACCGATTCGGGACCGTGACCGAGCAGAGCTTCGGCAAAAGAAAAACTCTGGTGAAGATCAGAGGAAAAAGATGGAGTTTAAAAAGGCTCCAGAACCTGGATGGCAGGATCAAGTTCCGTTTCTTATAGTTTTTCAAAATAAAGCCGATATATACTTTAAAAGGGTGCTAATTTAAGAAAGTCTTAAATATGGTTAAACATAGAAGTATCCTGATCGTCGAAGATAACACCCACATGGCTAACCTCCTATCCGATATCCTGGATATCTTCGAATTCAAAAGCATCCAGGCAAAGGACGGTGAGGAGGCGTTAAGATTCCTTCAATCCGAGAATTTCGATATGGTTATAACTGACATCAAGATGCCCAATCTGAATGGGGTTGAGCTTTTAAAGTCGATTAAAGAGAACACCCCCAATCTCCCGGTTGTGGTCATAACCGCCTATGAGAAACCGACTACCCAAAAGGAGATCTACGATGCCAGGGCGGATGGTTTTTTAGCCAAGCCCTTTACGGTAAGACAGATCGAGGAGCTTTTGGAAAAGGTTCTGGATTACAAAAGGTAAATAAAACCTCCTTTTTGATTGTTTTCTAATCTTGTAATTTTCTCGTTCTGTCAGGAGCTACTCCTGACAGATGTGTCAGGTCTAGGACCTGACACAACAGGGAAATTCTCTTCGCATCTTTTTTAATATTTTATCCATATAGAAACTTTGGTAAAAGTAGCATCTTTTCCCCTTGCATTTTGATTAAATATTTTTATTTTATAAATTTACTGAAATGAGCGTAATTGAAGAAAACATCAAAGTTCTCAGGGAAAAAGTGGCTGAGAAAGCGGTAAAGACTGGAAGAAATCCGGAGGAGATAAAAATCGTGGCGGTTTCCAAGACCTTTGGAGTTGAAGAGATAAAAGAGGCTTTAAGGTGCGGTATTAAAATCATCGGAGAGAATAAGGTTCAGGAAGCTGAGAGGAAGTTTTTCCAGATTGAGGATAGTTTCCAAAAACATCTGGTGGGTCATCTTCAGACCAATAAGGTTAAAAAAGCCTTAGGGATTTTTGATATGATTCAATCTCTTGACAGCACAAAGCTGGCAGGTGAGATCTCAAAAAGAGCAAAAGAGTCCGGGAAGGTTATGGATGTTTTGGTCGAGGTTAACACCTCGAAGGAGGAAACCAAGTTCGGACTCTCGCCGAAGGAGGTTTTTGATTTTTTGAAACAGGTATCCGTTTTAGAAGGTCTCAAAGTAAAAGGCTTGATGACCATAGGTCTTTTTACACCCGATGCGGAGAAGACAAGACCCTGTTTTAAGATCTTAAAAGAGATTTTCGAGAGGATAAAACAGGAAAATATTCCAAATTTAGAGATGGAATATCTATCAATGGGGATGACCTCCGATTTTGAGGTGGCGATCGAGGAAGGATCCAATATGGTAAGAGTCGGGACTTTTATTTTCGGAGAAAGAGAGGTGTAGTTTCTTTATTGCTGCCGATAAATAAATAACTCAAGAATAAAGTGTGATAAAAAAGGAAAAAGAAGATGAAGGATTTAAAAGAAAGAATTGAAAAAGCAGTTGAATACATAAGAGGAAAAACTCAGATGGTTCCAAAGCTGGGAATCATACTGGGAACAGGTTTAGGGGGATTAGCTGATGAGATTGAACTTGAATCTGCTATCTCCTATGAGTACATCCCCTTTTTCCCGGTATCCACGGTTGAATCTCATGCAGGAAGGCTTCTTTTCGGTACCCTCTCCGGTAAAACAATAGTGGCAATGCAGGGTAGATTCCATTACTACGAGGGCTACACCATGAAGGAGATTGCCTTTCCGGTGAGGGTGATGAAAAAGTTGGGAGTGCAAGTTCTTTTGGTCTCCAATGCCTGCGGAGGTCTGAATCCGAATTTTAAAGCCGGGGATATAATGGTTATCTCCGATCACATAAATCTTTTAGGTGATAATCCTTTAAGAGGCAAAAACGATGAAAGCCTGGGTCCCAGATTTCCGGATATGTACAACTGTTACGATAAGGATTTGATCGCCCTGGCAGAGGAGGTTGGACTGGAGCTGGGAATAAAGTTACAAAAAGGAGTATATGTTGCAGTTGCTGGACCGAACTTAGAGACTGCGGCTGAATACCGTTTCCTTAGAGGAATTGGAGCTGATGTGGTGGGGATGTCCACGGTTCCGGAGGTTATCTGTGCCCGGCATCAAGGGACTAAGGTTTTAGGCTTTTCGGTGGTAACCGATATGGGGCTTCCCGATGCTTTGAAACCTACGTCTTTAGAAGATGTAATTCAAACAGCACAGGCATCAGAACCGAATTTAAAGAAGATAATGAAAAAAGTGATAGAGAGACAGAAAACTTAGAAGGTGAGACGGTGAAAAGATACAAGGAGATAAAGGAGGATTTTAACTTTCCCCAGATGGAGAAAGAGATTTTGTCTTTCTGGGAGAAGAATAAAATTTTTGAAAAGAGCATCTCGATAAGAAAGGACTCGCCTCATTTCGTTTTCTATGAGGGTCCGCCCACAGCCAACGGAAAGCCAGGAATTCACCACGTTATCTCCAGGACGATCAAGGATTTGATCTGTAGGTACAAGACCATGAAAGGTTTTCGGGTGGACCGAAAGGCTGGATGGGATACCCATGGTCTTCCGGTGGAGATCGAGGTGGAGAAGGAGCTGGGATTAAAAACCAAGGCGGATATTGAAAAATATGGCATAGCGAAGTTCAACACCAAATGCAGGGAGAGCGTTTTCAGGTACGTTAAGGAATGGGATGAGTTAACCAAAAGGATGGGGTACTGGCTGGATCTCAACGATGCTTACATCACCTGCTCAAATGAATACATCGAGTCGGTCTGGTGGAGTTTGTCCGAGTACTTTAAAAAAGGATTAATCTATCAGGGGTATAAGATAGTTCCCTATTGCCCCCGGTGCGGAACTGCCCTTTCCAGCCACGAGGTAGCACAGGGATATGAGGAGGTGGAGGACCCTTCCGTTTTCGTTAAGATGGAGCTTGAGGATGAAAAAGGGACTTATTTTCTGGTATGGACTACCACTCCCTGGACCTTGATCTCCAACGTGGCATTGGCTTTTGGTTCTGAGTTAATATATGCCAAGGTGGAATATAAGGGCGAGAGGCTGATTTTGGCAAAAGCCCTTCTTGATTCGGTTTTAAAAGATGATTTTAAAATCCTGGAGGAGTTCAAGGGCAAAAAATTAGAAGGAAAAAGATACAAACCTCTTTATGAGTTTGTGAAAATAGACAGATCCAGGGCTTTTTACGTTACCTTAGCTGATTTTGTTTCCCTGGAGGAAGGGACTGGAATCGTACATATAGCACCTGCTTTTGGTGAGGATGATTACAAGCTTTCCAGGGTATATTCTCTGCCCCTGGTTCAGCCGGTGGATGAGGTCGGGGAATTCACCCAGGAGGTTACCCCCTGGCAGGGTATGTTTGTTAAGGATGCGGATCCTTTGATCCTGGAGGATTTAAAAAAAAGAAAGCTCCTCTTTGACAGCGGTAAATATCTGCACACCTACCCGTTCTGCTGGAGATGCGAATCTCCTTTAGTCTATTACGCCAGAAAATCCTGGTATATCAAGACTACGGCTTACAAGGATAAGCTGATTTCCAGCAACCGGAAAATCAACTGGCAGCCCCCGGAGATAGGGACCGGTCGTTTCGGGGAATGGCTGGAGGGGAACGTGGATTGGGCTCTTTCCAGGGAGAGGTTCTGGGGAACCCCTTTAAACATCTGGATTTGCGAATCGTGCGGGGAGAAAAAAACAATCTCATCGATAAAGGAGCTTGGGGAGCTTGCAGGGAGGCTTCCTGAAAATCTCGATCTTCACAAGCCGATGATCGATACCATAACCTTCAAATGCCCCAACTGTTCCGGTTTGATGAAGAGGACTCCCGAGGTGATCGACTGCTGGTTTGATACGGGATCCATGCCCTTTGCCCAGTGGCACTATCCCTTTGAGAACCAGGATGAATTCAAATCTAATTTTCCGAGCAATTTCATCTCCGAGGGGGTGGATCAGACCCGGGGATGGTTTTACAGCCTTCTGGCAATATCTGTTTTTCTTTTCGAAAAATCTTCCTACAAGAACGTGATAGTGATCGAAATGATCCAGGATAAAGACGGGGCTAAGATGAGCAAGTCCAAGGGGAACGTTATCGATCCCTGGGAGGTTCTGGATGTTCAGGGTGCGGATGCTTTGAGATGGTATCTGATCTCGGTGAGCCATCCCTGGTTTCCCACCCGGGTCTCAAAGGAGGCAATAACCGAGGTGGGAAGAAAACTTTTGAGCACCTTGCGAAACTCATATACATTTTTTGCGCTTTACGCTAATATAGATGATTTCGATCCAAGCAAATATAATTCACCAGTTGAAAAAAGACCTTTGATCGATCGCTGGCTGATCTCTCGGTTGAACTCTTTGATAAATAAGGTTAACCGTAGCCTGGACAGCTATGATGTAACCAGAGCTGCACGGAATATGCAGGATTTCTTAATCGAGGATCTATCCAACTGGTATGTCAGGCGCAACCGGAGAAGGTACTGGGGATCGGGCATGGAAAAAGATAAGGTGGATGCTTACCTCACCCTGTGGGAAACACTCTTATCTTTAATCAAGCTCTTAGCCCCTTACATTCCCTTCATCTCCGAGGAGCTTTACCAGCAGCTTTCTGCCAAAGACCAGAATGGAAAAAAACAAAGCGTTCACCTTGACTTCTATGCCCGAGCCCAGGATAATTTAATAGATCCCGACTTAGAGGAAGGGATGGAGGGCATTAAAAGGATAGCCTCTCTGGGAAGGGCAGTGAGAAATAAGGCTAAGATAAAGATCAGGCAGCCTCTGGAGAAGCTCAAGGTGAAGCTTCCTTACCAGAAACTGAAGAAGAAAGCCTCGGATCTTTTTGATCTGGTAAAAGAAGAGGTTAACGTCAAAGAAGTGGAGGTGATCACTGACGATTCGTCTCTTTTAACTTTAAGGGCACATCCCAATTTCAGCCTTCTGGGTCCTAAATTAGGGGAGAAGGCAAAAAAGGTGGCAGAAAAGATTTTAACTTTTTCTCAGGACGATCTGAAAAAATTCAGAAAAGAGGGTAAATTTTCGCTAAAGCTTGAGGGGGAGATATACGATTTAAATTCAGAAGAGGTTGCTATCGGGGAGGAGGGAAAAGATGGCTGGGTGGTGGAATCAGATTTTGGCTATAAAGTTTTTCTTTTTGTCGTATTAAATGAAGACTTAAAGGACGAGGGATTTGCAAGAGAGCTGGTTAACAAGATTCAGAACATGAGAAAGTCGGCAGGTTTTGAGGTTATGGATAAGATAACGGTGGATATCAAAAGTTCAGACAGACTTAATTTAGCAGTTGATAGATACCAAGAATACATTAAAAAGGAGACGTTAGCCCAAAAGATTACCAGGACGGGTAAAGACGGTGAGTATTCTGGAGAATGGAATATAAATGGAGAGAAAGCAAAACTCTCCGTCTCCAGAATCATACAGGAAAAATGAGATGAAAAAGAAAGATTTAGATAAGTTCGAGGCTTTGCTTCTGGAGAAGCGAAACAAGTTGATTTCGGAGATGGGAAATCTGAAAAAGGCAGCTTTGGAGACGACCCTAAAGGATGCATCCGGTGATGTCTCCTCCTATTCCTATCACATGGCTGACCAGGGGACCGATGCGATGGAGAGGGAAAAGGCTTTTCTCTTAGCTTCCAAGGATGGAAGGCTTCTGTATCACATTAACGAGGCTTTGAGGAGGATACAGAACAAGACCTACGGCAAATGTTTTGAATGCGGTAAAGTGATTAGCCGGGCCAGGCTTGAGGCGGTTCCCCATGCCAGGCTTTGCATTCAGTGCAAGGAGAAGGAGGAGAAGGAAAAACTAAAGCAGAGCCGATAAAAAGGGATTGGATTTTTGTAATGGGTAAAAATGATTCCCCCAAAAATCTTTATCTTTTGGGGGTATCTATTTTGATACTTGTCTTAGATCAGCTGTCCAAGACTCTGGTTACCAGAAACTTGAATTTAGGAGATTCGGTTTCGGTTTTGGGCAATTTTTTTAAAATAACCTACATTTTAAATCCCGGGGGAGTTTTCGGAACCAGGCTTTTTTCCGGAACCTGGTATACTGTCATTGCAATTTTTGCTATTTTTTTAGCTTCGTATTTTTTCTTTTATGCCAGATTTGAGACCGGTCTCTTCAGGCTGGGGTGGGCGCTGATTTTGGGTGGAGCTTTAGGCAATATCTTTGACCGTTTGCGCTTCGGTCAGGTTTTAGATTTTTTGGATTTCGATTTTTTCAACCTGAATATTCCGGGGATAATTAATCTTGATCGCTGGCCGGTTTTCAACCTGGCAGATGCATCGGTTACCTGCGGTATGGCTTTAATCATTATCCTGGTTATCCTTCCTTTTAAAAGATAGATTATGTCGCAGAAAGTTGAGCTTAGGGTAGATAAAAGCTCTGAGAGGAAAAGGCTGGATCTGTTTTTGACTGAACAGGGTTTGGGTATTTCCCGCTCCAGGATACAGAAACTTATCTCGGATAAGAAAATACTGATTAATAAAAATCCAGTAAAGTCTCACTACAAGATCAAATCAGGGGATAGAATAGAAATTGAGATACCCCCGCCAAAGGAGATGAAAGCAAAACCTCAGAAAATACCGGTTGACATCGTTTACGAGGATGAAGACCTGCTGGTGGTGGATAAGCCTGCTGGGATGGTGGTTCATCCAGCTTACGGTAATCCGGATAATACCCTGGTTAATGCATTGCTTTATCACTGCAAAGAGCTCTCAGGTGTATCCGGGTATTTACGTCCGGGGATAGTTCACCGGCTGGATAAGGGGACCTCCGGTCTTCTGGTGGTTGCGAAAAACGATTTTGCTCACGAGAAACTTTCATCTCAGCTTAGCCGGAGGACCATTTTAAAAAGATATTATGCGATAACCTGGGGTACTATGCCTCTGGATGAGGGAAGGATCGAGGCATCGATTGGAAGATCGGCTGTTGATAGAAAGAGGATGAAGGTTTCCGGAATCAAAGGGAGGGAAGCTATTACCGAATATAAGGTTTTGGAGAGGTTTGGGCTCTGCGATTTACTTTCAATTGGAATCTTGACTGGCAGGACTCACCAGATAAGGGTTCATCTCTCATTTATGGGGCATCCCATTTTAGGGGATCCCGATTACGGCGGGTGCCAGAGGTGGATTAAAAGTATTTCGAACTCAAAAGATAAAGATTTTGCCAATCATCTTTTAAAGCTGATCGACAGACAGGCGCTTCATTCTAAAAAATTAGGTTTCATTCATCCGAGAACGGAAAAGTATGTGGAGTTTGAAATTGATTTGCCGGAGGATATGGAGAGGGTGCTAAGAGAATTGAGAGAAGAGAAAGAGGGATAACTTCGGGAGTGTCAAGCTTCAGCTTGACTTGTAAACCCAAAGGGTTTACTCAATGAACACATAAATCAGGTCAGGCTATGCCTGACCAAGTTAGCCTGAAGGCTAACACTCCAGAGATACGCGAAGTGTAAAATCCGAAAGTCTGACAAAATAATTTTTTTAAGATTTGTAGGTACGAATTTATTCGTGCATTTTTCTATGTGAGAAAAAGAGGTAGGTCGAAATTCCAATTTCGACAAAATAAAAATGTCGATTTTGGAAAATCGATCTAAAGGATCAATCCTTCGGATCGACCTACGAACTTCATTAATACAAAAATTGGGTCAAGCTTACGCTTGTCCAAGTTAGCCTGAAGGCTAACACTCCAGAGATAAATGTGAGGGAAAAGCAATTTTTCTTTATTCGTATTGCGTTAGATTTGGTGACCTGGTACGAGATAAAATATTTATAAGAACTTATTTTAGATAAAAAGAGCAACAAAAATTGTTGCACTCCTAATTTGTAGTAATGTTTTCATTTGTTCATTATGCAACAACAAGTTGTTGCGCTCCAAATAATCAAACAATAATCGTCTCTTCCCTTTTTGACCCGGTCGAAATAATAAAAATAGGAACTTCTAATCTTTTCTGTATAAAATCCAAATAGGATTTTGCTTTATCAGGCAGATCATTATAATTGGTCAAACCTTTTATGCTTTCTTCCCATCCTGGAACTTCTTTGTAAACAGGTTCGCAGTTGTTTAGAGTTTTTATATCGTTTGGAAATTCATCCAGATTTTTATCCTTACATTTATATCCAACGCAGACTGGAATGGTTTCGAACTCATCCAGAACATCCAATTTTGTGATAACAAGCTTGCTGATTCCATTGATTCTAACCGAGCGCTTTAAAAGTACTAGATCCAGCCACCCGCACCTTCGGGGTCTTCCGGTTGTTGCTCCGAACTCATCCCCCTTTTTCTGCAACATCTCCCCCATTCCCTCATTAAGTTCAGTAGGAAAGGGACCATTCCCTACTCTGGTGGTATAAGCTTTTACTACCCCGATAACTTCGTCTATAAAAGTAGGTCCCACTCCTGAGCCGATGCATGCTCCTCCTGCCGAAGTATGGGAAGGGGTGGCATAGGGATAGGTTCCGAAGTCTATGTCCAGAAGGGTTCCCTGGGCGCTCTCGAATAATATGTTTTTACCATTTTTTATGGCATTGTTCAGATAAACCGAGCTGTCCACTACCATGGGCAGAAGTCTTTCTTTGAACTTTAACAACTCTTTCGATTCTTTTTCCAAATCTTTTAATTGACTATAGGAGAGATTCGCCAGCCAGGATTTTTTTAGCTCTAAATTGAGCTTGAGCTTTTTGTTGAAAAGATCTGAATCCAGAAGATCAGCTACTCTTATACCTGTTCTTCCGATCTTGTCCAGATAAGCAGGACCGATGCCCTTTTTGGTTGTTCCTATTTTATCCTCTCCTTTATTCTGCTCGTTAAGCTCTTCGATCAGCTTATGATAGGGCATTACCAGATGAGCTGAATCGGAGACAAAAAGCCTTTCATTTGTATTAATACCCTTATTTTTCAACTCATCCAGTTCCAAAAAGAGTTGGTCCAAATCTAAAACAACGCCATTACCGATAACACAGGTTTTGTCAGGATGTAAAATACCGGTGGGTATGAGATGAAGGATGAATTTATCGTTGTTTATCACCACGGTATGACCGGCATTTGCACCTCCCTGATACCTGACTACGATATCAGATTCCTCACAGAGGATATCCACCACCTTGCCTTTTCCCTCATCCCCCCACTGGGTTCCTAAGACGATCCTTACTGACATATGCTCCTCATTTCTTTATAAGTGAACCTATCCATTTTAATATCTGGTCTTTACCTTTTTTGGTTTTAGCTGAGAAAGTTACCAATGAATTCTCATTCAATTTAAGAATCTCTTTTGCATTTCTTTGGCTTTCAATCATTTTGGATCTGGTAAGCTTGTCAGATTTGGTTAAAATCACAAGAGTCTCTTTATTATAAAAAGATAGAAATTCCAAAAGGCCGAGATCTGATTCAAAAGGTGGATGCCTTATGTCCATTATCTGTATCACCCCTTTTAAATTCTCAGCTTCTTTTAAATATTCCTCGATTAAAGCTCCCCAGACTTTTTTTTCCTTTTTAGAGGTTTTGGCATAACCGTATCCAGGAAGGTCAACCAAAAAGATATTTTCATTTGCCAGAAAAAAATTTATTCTCACCGTTTTTCCGGGGGTTGAGCTGGTCTTGGCTAAGTTTTTTTGCCCCACCAGAGTATTTATAAGGGATGATTTTCCCACGTTAGACCTTCCGGCAAAAACTATCTGGGGGAAGTTCTGTTTTGGAAGCTGGTCAAGGCTGTAAACGGTTTTCACAAACCGAGCAGTCTTTATTTTAAAAGGCATAAAAATCCTTAAAGATTTACTTCAAATCCTTTAAAAATTCGTTTTTTAGTTTTTTTCCTTTTAAAGAATTAGAGGGTTTTAAATTATTTTTTAAATTCCATATTTAGAAAGATAGTTATCTAACTTCTTTTTTACCTCCGAATCTATGTAGATTTTACCGTCTATCTCTTTGTTATAAAGGTATTCTGTCACCTCAGAGATTTTTAGAATGGAGAGGACCGGAATTTTGGTTTTCTGGGTGAACTCGGCTATGGCGCTTTTGCCGGAATCATCCTTCTCCTCCCGGTCCAAAGAGATCAGAACACCAGCATAGGAAACGTCAGCCACACTGTTTATGGCGTCAATCAAGTTCTGTTTGGTCTCTCCGGTGGTGAAGACATCGTCCAAAATCAAAATCCTTTTGCCCTCCTCGATTTTCGCACCCACGAAAAGACCTTTTTCCCCGTGGTCTTTGGCAATTTTTCTGTCAAAGGCAAATGACCTGTTGATTTCAAAACGTTCTTTTAATGCAATGGATGTTGCCAGAGCCAGAGGTATTCCCTTGTAAGCGGGACCAAAGAGTATGTCGAATTTATCAACTCCTATGTCCTCGGTTATTTTTTTGGCATAAAAATATCCTAACTGGGATACGCTTTCGCCATCATCGAATTTTCCGGTGTTGAAAAAGTAGGGGGAAATCCTTTTGCTTTTAAGCACGAACTCGCCGAACTCCAGAGCTTTCTTCTTTACCAAAAATTCAATGAACTCGCATTTATATTTTTCCATCTTCCATTAAAACTTATATTATTAAGAGTTGACGTTTTGAATTTCTAAAGTAAAGCGTTTTATTATTCTCCGATAATTATTTTTTCCTTTTAGCATAGATCTCATCCACCAAACCATAATCCTTTGCCTCCTGGGGGGACATAAAGAAGTTTCTGTCAGTGTCCTTCTCGATCTTCTCTATGGGCTGGCCGGTGTGAGAGGCTAAAATTTCATTAATTATTTTTCTGGTGATCACCATCTCCTTGGTGTGGATCTCGATGTCAGTTACCTGACCCTGGATCCCTCCCCAGGGCTGGTGGATCATCATCCGGGAATGGGGCAGAGCTGCCCTTTTGTTTTTCGTTCCGGCTGCCAAAAGCAAAGCTGCAATGGAAGCTGCCATGCCCACGCAGGTGGTGGCGATGTCGGGCTTGACGAACTGCATGGTGTCGTAGATAGCCAGCCCGGAGGGAACAATTCCGCCGGGGCTGTTGATGTAGATGTTGATGTCCTTGTCCGTATCCTCAGCCTCCAGAAAAAGCAACTGGGCGATGACCAGGTTGGCAACGTTGTCGTCTATCGGAGAGCCGATGAAGATAATCCTGTCCTTTAAAAGCCTCGAGAAGATGTCGTAAGCCCTCTCTCCTCTGCCGGTCTGCTCAACGACTATGGGAACTAAGGTCATGGATCGCTCCTTTTCTATTTTTCCTTGGTATCTATTTTTTGGTCTTCAACTATTATGGCGTTTCTTTCAAGCAGGTTTAGGACCTTTTTCTCCAGGATGGTCTCCTTTAGGTCCTCCAGCTTCTTCTGCTTGGCTAAAAACTCCCTGGCCTTCTCAAGGGTGAGATTGTTGTTTTTGGCAAAGTTCTGGGTCCAGTCTTTCACGTCCTCGGAGGAAACCTCCATCCTTTCCTTTTCTGCTATCTGATGCAGAAGTAGTTTCCATTTGAATCCATTCTTTATTAGATCCTGATATTGCTCTTTTATCTTTTCCTCATCTATTTTTTCGTAATTTTTCTTGAAATCCTCCACCACCGAATCCAATGAATTTTTCACATAGCTTTCCGGTACCTCGAAGTCGTTTTTCTCTATGACCTTTTTTATCAGCTGGTCTTGCAAATCCCTTACGCTCTCCTCCTCAGCTTTCCTTTCTAAATCCTTTCTTATTTTCAGCCTCATATCCAGAAGATCTGAAAAACCACAGGTTTTGGCAAAGGAATCATCCATCTCAGGATAGACCTTCTCCTTTACCTCCTTTATCTGTACCCTGTACTTGACTTTTTTGTTGGCCAGCTCCTTGTCCCGGTAATTGTCAGGATAGGACACCTCGAAATCCTTTTGTTCGCCTGCCCGGGAATTTAAAAAAGCATCGAAAAACTCAGGCAAAAGGTTTTTGCCCAAAAGGACCTGCTGATCAGCGGCTTTTTCCCCCTTTACCCCATTTCCCGGCAGTTTCTCCAGATCCACCAGTATAAAATCACCTTCTTTGGCTTTTCTTTCCACCGGATTTAAGGTTGCGTTTTGCTCTTTCAAAAACTCGATGTTTTTATCCAGATCCTCATCCTTAACTTCGAATTTCCTTTTGGTAATTGCCAGACCCCGGTAATCCTTCACCTCCACCTGGGGGAGTATTTCTATTTCAGCTTTGAATTTCAAAGGAGAACCGGGCTTAAGATCGATTTCCTTTAAAACCGGGTCAGAGACGGGTATTAAATTACTCTCCTTTAAAGCATCCTGGTAAGCCCTGGGAACCAGATTTCTCATCACATCTCCGGTGGCAACGTCCTGGTACCTGGATTTGATTATAGCCAGGGGGGCTTTTCCCGGGCGGAATCCCGGGATTTTCGATTTATTTTTTATCTCCTTAAAAGCCTGTTGGTATTCTTTCTCCACCTCCTCCTTTTCTATCTCTATCTCTAAAGTTCTTTTCCAGTCCTTCTCTTTGTTAACCTGAACTTTCAATTATTCTCCTTTGCTTTTTGTCTTTGGGTATCTTTTGCGAAAGGGGGGATTCGAACCCCCAACCCGAAACGGGACTGGATCCTAAGTCCAGCGCGTATCCCAATTCCGCCACTTTCGCTTTTTCTATCATAGCAGAACAAACCAAATATATTTAAATTTGAAGTGTTGTCAAGAACTTAAATCGGCTGAAACTTTCAGGCTCTGAACCCACCTTAATACGTGATAAGGGTGAAGGTGTTGGAAAAGAAGAGAATAAAAAAAGGAAAGAGGGTGTTTTGCCTTGGATGGGTAGAGGGGGGGTGGGAAGCAATCCCAAGGCTACAGGGCACACCCTCTTCAAGGGGAAAATGATTATATTAAAAAATTATCCTCCTGTCAAGTCTTTTTTTAAAAAATTTAAGAAATGCCAAAAGCATTTTCATCTTACCTCGTGTGAGAGCCTGAAAAATAAGAGTTTTTTAAACTTTGACTTTATTTTGGATTTTTTTGTCCCAGATTTCAAAATGAGAAGAGGAAAGCAATTTTTGTAGATTTTTATAGAAAAGTTTAATTTCAGCTTTGAATTTTATCCTTGACTTTCAACTTTAAAATGTGGTATTTATATAACAAATTCGTATGAAGTAATAAGATTATGAAAAATCTTTTTGTAAAAGACATAAAACCCGGAATTTTGGTTTTGGATTTTTTCGTTTTGCGAAAAAAAGAGCTAAAGGAATACGATGGACAGAAGTTTTTAAAGCTGGAGCTGGGGGACGGTTCAGGAAGAATCGATGCTGTGATCTGGGACAAGGCCAAAGAATTCTTCCAGACCGCTGATGTAGGTGAGGTGGTGAAAGTCAAGGGTGTTGCCCTGACCTATAGAAACTCCCTGCAGTTGAAATTGGAGAATCTCCAAAAACCCGAAGGAGAGAAAATCGATCCTGCAGATTTTCTGCCAAAAGTTGATGAGGATCTGGATTCACAATTGAAGAAATTCACAGATTATGCCAAAAGTATAAAAGATTTAAATTTGAAAAAACTTTTAGAGTTTTTTTTAGACGATTCGGAATTTGTGGAAAAACTCAAGGTTGCTCCCGGAGGAAAACTGTGGCATCACTCCATGGTAGGAGGACTTCTGAAACATACCCTCCGGGTGACCGAGCTCTGCGAGAAAGCAGCTTCGATGTATTCTCTGATCAAAAGGGACCTGCTTTTAGCCGGAGCACTCCTTCACGACGTTGGCAAGATAACCCAATATAAAACCGGGGGCTTTATCGATTACACTGACGAGGGGAGGTTGATCGGGCACGTGGTCTCTGGTTATGATATTCTCTCAAAAAGGATAGAGAAAATAAAAGATTTTCCCCCAAGCCTCTCTTTACAGTTAAAACATCTGATCCTTTCTCATCAGGGAGAGCTGGAATTAGCATCTCCTGTGGTTCCCCAGACCATCGAGGCAATAATACTCCATTATGCGGATCAGATGGATGCCCAGGCGGATGCTTTTACACGTATAATAGAAAAGCACAAAACACTGGGAGAGAAGTGGAGCTCCTGGGTTCCTCTTATTAAAAGATATATCTATACCGGAGAGGAAGATACAAAGGATTCTTTTCCTCTCCAGCAAGAGGAGGAATGAATGTCATTTTTTGATTTTATCTCCAATGACATCGGAATAGATTTAGGCACCGCCAACACCCTGGTTTACGTGAAGGGCATGGGAATTGTCCTGAACGAACCCTCGGTGGTGGCTATTGAATTATCAACCAAAAAGGTGGTTGCGGTCGGCTCTCAGGCAAAGGAGATGCTGGGGAGAACTCCAGATGCAATTTCAGCCATCCGCCCCCTTAAAGATGGAGTTATAGCCGATTTCGAGATAACCGAGCTGCTCCTGTCCAATTTCATCCGAAAGGTGGTACGGCACCGCTATCTTATGAAACCGAGGATCGTGATCTCGGTTCCCTCGGGGATAACCGAGGTGGAGAGAAGAGCGGTCAGGGATTCTGCTGAAAATGCTGGTGCAAGGGAGGTCTATCTCATTCAGGAGCCCATGGCAGCTGCAATAGGGGTAGGGCTTCCGGTTGACCAGCCTTCCGGAAGCATGGTGATAGACATCGGAGGAGGAACCTCCGAGATAGCGGTTATAGCTTTAAGCGGGATAGTGAACAACATCTCCATACGGATAGGCGGGGATGAGATGGACGAGTCTATTATGCTTTATTTAAAAAGGAACTTCAACCTCCTGATAGGGGAAAGGACTGCTGAGCAGATAAAGATCAAGATTGGCTCAGCTTATCCCTTAAACGAGGAAACCACCTTGGAGATTAAGGGAAGGGACCTGGTGGATGGAATACCCAAGACCCTGAGGATAAGCTCAGCCCAGATCAGGGAGGCGCTATCCGAACCAATCAATGCGATCATCGAGGCGGTTAGGCAGGCTCTGGAACAAACTCCTCCGGAGCTTGCTTCCGACATTCTGGATCGGGGAATAATCGTAACCGGAGGGGGAGCGCTTCTAAGGGGGATGGACAAAAGATTAAGGGAGGAGACCAACCTGGCGGTTAACGTGGCTGAGGATCCCTTAACCTGCGTAGTCCGGGGCACCGGGATCGTTCTGGACAATATGTCCTTTTACTCCAACATTCTGGTCAAGGGGAAAAGGGAATAATAATAAGATTTTGTGATTAAAAATACAGTTTTATTCCTTCAATGTTGAATATCTTTCAGTGATTAATTATAATAAATAAGTATTCAGTAGGCAGATTAAAAATGAATGAGAATATTTTGATCGTTGCCGAAATTTATTTTTGCAAATAAAATGCTGAAATCATATTTGAAGAACTTAAATAGGGTTACCTCAACAGGAGATGCCCTGATGGTTCTATAGATGAGAATGTATTTGACATTCGGCAAGGGGTAGCGATTGTGTATATGATAAAAAAGAGAATAGCATGAAATATAATCCCCAAAAACACCATCGTCATTCAATAAGATTGAAAAATTATGATTATTCACAATTAGGTGGGTATTTTATTACCATTTGTACATATCGAAGGAAGTGTTTAATGGGGGAGATTATTGATGGGGAAATGGTTTTTAATGAATATGGTCAGGTGGTTGCAGATAAATGGTTGAAAACAGGTGAAATTCGGACCAATGTTCAATTGGATAGGTTTATATTAATGCCTAATCACATACACGGCATAATTTTTATTTGTAGGGGCGTATTGCAATACGCCCCTACAAAAGATGCCCCTACACCTTTTCGGTCGCCATCCCGGACAATCGGAGCGATAGTTCGAGGATTCAAATCCACAGCGGCTAAAAAGATCAACCAGATCCGTAACGTCCCTGGTGCACCGGTGTGGCAACGTAATTATTACGAGCATATTATCCGCAATGAAAAGGAATTAAATAACATACGAGAATATATAGTGAACAATCCCCTGAAATGGGAATTGGATAGAGAGAACCCCTCATCAACCAACTACAGTTTAGATCATAAAAAATATTTCAAAGATATTTATGAGTGGACATCAAGAGATGAGAGATAACAACAAATGCAAGGTATATCATACTCAAATTTAGAAATTTATTAAAAAGTATATTAAAATAACCGAAATTTTCTTTTTTATGGTGTTAGAATGAAAAAAGACAGAGAAGGTTTTGTCATAGATAGGAATAAAAACAGGCTGTTGAACAGAATCCGTACTTTAAAAATAGTAGGGGCAATTCATGAATTGCCCCTACTATCTCAAAAAAACCGTTGAAATTCAGGGAGAAATCGATAAATTATATCCAGACGTAGAAAGGAATATCCTTGGATTTAAAAGCCAAGTTTAAAGAGATCGATAGAAGATATATCTATTTGATGATCGGTTTAGCAGCGATCTTACCCCTTTTATTTCCTCTGGGGCTTCCCATCGGGGTGACCCAGGAGGCAAAGGACTTATATGATAAGATCGAGAGCTTAGAAGAGGGCTCGGTCGTTATTTTAACCTTCGATTACTATCCCTCTACCTTGCCCGAAACCGAACCCATGTCCTATGCGGCAATGCGGCATATGTTCAGAAATAACTTAAGGGTTATAACGCTTACCACCATTCCTTTAGGCTCTTTATCGGTTATGGAAAACGTGGTTATAAACGTGGCGAATGAGTTTGACAAAGTTTATGGCATAGATTACGTAAACTTAGGCTACAAATACGGATATCAGGCGGTGATGTTAGGAATGGGAAGGAACATCAAGGATATCTTCCCCTACGATAACTACGATAATCCTTTGGATTCTTTGCCTCTGATGCAGGAGGTGAAAAATTACGATGACGTGGATTTCCTGTTCGTCGTCTCGGATAACGCTACAGTGGAGTACTGGGTATCCATCGTCAATGCCCAGTTCGGGCTTCCCATGGGTGCTGGAGTTACCGCGGTTATGGCTCCCCGATGCTATTCCTTTCTCCAGACCAAACAGATGGTTGGACTTTTAGGGGGGATGAAGGGAGCTGCGGAATACGAGAGCCTATCCGAAAATTACGGCTGGGCTACCATTGGAATGGGACCACAATCGATCATACATTTTTTGATAATTTTTTTCATTTTGATTGGCAACATCAGTTATTTCGCCACCAGGAGGAAAGGAAGATGATCAGCCTGGAGATTTTGGGAACCTACCTCGCTGCTTTTTTAACCCTGTGCATCTACAGTTTTCTTTACAAGGACAATCCTTTCTACAAATTGGCTGAACACATCTTCGCCGGGATATCAGCTGGTTATTATATTGGACTGGTCTGGCACAGCATCATAAAACAGCAGCTGGTGAATCCCCTTATCCAATATCACCAGTATCTTCTGGTTATCCCCGGTATTTTAGGGATTTTGATGTTCACCCGTTTCATACCCAAGATCTCCTGGATCTCCAGGTTCTCTTTGGCTTTCGTGATCGGGAATACAGCCGGGATTACCTTGATTCAACAGCTTCACGGGATAGTCCTTCCCCAAACCAGAAGTACTTTTACCGAGGTTTCTGGTTTTTCAGGGTTGTTCATGTTTCTATCTGGATTGGTTGTGATCGTTGGGGTAATTTCCACCTTGATATATTTTTATTTCTCCAAGGAGCATAAAGGGGTCTTGGGATTTTTCGCCAATGTGGGGATAGTTTTTATAATGGTTGCTTTTGGAGCATCTTTTGGTTATACTGTAATGGCCAGAGTATCGCTTTTGATCGGGAGGGCTCAGTTTCTTTTGATCGACTGGCTGGGGGTGATAAAATGATCAAATTCAGGAGAGGAAAATGAGGGTAGTGATTCCGGTAGCAGGAATAGGGACGAGGTTAAGGCCTCACACTCACACCGCTCCCAAGGGTCTTCTGCAGGTGGCGGACAAGCCGATGCTGGGACACATACTGGATGGCCTCAAGAAGATAAAATTCGATGAGATAATTTTCATAATCGGTTTTCTGGGGGAGAAGATCGTTGAATACGTGAGGAAGAACTATGATTTCAAAGTCAGGTTTGTCTACCAGGAGGAGTTGGAGGGGCTGGGTTTTGCCCTGCATTTAGCCAGCCCCAAGTTCAGAAAGAACGAACCGCTTCTCATTATCTTGGGGGATACCATAATCAAGGCGAACCTTTCCACTGTACTTAAAAAGAACGAGGATGCCATAGGCACCAAATGGGTTGAGAATCCCAGAAGGTTCGGCATTGTGGAGATAGAGAAGGGATATGCCAGAAGGCTGGTTGAGAAGCCGGAGAATCCCACCAGCCACCAGGCGATCGTGGGAATATATTATATCAAAACCACCGATTTGTTTAAGGAGTGCTTAAAAAAAGTTGTCACCGAGGGGATAAAAACCAGCGGAGAATACCAGCTCACCGATGTTTTGCAATTGATGATCCAGAAAGGAACCAAGTTCTCGGTGTTTAACGTGGAGGGCTGGTATGACTGCGGAAAGGTTGAAACCTTGCTTGAGACCAACCGGCATCTTCTGTCCAGGTTCAAGAAAGCAAGAAGGATAGCCGGTTCGGTTCTGATACCGCCGGTCTATGTCTCAAAAAAAGCTAAGATCATAAACTCGGTTATCGGACCCTATGTCTCGGTGGCTGATAAAGCCGTGGTCAGAAGCACCATAATCAGAAATTCGATCATCAACCAGGGTGCAGAGGTTAACTCCTGTCTTCTGGATTCCTCCCTTATCGGGGTCAACGCCACGGTACACGGCACTTTTAACCGGCTGAACGTCGGGGATTCGTCTGAGGTAGGGTTCTATTAATGTAGGTTTTAGGTACTGGAGGTTGTTTGTTTTTTTCTTCTGAGGGAGAGGATTCGGGTTTGTGAATGGATTAACGCAAATATAAATTAAAATTTAGTTTCTTAGTATCGGTTGACAAAAGTTAAAAAAGGAAGTAGGAATGAATAAAAGAAACTTTTTCTTCACCTCGGAATCGGTTACCGAAGGACATCCGGACAAGATCTGCGACCAGATATCGGATGCGGTTCTGGATGAGGTGATAAAACAGGATATAAATGGAAGGGTTGCCTGCGAGACCTTTATAACCGTGGGATTGGTTATCGTCGGGGGAGAGATCACCACCACCGGTTATGTTGACATAAACGGTTTGGTACGGAGACTCTTGAAACAGATCGGGTATACTCATCCCAAATATGGATTCTCTTACAATACCTGCGCGATACTTAACGCCATCGGGAATCAGTCTCCGGATATCGCCCAGGGAGTGGTTACAGGCGGAGCCGGAGATCAGGGGCTTATGGTGGGCTATGCCTGTAAGGAGACCCCCGAGCTCATGCCTTTGCCGATTATGCTGGCCCAAAAGCTTTGCCGAAGGCTGGCTGAGGTGAGAAAGAAGAACATCCTCGACTATCTTGGACCTGATGGGAAATCACAGGTGACAGTAGAATATCAAAATGGGAATCCCCAGAAAGTAAATTGCGTGGTTATCTCCTCCCAGCATACTGAAGATATTTTAGATCATACCGGAAAAAAGATCACTGATGAGGCAAAACAGCAATTGATAAACCAGGTTATAAAACCGGTTCTGGGTGAGAGATATTTCGATGAGAAAACCAAATTTTTGATAAATCCTACTGGTAAGTTCGTGATCGGTGGTCCTCAGTGCGATACTGGTATGACCGGCAGGAAGATAATCGTGGATACCTACGGGGGGATCGCTCCCCACGGGGGCGGGGCATTCTCCGGCAAAGATCCGACCAAGGTTGACCGCTCAGCATCTTATATGGCAAGGTATATTGCCAAAAATATAGTAGCCAGTGATCTGGCGGAAAGGTGTACGGTTATGTTAGCCTATGCCATCGGGGTGGCTGAGCCGGTATCGATTATGGTCAATACCTATGGCACCGGTAAGGTTTCGGAATCAAAACTGGTGGAGATGGTCAAAAAGAAGTTCGAGCTTACCCCCAAAGGGATGATAGAGATGTTGGATTTAAGAAGGCCCATATATTTACCCACTGCGGTATATGGCCATTTCGGCAGAACCGAACCAAATTTCACCTGGGAGAAAACGGATAAGGTTGAGGAGTTGAAAAAGGAAGTTTATAGCAAAGTCTAAAAGTTTAAGAGTTTATCAGTTTAAAGTTTAAAGTACAGAATTACGGGCAAGAAAAATCCAAAACTTGTTTGAGAGTACCATAGCTTCCTTTGGAAAATTTTCTTGCTAAACACAGGAGATAAAGATGAGATATGACATAAAAGATGAAAAATTAGCCAGAGAGGGAAGATTAAGGATCGAATGGGCAGAAAAGAATATGCCTGTTTTGAGATTAATCAGAAAGAGATTTCATAAAGAGAAGCCCTTTAGGGGAATAAAAATATCTGCCTGTCTTCATGTGACCACTGAAACGGCAAATCTGATGAGCACTTTGACTTCGGGAGGAGCAAGCTGCGTTGTGTGTGCCTCCAATCCCCTTTCCACCCAGGATGAGGTTTCTGCCTCTCTGGTAAAGGATTATAAAATCCCGGTTTTTGCGATAAAAGGAGAATCTGACAGGGTCTACTACCAGCATATAAACGCTGCCTTAGATTTGAAACCCGATATAACCATGGACGATGGGGCTGATCTGGTTTCAACCCTGCATACCAAAAAATCGAATTTGATAAAAGACGTAATTGGCGGAACCGAGGAGACCACCACCGGGGTTATTCGCCTGAGGAGCATGGAGAAAGACGGGGTTTTGAAATACCCCATAATAGCAGTTAACGATTCCAAGACAAAACATTTCTTTGACAATCGTTATGGCACCGGTCAGTCCACCATTGATGGGATCTTGCGAGCTACCAATATCCTTCTGTCCGGCTCGGCCTTCGTGGTCTGCGGGTACGGCTGGTGCGGAAGAGGAGTGGCTTCCAGGGCTAAGGGGATGGGTGCGGATGTCGTGGTCTGCGAGGTTAACCCCTTAAAGGCGATCGAGGCGGTTATGGATGGATACCGGGTTATGCCTATCCGGGAAGCTTCTAAGGTCGGCGATCTTTTCGTAACCGTTACCGGGGATATCAACGTGATTCGCAGGGAGCATTTCAAGCTGATGAAGGATGGCGCCATAATCTGCAATTCAGGCCATTTTAACGTGGAGCTGGACATACCCGGTCTGGAAAAGCTGTCTAAAAAGAAAAGGGAAGTACGCGAATTCGTTCAGGAGTATACCCTTAAAAACGGAAAGAGAATAAATCTGTTAGCCCAGGGGAGGCTGGTCAATCTGTCGGCTGCAGAAGGGCACCCGGCTATGGTTATGGATATGAGCTTTGCCAACCAGGCTCTTTCGGTTGAGTATTTGGTCAAAAAAGCTAAGATTTTGACCAATAAGGTTTTTGCCGTTCCCCAGAAGATCGATCAGGATATCGCCCGTTTAAAGCTTTCATCCATGGGAGTAAAAATCGATAAACTGACCCCGGAGCAGAGAAAATATCTGGCTTCCTGGGAGATGGGAACGTAGGATTTAACATTTTCTTAACTCGAATACTAAAATAAAACCCAAATTTACCGAAATTAATAAAAACACTTTGGTCAATAATCATTCTGTTCAAAAGAGGCATAAGAGTAAGTTTTTAATTTGACTTGGGTAATAATATAGGGGAAAAGCAAAAAACTTAAAATAAGGGGTGTAGTAATGAAAAAGGTGATGTTTATCTTTTTTGTTTTTATCTTCATCGCTTTTTCGTCTTTAGCTTTTGCGGAGATTCCAAAGTATATTAATTTTCAGGGTGTTTTAAAGGACAGTAACAATGTTCCCCAGACCGGTTCTTACCAGATAACATTCTCGATATGGAACCAATCTCTATCCGGAAGCCAGCTCTGGGATCAGACCCTGGGC
>Ga0111201_1005_pt1 | contig 37701 bp, 33 predicted proteins | sample DeeMarSWOR324_28_FD_80375 | JGI IMG/M metagenome (GOLD analysis project Ga0111201, IMG submission 80375) | candidate division Zixibacteria bacterium SM23_73_2 | reverse complement strand
TATCATATCTACTATGTTCACACCTCGCACGGAAGCCAGATAGTGACCGGGGCATCTATGATATATGATGAGGATTCAACCTATGTGCCTCCATACTGCTACGAGTGGGGTGATGATCTGGGACATAACGGTGATACATCCTGGGTTCTTAATACCAGGAGTTATCTGGATTCGCATCCCGACTGTAACATGGCTATGTTCTCCTGGTGCGGAGGATGCTCGGATAATACCGAAGAAGGTATAAACATCTACTTAAACAAGATGACTGAGCTGGAAGCGGATTATCCGGACGTTGTCTTCATCTACATGACCGGTCATCTGGACGGAACCGGTCCGGAGGGTAATCTCTATGCTCGCAACAATCAGATAAGGGACTTTTGTTCAACTAACCATAAGATTCTGTTCGATTTTGCGGACATCGAAAGTTACGATCCGGATGAAAACTACTACCCGGATGAATCCGACTACTGCAACTGGTGCTACACCTGGTGCTCCTCCCATCCCTGCCCGGACTGCCCCGGCTGTGCTCATTCCCACTGCTTTAACTGTTACCTCAAGGGCAAAGCCTGGTGGTGGATGATGGCTCAGGTTTCGGGGTGGAATTCCCAGCAGGACAGTATCCCCGACATTATTTCTACATCACCAATGCAAAACGAGTTGAATGTATCCATTAATGCAAGCATATCGGTGACTTTTGATGTAGATATGGATTCAACCACTATCAACGATTCTGCGTTTGTGGTTAATGTACGGTCTACAGGGCTTCACCAGGGCACGATTACATACGACAGTCTAACCAGAACCGCAACTTTCGATCCTTCCAACGATTTCGCTGTGGGTGAAGTAGTAACCGTTGTGTTAACTACTGACATACAGTCATCTGAAGGTATTCCATTGGACGAAAGTTATGTCTGGTCTTTTACCATCGCAGTTAACAATGGTGGGGGCACTTTCGCTCCAGATTCGGTATATCCTGCTGGTGATGGTCCTCGCTCGGTCTTTGCTGCTGATCTGGATGGTGATGGTGACCTTGACCTGGCAGCTGTTAGCGGTGATCCTGGCGAGGTCTTTGTTCTTTTGAATAACGGAGATGGCACCTTCACCAACGATTCGGTCTATTTCGTATTTTGGGATCCTTTCTCTATTTTTGCGGCTGATCTGGATGGTGATGGGGATCTTGATCTGGCAACTGCAATTGAGGAAGGCGAATATATGGGTAATGTCTCAGTTTTATTGAACAATGGAGATGGCACCTTTGCCCCCTATTCGAGGTATTCAGTCTACGGTCCCGCTTCCTCAGTTTTCGCTGCTGATCTGGACGGTGACGGTGATCTCGACCTGGCAGCTACAGATTACTTCCTCGACGGAAACATCTCGGTTCTATTGAATAATGGAGATGGCACCTTTGCCCCTTTCTCGGACTATCCGATGGGTGGTTATTCTTTCTCGGTTTTTGCTGCTGATCTGGATGGTGATGGTGACCTTGACCTGGCAACTGCAAATGCCTATTGGGACTCGACTGTCTCTGTTATTTTAAACAACGGGGATGGCGCCTTTGGCCCCTATTCGCTCTATCAGGCTGGCGATTACCCCAAGTCCGTCTTTGCCGCTGATCTGGATGGGGATGGTGACCTGGACCTCACAACTGCAAATGTTTATTCCGACGATGCCACGGTTCTTTTGAACAACGGGGATGGCACCTACGCTTTTGATTCTACCTATCCAGTCGGTGATGGTCCTCTCTCAGTTTTCGCTACCGACCTTGATGGTGACGGTGACCTTGATCTTACGACCGCAAATGAGTATTCCGACAACGTCTCGGTTCTCTTAAACAATGGGGATGGCACCTTTGCCTCCCATTTGGTCTTTCCAGCCGGTGATGGTCCTTCTTCGATTTTTGCTGCTGATTTTGATGGGGATGGTGACATCGACTTGGCAACTGCAAATTATAACTCTGATGATATCTCGATTCTTTTGAACCAACCTTTCTGTGGCGATTGTAACCGGGATAGGAAAATCGATCTATCCGATCCCATATGCCTGGCTGATTTTTATTTCGGTGGAGATTGCCCGATCGATCCCTGGGCATCGGATGTGGACTGCGACAGCGGTATCAATCTTGGGGATGCCATAATCATAGCCAATTACTATTTCGGAATTTCTGGATTCGAATTGAACTGCTGTCCATGAGCTTTTGCCTCTGAAGTTAAATTGTTAAAATCTTTTCCTTTCTGGATACAGGCTAAACAAGTTCTGTTTTCTGTCGAAGAAATTATAAAAGGAGGGATTATGGCAGTTAAAGCTTTCGTTTTAATAGAAACCAAAATCGATGCGATTAAATCCAATGCCAAAAAGCTTATGAAAAAACCTCACGTGAAATCAGCTTATTCTGTGGCGGGCCCTTATGACATCATCGCAATGGTGGAGGCCAAGGATTACCGGGACATCTCAAAAATCGTAGCCAAGGAGATTCATTCCCTTCCCGGAATTTTGAGAACCACCACCCTTCTGGCATTCGAGTAAATTAAAAAAACCGGGCGGGGTTTTCTGCCCCGCCCTTGAAATTCGGGGTATTTCGCTTTTTGGGATTCTATCTTCTTTTTCGCGGGGAGGATTTTTTCTCTTTTTTTGGTTCGGCTTCCCTTTTTATGCTTTTATTTTCTTCAATTTTTTTCACCTCTTTTTTTTCAGAGGTTTTCTTTTTGATTATTTTTTTGTCGAATTTGTCATCTATTCCGTCTTTGTTTTTGTCCTGAAAGTAGTCATAGTCTTTTTTGACTTTCTTCATGAGCTTCTCAAAAAAGCTTTTTTGGGTCTTCTTTTTATCCTTTTCTGATTTTTTTTGCACTTCCCGCTCTTTTACCTCAACACCCTTTTTCTGAATATCGGTTTCTGTTTTTTCCTGCGGCTTTTCTTTTTCAGAGGTTTGTTTGGAATCTGAGCTTTCCTTTTGGTTTTTGGAGACCCTCTCTATGGCAAAAGCAGGGGAGAGCACAAAAAGTGTAAAAAATAAAAAAGTTAAGATTATAATAAGTTTTCTCATTGCCCATTACCTTGATCTTTAGATTAAATTAACTCATGTTCTGAAACATGTCAATTCTTTTATTTTCTTCTTCTTGTTGTTTTTTTCACTCTGGTACTTTCTTTTTTGACGTTTTTGCTCTGGCTTTTTACTTTGGGTTTAACCGTTGATTTAATCATCTTCCTTTCTTTTTTATCAGGCGTTTTTGAAGATTTATATTTGAGCTTTTTGTCCTTTTTGACTTGGTATTTGTTTGCTTCTTTGGAAACCTTATGCTCCGTCTTTTTGGATTTCAACTTGAGGTCGTCTTTTTTCCTCTTTGAAGAATCCTGGTAATAAGTCTTTTTTTCGACCTTGACCTTCTTTTTATTGTCGATTTTGGTTCTTTTATCTTTCTCTACGTATCTTTCCGATTCCCCCTTCAGCACCTTGACTTTACGGCGCGAAGGTTTTTCCTCTTTTGAACTGAAAGATTTTTCCTTTCTTACCCGGTATTCCTTTCGGAACGGGTGATCATAGACGAACCTGCATCTTTCATAGTATCTGTGAGGCCTGACCCAGACGGCCCTGTGAGGATAAACCCAGACCCAGTCCCAGAATATCCTGCAGCCGGAGAAATAAACGGTGACGAAGTGTCTTCCCATAATGAGATAGGGGATGGTTATGGGAGCGATTCCGTAGAAAACACCGTCGATATATATCTCTGCTCCATAAGGGTAATGGATATTACAGGTTCCCAGCTCATAATGGTAGGGAAGTTCGGTATGATATATCCTGGGCCAGTAGTACCACCTCTGGTGAGGGTATTCCACTGTGAAGATGCAAAGATCCTGTGCGAAATCTCCGCTTTCGACCATCCACTCGATGGTGAACTGCATGAAGTCGTAAGGGTCCTCGTCTTCCTCCAGTCTCAAAACCGACACCTCATCATCCTCCTCCCTGAAGCCGCCAAGATACCTGGGCCAGTTGGGCAAATCTATCGGTTCAGTGGAGCAGATAGCCTGGATGTACTCGGTCCCCTCAGGACCGTCCACCCTCAGCTGGTAATCCTCGTACCTTTCCGGAACGCGGTGGATTCTTCCACCGGAAACCCAGTGGGGATCTGAATATTCATAGGGATAGAGAATGTTAACGTAGCCCCGGGTATCGATGTTGTAGATCAAGACGTAACAATCCTGGGAGGTCTGAAAGAAAACCTCGATCTCCTCACCTGGATTATAAACCGCTCCCTCGCCTTTGTCTGTCCACACCTCTATCTCCAGATCAGGATAGTGATGGACTATTCTGGGAGCTTTCTGAGATGGGTCCTGTGCCAAAGCTGGGGATACAAACAACAGGATGATCACGCTCACAACCAGTAACTTAATTGATCTCAACATAATAAACACCTCCAAGATTATCTTCTTTTAGGTTTTTTGTTCGTAACTCTGTCTTTTTCCTTTAACATCCGATTTTTGTAATGGTTTTTGTATTCTTTGTCCTTTTTGTAGTCATAGTCCTGGTATACGTAAATTCTTTCAGAACCTCTTTTAGGAATATAATAATATTCATCCTCAGAAAAAGAGAATTCGTAATACCCGCATTCGACATAGATCTCGGTCCAGCAGGGGTGGGGGTGGCAGTCATAGCAGTATCGGGGGTGGATTCGATGAGGTCGATAGAATATCCCGAATCCGGTCCTGACATAGGTGAAACAGCCGGAGAGGAAGATTCCCACCAAAATTACAGTCAAGATTATCGCTAAGTTTCTCTTTTTCATCTTAGGCTCCAGCTTTCTTATAAATCATTGTTTTCTTTTTCTCTTTCTCTTTTTTCGCAATTGTGATCTTAGGAGGTCGGGGTTTTAGCTCCTGGTTGCCAGGGTCAACCTGATATGCCCAGTCGAACAGCATTCCATAATGTGAGGTGAAATCCTCAACCCTGATCTTGGCAAAATGGTTATCCCAGGTCCAGATGATATAGGAATGACCTTTGATTAATTCAATATCCCAGAAAGCAGACCAGCCTTCCACAGGCGAATAGTCCAAATCGTCTATATCTTCGGTGAAACCGAAATCCTGGATGTAAGTATCCTCATCATTGACCCAGAGGTAGAAAACCTCATCATAGTATTCCAGATAAATGTCACAGCAGGGATCATCATAGGGAACCACCTCACCTCTGGACAGGTCGAATCCTGAGCCGTAGGGATACCGGTTAAAGTCTTTTATGATCTGGTTCCAGCCCTCAGGTCTGGGAGTATCATAAGTAGGCTCTGAGAGCTCGCTTTCCTCCCCATGCCAGTTCCAGGCAGAGACCCTGTACCAGTAGGTGCGACCATTGGCAACATTTCTGTCCACATACTCCCCCATCCCGGTTATCCCAATCCTCCGATAATGACTCTCGTCGTCCCTTCTTCTGTAAACCCAGTATTCATCGAAATTCTCTTCATCGTTCTCATACCAAAAGAGGTATACCCTCTCATCACCTGTTATACTGGACAATCCCTTGGGCACAGAAGGGGGGCAATCCTCACAATAAAAGATCCTTTTCTCACATCCCGAGACTGCAAGGATCAGACCTAAAAGAATTATCAAGTTTAATATTTTCGTTTTCATTTTTTACTCCTTTTTAAATCCACTAACTTTTTTAGCAATCCTTATGCCAAGAAAAACCATCAATTTGTCTTCCCATATTAATATTTCTAGTCCTTTGAATAACTATAACATGGGAAAAATATCTAATGTTCTGATTTAATGAGGAGGCAAACATTAATAATTGCTCTTGCACAATAATTGGTCAAGGGGAAATTAATTTGTGCAGTCTTTTATTGAGTTTGGTCTTCAGTTTTATCTCGGCATTAATTTAAGCTTTGAAGTTTGAAAATCGGTTTTGCGTAAAAGTAATTTCAGAAAAGCTCTAAAAAAGCTGTTGCGGATCTGAAGAAGTAATAATATCTTAAGAGGTGTGCGGAGAAAAATGATTTATTATGAGAGATGCTAAAACCAAAACAAAGGAGAAGTAATTGAAACTAAAATTAGTACTTCTTTCTTGCTTAGCAATTTTTTTATTTATGTCTTGGCTTACCTTTGCTCAAGTTCCCAAACTAATTAACTATCAGGGACTATTGACTAACTCAGAGGGCCAGCCAATTGACACCACTGTCTCGATTACCTTTTCCATTTATCCTAATCCTCTGGGAGGAGATTACCTTTGGAGAGAAACGCAAACCTCTATTGATGTTCAAAATGGGCTTTTCAACGTACTTCTGGGCTCCTTTAATCCTGTTCCTGATTCGGCATTCTCAGGAGGGGTTAAATACCTGGGTGTAAAGACAGGGGATGATCCGGAGCTTTCACCCCGAACGCTTTTGGTCAGCGTTCCCTATGCTTACAACTCTGAGATGCTGGACGGTAGAAGTGCGGGAAGCGATGATGGGGATATTCCGGTAAACAATGGCAGCGTCAATGTGAATCTGAACGCCGATTATCTGGACGGTTATGACTCGCAGAATTTTTTATCCCCGGTGAAACAGGTAATCAGAGATACACTGTCTTTTCTCTGGTCAACTCCTCCCAGGACTAAGAGTTTCTCTCCCTCAGTTGATCCCAGTAAATCCGTTGTGTTATTAGGGAGGACATCCCCAATTGCTTATTTCTTAGTAGTTGCTCTTTATGCTGATAGTATAAAAATAGGGGCGGTCTTTGAGGGAAGTTCTGGAAGCGCTATTATCGACTACCAGATCATCGAATATAAATGACCAGCGTTGCTTGGAAAATGAACAGAAAATAGGGGAGACTCTTGCGGTCTCCCTTTTATTATTAAGTATGTAAGTTTATACTGAAAAAAACTGTTGAAGACTTATATTCTATTTTTTCTTTTCTACTTCCTTTAAGGTCTTTTTAAAAGATTCACTCTCAGGCTCAAGCTCCACCGCTTTTTTTAATTCCTTCAAAGCCAGGTCGGTTTTACCCTGAAGATCGTAGACCATTCCCAATCTCCAGTGAGCACCTGCCCAGCCGGGGGAATTCTTTGGAGGATTTTCCTCCAGATATCTCTTAAAGCACCTCTCTGCTTTGTCCAGGCTATCCTTGGCTAAAACGTAGGTTTTTCCAATCTGATAAAGAGCATTCCTCTCATCGGGATTATTCTTCAGGAGATCCTCGAAGAGATTTACTGCCTCGTCATATTTTTCATGTCTTTGAAAGAAGTATCCGAGAAAATAGGTGGACTGGTGATTAGAGGAGGTATCCAGCTCTATTGCCCTTCTTAATGATGCTTCAGCCTTGTCCAGCTTGCCATCTTTTTCCCAGATGCTCCCCCATGCATAAAATCCTAAAATGGGATCCAAGGACTGGATGATCTCTGCTTGCTTTTTAGCTTTCTTCTCGTCTCCACCTGCTATTCCCGGAGCCTGAGTAAGAAACATGCAGAGATCGAACCTTGCCTCCGCATTGGTAGAATCTAATTCAATCGCCTTTTCATATTCTTTTTTTCCACTTTTTGCGGCAAACAATGCTTTTAACATACCTGAGTTCTGAGCCTTAAGCATATATGAACGACCCAGCCAGAGACGATACTCAGAATCAGAATCTTTTTGCTTCACTGCTTTTTTCCCATATTCGATGGCCTGGTCGTGGTTTTCTTGGAAAAAATTAATTTTACCTAAGAAGAAATTTGCCTGGTGATTTTTAGGTTCCGATTTGAGAAGGTCTTCCAAGACAACCTTCGCTTCCTCATATTTTTCCTCTTCGAAAAGTTTCTTACCCTGTTCCAAGTTAGGAGCCGTTTGACTATATATGCTTTGAGGAAAAGCAAACAAAGAGATTAAGAACAAGGAAACCAATACTCCTTTAGTAAAAGAACTGAAGAATTCTTTTAGATTTTGAGATTTTTTCAACATATAAGCTTCTCCTGCGAAAAGGTTCAACATCTGGTTTTTCTTTTTATTATGACTTGTTGAATTTAATACTGGGTCTTTTTAGTTTTGTTTCGATTTTCTTTTTTTTCAGTACTTTTACAATAATATGTCATTTACCTACTGATAGCACCGATGGAAGATTACATCCATAGTGAACAGTGATACTCTGTAGTGCAAATTCAGCTTGACTCTATAGTTCTTAAGTATATTTAGATTGAGATTGTTAATTCTACTAAGGTCATAAGATAAAAGTTAAAGGTGTTAATCGAAAGGTGATAGGTTTACCACCTACACCCAGGGACAATTTTTTCTCGTCCAGTAGGAATTATTAATTCCCCTTTATACCCTATAAAAAAGGGGGATTTCTTCCACTCCCCCCTTACAAAAGGGGGAATAAGGGGGATTATTTTACTTCCCGTCTGTAAAAAAGGGGATACAGAGGGACTATAGATCTTCATATATTTTTTCAACCACCACAGGTAAATTCTCAAATACCTCCCCATCTGAGAACCTGAGAACTTTAAGTCCGATATTTTTTAAATAGGCATCTCTTTTTTTATCCCTTTTTATTCCTTCCTCCTGATAATGTTGACTACCGTCAATCTCTAATATTAAACTTGCCTTAGGACAGTAAAAATCGACGATATAGTTGCCTATGATTTTTTGTCTGTAGAACTGACAATCTTTAAGCTGTTTTCTTCTTATTTTTGACCAAAGCAGCTTTTCAGCATCGGTCATATTATTCCTAAGGGTTCTGGCATAGCTTTTTAGGTTTTTGTTATAAAATAACATAATCTGATTTAATCCCCCTTTATCCCCCTTTGAGAAAGGGGGAATTTTCTTAATCCCTCTTTGTCCCTTTTATCAAGGGGGGAATTATGAGCTCCCCTTTGATAAAGGTGTATTTAGTGGGATTGTTTTTGCTCCCTCTTTTACAAAGTGGGATTTTTTTTATTTACCTCCAATAACCATCTCACTAATCTTCAGGCTCGGACAGGCAACAGGACCACGGAAAACCAGATCATCTCCAACCTGTTCAACTTTAGCTAAGAGGTCAAATAGAGTGCCAGCCAGGGTTACCTCGTCCACAGGGTAGGTCAGCTCTCCGTTTTCAATCCATATTCCCTCTGCCATCTGGGAGAAATCACCGGTTACCCAGTTGATTCCAAAGCCCATCAGATCTGTTATCAGAAGACCAGATTTTATACCTTTTATCATCTGCTCTAAGGTTGTTTCTCCATTCTCCATATAGAAATTCAAAATCCCGATATGCGGAGTATCGTCATACCCTCTGGAGGCATTTCCGGTTGAGGTCGTTTTAGCCTTTGTGGCAGTGTAGGTATCGTAAAGGAACGAAGTTAGAACCCCTTTGTCGATTATTTTTTTCCTTCTGGTCAAAACTCCCTCATCATCAAATGGTCTGGAGTTCAATCCTTTTGATATCGTTCCATCGTCGTTCAAATTTATCAAATCGGTACTGACTTTTTTATTCAGCATCGAAGCCAAAAAGGAAGCTTTCTTGTAAACGTTATCCCCGTTAACAGCGGAGGCTAAAGCATACAAAAAGCGGTTGGAGATAATATTCTCCAAAATAACCGGAACCTTTTGGAATCCCAGAAAACTCCGATCCTTTTCTCGTTTGCATTCTCGGCAATCGGCTCGGCTGAAAGATAAAAATAGGTGGAATCGAAAGAGATTGGATCAGAGATCGAATTGGCTATGATGATGGTGTTTTTCTCTGATATGAAATTAGCCCCCTCGGAGTTTTTAATCCGGGAACTTTCAGAAAAACAAGCCTCCTCCGCTCTTTTGGCTAACTCGATTTTGGTTTCGGTATCTATTGTATCTACCCGGGGATCGTAGATTTTAAGGTCTTTGATGTTTTCATTGTATAATGCATCCTTTTCCGGCAGACCAAAAAACTCATCCGATGAGGAATGCCCGGCTAAAACAATAGTTTTTTCCATCAGAGTTTCGAGATTCTCAAAGTTGAAATCGGAAGTATAGGAAAATCCCAATCTATTATCCACAAATACCCTAAGACCCAATCCAGATTTCTGGGATTGTTTAAGGATCTCGATTTCGCCCTTTCTGGTTCTCACCTGAAATTCGGTTGAGATCTCGAGAAAGACTTCGGATTCATTCGCCCCTTTTTTTATGGCTTTTTTTGTAACATCGCTGGCAAGTTCAAGATAGTTCATTTTCATCCCTTCCTATCCGACTAAACTTTTTTTATCTTTGTTCCGCCAACTGTCATTTCAGTGAACTTGACAGTCGGTTGTCCAACTCCGGCGAAAACACTCTGGCCATCTTTTCCGCAGGTGCCGGTTGTGGGATCAATCCTCAGGTCATTTCCCACCAGCTCGATTTTCTTAACAGCCTCCAAACCGTTTCCTATCAGAACCGCTCCTTTCACCGGTTGGGTTACCTTTCCGTCCTCGATCAGATAAGCTTCCCTTATCAGGAAATTGAAATTCCCGGTGGTATGGTCAACACTTCCTCCGCCCAATTTCTTAGCGTACACTCCATTTTTAACCGATTTTATTATGTCCTCTGGATCTGTTTCTCCCTTTTTAATGTAGGTATTGGTCATCCGGGGAATAGGATAGTGGCGGTAGGATTCCCTTCTCCCATTGCCGGTGGAGTTGGTTTTCATAAGTTTGGCATTCAATTTATCATACAGATATCCTTGTAGGATACCATTTTTGACTAAAACCTTGTTCTGTCCCAAAGTCCCCTCATCATCTATGTTGAATGATCCCCGGCCATATGGAATTGTGGCATCGTCTATTACCGTCACTACCTCGGAAGCGACCTTTTGATTTAATTGACTTGCCATAAGGGAGGTTCTCTTTCTTATGCCATCCCCTTCCAGGCTGTGACCGAATGCCTCGTGAATCAAAACTCCGCCCCAGCCGTTTCCAACCACCACCGGCAATGAACCTGCCGGAGTATCTGCGGCAGATAGCATCTCCACCGCCTGTCGGGCAGCTTCAATACCGGTCTTCTCGGGAGGGTATTTATCGAAGTAGGAGATGTTAACCTTTCCGCCCGAGGTGGCATATCCTTCGAACTTTTTGCTGCCGTCTATAGCCAAAGGGAAGATCGCCATCCTGATCAAGTGCTGGGTATCCGAGATCTTTTTACCTTCCGAGTTTATGATGGCTATGTTCTTAGCCTCGTCATACCACTCGACTTTAACCTGCTCGATTTTTCGATGGTAATCCCTGGCAGCCTGGTTTGCTCTTTTAAGGTAATTTATTTTCTCATCATCCCCCATCAGGGAAACCGGAGATTCGAGCGTGAAGTACGGCTTTACCTTTTCAGTTTTTAGTGGCAAGGGATTGAGTTTTTTGTTCGAATTGGCAATATGGGATGCAACCTGGGAAGCCCGTTTTACTTTTTCAAGGGAGATCTCGTCCGAGAAGGCATAACCGGTCTTTTCCCCGGAATTAACCCGGACCCCTGCTCCGAAAAGGACACCATAGGATACGTTTTTGAGCTTGTCCTCCTCTAAGAATATCTCGGTTTTAATCCTGTGCTCCAGATAGATCTCTGCGAAATCTCCACCTCTGGATAGGGCTTCCTCAAGTATTTTTTTAAATTCCTTCTCAGATAAAAGCTCTAAAAGCATTTTGTCTTTCATTTTTTTCTCCCCTGCACAATCGAGTAAAAAAGGAAAGGAAAAAAGTATTACACCGGAACCAATTGCCGATTTCAAAAAATCTCTGCGGCCGATTCTGAAAGTGTCTTTTTCCATAATAAAATTTATACAACTATTATCTATACAAAAATAATCTTATAAGTCAACAAAAAAGCGCTGATTCATTAAGAATCAACGCTTTGAGGTAAAAAAGTGTAAGTTTATTTCTTTCTCCTCAATTCCTGTGCTTTTTCTTTGATCAGCTCCTGGGCATATTCGTTTTCTACCATCTTAACCATCATGGCATCCATTAAGCTCTGGTCTACCAGGATCGAATCCATGACCCGATATATGAAGACAGAATCTTGCATGGTCATGTTCATCACCCTGTTCTTGTGCTCGGGGGACTCCATCATCTTTTTCATAATCATCTCGGAAATCTCCGGATTGGCCATCATGGTGTCTACTGCCTTCTCCTGGCTGCAGGACGAAAATAAGAGTGCTACTAAAAGGATTGTGAGGGCAAAAGAGATAAGCAAAGATTTTTTCAATTCTTCACCTCCTTCTAAATTGTTCTGATCCATCGATTTCTTATTCCAAACTTCAGGTGGTATTTAAAAGTAATTGACTTTATTTGTCAAGCAAAATTTTAAAAATTCAAAACTCCTGTATGAATTTGGGAGTCGTTTTATCAGATAAAATCATTTATAATTAAATTGGCTGAAGATGATTATGACTCTATTTTAAGTCTGATACTTAGATTTAAAGTTCATTCTGACTGGCAAGAATTTGATTAATTTTAATTGCTCTTTTTTGTTTTGTTATGTTTCTTTGTATTAAAGGAATATCGATTGGAGTTTCTTTTCTTTTATTCTTCGTATTGGTTTTTGAGTAAAACATAATGTAGAAAAGATACCGAAAGACAAAGAAAGCGAAGAAATGATATGCATTATTCCAGTGGGAGAAATTGAACAGTCAAATCTTTTTGATTTAAAGCCAAAATTAAAAGAGGTTTTCGGGCTTGAGGTCGAGATAAAGGAAGGCTTGGATAAACCGGATTACGCTTACAATCCAGAACGCAAACAATATTTTTCAACCAGTATTTTGAAAGAGATAGCAAAAACTTCTTACAAAGATTGCGAGAGAGTTTTAGGCGTAGTCGATTTAGATCTTTTTGTACCATCTCTGAACTTCATTTTCGGAGAGGCGGATATCTGGGGAAAATCTTGCATTATCTCAGTTTCCCGATTACATCAGAGCTTTTATGGTCTGCCCGAGGATCAGGAGTTATTTCAACAGAGGGTTTTAAAAGAGGCAGTTCACGAGTTGGGGCATACCTTTGGTCTTTCACATTGCCCGGATCCGAAATGCGTGATGCATTTTTCCAACAGCCTGAAGGATACTGATATTAAAAGTCACAATTTCTGCAAAAATTGTAAAAATTTGCTCAAAGAACAGAAAAAGTTTAAAGAATAGTTGACAGAGAGTGCTCAGAACCTATTTTCTAAGGGAGGATAAAAGGGATTAATATATCTATCCTTGCATTTCACTTTTTCCGGGAATTACCGATAAAATAAAAAAGGGTTTTTACAACATATTTTTGATTGATGCGTAGCATTCAGATAAACTTTTGAAGGGTAAACATTTTAGAGGAGGATTTTAGATGAAGATTACCTTAAGTATAATCAAGGCGGATATTGGAAGTATCGGAGGACATATTAAACCAAGCCAGAAATTGAAAGAGGCGGTGAATGAGCATGTTAAATCCAAAGGTCTTGGCAAAGGTCTACTCAAGGATTTTTACATAAGCTCAACCGGAGATGACGTTGCTATCCTCATGTCCCATCAGAAGGGTAAGCTGGATTCCGATATTCACAAGTTGGCCTGGGACGCTTTCATCAAGGGAACCGAGGTTGCGAAGTCTCAGGGACTTTACGGAGCAGGTCAGGACCTCCTAAAGGATGCCTTTTCCGGCAACGTCAAGGGTATGGGTCCGGCTGTGGCTGAGATCGAATTGGATGAAAGACCCAACGAGTCATTCATATTTTTCGCAGCTGATAAAACCGATCCGGGCGCCTATAATCTCCCTTTGTATCTGGCTTTCACTGATCCGATGCACAATGCCGGGCTTATGCTTTCCCCCAAAATGGAGGGTTTCAAATTCATTATAATGGACGTTTCCCATACCGAGGCAGACAGGGTAATTGAGCTTAACTCTCCTGAGGAGCTTTACGACATCGCTGCCCTTTTACGTGACAATCAGCGGTTCGTCGTAGAATCCATTTGGGTCAAAAATGAAGATGAGCAGGCAGCTGCAGTCAGCACCACCAGGCTTCACAATATCGCAGGGAAATACACCGGAAAAGATGATCCGGTTGCTCTGGTCAGGGTGCAGAGTGATTTTCCAGCCACCGGTGAGGTGCTGTCCCCTTACAGCATCGGACATTTCGTGGCCGGGTTTATGAGGGGAAGCCATACTGGACCTTTGATGCCATCCAAAGCTAACTCAACTATATCCTTTTTCGATGGACCACCGGTTGTAACTGCTCAGGCATTTTCGATGAGAGAGGGTAAATTCACCGAGCCAGCGGACTGCTTTGACCATCCTTTCTGGGAGTACATAAGGGATCAAGTTTCCCATAAGGCTCTGGAAATAAGGCGCCAGGGATTCTCCGGATGCGCCATGCTTCCTTATTCTGAACTGGAATACGGTGGTATCGTGGAGAAGATGAAAAAGCTGGATAAAAGGTTTAAGATTAAAGAGGAAACGGTTAAGGTCTAAATTCAAAATTTAAAATAAAAAATGAAAAATAAAAAACCCCATTCTTCAAAGAGATGGGGTTTTTGATTGGCAAAATCTTGGCTGCAGGTATTTAGGTCTTTCTATAATTCGGTAATCTTTATTTTTGGTAGCCGCCCCGCTGAACGGGGCGAAATCGGAGTATTGAATTTCAATAACTAACGTAACCTATTCACCGTAGGTGGATCCACCTTTGGCGGAAAGGTTGCTGCTACCACTTCAAAACATAGTTTTCACACAGACTAACCTGGGATTACCTTTTTTATGATTTTAGACAAAGCTGAAGCTTGACAATCCAGAAATCAAACAAAAAACTTGACAAACAAAAATATTTTTGTAATAAATTAGTAATAAAGCGGGTGTAATTCAGCGGTAGAATGCAAGCTTCCCAAGCTTGACGTCGAGGGTTCAACTCCCTTCACCCGCTTTTTTCTTTTTTGTTTTATCCTTATCATATTATATTAATCCCGTTATGAAAATCTCAGAAGTCCAGAAGGATAGTATCGCTTTTAAACACGGGATCCGTGCAGGAGAAAAGATTAAAGAGATTAACGATAATCCGGTTAGGGATATAATCGATTACAGGTTTTATGCGTCGGATAAAAAAATAGTATTGAAGTTAGAAGATAATAAGGGTGGGTTAAAAGAGATTAAGATCAAAAAGAAAGAGGAGGATGATTTAGGAATCATACTTGAAAAAACAAAATACAAAGCTTGCAAAAACAGATGTATTTTTTGTTTTATTGATCAGCTTCCGAAAGGTCTTAGAAGGACACTTTATTTCAAAGACGAGGATTTCCGGCTTTCCTTTCTTTTCGGAAATTTCATCACCCTGACCAATCTCTCTGATGAGGATTTCAAGAGAATAGAAAACCAGAGAATATCTCCGCTTTACATCTCAGTTCATACAACAGATGAGGAGTTGAGGAAAAAGATTTTGGGCAACCAGAGGATTCCGCCGATTCTTCCTCTGATAAAAAGATTGACGCAACAAAGAATTGAGCTTCACACCCAGATAGTTTTATTACCGAATATAAATGATGGAAAAAATCTGGAAAAGACCGTTTTCGATTTAGCAGATTTTTATCCACAGGTTAAATCTTTAGCTATCGTTCCAGTGGGTTTAACCAGATTCAGAAAGAATTTGCCAGAGGTCAAGCCGGTGAACAAAAGGATTGCTCTGCAGATCGTAGAAAAGGTTGATTTCTGGCAAAGAATCTTAAGAAAAAGATCTGGCGAGGGTTTTATCTATGCTGCAGATGAGTTTTTTCTTATGGCTGGGCTTGACATTCCCCCGAGCGGGTATTATGATGATTTCCACCAGATTGAAAATGGGGTGGGGATGGTGAGAAGATTTCTGGATGATTTTAAATCGGAGCAGAAAAAACTACCAAAAAGATCGAAGAGAAAATTGAGTTTGATTTTAGTAACCGGAAAATTGGCTTTAAAGATCATTAAAGAGAAGATCGAAAAGAGACTGAACAAGATTGAGAATTTAAAGGTGAGAACAGTAGAGATAGAGAATAATTTTTTGGGAAGATCTGTTACCATATCCGGACTTTTGTCAGGGAGGGATATTTTTGAATCGCTGAGAAAAATGAAATTTGGTGAAATAGTAATCCTGCCTCCAGATTGCATTAATTCCGATGGATTGTTTTTGGACGATTTAACTCCAGATTATTTGGAAAAAAAACTTAAAAGAAAAGTAGTGGTTGGTTCATATAATATTTTGGAAACAATAGATAATATAATAACAAATCGTAATGCAGGGCTTTAGCCTTGCTTGATAAAAAAATTACTATCAAATCTCACCCCTTATGCAAAAACCGATCGTTGCCATAATCGGAAGACCCAATGTGGGGAAATCGACCCTTTTCAACCGGCTGATAAGGAAGAAAATGGCGGTGGTTGATAAAACCCCGGGTGTTACCAGGGACAGAAACTATGCGGAGTGCAGCTGGGCGGGGAAGGATTTTTTTCTGGTGGATACCGGAGGTTTTATACCTAAAACTAAAGATCAGCTTGAAAAGAAAGTTTTGGCTCAGGTTGAGACCGCAATTTATGAGGCTGATTTGGTTTTGTTTTTGGTTGACAACAAGGTCGGCATTCAGATCATAGAACAGGACATTGCTAAAAGATTGAGAAAAGTTGGCAAAAAAATTATCCTGGTAGCGAACAAGGTTGATAATCAAAAAGAGGAGCAGGAAATTTTTGGATTTAAAAGATTGGGTCTGGGAGATCCGATTGCTGTTTCCGCAGCTTCAGGAAGAAACACAGGTGAGCTTCTGGATAAGATTTCTGACTTTTTGCCAGAGGTTAAAATCGAGGAGGAGGAAAAGGAGGGGATAAAAATCGCAGTTTTAGGTCGTCCCAATGTTGGAAAATCCTCCCTGGTGAATGCGATACTGGGAGAGGAAAAGCTTATCGTAACCGACCTCCCCGGAACAACTAGGGATTCTATCGATACTAAAATTCAAATTAATGACAAAACCTTCACCTTGATCGACACTGCGGGCTTGAAGCGAAAGTCCAGGATTAAAGAGGATCTGGATTTCTATACTTCCTTAAGAACCTTAAGGAGCATTCAGCGCTGTGATGTGGCTTTAGTTTTAATCGAAGCTCAGGAGGGGCTTTTAAGTCAGGACCTTAAGATCTTCGAGGAGGTGGAGAAGGCAAGAAAAGGGATGGTGATGGTGGTGAACAAATGGGACCTGGTGGAAAAGGAAAGCACAACAGCTGACTTTTATACCAAAGCCATTCAAAAAAAAGCACCTTCTTTAGACTATATCCCAATAATATATATTTCAGCTAAAACTAAAAAGAGGTTAAATCAGACTTTGAATCTGGCTTTGAAAGTCTACGATGAGAGGAAAAGAAGAATCCAGACCAGTGAGTTAAATGATAAGATGAAAACTGAGATTGAGAGAAGGCCTCCTGCTCAGAAGATGGGGAAATACATAAAGATATATTATGTTACCCAGACCGGTGTGGAGCCGCCCACATTCGTTTTTTTCTGTAATTATCCTGAGTTTCTGCAGAAAAATTATCTGAGATTTTTAGAAAATAGACTCAGGGAGCATTTTGGATACCAAGGAGTGCCTTTGAGGATCAAGGTGAGGAAAAGGGAATAAGAATGTAGGGGTGGGAGGGAATCCCGTAAAACGGGATTTCGCAAAGCTCAACAAGCCCCGCCCCTACAAAAACATTTTTTATGATGCAGTTCATTTCCGAAAAAATCGAAGTTACAAAAGATGAAAAGCTGAGAACACCTGTCTCTTTTTTATGGAGAGGAAAAGAATATAAAATAAAAGAGGTGACAGAAAGCCGGGCGGATTGGGGTTTTTCAAAGGGTGCTCCTAAAAAGAAAAGCTGGAGACTGAGGCATCATCGTAATTATTATAAAGTTAAAACAGATAGGGGAGAGATTTTTGAGATTTATCTTGACAGAAAGGATAAAAAGAATGAGGAATGGATACTTTATCAAAAGATAAATTAAAAGTTTAAAATGAAAAAATAAAAATTTAAATTAAAAATGCAAAATTTGGGAGATTGTTGCTCAATTTTGTTATGTCATTCTGATCCCGCCTTTGGCGGGAGAAGAATCTCAGTTGCGAAGCATTCTTCGAATTTCCTGCAAATAAAAGACCCTTCACTTCGTTCAGGGTGACATTTGTAGAATTTGGCAACAATTACATTTAAAATGAAAAAACAAAATAAAAATGATTGATTTGATTTTAGTCATAATATTAAGTTATCTTTTAGGTTCTTTTCCTACAAGCGTTATATTCAGCAGGTTATGGAAAGGGATCGATATCAGGGATTATGGTTCGAAAAATACTGGGGCTACCAATGTTTACAGGGTTTTAGGAATTGTCCCTGCAGTTATCGTTTTATCGATCGATGCTTTTAAAGGGATAGCCGCAGTTTTATGGATATCCCAGATTGCTTCCAATAATCTCTATTTAAACTTAATAACCTTACAGCTTTTAGCAGGGGTATCAGCTATTTTAGGTCATATCTTTCCGGTCTACATTGGTTTTAAAGGGGGCAAGGGAATAGGGACAGGAATGGGAGTATTTTTGGCTCTAATACCAAAAGAGATAATATTGGCACTTTGTCTCTTTATAATTATTGTAGCTTTAACCAGATATGTCTCTTTAGGCTCTTTGTGTGCAACACTTTTTTTATCCCTTGCTTTGATTCTGGAAAAGTATTATTTTAACCTTAAAGTAAAAGATGAACTGGTCTTTATAACCTTAGCTTTAACTATCTTGATTTTCTTTACCCACAAATCGAATATCAAAAGATTATTAAAAGGGGAAGAAAATAAGATAGGGCAGAAGATTTAAACTGGTTTTTCAGATGATTCCTCCAAAAAAGAAAAGAAAAATCTCAATTTTGGGTGCTGGAAGCTGGGGTATTGCTCTATCGGTTATGCTTAACTCCGAGGGGCACGAAATTACTCTTTGGGAGTTTAATCCCAGGGAGATGGCCAGATTAAAGAGCAAAAGGGAGCATCCTAAAAAATTGCCGGGCATAAGAATACCCCGGAAGGTTAAAATAACAGATGATTTAAAGGATGCAACTTTTGATTCTGAACTTCTGCTTCTAGCGATTCCATCCCATACTGTAAGGGAGGTTGCAAAAAAGTTGGCTGAGTTAAATCTTAATCGACCTTTGATAGTCAACTTAGCCAAAGGGATCGAGAACAAAAGCCTTTGCCGGATGTCCGAGGTTTTGATCTCCGAGCTTCCCAAAAAACTCAATAAGAACATAACCACTTTATCCGGTCCCTCCCATGCGGAGGAGGTTTCAAAAAGGATCCCCACCACAGTTGTTGTGGCTGGATCCGATGAAAAGGTAGCTAAAAGGATTCAAGGAACTCTGATCAATCCCTTTTTCAGGGTTTACACCAACTCCGATCTGGTGGGGGTTGAGCTGGGGGGCTCCTTAAAAAACGTAATCGCCATTGCCTCAGGTATATGTGATGGCTTGAATTTAGGTGAGAATACCAAGGGAGCTCTTTTGACCAGAGGATTGGCCGAGATGATAAGGCTGGGGGAAAGAATGGGAGCCAAATCCCGGACCTTTGCCGGGCTTTCTGGGATGGGTGATCTGATCACCACCTGCTTTTCTCCTTATTCCAGAAACAGGTTTGTGGGAGAACAGATCGGGAAAGGGGAAAAACTAAAAAAGACACTTAAGGATTTGGTTATGGTTGCCGAGGGGGTTAAGACGACTCTATCTGTTTACCAATTATCTGAGAAGTTCAATGTGGAGATGCCGATAACAGAACAGGTTTATCTGGTTTTATTCAAAAATAAGGATCCGATGAGGGGAGTTTACGATCTTATGTCCCGGGATCCAAAATCTGAAATTTGGGGTTGACAAAAAAATCTATTGTTTTATCTTAAGTAAAAATCTATTCGGGAGCTCGAGTTGCCAAAAAACGCTAAAGGAAAACTTTACCATTCGATAAGCGAGGTAAGCAAGACAACCGGGATCAAGCCTTATGTTTTAAGATTTTGGGAAAAGGAGTTTCCAAATTTAAGGCCCAAGAAAAACCGGGCAGGCAACCGCTCCTATCAACAGAAGGACATAGAGCTTATAAACCAGATCAAATATCTACTTTACAATGAGGGTTATACTATCGAGGGAGCAAGAAGCAAATTAAAGAATTACAGGAACAAAAATAAAAAGGTAACGGCTTTAAAGGAGAAGGAGAAGATTAAGCTAAAAAGTGTACTTTCTGATGTGAAAAGGGAATTGGAGGAGATTTTAAAACTTTTCTGATATATCGGGGCGTGGCGCAGTCTGGTTAGCGCACTCGCTTGGGGTGCGAGTGGTCGGCCGTTCGAATCGGCTCGCCCCGACCATTTTAAAAGAAACAAGAGCAGTGTATGCTCTTTTCTTTTTTAGTTGAATGGAAAAAATCCTGATTTTAATCCCAGCCTATAATGCCTCTGTAACTTTATCCTCTTTGATCGTGCAACTTCTTCCCTTTTTTGAAAAAGAGGACATTTTAGTGGTGGATGATGGCTCGGTTGATAGAACCTTTGATATCGCAAAAGAAAAAGGGGTTGTTGTTTTTCGACACAAAGATAACCAGGGGAAAGGGAAGGCTCTTTTGACTGGATTCGAATTTGCTCTTAAAAAGGGATATGACGGGGTTTTGACTTTAGATGCTGATTTGCAGCATCCGCCTGAGCTTATCGGTGATTTTCTGGCGAAAAAAGAAAAAAACAAAAACACTATCTTTTTGGGAACGAGAAAAAGAAATTTAGGGAACATGCCTTTTTCAAGATTTATAACCAATGTCTTGACCTCCCTTATAATATCTGTTATAGCGGGTAAAAGAATATACGACAGCCAATCCGGATATAGGCTAATTCCAATCTTTTGTTTTAAAAAGATGAGATTGAAGTCGAAAGAATACCAGTTGGAATCGGAGATTTTACTCAAGGGAGCCAGGTTGGGATTTAATTTTTACGAAGTCCCGATTCCCACGATTTACGCCGGATCGAAAAGCTCCATTAATCCCTTAGTTGATACCTGGAGATTTTTGTACCTTTTATGGAAAAGTTTATGGTGGTAGAGGAGTTTTAGTCAAGCTAAGGATTTTGTCTGTTTAATATTTGCAACTGAATTTTCGTAGTAATTAAATTCAAGACTCAGAGATGTCATTTAAAAATGAACTTATTTATTTTGGTCGAACGGATTTTTTGAAAATTTGAATAGAGTTTATTTTTGTTATCCGGAGGGAAAGTGTTAATTCTTCTTACCAACGACGACGGAGTTGAGGCTTTTGGGCTTCTATCAATGAAAAAGGAGCTTTCAAAGATAGGGGAGGTATGGGTAGTCGCTCCCTCAGGGGAGCAGAGCGGTGTGAGCCATTCCCTTACCCTGCAACGCCCTCTGGAGCTTAAAAAGATCGGGAACAGGGTATTCTCGGTCGATGGAACTCCCACTGATGCGGTGATGATTGCGGTTTTCGGTATTTTGAAAAGAAAACCGGATCTTGTTGTCTCGGGGATCAACCACGGGCCCAATTTAGGAGAAGACGTAACTTACTCCGGTACGGTTGCCGGAGCTATAGAGGGGACGGTTCTGGGTATCCCTTCGATTGCTGCCTCTCTGGTGGATTTTAAATCCGGCTCTTTTGAGGTCGGAGCTAAATTCGTAAAAAAAGTGGCTCTGTTTGCCGGTCAAAACGGCTTGCCCGAAGATACCCTTTTGAACGTTAACCTGATCACCCCCAAGGGTAAGATCAAGGGCTATGCCATCACCAGCTTGGATAAAACCAAAGTTAAAAAAGTAAAAATGAAAAAGGTAGAAAACCGGGGCAAATCCTTTGTCTGGATAGGGGAACAGGACATCACCTTCAGCAAAAAAAGGGGAACCGACTTTTATGCCATAAAACAGGGGCTGGTATCCATTACCCCGCTTCAAATCGATTTCACCAATTATCAGGTGATAGATAAGATAAAAAGCTGGAAGATTCTTTAAGCGGGATTTTTTTTGGTTTATTAAATCTTTGATTCAGGTAACACAAAGGATTCAGTTTTGGAAGGCTGAGCAGCAGATTAAAATATTAACTTGAATTTCCCTGGTATTTTCTTTTGATTCTTTTCTTGACAACCCCAATAATTATTTTATATTTTTTTCCGTTATATAAAGGGAGGGGAAAAGCTCCCTTCCTTTCAGAATAGTTCTTTTGCGGGGCGTAGCTCAGTCTGGTAGAGCACTTGGTTCGGGACCAAGGAGTCGCTGGTTCAAATCCAGTCGCCCCGACCAGATTTTCAAATTATAATTTGATTCCAAAGACTCAAAACGAACTCTCTGGATCTTGGTCAGGATAAAAGAGGAATTCGTGGCTGAGCTGTCAGATCGTTTGTTCTAAAGATGAACTGAAAAAAAAGGGAAACTGCTTCAAACATTAAACCAAAGGGACAGGGAAGTCTTCTGAGGAGGGAAAAGATGAAAAAGAAGTCACAGGTTTTCATCGGGGTTATAGGCGCTGGTAAGTGTTCCAAAAAGATCTATGATCTGGCTTTTGAGGTTGGAGCTGGGATTGCAAAAAAGGGGGCGGTATTAGTCTGCGGTGGATTGGGCGGGGTGATGGAGGGGGCAGCAAAGGGTGCTAAGGAGAACGGCGGTTTGACTTTGGGTCTTCTTCCCGGCGATGAGAAAATAGATGCCAATCCTTACATCGACATCCCCATCCCTACTGGAATAGGAGAGGCCAGAAACCTTTTGGTTATACGAACCTCCGATGCAGTGGTAGCCCTTCCGGGAAGATACGGGACCCTCTCCGAGCTGGCCTTCTGTTTGAAAATGGATAAACCGGTGGTGGGTATCTCCACCTGGCAGGTGGCGGAGAAGATGAAGCAGACAAAGGATCCCCAAAAAGCAGTTAAACTTGTTTTTCAAGCCCTGAAGAAGAAATGAACCCAGGCAATGTATTTGCCCATATGATCGTCTCAGGTGTTGTTCAGGGAGTGGGGTTCAGGTATTTCGTATACCGGAAAGCCAGCCAGTACAACCTCAAAGGTTACGTTAAAAACCTGTATATGGATCAGGTGGAGATAGAGGTGGAGGGTGATCGGGGGATGATTATGGATTTTTTAAAGGAGATTAAAATAGGCCCCACCTCCGCTCACATCACCTCGGTAAACGTCCAGTGGGATGAATATAAAAGAAAGTTCGATAACTTCGACATAAGATTTTAAAGGATGACAAAATGCAAAAGAATTTAAAAAAGCTGATAAGGGATGTGCCCGACTACCCTAAAAAAGGCGTGGTTTTCAAGGATATCACCACCTTGCTAAAGGATGGGAATGCCTTCAGGGAGGTGGTGGATATTTTATGTGATAGCTGCAAGGGTAAAAAAATCGATCTGGTTGCTGCCATCGAATCCAGGGGGTTTATATTAGGCGGTGCTCTGGCTGACAGATTAGGCATGGGCATCATCCCGGTGAGAAAGAGGGGGAAGCTTCCCTCGGATACGATCGTTGAGAAATACGATCTGGAGTACGGCACCGATTCTTTGGAGATGCACACCGATGCTGTGTTTAAGGGACAGAGGGTTTTGATCGTGGACGATCTTTTAGCTACCGGTGGTACTCTGGAGGCTACGGCAAAATTGGTGGAGAAGCTCGAAGGGATAGTTGTCGGGATTTCGGTTATGATCGAGCTTTCCTATTTAAAGGGAAGGGATAAGATTTCGAAATATGATTTCTTTTCTATAATTCAATATGAAAAGGAATATGATTAGTTTAGCGATCATAACTTCGGTTTAAATACTTTATAACGGACAAGAGCGTCTGCTCTGCCATTTTATAAGAGGTTAAATCCCAAGGTATTACAAATAATATACTTAATTTTGACTCCTTTTCCCTTGACAATTTAATTATTTAACATTATATTATATTAAAAGAATCCAAATATAGTCTGAATTTTTGCTCATTGATTCGGGAAAGAGGAATTCAATTCTTTGATTAAATTTTTTGGATTGTTAAGTTCTGGTTTTAAAGAGGGTATATTTGAAAGGGTAAAAACCTTGAGATATTTTCTTATAATTTTCTTTGGTCTGAATCTGTTTCTATTTCCCTTAACTCTCTGGGCTGATGATCGTGGAAACGATCCCGGAGAGCCCGATAAGGTCTACTTTGAAGCTACAGGAATGCACTCTGCTGATGGGGATACTTTATACATGTCTCCAAATATTCTTCCCTGGGATGTCAACGTGGATATAAAGATTGAGACTGACAATGGAATCTCAGGGGTCTCAGTGCCCTTTTATGACATCTGCTACGATGCATCGACCATGCCCACCTATCTGGATCCGAACAAAAACGATCCGGATTCCTGTACTCCCAATGCTTACACGGGAACAGCCATCGAGAACTTCAGCATCGTTGCTTCTAACCTCTATGGTGTTACTCCCACTTCCAGTCCCCCCAACTTTTTGATTGGAGCAGTTCATTTCACCGATTCCTTCGGAGTAACCGGAGTTATGCAATCTTACGATCTGGCTCACCTGACCTTCACCATTCCTGCTGGAGCAACCATACCTGGCTGTCTCTGCCTGGATACTATCCCCGGTGCATTCCAGCCCGGTGGAGGTACCTTCAGCATGACTACCCCTGGTGCTGTCATCTACATTCCTGGGTTCGACGAGTCGATCTGCTGCTTCGTGATTGCGGAGAGATTCAACACTGCTCCAGACCTGACCTGCCCGACTAGTGTCGATGGATTTGGCGGAGATCTGATTACCTTCCAGGTTGGCTATGACGATCTTGAAGATGATGTTGTCACTTGCGGTACTTGCACTGTTCTGAGTGATGTTGGCTGTGGTGCTTGTACTATGACTGACTTTCCTGGTGGTGAGGCCGGAACCGCCACCTTCGAGTTTAACTCCGCAGGTTACACCGAGTCGGTCGTTCAACTTGAGGTTTGCTTCATTGATGAATTCACAGCCACCGCTTGCTGCACTATCGACGTCAACCTGATTTACGTGGCTGGATTCGTGTCCATTGCCCATGAAGATTTTGCCGCAGTCGGCGACGTTGTTTATCTGCCGATTTACCTGCAGAACTTCGTGGAGTTTGGCGGATTCAAGATTCTGGTGAAATGGGATCCCAACGTGCTGACCCTGCACGATGTGATCAGAGGCGATTGCATCGATGAGATTGACTTTAACATCGGTCCTCACAACCCGCACTACAAGTTCGAGGAGTTCATGTACGAGTGGCTACCCTGCACCGAGGTTCACAAGAGGAAAATCAAAGTGGTAGGAATAGGTGATTTGCCGGATGGCTATCAGGGATATCCGATAGCTCCGCATCAGGAGGAGTGTGTGTTGTTCTACCTGAAGTTTGAGATCAAGAACGACGCGACCTTGAAGGGCTTAAAGCTTCCAGTTATATTCGAGTGGGACGTTGGCATCTGGGATGAGAACACCTTCTCGGATCCAACTGGATATGTCTGGTTCGTTTCCGCTGATTCCACTCAATTCCCTTATGATCCGACAGTTCCGAACTACGAGATACGGAAGCTGTTGTACTTCTTTGATGGTGGAATACGGGTGAATGATAACGATTTTCGGCGGGGGGTGCAGTTGGAGAGTTGGTAGAAGTAGAGGTAAAGAATGATATGAAAAGAGCTTTGAAGGGCAACTATCCCAACCCATTCAACCCGGAGACCAACATAGCCTTTGCGCTTCCTGAGGCTGGCAATGTTAGCCTGAACATTTACAACATAACAGGACAGTTGGTGTGGAGCCACAGTTCCTGGTATGGTGCTGGCGAGCATGAGATCACCTGGCATGGTAAGAATACTTTTGGTGAGGACGTCGCTTCTGGAATCTATTTCTGCCAGTTGAATTTTGGTGAGAAGAGTGCTACAAATAAAATGGTCCTTTTGAAATAATGTCGAAGAATTGATTTTTATGATTAATAAACGATAAAATAGAAGGGAGAATATAGTTTCTAAACTTTTCAATTATAATTACAAAATTCAAAAGGAGGTTTTGAGATGAAACGCTTCTTTATTTTAACATTTTTAATCCTGTCTTTTACCATTACTGTGTTTGCCCAGGATCCAGGGAATCCTGATACAGTATACTGGGAGGCTTCGGGATTTCATCGGGGTGATACCCTCTATGTTAAACCAGGCACTTTTCCTGCTGATGTATCGGTAGATCTTATGGTCTGGACCGATAATGGAGTATCCGGAGTTTCTCTCCCCTTTGTGGATTACTGCTATGATCCGGTTTCAATGCCTACCTATCTGGATTACACAAAAAATCATCCTGATAATGAACCCAACTGCTTTACCGGAACATTCCTGGAAGGTTGGAGCATTGTGAGCTTGAAAATATATGGTGTGGAGCCTACCCCGACTCCACCGAATTTTGCAATTTCAGCTGTCAGTTTCACCGATTCATTCTCTACGCCTGGATTTTTAGCCCATCTGATATTCACTGTAAGCTATGAAGGTTGCTTGTGTTTGGACACCATTCCCATATTCCAGCCAGGAGGGGTGATCCCTATGTTGCAGATACCTATGGCTATTGGTTACGTACCCCAATACGTCTACAAATGTTTCCAGATCAGAGAGGTGCCCTTTATATGCGGGGATGTAAACGCTAACCTCTATGTGGATCTCTCGGACGTGATCTATCTGGCTAATTACAAATTCAAAAGTGGACCAGCTCCCTACAGGTTCGAAGCTGCGGACGTGAACTGCGATCAGGCACTCGATACCAGCGATATCATTATCTTGGCTAAGGTGAATTTTGGGATACCCGGATTCACGCTGTGCTGCTGGTAGCAACTATGGATTAATATTGATTTTTATTGAACGGATCCTTTAATTTATAGATAATATTTATGACAACAAAAAAGCCCCGTGCTTGTTTAACCCGGGGCTTTTATATATGACTATTTTGTTTTTTAACAGGGGGGAGGTCCACTTTTCAAAAGATAGTTGGCTAAATAGATAACATCCGAAAGATTAATATCCCCATCGCAGTTAACGTCAGCCGATTCCATAGGATTGGGAGCATCTCCACTTTTAAGCAGAAAGTTGGCTAAACAGATAACATCCGAGAGGTCAATCGTTCCATCGGCATTAGGATCCCCGCAGGTATAGGTTCTTCCTCCTTTGATCTCAATATCGTCTATGTACCAGCCCTCGTATTGGTAGGAATCATCATCCGAGAAGAAGATGAACCTTACCTGAATGGTATCCCCGAAGTACTCCGATAAGTCGAATTCCTTTTTCTCCCACCCGTTGGATACTCCGTTCATCATGGTTAGAACCTTCCATTTCAACGTATCCGGCAGATCAATTCCGGTGATCTCGCAGTAACCGAAGTCCCATCCAGCCTCGACATCGTACCAGGTCCAGAATGAGAGCTGGGCGTTCTCGGGTAAAACCACGGCCGGGGACAGGAGATAGGAGGTGAATCCGGCTGAGTAGGTCCAGCTCCCCTCTTCTCCCACATACCAGCAGGTGTTCTCCGAGTTATAGCGGTGGTTGGTCAGATGCCAGTTGTCCTGGGTTCCCCAGTGGGTCCAGCCATTTTCACCAGATTCGGCATCGTCTACAAAATCATCTCCACCGATTATGATAATGAAATCCTCAGATCCTGAATAATCCTGAGCTTGTATGTTAAGATTCAGGGTGGCGAAGTAGGGGAGTGTCGGAGGGATCCCGATTTCCATGGTATAGAAATTGCTGGAGACTTTTAAGCTTTCGGAGGGAATATCACCGAAATAGGAGGAATCCTGGGTTACATTAACGTAGGGATCGGTGGTGCTGAGCTTGGTATAAACATCGTAACCATTGCCCAGCCCGGTGTTCTGAAGATAGATCCTCAGTTTAACCGTTTCTCCGGGGTCGGGTCTGGCATTACCGCCCGGACCATCGGCGACTGAATTTCTCACATAGCATAAAATCGGTTTTCCAACTTTTAAACCGAGCTTTGAGGTCCAGACATTAGAATCTCCGTCCGAGATCTTTAAATCGAAACTTATGGTGTGATTATCAGCACACCCGGATGATACGTTAAAGGTGAACTGATCCTGTGCCTCTCCCTGTGAAGTTATGCTTCCAAAATCCCCGGTTGAATCCAAGAGCTCAATTGAGGGATCAGAGCAGTATAAAGTGCAAACGACTCCAGTGGCTTCCTGGTCCCCGAAGTTACCCAAAGTCAAAATAAGGTCAATCTTCTCGCCGGGATTTATGATTCCATCTGAGTTTCCGGGATCGGTGATCGAATGGGATTTATAAAGTACGCAGGGTGCAGTATATCTTACCCAGGTCCCGCTCTCAAAGGGCAAGAAGTTTGGATGGGTTACCGTTACATAAAGGGAGCCCATAGCAACCGGGTGAACATCCAGGAAAATCTGGCCAGCCGAGTTGGTTTTCCCCACCTGATATACTTCCTGGGTATCCGGCTTGGCAACGCAGACCATTGCCTCCGGAATAGGCGTACCTGCATCATCTGTTACCGATACCTCGAAGTGATTCTCACCCACGACCAAGGTCTCGGGGAAACTCACCTGAAGGGCTTCTGGCGTGTCGGTCCACAAGGGCATCTCCGGGTCCCCCAAAAACAGCAGACAGAATTCAGTCCACCTGAAGTCGTTCTCCGCTTGAGCATCGGCAACGAATCTTAATTTAGAATCGGCCAGTACCTGACCGATACGGGGAATTCCTCGCTCGAAGATCGATGCGAAAAATTCCTGGTCAAAAAGCTGGGAGGTACCATATCCGGGAAGGGTAGGGGTGTAATATCCGTATCTTGAATTACCCACAAAAAAGCCTCCACCATTGGGATTGTTAACGAAATGCTCGCCAATGCAATCCCCATCTATGGCTGCTGGCCAGCATCCGGTAGAGAACAAAAAGCCTGAGAACCTGGGGGAGTTGACCAGATCGTCCATGTCGGTTATATAGATGTAATCCGGTCCTGTGCACAGCACCACCGAGTTGGCATGGCCGCAGTGATTAAGGAAATTAAACCCTGAATCCATGGAATCAAGAACAGTTAGAGCGTCCTCATTTCCATCCCTCTCATACAACTTGACTACCGGTTCAAAATCCGGGGGGATGTAGTATGAATCTATCATATCCTTGGCCACCGCATCATCCGTCTCCGGATCAGAGTACTCGGCGAAGAACAGAACCCTTTTCTGGTAATCGGTGGGAGGATTTTTTTCATAGGTAAAGACCTTGTTTATAAAGTTTTGAACTTGTTCCACCGAGCTTACCGGCGCTCTTCCCACAAAGACGTCGGGTAAGAGGTCCAGGCTGTCTTCAGGCTCTCCATAGATGTTGTTCCCGTTGTAATCCCAGGTTCCATCCAGATCCGAGTAGTAAAGGTCGGAGGGAATTTCCTCGGTGATACTCTGGAACTCGATGTATGCAATTCTTTCTGGAATGATTTGCGTATCCCCTCCCAGAAGAACCCACACGCATCCTGAATCCTGATAGGCTATCTTGATGTAGTTTCTGATTCTCTCTGCCAGGTTATCTCCAGGATAGTTGTTCTGAATCCACAGGGTGTTTCTGATCTGGGTGCGGATTCCCTTTTTCTTTTTCCAGTCAGCTAACCTCTGGAAAGAGGTGTCCAGATTAAAGTGAGTGATAATCAGGTACTCGTGCGTGCCTCCGGTCTGGTTAGGGACCTGAGAGAGGGCAGGCAAATCGGATGGGTTTTCAACTAAGCTGGTGATTATCTGATCGTATATACCTTGGGTTTTCGGGGTCCTATTTGGAGGGATTTTGCTTTGATCGTTTAGTTCGTATTTAAGCTCAAAATCGATCTGTTTGTTGAGATAGAGGCTTTTATCTTTGGGAATCCAATACAGAGGAGAAACCTTAAGCAAAGCAATTTTCCTTCCTCCCAGAGTTCCGGTTTTGATGTACTTTATAGGAATCTCCGGGTAGGGAGAAGAGGAGTTGTACACTTTTGGGTCGGGCGGGAAAAAGGAAATCGGCTGGTTGGATTCCATCGTGGGTCTGGGGGGCTGGGACGGGAAAATCTGGTAGTCTTTTGGCAGTTTCTCCTTAACTTGTCTTTTTATTTCCAAACCAACTACTTTTGCGTTATCGGGTAGGTAAAGGAAGATGTTTTTCGTAGGTAAAGCAGGTTCGCCGGGCACGTTGGTAAGATGATAGCTTTTCAGCTTGACCAGATCGTATCCTTTTGATTTTTCGAAGGTGAAGGACTCCGGTACGAAACTCAGAGTGCGGGAAAGCTCAGCTGAGAAAATGTTGTGGTTTAAAGCAAAAACAGCTAAAAGCAAGAAAAGGAACATCAGTTTTTTCATGATTCCTCCTACAGATTAAGGTTAACCATTTATTAAGATAACAAAAAAAGCCATTTTGTCAATGGGTAAAAACCCTTACTAACCCGTAACGGTAATTTAGTGGGGGGATAAATAGCTTTTGCCTTTTAGGGAAGGGCAGGTTCTATATCTATGTTTTTAATTGTGGAGATAATTTTGTTACTGCCCCGTTTATTTGCATGGGTAACTTTAAACCGATTAATTAATTAAACAACAGGTTGAGATTTTTTCTTGATTTTCTCAAAAAGAATCTTAAATTAAAAAAAGGATCAAAGATGATATATGACATCTGCCCCCGTAGCTCAGTTTGGATAGAGCAGCGGTTTCCTAAACCGTTGGTCGCCCGTTCGAGTCGGGCCGGGGGTATTTTGGTTTTGTTTCAAATAAAAATTTTCCTTGACAAGCTTTGAAAAAGAAATATAATGTATACTCATTGAACTAAAAAAAGGAGTCAACAGATGAAATTTAAGTCGATGATTTTATTAGTTTGTATGGCGGTGGTCTCACACAATTTGGGTTATGCTCAATTGACCGATTATAATTTTTTGGGAGGCGGTGCCAGAGCAAAAGCAATGGGTGGCGCCTTTTTTGGAGTATCGGATGATCCATCAGCTGCATCCTGGAATCCGGCTGGCCTGACTCAACTGGATAAATATCAGATGACCTTAAACTTCACGAGCAACAACTACAAAACCTCCTTTGCGCAGGCTCTGAGCCGGGGTGAAAGCTCCAAATCCATCAGTGAGGGTATGGATGATACGAGAAACATTATAACCTTCGGTTCGGTGGTTATTCCTTTCCAGGTCAAAAAACAGCCTCTGGTGGGTAGTGTGGTGTACAGCCGAATATCCGACGTGGGGGGGAGTCATCTTTTTTATACTAATAACTATCTGGTGGAAGAACAGAAGGAACCGGTCTACAGCCGAAAGTTTCCGGATATACTTGTGACTACTTTCGCCCTTAACTCAAAAATGCACGAGATCTATAGAATATTTCAAATCCTCACTTTTCCGCCCCTGGGTGAGCCTAGAACGGATGCAATCGGATATTTCCGGGATCAGGTTTCATTTGACATAACCGATTTTGAATTAGAGGAGGAGATGGATGGGGGATTGGATAAGTTCTCTCTGGCTTTAGCAGGTAATCCGATTGCTGACCTATCTTTGGGATTGGCAGTTAACATATATACAGGTGGATATACCCTGGAGGCAAAGCAGCCTGGCTTCGTCTTGGTTGAAGGGGAAAGTGATACCATGTATCTGGATTTAAAACCCTCGGTTGAAGCGGATTATTCGGGATTCAATCTCACATTGAGTGCTATGTATCAGTTCCAGAATCTGAGGGTTGGCGGAGTGGTGAAAACACCTTACACCTTAAAAGAGAAACAGGACATCAAGCTGGAATGGGATGAAAGGGTGTGGAATGAAGTTGATAAGAAATGGGAGATCAACCCCAACAGGACCTCCACCCGAGGGCTTTTTTATCCAATAGAATACAGACAGAAATGGGAGATGCCCCTATCCTGGGGAATTGGTGCTTCCTACCTGATTCAAAACCTGACTTTGGCTGGTGATATTGAGATGACCCAATATTCCAAGACAGAACTCTCCTATCCTCAAAGCCCCAATTACAGCGAGGGCGATTTTAATCCTCCGATCGATCCTTCTCTGCCTGACAGAACGGTTAAGCTCTTGTGGGAGGATGTGGCTCAATTCCGGTTGGGTGCCGAATATCTTTTCTCCACTGAGTACGGGAAGATCCCCCTCAGGGTGGGATACAGAAACGATCCCAAGCCCTATACCTCGGTGGAAAACGTAAAGATAGACACTTTAGTATATCCGGATGACACCCAGACTCCCCCCAGATCTTCCAGCACCAGATACACCTACGATGGAGAAAAGGGAGATAAGATAACAGGCAGCGTATTTACTTTAGGAACCGGAATAGGCTGGAGCCAGATCATGTTCGACATCACTTACGAATACAGCAGATATGAGATCAAAGCCAGTGGGACAAGCGTTGCCCTTCCTGAAATTGGGGTATCCGGACAAAGATACCAGGATTTTGACGAGACGGTTGAGAGGAAAAACCACAAGATCATGATCGGTTTCACCGGGTTCTTCTAAGAATAAACTTCTGTGATGATATCAGGCGGAGCAGAAGCTTCGCCTTTTTTATATAAAAAACCTTGAACAAAAAGAAGGATTTGGTTAAATTTAGATTGCAATAGATAAAAATAATACTTTTGGGGAAAGGAGGATCATGAGTCCGAAAAAAAGAGTAACCAAGCACATGATGAAGGAGGATAAACTTGTCACCACCGCGTTCAAGCTGGTGGAATACGTTCAGCGGAACTTGAACAGAATCCTTCTTTTCTCAGGCATTGCGGTGGTTTTGATATTGGCAGTGGTCTTTTTCTTTCAGCTTCAGGCAAAAAGGGAACAGAAAGCCAGAAACCTTTACAGCAAAGCCAGAGCCGAACTCGGTTCCGGCAATTACCTTCAGGCGATAAACGATCTGAACACCGTATCTTCGTCTTACGGTGGGACCGAAGTTGCTCCTCAGGCGATGTTTCTTTTAGGTAACGCTTACTTCTACTCCAAAAACTACGATCGAGCCCTGGTGACCTTCGAGGATTTCTCCAAGCGGTACCAGGATGATCCACAACTTTCTTCCTCCGCTTTAGCAGGAATGGCCCAGTGTTACCTTGAGAAAAACGATTATCTTTCCGCAGGTGAATACTTTGTCCGGGCAGCTGAAGCGGATATCGGGAGTTTCTTGGCTCCCGATTTCCTTTTCCAGGCAGGTTACTGTTACAGGGAGGGAGGCGAGATTGAAAAAGCCAAAGAGATTCTTGAAAGAATTGTCGAGAATTCTCCTGAGTCCAAGGAGTCCTATCAGGCTAAATTGTATCTGGCGGAGATGACCTATGGGAACGTCAACTGATAGAATCCCTTTGAACTTAGCCTTCCTCTGGCATATGCATCAGCCTTATTACAAAAGGCTGAAAGACAACATCTATCAGATGCCCTGGGTCAGATTGCATGGCCTCAAGGATTACTATGATATGGTGGAAATTCTTAACCACTACCCCTCCATTAGACAAACCTTTAATCTGGTTCCTTCCTTGATCGAGCAGTTGATCGATTACGCAGAAAAAGATGCCTATGATCTTCATCTGTATTTAACCCAAAAAGAAGCCTCCCAGCTTTCCCCCGAGGAGAAACAACAGATCCTCTCCACCTTCTTTAACGGAAACTTAAAGACCATGATCTCTCCTCACTTCAGGTTCTATCAACTCTGGGAGAAAAGGGGAAGGGATGTAAGGACTGCATCCTCAAGATATTCCAACCAGGATTTTCTGGATTTACAAATCTGGTCCAATTTAACCTGGGTGGATCCGGTTTTCAAAGCAGATCCGGAGATCGCTTACTTTTTTAAAAAAGGTGAGAACTTCACCGAGGATGATAAAAAGATTCTGATTTCAAAACAGAGGGAAATTCTAAAAAAGATACTCCCGGAATATAAAAAGCTAAAGGAGAAAGGACAGATTGAGATCTGTTTTTCCCCGTATTTTCACCCGATAATGCCATTGATTTTGGATACCCGATCAGCCAAATCAGCCACTCCTGAAATCCAGCTACCCCAAAGGGAGTTTTCTTATCCGGAGGATCTGGAGGTGCAGATAGAGAAGGGAATCCAGTTATACAAAAGTGTTTTCGAAAGCGATCCTTTAGGTCTCTGGCCCCCTGAGGGTGCGGTATCGGAAAGCATCTTCCCTTTGCTTTCCAAATACGGTCTGAAGTGGATAGCAACTGATCAACAGATACTTCTTCTCAGCTTGCCTGTTTCGAAAAAAGAAAAGCCCCTTTTTCCTCTGGCCTGGTTTTTCCCTTATCGGCTCAAAGAATGGGATACCGCAATTTTGTTCAGAGACCATTTTCTCTCCGATCTGATAGGCTTCGTTTACCGGGAATGGGAACCCCGGGAGGCAGCCTCCGATTTTCTGAAGAACTTACATGACATAAGAGAAAAAATGGGTGAGGAGAATTTATCCAGAAGCCTGGTTTCGGTGATTTTGGACGGAGAGAATTGCTGGGAATATTACACCAACGACGGTCATGATTTTTTGAATCATCTGTATCGTGGCATAGAAGATGATCCACTGATAAGAACCGTGACCATAAGCGATTTTTTAAAAGAGCACCCTCCCCGGGATACCCTTACCAGACTTTGGACTGGTTCCTGGATAAACAGGGATTTCAAAATCTGGATAGGTCATCCCGAGGACAATTTAGCCTGGGACCTTTTGAGTATGACCAGGGATGCGGTCACCCAATACCAGAATAAACAAAAAGGCAAAGATCAACAAAATCTCTCCTTGGCTTTAAAGGAGATATACATTGCCGAAGGTTCGGATTGGTGCTGGTGGTATGGAGACGAGCATCAGGGTCCATCCAACCAGGAATTCGACCGGCTTTTCAGATCACATCTGGTGAACGCATATGAGCTTATAGGTGAAAAACCTCCGGAGATTCTGTTCAAGCCCATAAGGAAGGAGGGGATTCCCTATTACATCGAGGAGCCGACCGGACTGGTAACCCCCACTCTGGACGGGAGGGATACCCACTTTTTCGAATGGCAGAACGCCGGATTTGTGGACTGCCTTAAATCCGGTGGTGCCATGCACAAAGCATCCCATATTATAAAAGCTCTGTTTTTCGGATTCGATCAAAAAAACCTCTATTTTAGGGTTGATTTCTCCACCGAGCAAAAGGACTACAGGAGGGGGGACTACCAGCTGGAGGTGGAGTTCACCGAACCCTGGCGCTGTAAAATCTCCGTTCAGAACACCCGGGGGGAACTTTTCGAATACGATGAGAAGAGAAAAGATTGGCAGAAAATAACCGATGAAATAAATGTGGTCTCAGATGAGATAATGGAGATATCTTTGCCCCAGAGATTTCTTCAATTCAAAAAGGCTCAGTCTTTGTGGTTCAGGCTGGTCGTTTCAGAAAAAGGAAAGGAGCTGGAGAGATGGCCGCAGACCGATCTGATTAAATTTAACCTGCCACTGGACAAAAAGAAAGCGATGTTCTGGGGTGTTTGATTTTTTATTTATTTAAATAAGGAGGACAAAATGGAGGAGTGGAAGGATTCTTCTGAGGAGAGTTTTGATGATCGGGGGAAAAAAACCATCGAGGAGGGTAAAACAGCTGCCATTTTAGCCTATGTTCCCTTTCTCTGTTTTTTTGCTTTGATCAATAAAAAAGACAATCCCTTTGCTTTAAAGCACGGAAAGCAGGGGCTTTTGCTTTTTCTGATCGAGATCGTTGCGGTTGTTTTTCTTCTTCCCAAAATAAGCCAGCTTTTCTGGACTGCGGTTTTAATCCTCTGTCTGGTTTTTGTGATCTTAGGTATTCTTTATGCTCTTCAGGGAAAAGACTGGAAGATTCCCTATATCGGCGATTGGGCGGATAAGTTGAACATCTGAATTTTTCTTATCTATTTTATTAAATATTCTCAGATACTTTGAATTCAAAGCAGGCATTTGCCTGCTTTTTTGTATTTGACTTTTGGGGTTCTGGTTGATATTTTTAAGAAAACAAGTATAAAATGAAATCTTCGAATACAGAGGAGTTCAAAAAGCTTTCCTTGATTCAAATGCTGGAAACAAGCGCAAGGAACTACTCTGATCAGGTATGTATCTATTATCATCGAGATAATAGATTGGTTGGAATCAATTATCGGGAATTGGAAAATCAAGCCAAAGCTTTTGCCCGGGGTTTGATCGAGCTGGGTGTTAAGAAAGGTGATAGGATAGGGATTCTGTCAGAAAATCGACCGGAGTGGGGGATATCCTATTTTGGCATACTTTTAACCGGGGGGATTGTTCTTCCTTTGGATCCCTGTCTAAAATCCTCTGAGCTCAAGCATATTATCAGGGAGGCAAAAGCCAAGATGGTGATAGCATCAGCGAAATTCATCTCCGATTTAAAAGAGATCTCGGATTCTTTGAGTTTCCCTCAAAAAATCATCTGCATGGGTCAACTCTCTCAAGAAGAATTGATTACTTTTTCCCAGGTACTCCGTGCTGGTGACGAATCTGAAAAGAATCTCCATTATCCGCAAACAGATGAGGTTGCTTCTGTAATCTTTACCTCAGGTACTACCGGAAGCTCCAAAGGTGTGGTTTTGACTCATAAGAACATCATCTCCTGTATCTACGGTTTACAGGAGGTGGTCGATTTTTCATCAAAAGATAATTTTCTTTCTGTTTTGCCCCTTCATCATGCTTTCGAATGCACCTGCGGATTTTTGACTCCTATCTCAAGAGGTGCCAAGATAACTTTTGCCCGCAGCCTTAAGTCCAAAGAGCTTTTGGAGGATATGAAAAACTCAAGGGCAACCATTATGTTGGGGGTGCCTCTGCTTTTCGAGAAGATGCTTACATCTATTCTCAGGGCAGTAAAAAAGCGTCCAGTTTTTGTTCGGGGTCTGTTCAAGGCTAACTTGGGAGTGGCTAAATTTTTCAAAAAAGCTTTTGGAGTAAATTTTGGCAAATCTTTGTTTGGAGGGCTTCGTGAAAAAGCAGGGCTATCCAACATATATTTATTTATTTGTGGTGGTGCACCTTTGGACCCACAGGTTGGCAAAGATTTTGAACATCTGGGGATAAAATTTTTGCAGGGATATGGTTTGACCGAAACCTCCCCGGTCTTAACAGTTAATCCAGAAAAAAAACCAAAGCATGCCTCTGTGGGAATTCCCCTGCCCGGGATTGAGCTTGAGATTTTGAATCCGGACAAAAATGGAGTAGGAGAGATCGCTGTTAGGGGAGATGGGGTGATGCCTGGATATTATGATAATGAAAAAGCGACTAAAGAAGTTTTCAGGGATGGCTGGTTTTTAACCGGGGATTCCGGATGGGTGGACAAAGACGGATATTATTATATTGTGGGTAGATTGAAAAGTGTGATCGTTACCCGGGCTGGAAAAAATGTTTATCCTGAGGAGATAGAAAACGTGCTGAACGAATCTCCCTTTATTTTAGAGTCTTTGGTTTTGGGGAGACCTACTCAGGATGGTAAAGGGGAGGAGCCTTATGCCATAATCGTTCCGGACTATGATTATTTCGACCTGACAGCAGAAAAAGAACAGATAGCCTTTGATGAGACAAAGATAGAGAAGACTATAAAGTCTGAAATAGTCAAAATCTGCGCTGAGATCGCAGATTACAAAAGAATCAAAGGGTTTGAGATAAGGGAGGAGGAGTTTGAGAAGACCACTACTAAGAAAATAAAAAGGTATTTGTATGATCATAAGGTGGTGAGGGTGTCAACGGATGGGTCAGCGGATGGGTCAACGGATTGAGCGGATTTAACGGAGAGATTCCCAACGGATGAAACGGATGGGTCAACGGATTGAACGGATTGAGCGGATGTGTGAGTTATTTCCCAACGGATGAAACAGATG
>Ga0111201_1075_pt1 | contig 38776 bp, 35 predicted proteins | sample DeeMarSWOR324_28_FD_80375 | JGI IMG/M metagenome (GOLD analysis project Ga0111201, IMG submission 80375) | candidate division Zixibacteria bacterium SM23_73_2 | reverse complement strand
TGCATATTTTATTCTCTAAAAGATCAATAAATCCTTACCGCCCCACCCCCAAACGATCCTTTGCCAGCTTTGCCTCGTTGGAATCGGGATAGTGGTTCACCAGTTGAGATAGGTATTGGTTAGCCCTGGTAGTGTCCTTAAGCTCCATATAGATCAGACCCAGCTTGAACAAAGAAGGGGGAAAATGGCCGGAGGGCTGGTAGTTCTGAATCAGCTTCTCGAACTCGGAGGCTGCATTCTGATAGTCCTTCTGCATATAATAGCATTCGGCAACGTAATACTGAGCATCAGGAGCTAAAGGGGTTGAGCCAAAATAAGACAAAAAATCCCTAAAACCCAAAATAGCCAGCTCGTAATTACCCTTCACCACGTTGAGATAAGCAGCATCGTAAAGGCTCTGGGGATCAACCTTAACCTGGGGCCTGGTAGAATCAGAGCTTGCCAGAGTATCCATACGTTCCTCCTGGGGCTGCATCATCCCCACCTTCTGAGTAAGCTCGTGCACCTTCAAACCCGAATCGTCCAGTTTGCTCTCAACCACCCTCAAACGATCATCCATCCATCCCATGGAGGAGTTCAGATCAGCCCTCATTGCCCGGGACTGCTCTATCTGAACCCTCATCAGGCTGTCGACAATTGCAACCCTTTCCTTCAGATCCTGGTTTTCCGATTCCAGCCTGTGGTTGCTCCTTTTAACCTCCTCCAGCTCGTCCGGCATACGCATAACACCAGCACACCCCCCCAATACCAGAAGCATCAGGGGGAAAAGAAAAAATCTTTTTTTCACGTCAAGTCACCTCGTAAAAAATTTATCGGGTAACGATTACAAACTCATCCCTCCTGTTTTTAGACCAGGCATCCTCGTTGTGACCCATGGCAACTGGCCTCTCCTTTCCGTAGCTGATGATCGAGATCCGTCCAGGGTCTATGCCCAAATTGATAAGATAATCCCGGGCAGAGCGAGACCTTTTCTCACCCAGAGCCAGGTTGTATTCCACGGTTCCCCTTTCGTCGCAGTGCCCTTCGATCTTTATCTTGATCTGGGGGTTGGCTTTTAAAATCCTGGCATTTTTCTGCAATGCCTCTTTTGCCTCCGGTCTCAGGAAATACTTGTCGAAATCGAAATAGATGTTAACCAGCTCCATCTCCCGGGCTAATTCATCCACCCCGCGAACCACACCCTCCTCTTCATAACCGGGAATTTCCGTTCCTTCTGCGGGTTCGGTTGTGGATATCTCCTCTTCCACTTTCGGCTGCTCCACCTGAGGCTCGATTCCCTCTTTTTTCTTGCCAGCACACCCGGCAAAAACCAAAATCAAAAACAAAGACAGAGAATAAATCAAAACCTTTCTCATTTTTACCTCCGTTTAGGTTTAAAGTTCCCTAAATTTATTATCCCAAAAGGATCAACGGCTTGGGGACCAGCAGGGATTATAGTTCTCACCTCCTTCGGTTATGGGTTTTACGTTTGTCCCATCCCAGTTCATTGTATATATCTCGTTTTTACCGGTTGTGTTTGAGCTAAAAACCAGGTGGTACCCGTCCGGCGACCACTGGGGGTTCTCGTTGCTTCCAGAAGATGTCAATCTCATGAAGTTCTCACCGGTTATGTCTATGGTGCAGACGTCGAAACCGCCGGGGGAGCGGGTGACGAATGCGATCTTGTCACCCCGGGGTGACCAAGCTGGCGAATCGTTGTAGGATGTTTCGTAGGTCAGCTTTCTGACATTGGAGCCGTCCAGGTCCATCACGTAGATCTGGGGCGCTCCTGCCCGATCCGAGGTGAAGGCTATCTGCTTTCCGTTAGGGGAAAAACATGGAGAGGAATCTATGGACCAGTTTTTGGTAAGTCTTGTCTCGATCTCCCCTTTCTGGTTTATCAGATAGATCTCTGCATTGCCGTCCTTGGTCAAGGTCAGGGCTAATTGTCTTCCATCCGGGGACCAGGAGGCAGCGGAGTTTAAACCGAGTTCCGAGGATATTTTGTGATTTTCGCTTCTGTCCAGATCCAGAACCCACAGGTCGGGATTGCCTTCTTTGTAGGAGGTAAAGGTCATTTTTCTGCTGTCAGTTCTCTCCATCGTAATCGCAGATATAGAGCTCTTTGGCATCATCCCTTTTGGATACGAAGGCTATCTTGGTGGAGAAAATCGGGGTCTCGCCGGTGATCTTCTGGACTACGTCATCGGCTACGGCATGGGCTAATCCCCGGTAATTGAAGATCGAGGTCTTGTAGGAATGGGCAAATATCTTTTTTAAACTCTCCACGTCGTGAAGCTTAACTGAAACGTCTATATAGTCGCCTTTGATTTCCAGATCTCCGGTAAGTACGGTCTTTGCCCCGATATCGTACCACCCCTTAAGGTTTCCCCAGTCATGTTTCAGAACCTCGAAAACGAAGGAATCGACCTCGAAAACGTAAAACATCAAGGAGAACTTCAAATCCTCCCTTATAACCTGGCAGATTCTTTGTGCCATCTCTTTTTCCGCTGAAGTGAACTCCACCTTTTTGGGAACGAACTCGGCAACCCCGATATCCATGGGAGCATACCCGCCCACCGGCATCTTCACGTAGATCTCGGTCTGGGAAAAAACAGTGTTTGAAATAATTAAAACAATAAATACAAGTGAAAAAGTCAATTCTTTTATTTTTAGTAATATTCTTTTCATAATTTTAAGGCGTATACTAGAATTCCAGATGAACCCTAAAACCTTTGTGTACATAGTAATTTTGGTTTAGGGGCTGTTGCTCAACTCCATTGTGTCATTCTGACTCCCGCTAAAAGCGGGAGGAAGAATCTCAGTTTTCCTGTGATATAAAAGACCCTTCACTTCGTTCAGGGTGACATTTGTAGACTTTGGCAACAATCCCTTTATTTCCATAATTAATTCATAAGATCAAGTCTTTAAATTGTAATTCCGTTTTTCTTAGCATTCATAATTATGGGTAACCTTCTTTTTTTAAACTTTTTCTCTTCAAAAGGAATTATTGAGATCACGGTATCGTACTTAAGATCCAATTCCCATATAGCATCAGAGAATTTCTCAATCTCAGTTACAGGATCACTCATATCATCCAAAAGTATAATAAGATCGATATCAGAACCATCATCTGCATTTCCGCGAGCATAGGAACCATATAAGATAATACTTTTTAATCGTTTCCCATATATTCTTTTCAATCTCTTTTTTATCTCTTTCAAAATTGGGCTTATCTCTTTCAAATTCTCAATCATCTCATTCATCATCAAAACCCATTATCTTTAAGGCGTGTACTCGAATTCCAGATGAACTCCTAAAACCTCCCCGGTATATTCCTGGGGTAAAGGGGGCAAAGGGTCTGATGAGAGAACCGATCTTAAGGCTGCGTTATCGAAAAGCTCGTTTCCGGAGGATTTTTCAATTATAGCATCTTTTAACTTCCCGCCTTTTTCGATCTTGAAATATATGGTAACTCTGATCACCGAGGTCGCCCGGCGCAGGGGATTTCTCCAGAACTCGCCTATCTTAGATTTCATCACGTCAACGTAATAACTCCCTCCGAAGTCCACCCCCCCGTAGGCACCCTCGAACTCGGCTGTTCCCACACCCTCCTTTGAGCCTTCACCCTCCTTACCTTCTCCATTTCCATTCCCCTCTTTTTTCGAGGCTTCATCTTTTTTATCTTTTCCGTTCTCTTTTTTCTCTTCGGTCTTTTTGGTAATGCTTTTCTTCTCAGTTTTTTTCTCTTCTTTTTTCTCAACCTGTTTTAAAGCCACACCCTCTTCAGGTTTTTTTGGACTTGTCTTGACTTCGGAAACGCCGCCCTCTTCTCCAGTGCTTCTGGCAGATGCTTTCTTGGGCATGCTCACCAGCCCAACTCGGTAAACCGTTGGATACTCCATTTGTCTGGCAGAGCCAGGTAAAAAGAAAAGAGCCACCACCAGGGATAGGTGCAAAAGCAAGGATATGGTAAAATCTCTTCTCATGATTTAGCTCTCTGGCTCGACCACCAGACCTAAATCCTTAATCCCCATCTTTTTTATCTTCCCCACCACCTTAACCACCAGCCCGTATTGAACCTTGGAGTCCGCTTTCAGGTAAACCACCTGAGCTTTATTTTTGGCATAAACGTGGGAAAGCCTTTCCTCAAACCGGTCCAGGTTGGTGATCTTGTCATCGATATAAATGTTATTATCTTTTTTTATGGTAACCACTATCCCCTCCCCCAGATCCTTCTGGGTCGCCTGGGTTTGAGGTAGGTTCACCTCGATCCCGGACTGGAGCATCGGAGCTGCGATCATGAAGATGATCAGAAGGACCAAGACCACGTCAACCAGGTTGACCACGTTTATATCATAAAGTGCTCCGTATTCTCTTTTTTTCATACATAAGCTCCTTTTTTACTGAGCTCAAAAAATCAAGGGAGAAATTGTCAACTTCAGTCGATATGGCTTTGAGCTTGTTGTTGATGTGGTTATAACCGATAACCGCTGGAATGGCAACGAACAGACCAACGATGGTGGCGACCAAAGCCAAAGCGATTCCCGGGGCAACCACAGCCAGGCTGGCAGAGCCCCTGGCTCCGATGGAGGCAAAGGAGTCGATAACTCCCCAGATGGTTCCCATAAGACCTAAAAAAGGTGCCACCGTAGCGGTGGTGGCTAAAAAGGTAACCTTGCTCCCCAATTTTTGAAGCTCCTCTGAGCTAGTTTTTTCCAAAGCCATCTTGATTATCTCCGTCTGTTCCTGATCTAAAGAAATGTCTACTACTTTTGCTTTGGGATTTTCGAATTGTTCTAATTTTAAAACGTTCTGAAGTTCGTTATACCCATTTTCCATCAACCTTGAAAGAGGGGATCTTTTGAAGCTCGAGCAAACCAGATAAACATCGGAAAGTCTTTTTCTTTTCCTGAAAGCGGAGCGAAATTTACCGGTGTCGGAATCAACCTTTTTGAAAAGCTTTATCTTGTTAATCATTATCCCCCAGGAGATTATCGAGAATACCACCAAAATCAAAAGCACTATTTTAGCGAAAAGATCCGATTCCGCAATCATTTTCAGGATATTGTCCTTAAACGGGGTAACTAAAAGAAAGAAGATCATATTTTTTGTCCTTTTTTAGATTATTAGCTAGCAAAGAAATTTCACTTAATATTCTACTTTGAAAATCGGTAAAAGTTCATCTAAAAAGATAATATATAATCGAAAGATTAGAGTCAAGGAAAATCGGAGAAACTGAAAAAGTAAAATAAAAGTAACGGAAGACTTCAGCTTTCCAGAAAAATGGAGATCTTTTGACCTCTGAATCATTCAAATATCATACCAAAGTTGGTCAAGGGTGCCCTCACCCTTGACCGAAATGCTGGCGGGGTAGTGATACCCCGCCAGAACTTATGTTGGTATAGTAGGAGTATCACACCATAACATCCAACAAATCTCTTAGGTAGCCCAGGTTGCCCCCAACCATCTTCCAAGCGTAACCCAGGTTGCCCTCAACCTGGGGAAAAGAGAATAATATCTCACTATAAGGTGTGGAGACTTTTTTATGAATTTTCAACCTATTTATAACGTGCCCGCCAAGGCGGACCCGAACAACACTAAACACAGACAAAACTAATGATTACAAAATAAATTTGCTTAAATTATGGACAGCAGTTCAATTCAAATCCTGGCTTCCCAAAGTAGACATTGGCTATTATCAGAGCATCACCTAGATTGATAAGGTTATCACAATCCACATCGGATACCAATGGATTGATTAAACAGGGCTTTCCGAAATAATAATTAGCCAGGCAGATGGGATCGGAAAGATTAATCAATCCATCAGCAGTTGCATCCCCGCATATCCCGGAGAATAAAGTCCAGGTCTGGCTGGACCACCTCTCTTCGGATTCATTGTAAGCCCTTACTTTCCAATAATAAGTTCCGACCTCAAGGCTATCGGTATACTGGTTGGACAAAAGACTATCGTAGATAAGTGTGGAATCAGGGTGAAAACCTTTGGAGGTGCTGATATGCAGATCAAAATAAAGTTGATTCCAGGGATTAGGATCCATCCATTCAAAAGTAACCTCATAAGGAATCAGAACGCTGTCTGAAGGTGAATACAGGGAGAAAACAGGCATGGGAACGTAAACATAAGCATAGAGTCTTTCACCCACAATCGAATCCACTATTACAGTTATTCCTGAGGGACCTGAATAGCCATCGCTGTTAGGATAAGTAGTTGGGCTGAAAACGTTCTGGCCCGAAACATCGTTGGAAAAAGGTGCAGCCCTTCTGGTCTCATAAGGATACCACCATTGAGCGCTATCAGTAAGATGCCCTTCAGGATTATAAGAGGTATCCAAACTTGGATTATAACCTGCATCTTCGACTATAACACTGTAATGTGGGAAATTTGGCGTTCCGTCGTTGCATCCCCAGGTCGTGCACAGCGAATCGTGAACATGAGTAATTATCAAACCTCTGTCCAGAGAATCACCACCAAATGTTAAATCTGGCCAGAAATAGACGCTGAAGTCCGAATCTATTTTGTCAAACTCAGCTTCAGAACCTGGATTTCGGTATTCCAGAAGAAAGAACTCTCCCTCAGCCGGGTCTATGGGGAGTAAGTATAAGGAGCTATCTTTGGTCGTCTCTATGCTGTTAATAACCAGATTGGAAAACTCCCCAACTAATCCTATGGGATCAATCCAACCAAGTTCCTTTTTACTCCATCCGCACAAATGCGAGGGAACCTGAGAACCGATCGAGAGCAAGCCATAGCCATAATATCCCATCAGGCACCAGTCGACCAAGGGATGATCATTAGCATCACCAGGGGTGTAATAAGTTGAAGTATTCAGCTTGGAATCATAATCGTACAGATCGGGCAATCCCAAGCCATGACCTAACTCATGACAGAAAACGCGGATTTTGTTCAAAGTATCAACTCCTGAGAAATCCGGAGGGTAGAGTGGATCATGCAGTGGTTGGGTCTCAGGTGATGTGTTCCACCTTGAAACATAAACACCATCAAAAGGCCCTGGTCCGGTGCCGATGGCATAGCTATAAGCATAAGACCAGATATCATTCCAATCACCGGAATCCTCCTTACCATTGCCTGAGCGAATGAAAGTAACTGCATCAACGTCCCCATCATTGTTACCATCAAACTGGGAGTAGTCTATAACCGAATCAAGCTCTGGCAGCAGTTCTTCAAAATCAAAGCCGATGGTATAAGTACCTGCATTATACCAGTCTATTACCTCTCCCACTATATTCAGTTGTCCATAGGAAACCTCGTAGTAATAGTCGGCAACCGAGCCTCCGGGAAAGACACCTCTGGAAAAAAGAAGGCTGTCAAAGGTTTCTTTAGGGTAAGTGCCGGGGCGATTATTCCACTCAACCAATATGGCTAATAACTTAAGAGTATCGCCGGTGAAACGGTATGAGGCTATCTCCATACTATCCTGTCGGGTTAGCTGGGATAAAGGGATTTTCCCAAACTGCGATTCCAATATCTCTTGAGGGACATCCAGAATTATGCCTTTAGAGATATCAATGGCAGGAGTAGGTACGGAGGTTAATATTAATAACCCCCCCCAAATGATCAGTATACTTAGCACTTTTTTCATGCTTTCTCCAACTACAATATTTGTTCTGACTTTATTTAACAACCTCATTTAAAATACCGATTTATAGAAGATCTCCTCTTTTTAAAATAAAACAAAAAATCGATTTGTCAAGGTAAATGATTAAGATTAAGCATTAGATGGATTTAATATGTTACCCGGACAAAAGTTCTCTTCTTTTTACAAGCTCTTTCCTTTATCGGACCATTCATTGATCAATCACTTTCCCCATTGTCCTCATTCTGGAGTAAAAAAGCCATCTAGGGCAAGGTCAAGTAAAAGTCTATTGAAACCTATTCTGAGTAAAAAGGTATAAAAAAAGAGGGATGAGGAGAAAAATCTTATCAATTATGATTGACAAAAAAAAGTTATTTTCTTAACTTAAAATTGGCAATGTCAAAGAAAGGAGGACTTATGCCCGAGGAAGAGAAAAAAGAGGAAAGAAAAGTCGATGCAGGTAAGGAAAAGCACAGGAGACTGAAGGAGGAAAAGTTTACAGAGGCAAAGCATAAGGAGAAATTCAAGGATTTCAAGAAGGGAATGTTCCAGAAGGGCAAGCACATATTTGACAAAAAAAGAAAGGACAAGTTCTTGGGCGGGGTCAAAGGGCGAAGGGGAGGCTAAAGGATTATGAGCAAAGCTGAGGGGGATGTAAAAAAAAGAATCGAGAAGCTAAGGGAACAGATAAATTATCATAATTATAGATATTATATACTCGATGATCCGGAGATATCCGATGCTGAATACGACAGGCTTTTCGATGAGTTAATTGAACTTGAGAAAAAATACCCTCAATTTTTAATCCCGGATTCTCCCTCCCAGAGGGTGGGCGCACCTCCTTTAACTGAATTTAAGACCGTTCCTCATTCGGTCCCCATGCTCAGCCTGAACAAGGCACTTACCCAGGATGAGTTTTTAGATTTTCACCGGAGGGTTAAAGAGCTTTCCGGAGCAGAAGTTGGGGAAATCAAATATACCACTGAGCTCAAATTCGACGGATTGGCAGTTGAGCTCGTTTACCGGGATGGGAAACTCGTTCAGGGCTCCACCAGAGGAGATGGTTTTGTGGGAGAGGACATAACCCTGAATCTGAAAACCATAAAAACGATTCCCTTAAAGCTTTTAAAAAGAAAATTAAAAGTTCCACCCCTTTTAGAGGTTCGCGGGGAGGTGATAATATTCAAATCGGAGTTTGAGAAACTGAACCAAAAAAGGGAGAAAAAAGGTGAGCCCCTCTTTGCCAATCCCAGAAATGCTGCTGCAGGCTCGGTAAGACAGCTCGATTCCAGGATAACCGCATCCCGCCCCCTTTATATGTATGCTTATGGAATCGGAAGGGTTGAAGGAGTAAACTTAACTTATCACTGGGAATCAGTTCAATATCTCAAGGAACTGGGTCTTAATGTTAATCCCCATCTAAAGCTGTGCGAAAATACCTCTGAGATTTTTGAGTTCTACCAGAACATTCTGGAAAAAAGGGACAGGCTCGATTACGAGATCGACGGAATCGTGGTCAAGGTTAACGATTTCAAACTCCAGGAAAAAGTCGGTGAGCTATCCCGCTCCCCCAGATGGGCGGTCGCCTGGAAATTCCCTGCCCAGCAAAAGACCACCACGATTGAGGACATTAAAGTGAATGTGGGAAGAACTGGAGCGGTCACCCCGGTGGCTATCTTAAGACCGGTTAAAGTCGGAGGGGTGACCATAAACCGGGCAACCTTGCATAATGAGGATGAGATGAGAAAAAAGGACGTGCGGATAGGTGATACTGTTTTGGTTCAGAGAGCAGGAGACGTGATCCCCGAGGTGGTAAAAGTAATTGTCACCAAGAGGACTGGCAAGGAAAAAACTTACCAAATGCCGGAGAGATGTCCGGTCTGCGGTTCGAAAGTTGAACGACCTCAGGGCGAGGCGGTTCACCGCTGCACCGGAATAGCCTGTCCCGCTCAGATCAAGGAGAATATGTACCACTTTGTGAGCAAACCAGCCATGAACGTGGATGGATTGGGATTCAAACTTTTGGAGCAGATGCTGGACAAGGGATTGATAAAGGACCTGGCCGATTTGTATTTTCTGAAAAAAGAGGACATAATGAAGATGGAGAGGATGGGAGACAGGTTAGCTGAGAACATACTTAAAGCAATAGAGAAAAGCAAGAATCCTGACCTTCCCCATCTGATTTATGCTTTAGGGATAAGAAACGTGGGCGAACACTTAGCCAACGTTTTAGCTAAAGAATTCAACTCAGTCGACAATATCAAAAATCAGACTAAAGAAAAACTTACCGCTGTCCACGAGATCGGACCAATTGTCGCTGAATGCATCTACAATTTCTTCCACGAAGAGAAGAATTTGAAAGTTTTGGATAAGCTAAAAAAAGGAGGGGTTAAATTCCCTGAAATGAAGGTAAAAAAGAAAAAGACTCCCCTTTCAGGAAAAACCTTCGTTTTAACCGGAGTTCTGGAAACCTTAAATCGGGACGAAGCTAAAAAGATAATTCAAAATTTAGGTGGAAGGGTTGTAGTTGTGGGAGAAGATCCTGGCTCAAAGCTGGATAAGGCAAAAAGGTTGGGAATCAAAACCATTGACGAAAAGGAGTTTAAGAGATTAATAGGAAAATAAATGTTTTAGAGCATAAAACTTTAGCTTTGCTTTAATTATGATTGATATTTCATTTGGTAGACGTCCCGCTAAAAGCGGGACGATAAATTCGTTGTCCACTTTTAAACATTCGCAACCTGAAGGTTGCGGCTACCTTTCTTTTAGTACAACAAAAAATCATGACCAATCAAGAATTAGCTCAAGTTTTCAACCATATAGCTGAGATCCTGGATATTCAGGGAGAAAACCCATTTAAGGTCAGGGCATATAAGAAAGCAGTTCAAACTCTGGAGAATCTTACTGTGCAGCTTTCCACAGTTGAGGACTTTGACAAACTGGGAAAGCTTCCGGGAATAGGAGATGCAATAAATAAAAAGATCAGAGAACTTCTGGAAACCGGGAATTTAAAATATTATGAGGAGCTTAAAAAATCTGAATACGCTCCTTTGGTTGAGTTTTTAAAGATTCCCGGAGTGGGACCAAAGCATGCCAGGCTGATCTATGACAATTTAGGTATAAATAACGTCACTGACTTAGAAAATGCGGCTAAAAAGGGAAAGCTCAGAGGGCTCTTTGGTCTGGGCGAGAAAACCGAGGAGAATATTTTGAAGGGAGTAACCCAGGTAAGAAAATATAAGGAACGATTCCCCCTGGCTTTTATCTATCCTAAAGCGCTCTCTTTGGTGGATGAATTGAAAAAAAACAAAGAGGTTGAAAAGATAACCCTGGCAGGAAGCTTAAGGAGAATGAAAGAGACCATTGCTGATGTCGATATATTAGTCTCAAGCAAAAATCCAGAATCGATCTCAGATACCTTTGTTAAACTTCCTCAGGTGGAAAGTGTAATAGCTAAGGGAAAAACCAAAACCTCTATCCTCACCAGGGATGGTTTTCAATCCGATCTGAGAATAGTCAAGCCAGATGAGTTCGGAGCAGCCCAGCATTACTTCACCGGTTCAAAAGCCCACAATATTAGAATTAGAAGCCTGGGTCTTCAAAAAAAATTGAAGGTCAACGAATACGGTGTTTTCAAAGGAAAAAAAAGGATCGCCGGAAAAAACGAACAGGAGGTTTTCAAATCGGTTGGTCTTCCATACATCGCTCCCGAGCTGAGGGAAGATTGGGGAGAGATCGAGATGGCTCAAAAGAAAAATCTTCCCCATCTTGTGGAATTAAAAGACATAAAGGGTGATCTGCATGTTCACTCCGACTGGTCCGATGGCAACAATTCCATCCAGGAGATGGCAAAAGAGGCAAAAAAGAGAGGTTACCGATACATAGCCATCTGCGACCATACTACTGCAGTCGGAATAACCGGAGGTCTGGACGAAAAAAGGCTTGTCAAGCAGATAGATTTGATTGAAAAGATCAACAAAAATTTGAAAAATTTCACCGTTCTTTCAGGTATAGAAGTGGACATAAAATCGAATGGAAAATTGGATCTGCCGGATGAGATTTTAAAAGAACTGGACTTAGTAGTTGCAGCAGTGCATACGAAATTCAGCCAGACCGAGGAGGAGATGACCCAAAGGATAATAAAGGCTATTGAGAATCCAGTGGTGGATATTATAGCCCATCCCACCGGCAGGTTGATAGGAAAAAGGGAACCTTATCATGTTGACCTTGACAAGATTATTGACTGTTGTAAAGCTAATAATAAATTTCTTGAGTTGAATGCCTATCCAGAAAGATTGGATTTGAACGATATTAATTGTAGAAAGGCAAAAGAGAAAGGGGTGAAAATCGCCATCTCAACCGACGCTCACAATACAAGACACCTCTTGTGGATGACCTTTGGAATCTCCACTGCCAAAAGGGGATGGCTTGAACCGGAGGATGTGATAAACACTTTAACTTTGAACCAGCTTAAAAAATTATTAAAAAGATGAATCAGACAAAATCACAATTCAATCTCCAGACCGTCTCCTATCCCTTTTTAGCTTTAGCTGCTGCAACGGCTTTTTTCTATTTTGCCAGCCCGGTGGTAATCCCTCTGGTTATTGCCCTCTCCTTAGCTTATGTTTTGGCACCTCTGGTTTCCCTTTTAAAAAGATTTAAAATCCCTCACATAATTGCTGTTTTCATTGTGGTTGTCTTTGCCCTGGTGGTGCTTTTCTGGGTAGCTTACTTTCTTTTCGCTCAAGCAAACTCGTTTTTAAATGATTTTCCAAAATATTACAATGGGCTTTCAAACCTTTTATCCGATTTGAAACAGGAATTGATCTCCCGGGGTATCCTCTCCCCGACTGAGGAGAATTTAAATATAGAATTCTTAGAACTCAAGAACTTCTCCGGGGTAACAAATTATATGATCAAGGGGATAAGCTCGATTTTTACCTTTTTCTTCGGAGGAATCCTGGTAGCCTTTTTAACCTTTTTCATTCTGGCAGACCAGGAGGTGATAAAATCAAAGTTGATCCGGGCTTTCGGAAAAAAGAAAAAACAGGTAACAGAAAACATATTAATCGAGATAAACCAGCAGATAAAAGGCTTTATTGTAATTAAATTTTCAATAACCATTGTTCTCTCGGCGATATACACGGTGGGTTTTCTGATCATCGGGGTGAATTACGCTTATATCTGGGGACCCCTGGCTGGAATATTGAATCTGGTCCCCTACATAGGACCCATTGTCGGTCTTTTCCCGCCTTTGATCGTGGCTGCGATACAATTCAAATCGTTTATGCCCGTTTTGTGGGTTGTGATCCTTTACGAGGTGGTTCAGATCATCGAGGGCAACTTCGTAACCCCGAGGCTGGTCGGCGAAAGGGTAAATCTTTCTCCTCTGGCAGTCATAGTAGCTGCCATGTACTGGACCTGGCTCTGGGGAGCAATAGGGATAATCCTGGCCATACCCATAACCGCCACGATAAAGGTCATCTGCGACCACATCGATTCTTTAAAACCTATAGGGATACTGATCGGGGGTAAAAGAGAAGTTCAGGAAATAGAATAGCCACTGGTTATTTATCATATAGGTTTGAATACGATTTTAATCAAAAAAGAAATGAGGGAGTTCTGGTGCTTCGAGAATCCGAAGGAATCTTCGAGCTTCGCATAGGAATTCCCAAAGCTTTTGGGTAAAGACAAATCCTTTTGCCTATGTATCAAACAAAAAGGGCGGGGTCTTCTCCACCTTTTTGGGATTCTTATGATATCTTTTTCTACCAATTCTCCTCACAATCACAGTGAATCTCGTATCCGGGTTTTCCGAAATAGTAATTTGCCAGATTGAGCACATCGGATAAGTCCAAATCACCATCGCCTTCAACGTCAGCTAAGAATCTGAAGGTCTCAGGGCCGGTGCCAAAGTAATCCCGGGCCATGGAAATCACATCACTGAGGTTAACCGCTCCGTCCTCATCCCGGTCTGCATTCCCGCACTCAAACATCTTCACCCGATCCTTCAGATCCTGTAATCCGCTGGTGGATACAATAATCAAAAACTGAACTTCCACTGTATCCGTTTCCAGCTGACCTGCGGATATTTGGGTTCCGGACATCACGCAGTTATAGTCGGTCTGACGGGGTGCCTCGGGATCGCGAATGGAAAATCCAGGGGTGGAGAGCACCGCATAAAGTGAATCATCATGGTAAGCATTCAGAAGCCATATGTAGATGGGATTGGGAAGAACGTGACCACCATAAGCTGAACCGCCATGATAAGCTATGCCAGTATATATTGAATCATACCTTGCACCGGTAGGGGTAGTCTGTGAGCCATAGCCCTGCTGGAAGATGAGGTTCAAAGATTCGTCGTAGCCCGGAGTATTGCTGTAAGCTGAGGGAGGATCAAAGTCTATTGCCATCCCAGCATATATTTCCGGGTTGGTACCGCTCGCGTCATCCCACCAGGTGGGGGGATCATTTTTGTAAATCTTCAAATGAACCTTTTTGATGTATCTTTCCGGAGAATCTGAATCACCGGAATAGAATATCTTATCGTACATTTCAACCGTTGCCCACCACCATTTTAGTTCAGGAAGATAAGGATTGAAAGGAGCAAACCTGGACTTGGTCACCTTAAGCTTTACACCGGAGGCATCCTCGGACACCAAAGAGGTCTCTGCCAGCATGAATTCATCATCGAACACAAACCTTCCCACCATTGGTCCATAGGTCGGATCATCGGTACCCAATACCACCGAGCCATCGTAAATGGCATCGAACTCATCAGCGATAAGATACATCCCCCCTCCCGGTATTCGATTGGCTATATTGCCTACATTGGATTCATAAATCTGAAAGGTTCCGTTATCCATAAGGGTAAAATCCGGTTCATAGTATTGATCTGAGACCACTAAATAGGCTGGTACGTAGATATCGGGAAATTCCGGGTCATTTGAACTTATGTGAATGCTATCGACCAGGAAAGTATCGGAATATCCCGATGCATTTAAAGTTACTTCAACGCTCTGAGAATCAGCTGAGGCAAGAGAAAAGGAACTGGGAGTTAAGTTGATCCAGGAAGCGGACGAAACTAATGTCCCGCTTAACTGACCAATACCATTGTTTTTCACCAACAGCGTATCGGTGACACTTCCAGAGTTAGGCACGTGAATGTAAGGGATATAAGCCTCGGGAGTGTAATCTATTTTCCCACCCGAGCTGGTATCGGGCATTATATACCTGATCATCAATTCCTCCATCGGAGGACAGAGATCACCTGGCTCCCAATAACAGTAAAGGCTGTCTATGGAAAACCATGCGGTATAAGAACCACCCCATCCGTAATTCATATGGTACTGGTTCTGCCCGCCGGTATCCCTCCACCCATCGCAGACTATGGAATGTCTGGAGATACGATACTGGATGGGCCGACCCTGGTTTATCTCCGTTTGAATCAAAGAAAACCATCCAGCTGCGCTGTGCTCAAATCGGTTCTCTCTATCTATCGATCGGTCGTATCTGAAATATACGGGATATATGTCAACGGCTTTGTAAACCCAGGCTCCCGAGCCGCAAGCCCCATAATCCATCTCAAATGCAACTCCCACCTCATAATTGAGTTCAGCCAAAGCCTCCTCCTCTGCCTGGGTGCATCCCATATCGCAACTATCGGGCATGTTAGCCCAATCATAGGAATCGGAGTAATCGGCACTCAGCCACTCCCCATCAGTACTACCTCCGCAGGAATAATCCCCACCCCACCAGTAGGTGTGACTTCCTACCCCGGAAGGAGGCCAATTCCAGTATTTCAAAATCTGAGCAGTAGCAGTTGCCACGCAGCCGACCACGCAGCGACCTCCATCCCCCATGGGACAGGAATCGTTATAGGGGGAGCCCTGGCGCCAGGAACTTGTCAAAAGCGGTCCCACCTCTGTTAAGGTCTGAAATTCCCTCTGCATCAGACTATTCTGAAATTCTTCTTGGCTTTTCAAAAATTTATTCCATTCGAGTCTGTGTCCCCGTCCCAGAAGTACATCTCCGGTTGGAGGTTGAACCGCATCCAGGCTTCCGTACACTACGGCATAAAGCCTTATTCGGCTTAGAAGATACTCCTTGAGAAGCTGGGGAAACCCGAATCTCTGATCAAGGTTCAGGTCACACTCATCAGAATAGGTTTGTATAGGAGGAAGCTCCTTGATAATGGGCACCACCACGAATCCGCGCGGAGCGACAGAGTAACAAAAACCCAAAAGGGTATCCTTCTCCACCAGCCTATCGACTTTTATTATCCGGGGGTTGACCTCTCCAGCCCATGCGCTTCTCTGATACACCATGTAGGAAAGCCAGTTCTGGCAGACCAGTTCTGATTCCTGTTGTGTCGCCGTCTCTGCTAATGTCAGAGGAGCTGTAACAAAAAGCAGCCCCACCAGGCAAATCAAAATAAAAGCTAAAATCTTCATCTGTTTTTTTTCTCTCCTTTCAAGGTTGCTGATTATAGAATTGATGCTTATCCTAAAAATAACTGATAAACAAACTGACTCCGGTCAGGTATCGCTGATTAAAGCTTGGCCTACTTGACCCTTTTCCCACCCCCTCTCCGGAAAAAGTTTACATTAAGAACTTTCACTTTTTACCGCTCCTGTTCACAAGCAAAAAGGAAATCCTGACTCCCAAAAACCATCGATAAGTAAAGGGAAAAGTCACCACACATCCTCAAAGATCAATTATCAAAAATCAATATTCACCGTTGAGTTTTTGATCACACCACCTCTCCATCTTATTTCAATATAACATAAAAAAGGGAATTGTCAAGGTTTAACTCCATCAGGGTAGATTCTATATGATCTTGGTTCAAAGAATAAAAAAAGAAGGCATCTTCTGTTAAGGTGATTGAATTATTTGAACTCAAAGTTGTAAAATCCAAGATCTGTTATCCCCGGAGCAGCTAAACGTTTTGTTGTTCAGGTCGATAAATTTAATAGAACACTTCATCATCTCTTTGCCTCACGAAAGCACCTCTTTGACCAGGGATGAGTTATGAAATTAAAAAAAAGTAACACCCTAAAAAAAGAACTTAAAAAAGGAGGGGGAAATGCAATTTCTGAAGGAAACTCTTTTGCTTTTCTTGTCTTTATTCATCCTTTTATTTATCCTTAGATTTAAACCAAAATATCTAAGCTACTATCCTAAGAACTTCAAACTGCTTACCCTCGGATTTTTGATTTTTTCGGCTACTTTTGGAGTTAAGTTATTGTCAAAGATTTTTCTATTCTACCCCAATCCTTATTTTAAAACCGCGGAAATCTGCGGACTGGTTCTCGGAACCCTGGTTTGCATAAGCGGGATTATTCACCTGCTTCACTGGGGTAAAAGACTTAACCTCGATTTCAAGGATAAATTAAGACAGCTAAACTGCATCAAGATTCTCTCATCTTTATCAGAAAAAGCGACCTCCACCGATGAGCTTCTAAAAGAGGCTTTCACTCAAATCATGTCCACGATGAGATACGGAATGGGGGTGCTCTATAAAAACTCCCTGAATTCAAGTGAATTCTCCCTTTCAGCTTACTGGCAGGTTCCCTCGGAGAGAATCCAGCTATTATACTCCCTGCCTGAGGAAAACAGTTTCTTCAGGGAAGGCATATCCACCAAGGAAACGGTAACCCAGGATGAGATATCCGCTTTGCCCGAATATAACAGGCTTTTCTTTGAAACCGACAAAATCTCCTCCTTTGCTTGCGTGCCCATAAGATTCAAAGACAAAGTTCACGGCATAATAGGGATATATGATCAAAGACCGCAGAGATTCACCTATGATGAGACTTTGTATCTGTCCGGTCTGGGAAAACTTCTTGGGGTGATGACCGAAAGGTCTTTAGTATGCAAAAGAAATAAATGGCGCAGAGCTTACATATCCGTTGGAGATGAGTTCACTGATCTGATCTTATCGGGATTTGAAATTGAGGAGACCTTCCCCAAGATGGCTAAGCTTTTGAAAAAAATTGTGGATTTTGACTATATTTCCCTGGCGGTAATGGACTCCTCCGGAAAAAACATGGGGCATCTCTCCATGGCAGGTGAGTGGAACCTTCTTTTAAATCGACGCCGATCCCTTCCCACCCAGGGGACCCTCGTGGAGAAGGTAAAAAATTCAAATGAACCCCTGATTAAAGACGATGTCTCCCCTGATACCCTACCGGACGATACTCTGATTAAAGCCAGTGGTATAAGATCGATTTTGGCTTTACCCCTATCCCGGAACGGAGTCTTGACCTTCGGCAGCGTTAAGGCTAAAAACTACCAGCCCGAAGATGCCAGATGGCTCAAACTCATCTGTTCCCTTTTCGATCTCTTCCTTTTAAAATCCGACCTAAAAGAAGAATTAAGCTCAAAAGAAGAGAAGCTGACCAGGTTGAACGGGTTTGCTAAAAAATCTCTGGAGGAAAAAGACCTGCAGAAAATATTCGATTACGCTGCTGAAAACATAACCTGTGGACTGCCTGCATCCTTATGCCGGGTCTCAGTTCTGTCCGAAGAGAGGTTTTTTACCTCAGAAACCGAAGCTAAAAAAGAAGAAGCCAAATCGAAAAGACCATCCCCTCATCTTCTGTCATTGTCCTCTCATAAGATAAGGGAAGGTGGAATAGATCTTCAGGATAAAAAGAGATTTCTCCTCTCCGAGCTTCCCTGGCACAGATTCGCTCTTGAAGCCAAAAGACCGGTTCTGGTCAATCAGGATGACCCGGAAAGCATTATGTCCGAAGAGGAGGCAGGTCTTCTTATGGATCAAAAGATCAACTCAGCCCTTTTAGTTCCTCTGGTGGTTGACCAAAAACCCTTTGGAGTGATCTCGGTTGGGGAAATGAGAAACTGGGACAGAAAACCCTTTTCCAAAGATGAGATCGATTTCCTTGAGGCTATAAGCTTTTATCTTGGATTAGCTGTGAAGAGAATGTTCATCCAAAAGCCCGACTCAAAAAAAGAGGATGCTCCGGAGAAATTCTATGAACTAAGCCTTAAAATAAACAACTGTCTTTCATCCATTTTGGGCTCAGCAGAACTTATCCAAAAGAAAAAGGACTTTACCGATGAGGAAAATCTCAAATACCTGAAAACGATTCAGAAAAACAGCCAGAGGATTAAAAAAGAGTTAACCGGCTTTTCAACTGCTACAATTAAACCTTAAGCTCAGGTATGTGCGGGTTTCCATAACAGTAGAAACAGCCATGATAGCATGAAAACCATTCTCCTATGTCCAAAGATTTAGTACAGTGACAATTTGGTCTCTGCGATTGATCTTTTGCTAAAGAGCACCTCTCTTTTTCAGGATGAAGTTCTGACAACAGCTTCCCCTCAATGCAACCTGTGGTGGTCAGATCAGGCAGAACGCAGGTGTTAAGTTTTAGATTCTCTTTCTCGCACAGGGGTATCATCCTCTTCTGAATGAAATTTTCAATCTCGTCTTTTGAATGAGGAACAACCCTGAAATTATTCTTTTCTAATCTTTTAACAACTTTGGGATAAAGGGTTATGTAGGAGGTGATTACTCTTTCTATACCTGATCCCTTAATATCTTTTAAAAGATTTTTAAAAATTTCCATATCTATATTAGTCAGATGAACTTCATCTTTATAGTAGACATCCAGCAAAGGATCATATCTTATGGCTAATCTTTTTGAAGAACCCAAAAAATCAATCAGCTTAGGTAAAAGTTGCAGGACCTTCTCATTAGAAGGTGCATTCGGCTCAAGCTCGGTCCCTCCCAAGCCTGTGATTGTAAGGAGAACATAGACTTGATCCAAGCTTTTAAGTGTTTTGTTTAACTTTTTGTGTTTTAATATGTTCTCCGGGTTCTTGGTCCAGATCACCAGGGTATGAATGTTCTCTTTTCCTATCTTTTCTAATCTCTCAACCATAAAATCAGGATAAAATGTCAGAAGGTCTACTCTTCTTGATGCCGATATAACAGATTTGTATCTTGTCTTTTTATTCATAATTTATCATTTAATATCTTAAAAGTATACGCTTAACTTGAAAGGTTTAAAACTTGTCCTAACTCTTTATACCTTGGTGTCAAAAAATAGAAAGTAGGGAACCTCTTGCCTGCCCTTTTCGGGTGGGCTCCCGAAGGACGGGAGGAGATTCCCCTTTTTACAGATGGGGATTGCTTCGCTACGCTCGCAAAGGCTCCATCTATAAAAAACAATACTGGATTTAAATACTCAACTTTATCTCTTATCGCTAACATATTGTATTACTGAATATTATAGTATATTCTTAAGAATTAAGATTAATGTCTAAGTTTTTTAATTTTTTCCTTGACAAGGCACAAATGTGCAGTATATTGAATATTAGCCGATAATAAAAAAAGAGGTGATAAATATGGAGATTACAAAATTAACAAGATATGGGATCCCACAAAAAGTTATCGATTCATGGAAAAGAATCCAGGGGGGAAAACTTCTGCCCCTTCAAAAAGAAGCTCTTACCAGATACAGGCTTCTGGAAGGAGAGTCTCTACTTATATCCGCACCAACCTCCTCCGGGAAAACTTTCTGTGGAGAATTAGCTGCGGTTGTCAATATATTTCACAGGAAAAAAGTGGTCTTTTTAGTCCCTTTAAAAGCCATCGCTGAGGAAAAATACGCCGATTTCTGTGAAAAGTATTCGCACCTGGGGATTAAGGTCATAATCTCAACCAGGGACAGAAAAGAATGTGACCGGGATTTGGAAAAGGGGGATTTCGATCTGGCCATCGTCATATATGAAAAATTCAACCAGGTACTGATTAAAAACTTAGATCTCCTATCCCAGGTAAATCTATTGATAGTAGACGAGCTCCAGATGATAGGAGACATTAGCAGAGGTCCGGTGCTGGAGCTTATCTTGACCAAAATAAAAAACAGCAAATACCATCCCCAAATACTCGGATTGTCTGCGGTTTTGTCCCAGAGTACGAAATCCCCATCCCGGTCTGAGCGGGGAAAAGATGCTGAGGAATTAGCTGGCTGGCTGGGTTTAAAACTCCTTTATCTGAATAAAAGGCCGGTTGAGCTTCATCAGGGAGTTTTATTTGACGGAAAATTTCACTACAGAAAATACAACTCCGAAGAGGATGAAGTCGAAAATTTTTTAGAAAACGATTATGAAAACCCAGCTGAGATATTATTTGCCTGTTTGGAAAAACTGATAAAGGCAAAAGGAAAGGTTCTGGTGTTTTTAAAGGGGAAATTCGATTCGGAGAAATTGGCTGTTGATTTCGCGGAGAGAACGGAAAACAAAAGGGCAAACAATGCCATATCCGAGCTGTCCGATCTGGAGCCAACCTCTCTCAAAAAAAAGCTCTTATTTTGTTCCCTGATCTTCTCGACCACCACCCTGTCCATGGGAGTCAACCTTCCAGCCAAAACCGTAATCATCGAAACCCAGAAATACCATCTCCCGGAGTACTCCGAAAGAACCATACTCTGTCCTGTTCCCTGGGGAGAGTACGAGAACATGTCCGGACGGGCAGGAAGGTTAAAAAAGGGCTTGGATTTCGGGCGGTCGATCGTAATCGCAGCCAACCAATTTCACTTCGAATCACTGTGGGAGGAGTATATCGAAACTAAAGAACAGCTCCTTTCACCCGGGCTTTACCAGCTCAGTTTGGAGGATATCATCCTGGACCTGGTGACGTCGGGATGTGCAAAAGATATTACCAGGTTGAAAGACGTACTCTGCAACACCTTCTCTGAGTACAGGGCATTGAAATATGATCAAATGCAAAATAGCATAAACGAAAAAACGGAATTTCTTTTAAGAGAAAATATTCTTTTAAAAGACAATGGAGAACTTTTCACATCGGAGCTGGGAAAAACCTTCGTGCTTTCAGGAATCACCATAAAAACGGGGTTGGCGATAAAAAGGATGCTGGATCAAAATGATTTAACAGAGGAAACCATCTTTATTTTCAACCTTCTTCAAACCGAGGATGGTCAGAAACTTTGGGTGAGCCTTGCTCCCCGGGAGGAACAAATCGGATTTTACGAACAGATGTTTGAGGAAAATTTTAAGTTAAAATCTTTTTTAGGGGACCACCTCTCCCTCACCTCAAGACGGAAAAGAAAACTAAAACTATGTTTTCTTTTTACAGACTGGATTTCGGATCTGCCCACAAAGGTCATCGAGGAAAAATACAATTTAAGATCCGGCTTTATAAAAAGTTCTGCTGAGACCCTAAGCTGGCTTCTGGATGCGTCCAGCCTTGTTGCCCGGATTACACAAAAGCAAAAAGAAAAAAACAAATTTCTAAAAAACCTCTCACAAAAAATCCTTTATGGAGTGGATGAAAAAGGGCTCAAGCTTTCATCCCTGAGGGTGCCGGGAATGGGAAGGGACTTTGTTTGGGCTCTGGTTGAAAATAACCTTTACCAGCTGGACAAGCTGAAAAAAACAGAATTAAATGACTTGAAAAAAATCATTCCTGAAAAAGTTGCTCAAAACTTAAAAGAAACTTTATCCCGAAAATCCCAAAAGAAAAAAAAGCCCCAGGTTAAAAGATATGAACCTGAAAAAGAGTTAATTTGTCTGGTCATGGACGGCCAGCAAGAAAAGGGTAGGTTTTTAATCATCCTGAACGGAAAAGAAATCTACCTACCGGCAAAATCCTTCAGCTATCTTTTTAAATTAGCCTGGGCAAAGAAAAAAACCGAGGACGGATGGATGCATAAGATGGATCTGGAGCCAGGAGAAAACCAGGCAAAATATCTTTACCGTTTAAAAAACCAGATTAAATCCTCAGGCGAATTCACACAAGAATTAATCGAAAACAACAGAACCGGCTCCTACAGGCTGGATATCCCTCCTGAAAAAATTAAATTTGATCTGGATAATCTGAAAAAAATTTTCGATTCCGAGATAAAGAAAATGATCTCTGAACACAGAAGCTTGTAGAATTGCTATTTTCTCAACTATCTGCCTGCTGTTTGTTACCTGCTTAACTGCTTCTCGCTTCTCTTCTCAATATTTTTTACTTTGATAACAAAATCCTTTTCCCCGTTCTTCAAAAGCCAGTCCTTGGAGACTTTCTTATCCTTTTTAAGAAGGTTCATAACCTTTAAATCCAGCATATATACCCCTTATTTATCATTTAATTCTATTATCTATTTCGGCTAATTCGAGAAGAATTTTAACTTATCTTAAATCGAAGCAAAAATTTGTTCTTCTTTTATACAGAATCATCCAAATGGAAAGCCCTTACTCACTCGATCTCCTATCGCTAAAAGTTTCCCTTCTATTTACCTCTCAGATAGATAGTATCCAGATCGGTTGCAGTTCCTGCAAGTACGTTTATATCCGAGATAGTAGTATCGGCATAGGTCAAGGTATCAGAAGGAACGACCTTCACCGAATAAAGACCTTCAGGTAGCGCCGCTAACTTAAAATACCCGTCAGCATCCGGAGTAGTCTGAGCTATAGTATCCGGAAAAATTATAGCAAAAACCTCAGTCTCAAAAGGAACAACAACGCCCTCGATCTCCCCTGAGGTAACTTTTGCGATCACCCTGATGGTTGGTTTCATTTTGTATTTATCACCTCCGGTATGAACTATCGATCTCTCCGCGTCGAAATCCAGAATAAGCTCATAAAGGGTGTTTTCCTCGATGGTAAATTGATGTGTTAACTTGACCCCACTTTGATAACCCGAGGGAATCTCCAGATCATATCTTTGATCTTCGATAACAAGGTAACTACCATCGGTAATCAAAAGCCTTATCTGAGTATAATGACCAGGATCTAAAGAGCCCGAATCCAGAATTGCCATAGCGCCGTTAGCTAAATCCAAAAGATTAAATACTCTGGTACTATCGCTTAACATTATCCATCCCCCTGCGGTGTCGCTGGTATCGGCTTTGTGCACCCAAACTTCGGATACTGCTATGTTAACCGAATCGTATGTCGCGGGAAGATCGGTTAAATAGATCTTCACCATCCCTTGAGAAGGCTTCTCGGTTTTGGTGCTCTTGGAGCAATTGGATATCACAAAAAGTACAAGCAAAGCCAGGACAAAATACCAAAGTTTTTTCATTTTTACATCACCTCAACTTATTTGACTTTTTCCTGATACACTATTATGAATATCGACATATAAGAATCAAAATGTTAAATGAATCTACTAATACCAATATAATATCTTTTACTAAATACGCTATCGAATTTAAGAAATCGTTAATATTTTGAAATGTGTAAATTGGACCGATTCAGGTTTTAACCTTTCTGCTCAAAGATAATTTTGGGATTGATTTTTCATCTCAATGCAATAATATATTAATTAACGTATTAAAAAGATCATTTCATGTTAAACAAAAAACAACAGGTTTCGGTTTCAAAGTTCATGTCGTTGATCTTGAGGCATAAAACCAAAGATTTCGGCTTGGAATTCGACTCCTATGGGTTTGTCTCAGTTGAAGACTTGAAGAAAGTATTAAAAAGGCGTTATCCTGATATCACTCCATCGCAGATCGAGCTTGTGGTAAAAAATTGTCCAAAACAAAGGTTCGAGATAAAAGAAGATAAAATCAGGGCAAGGTATGGTCACAGTTTAAATATAGAATTGGACCAAAGACCAAAAAGACCGCCCCAGTATCTTTTTCACGGAACCTCCCCTTCTATGGTTAAAAAGATTAAAAATGAAGGTTTGAAGCCGATGAGGCGCCAGTACGTTCATCTGAGCAAAACAATAAAGCAGGCAGATGAGGTGGGGAAAAGAAGATCAGAAAAACCAGCTGTTTTCAAGATTTTTGCTTATGAGGCTTTTAAAAAAGGAATTGAATTTTACGATATGGGAGAGGTGGTTTTAACGGAAAAAATCCCCCCGCAATTTTTGGAGGTTCTTAATTAACGGTAACCCCACGTTGCCCCCAACGTGGGTGTAAAAAAAATAATACAATATCACAAATGGTAGCCGCAGGCTTCAGCCTGCGAGATATGTCCACCTTATAGTAAAAGTAGGTTACCAATTAAAAAATATATGTTCCATCGGGGTACCCTACCACATTATTGTTCTATCGGTGTACCTTACCCCGATGAACTGGTCAAGGGTAAGGTACCCTGGACCAACAATAATCACTATTCTTTTTCCTGTGATTTCTCCAGACTGTACAACAAAGCCTCCACCTTACTCACGTCCTCAGCCTTGCCCTGTTTTTTAAACAGCTCCAAAGCTTTCTGAAGCTCCTCCTTTGCCTCCTCTTTCCTGTCCACCATACCCAGGGTAATGCCCAAATTTGCATGAGGTTCCGGCATATCGGGAGCTATCCTTATTGCCTCTTTGTACTTCTCTATACCCTCATCGTAGTATTCCAAGATAACCAGAGTCCCTCCCCAGTCCGAATAAACCTCCGCATAATTGGGATCTATTCCGGTTGCCTCCTGATACTTCACCACCGCATCAGTATATTTGCCCAGATTAGCCAAAGCCACTCCCCAGTTGTAATAAGCTTCAGCATAATCCGGTTTTTTCTCAGCGGCTTTCTTAAATTCTTCTATCGCTTCCGTAAAAACCCCCTTTTTGCTCAGCTCAATCCCTTTTTTAAGATGTCCCTCTGCGGTCTGGCTTTCGCAGAAGAGGTTTGAAAGTACTGCAGCTGTCATAACGCTTAAAATTATTATCTTAACTGTTTTCATAACTATCCTCCAACTTAAGTCGTTTTAAACTACATTATTAATTCAAAATAGTAATTATGCTCTCATAAACAAGGGAAATTAAAACCTTTTTCAGCACTTCACTCTATTTAAGTTCTGTCGGGGTATCTTACCACCTTATTGTTCTATCGGTGTACCCTACCCCGATGAAGTCTGGTCAAGGGTAAGGTACCCTTAACTAATAGCAAAATGAGTGAAAAAACTTTTTCCCAAATTCAGAAGGAAAAAAATTAACATATGACTCCAAGCATTTCTAAAATCCCTCACTCATCTAACTCCTTCAAAATCCACTCAACATTTTCCGCATCTTTTGTTCTCCCCTGTTCTTTTAACAACTTCAGAGCTTTTGAGAATTCCTTTTTTGCTTCTTTTTTCCTATTCAAATTCTTCAGAGCAAAACCCAAATGGTAATGTGCTTCTCCAAAATCGGGATTTATCCTTAATGCCTTTTTATGTCTTTCTATCGCCTCCTCATATCTACCTAATTTATACAAAGCTATCCCCCAGTTGAGATAGGAACGCGCATAATCGGGATTTATCCTCACTGCATTTTTATGCTTCTCTATCGCCTCTTCGTACCTGCCTAAATCAGCCAAAGCTATTCCCCAGTTGTAATAGGCTTCTACATGGTTAGGATCTATCTTCACTACTTCTTTATACTTCTCTATTTCCTCCTCATATCTACCTAATTTACCTAAAGCTATTCCCCAGTTGAGAAATGCCCTTGCCTTGTTGGAATCGATTGTATTAACCAAATCGATTGTATTAACCACAAACTTATATTTCCCTATCGCCTCCTCATACCTGCCTGAATCTGCCAAAACTCTTCCCCACTTGTTATAGGCATCCGCAAGTTCTTCATACTTCAATGTCTTTTCCTTAAAATCCATCAGTGGATTTGATTGCTTGAAAAGTAATAAAGTTAAATTCCAATCGGAATAAGCTTCGGCATAGGTGGGATCTACCCTGATTACTGACTTGTACTTTTCTATCGCCTCCTCATATCTGCCTAATTCACCTGAAGCTTTTCCCCAATAATAATAGGCATCTGCACAGTTGGGCTCTATCCTCACTGCTTCCTTGAACTTCTCTATCCCCTCATTATATTTACCTAAATTACTCAGAGTTGCTCCCCAGTTGAGATAGGTCAAGACATAGATAGAATCTATCTTCACTTTATCCCCGAACTTTTCTAATGCTTTTTCACACTTCTCTATTGTTTTTTTATACTTCTCTATTGCATCCTCGTACTTTCCCAGATTATTCAAAGCAAACCCCCAGCTGTGATAGGATAATGGATTATCAGGAGCTATCCTTACTGATTCCTTGAATCTCTCTGCTGCCTCCTCATATCTGCCTAAATAGTTCAAAGCAAAACCCCAGAGTAAATGAGCTTCAAAAAACTCCGGTTCAAGCTCTATGGCTCGCTCACATTCCGCAATAGCTTTTTCATACATACCCTTCTCTGCCAACGAAAATGCTTTTTGATAATGTTCTTCCGCCTTTTCACTTGCGCAGATATTTGAAGCCAAAAGAAGAATGATTGCACTGACAAAAACCATCTTAGAAATTTTCATAATCATCCTCCGAAATCTAAATCCTTTTTAAGTTTATGGTAGAACGAAGATAATGACTTTTAACTCTAAAAAGAAACATAAATTTAGCTTCTCATTTTAAAATCCCCTCCACCTCCTCCATCAAAACCCTCACTAAATTAGCCTCTTTTACCCTTCCAACAATCCTCCCCTTCCTGAACAAAATTCCATAACCCTTACCCCCGGCGATCCCCACGTCCGCCTCCCTTGCCTCACCGGGACCGTTGACCACGCATCCCATTACCGCAACCCTGATCGGATGTTTTATCCTGGATAATCTTTTCTCAACCTTCCTCACCAGGGATAAAAGATCGATCTCACACCTTCCGCAGGTAGGGCAGGATATCAAAATCGGTCCGTATTCACGCAGGTTCAAGGATTTTAAAATCTCATACCCGGTTTTCACCTCCTCGACCGGATCACCGGTCAAGGAGACCCTTAAGGTATCCCCAATTCCCAATTCCAGAAGGATTCCCATACCAACTGCAGATTTAATCGAACCAACCCTTACCGGTCCAACCTCGGTTACTCCCAGATGTAAAGGATATCTTGTTTTTTTCGAAACCATCCTGTAGGATTCTATAGTCGTAGGAACGTCAGAGGATTTAAGTGAAATAACCGTGTCGTTAAAATCCAAATCCTCCAGAATCTCGATCTCCCTCAAAGCAGCCTCAACCATACCCTCAGGCGTTACCCCCCCGTATTTTTTTCTCAGATCCGAAGGCAGAGAGCCGGAGTTAACCCCCACCCTTATGGGAATTTTTCTATCCCTGGCTGCCTTTACCACCTCCTCCACCCTCCATTTAGATCCGATATTCCCCGGATTTATCCTCAACTTATCCGCACCGTGTTTTATCGATTTCAAAGCCAAACGATAATCGAATTGAATGTCAGCTACCAGAGGAATTTTAATTCTCTTTTTGATCTCAGCTAAAGCTTTCGCATCATCTGAATCAACAACCGCAACCCTTATTATCTCACAACCAGCCCTTTCCAACTTTTTGATCTGCCTTGTGGTTTTCAGAACATCCTTGGTAGGGGTATTGCACATCGACTGGACTGTGACAGGTGAATCTCCTCCTATGGGCACCTTTCCCACCCATACCTTCCTGGTCTTCTTTCTTGTCATCCCATTATAATCTGTTTAATCTGTTGGCTTTGTCAATAATTATTTTCTTGACATATCCTGACTCTAAATTAACTTTATCAAATAGTTTTGAGGACAACTCAATGCTTTTAGGAAAAAAAATTATATTATCTGCGATTATTATATTTGTTGTCGTTTTTGCAATTTACCTCTACCACCAGCTTTCCAGGCCATTATCCGAGGATAAGTTTGTCCAGATATACGTTGAGCTCAACCTGCTTCAGACCGAGCCTGAGCTTTCTGGTAATTCTTTTTCAAAAATGAAAGAGGAGATTTTTAAAAAATACAAAGCTGATCAAAAGGATTTGGAGAAATTCATCCAGGATTATAAAAACAACCCTGAGAAATGGGTTGAGATCTGGAGAAAGATTAATCAGAAACTAAAGGAAAAGGTCGAATCAAACTGAAAGCCAATCTATGGTGAAGGCATTGGGTAGGTGAACCAGCTTTTTTTCATCCTTCAAATCGACACCCACCACGTCGAATCTGAAATCAAATCCGGACAGGTCATTCTCCGCTAAGTATGCCTGCGCAACCTCAGCAATCCTTTTTCTTTTTTTCAGATTCACTTTTTCGATTGATTCCCCGAATTTTTTTGATTTTATGGTTTTGACCTCCACAAAGACAATCGTGTTTTTATCTTTTGCAATGATATCTATCTCCTTATGCCTGTACCGGTAATTTTTCTTTATTATTTGATACCCCATCTTCTCCAGGAATTCTTGAGCAAACCTTTCCCCTTCTGATCCCACCCTTTGTTTATACATATCAGACATGTTTACAGCTTAAGCTCCGGTTGTTTTTTCTTTAAAAGATTGGATATCTTAAAAGACCTTCGGTGAATTTTGCAGGGACCGTAGTTCTCCAAAGCTTTTCTGTGCGCTTCGGTGGAGTAGCCTTTGTTTTTGTCAAATGAGAACTGCGGATATTCCCTGTGGAAGTCTTCCATAAGTCTATCCCTGGTCACCTTGGCGAGTATAGAAGCTGAGGCAACTGAGACAGAGAGGTTATCCCCTTTTACAAGCACGATCTGGGGGATTTTAAGATGGGGTATTTTTATTCTGCCGTCGACCAAAACCATCTCCGGGACGATCTTCAGTTTTCTTATCGCCTTCTGCATTGACAGAAGGGATGCGTTTAAGATGTTGATTCTATCTATCAATTCATGACCGACTACCCCTACTCCAAAATCCAAAGCATTTTCGGTTATAAGATCGAAAAGTTTTTCCCTCTGGGAGGCGCTGAGCTTTTTGGAATCGTTTACTCCCTCAAGATAAAAATCCCTGGGAAAAACGACCGCAGCGGAAACCACCGGCCCGGCCAGAGGACCCCTACCTGCCTCATCCACCCCGCATACCAGCCCTATACCCTGATTCCAGATAATCCTCTCGTAATCCAGCATAAAAAATCTCTATTCCAAGATCTTTGTGTATTGGTTTAGAAAGTCTGTTATCAAATTATAAACCGAAAAGAAATTTGTAAAGAGATTTCTTTAAAAAAAACCCGGCCTCCTGAGAGGAAACCGGGGTAAAAGAAAAACATTTTAAATAAATCTAATGGATGCAGGGATCAGGTCCGCTCTTCAGCAGGTAATTGGCTAAATAGATAACGTCCGAAAGGTTAATCTCATCATCGCAGTTAACATCCCCTACAATAACAAGAGGTACAGGAGGAGAACCACCCTTCAGATAGTAATTGGCCAAGTAGATCACGTCGCCCAGGTTGAGCTCCCCATCTCCATCAACGTCTCCGCTCTCGATCGCAGCTCCGGACAGAAGCTTGGCTTTGAGAACCGAGTTTTTCAAATCACCCAGACCACTTTTGCTAACCGCCAGTGCAAAGATAACCTCCACCGTGTCATCGGTTCCCAGATAGGTCCTCTTGGCACTCATCACCGTTGTGAGATCCTGATTGTATGAGTAGGGATTATAACCCGGGATTGAGGCTATCTGATAAAGCTCTCCTGTCAGGAAATCCCCGCCATTAGGAAATATGTATTGGTTGTTCTTTATCACGCTGGCCCCGTAAGGATCATCGGGTGAAAGATAAGCTAAACCCGCATACCGGTCCGGCTCATAGTAACTTTTCTGCCATACCAGATTCAAATCCTCGTCCACTCCTGAGTTATTGTACCCGAAAGATTGAATATCCGGTATTTGAATATCAGAAACTCTGAGCTGTCAGGAATCTGATAAACTGCAATCTCTCCGTCTATACCCAAATCACCGTCCTCGGTAGAATCAGAATAATAGACAAATACTGCATTGGGATCGGTGGTGCTGTCGATCACCAGATGGGAAGTGGCTCGCAGCGAGGAAGTGTTGAGCATCTGCCGGTGAACGACGGTATCACCTGGCTGAGGGATGTATCCCAAAAAGAGCGAACCGTCATAAAGATAACCTATCTCGTCATCCAGATAACCCAGACCAGGATTATCTTTGCGTCCCACATTGGTGTTGTTGGATATCCCCGCATAAAGCCTGGAGCTTTTAATCTCAGTATACTGGTCAAAATACTGGGTAAAGACCTTCATGTTTACGTCTATCAAGGTAGTATCGGAATAGGGAGGGATCCTGTCGTTGTTGGTAGCGATCACAATGGTGCCAAAATAATCTTTGCCAAAGTATTCCCCCTCGATCCCGTTTGCGTCCACGGTCACAGCCAGATCCTGATAGGATCCGGCTGGAATGGAGCCGGTCGTGGGGCTGACCCTCAGCCAATCGTACATTCGGCTGGAAGAGAATGAGGTTTTGGCAAAAAGTTCAAAAGGATCAAAAGAATAAAGATATCCTTTGGAGTACAAAAACTCATTCAGGGATGCCATATCATAGCTCATCTCTCCAGTACTGTCCGGATCAGTTATGTTAAAATCCAAAGGGGAACTGGGATCGTGATTGTAGATTCTAAAGTTATAGACAGAATCGCTGTACTGACCTATCGAGGATATAAAAGGAGTATAATTGGGATCGGTCTCTATGTGTCTTATCGACCGATCATTTAAGTCCTGAGCGGTTCGGGCATAGAACATGTTAGCCTCGAGGTTATCCTGGCACACTACGGGAATGGTCCATGCCGGAGGCCAGAAAGACATCATTCCCAGTTCGGGAGTGTAACCAAAAACTTTATTTTTGGTCGTGGTTTCACCCCTGAGCCAATCATCCGAATCCCCGTTGGTGAGGTAAAACACATGTCCTGGTATTGCATCGTATCCGGTAAAATACTCCGCACTGTCACCCATAAAATCATCCACCAGATAATCGGTGGGGCGTATGTAGTCAAACCCCCAGGGCATTAGAAAAAGCTCTGCTACCGAATGGTAGTTTATACATACCACAAAATCGTGAGCTGAGATGAAATCCCTTATCACCTGGATTTCAGGCTCGGAGAAGGGGCCAGTTCCCCGGTAAGTTTCTGAACCGGTATTGGGGGAAGAGCCCTCATCATCGTACCCCCACATATAGCCATAGTTACGGTTGGGATCAACTCCCCAGGTTCCGTCTCCGTTGTCCCTTCTGTTCTTCCTCCACATCCCACCGCCACCCGGATCTTCCTGCCGGTTGTATTCGTAGCCATCGGGATTGATTATGGGAACGAACCACAGCTCGGCGTTGTCCACGATGTCTGTCACTTCGGGATCGGTTCCGTAGTTTTCCAGAAGATGGGTGATGTAGTATATCAGAACCTCGATGGACATCGGCTCCCTGGCATGATGAAGCCCATTATAGAATATCTCCGGCTCGTCCTCGTCCACCTCCGGATTGTCCGATATCTTAAAACCCCAGATGGAACGATCCTCCAGGGATTGACCTATCGAAAATGTATCGGTGGTTATGTCCGGATACTCATTGTGCATCGAATCCAGGAAATGACCGGTCTCCTCATAGGTATGGTACCCTCCCATATCTTTGCTGGTGTCCAGCTGCGACCGGTAGTATAATACCAGATCATGGTGCACAATCTCTATCTCATATCCCATCCTTTGCAAATCTTCAACCTGTTCTCTGTTGGTTATGAACTCGATGTATTTCCGGGGTTCGAGTTTGATTATATCCAACTGCATCTTATGAATATCTTTAACCCTTAATTCAGGGGTTATAATAAGCTTGGCCTGCATCACGTCTCTTTCGGAGGAGAAAGACAGGTTGGTGGATAAAAAGAAAAGGAGGAAGAAAAAGAGAAGTGAAAATAAAATCTTCTGGCGATTCATCTTTTACTCCTTTTGGTTTTAGTGAATGTTTCAAATTCAGATTATCGGCATTTCCTCCCCCTCAAACCAAGATTTTAAATAGATAACCACCTCCTCTCACTGGAACGTTTACTTTAACTCAATCACCTAAGATATTGATATTTAATAGATTGCATTAGTATCTTAAACTGGATTTAACACTGTTACTATTCTACTAACATAACTTAATATAATACAATTGCTTATTTTGTCAATACGGAAACTTTTAGGGTAAGGTTTCATCTTTTTCGAGAAAGTCCAAAAAGTGGTTTTATAGAATGGATATCTTAGGATTACCTGGATAAGTTTCTGATTTGTTACAAAAATATATCTTGACAAAAATAATTATTTAATTAAGTAAAAATGAGGATAAGCAGAAAAGAAAGCTTTTGCAGAGAGGCGGGTTTGACAAAGAAAAGGAGTTTCTAATGCGTTTAAAATCTTCTCTAAAACAGATTAGACTGAAGGGGACAATAATCTTTCTATTATGGACTGGCTTTTGTTTATGTTTTTTGTCTGGCTGCTCCAAAAGGAAGCCCACCGAGCCTCCCCCTTCACCAAAGGCTTATATGCTCTATATTGTAAATAACAGTAGGGGGTGTGTGTATGAAGTTGATACCAATACTGCTACAGTTGTTGATACCATATATTTTGGAGACCCACCATTTGGAACCATGCTTTTGGGAATCTCTCCTGATGGCTCGATACTTTATGTTTATATTCCTGAGCATCACGCTTTTTATGAAATCGACACCAGGACAAAAGAGATTAAATATACAGGCTCTAATTCGAGTGTTTATATCTCACCTGATGGCAAATATCTTTTTACAAGTCGTTGTGGTTCATCTGGCAAAAAAGGGATATGTGTGATTGATGCTTGTACTCATCAGTATCTCTGTTATGATACTACTTATGAGATTGGACCTTTTGGCTCTTTAACATTCGATAGAAAATCACCTCGTGTTTATGGTATTTTGGATTTAGGTGGTGTTGGAGTTTTTAATTATCAGACTTTTTCCTGGGAGAGGACTTTTGAGATAGTCTCATCAGAATATGAAGGTATAAAGCTTGGTCTTTCTGCACTCATTCTTTCGCCTGATGGTAAAACCTTATATTTTACAGGTGGTTTTAGCTCTATCGGGACTTTTGGGGTTTATGATCTAACAGAAGATTCTCTGGTGTTTGAGTATCATGTTCTACTCGCTCCGGAACACTCTCTTTTTCAATTGGCATACCTTGCCATATCTCCGGATGGTAGATACGTTTATGTTACGGATCCTGGCGGGTATCAACTATGGCCTCCCTACCCAGAGGGTGAGATCTGGGTTTTCGATACTCAAGATTATACTTTTTCTTTTATTTCAACTGACACCATAGTGCCGCCCGGTCTGGCTGGTTCAATGGCTACCTGTGATATAGAGGTTACCCCTGATGGAAAAAAAGCATATGTGAGTGATTGGTGGTACACCATAGTGGTGATAAACCTTGAGACCAACAATATAATCGATACCATTCAGGTTGAGAAGGGTGGTTACAAAGCTACTTATTTAGCCATTCAGACTAGACCTTAAATCAGGTGTAGCGCAGGTCTTTTGACCTTTGCCATATCTGTATTTATGGATATTCAAGAATCGGTAAATGCTGAAGCTTACCCATCCAATTTAGAGTAACGTAAATATCTTTACTTTTCTATCATTCCAAATAAAACGAGAAATGTGGGTGGGGACTGCAATGAGGGTATAAAGAAATATCAGGGATAAAACATAAATAATTTTCTGAGAAAAAGTTAGAAAATCAAAATATTCTTTTAACGATTAAAATAAAAGTCTATTCTTTAAAAGTCATTCCTTCTTTCCCTTTTCCTCCTTCTCCCCCTTAGCTTCAGCTTCAGTCTCTTTTTTCTCAGTTTCCTTCTTCTCCTCCTCTGGCTTTTCCTTCACCTCGGCTTTAGCTGGCTTTGGCTCCGCTTCCTTTTTCTTCTCCTCTTTCTTTTTCTCTTCAACCTTGGCTTCAGGTTTAACCTCAGCTTTAACCTCCTTTTCAGCCTCCTTTTTCTCCTTTTCCTCAGGCTCTTCTTCCTCTTCCTCGATAATCTCCTCCTCAGCTTTCTCTAAGTATTTCTCCCTATCCTCCTCGATCTTGGCTGATTTTCCCACCAGCTTGCGAAGGTAGAAGATCTTCGCCCTTCTGACCTTACCCCTTTTCACCACCTGAATTTTGGAGACGTTGGGCGAAAGCAAGGGAAAGATCCTCTCCACGCCGATACCCGAGGAGATCTTCCTTACGGTAAAGGTACTTCCGGTGCCCTCTCCCCGTCTCTGCAGAACCACACCCTCAAAAATCTGGGCTCTTTCCTTGTCCCCCTCTTTTATCTTGTAATATACCTTTACCGTGTCTCCGGCTGAAAACCTGGGAATCCTTTTTTTGCGATGTTCGGATTCTACTTTGGATATCTGATCCATTTTAGCTCACATCCTTTTCTATTAATACTTCGGATTTTAGATCTCTTTTAAAAGCTTTCTGTCCTCCTCTGAAAGTTCTTTCTGTTCTAACAAATCGGGACGGGTTATGAAAGTCATCTTCAAAGCCTGTTTTTTCCTCCAGAGCCTGACCTTCTGGTGATCTCCTGAGAGCAAAACCTCCGGTACCTTCAAGCCCATAAACTCGGCTGGCCTGGTGTACTGGGGATAACCTAAAATCCCCTCATAGAAGGAATCGGTTACCGCTGACTCGAAGTTGCCCAGAACCCCGGGGATCAGCCTCACCACCGCATCCAGCATCACCAGGGAAGCAAATTCACCACCGGAAAGAACGTAATCGCCGATGGAAACCTCCTCCATTGGGAAAAGCTCTTTTATCCTCTGGTCCACCCCCTTGTAGTGACCGCAGATTAAAACCAGATGCTTTAAAGTCGAAAGCTCCTTGGCCATATCCTGGGAAAATCTCCTTCCCCATGCTGAGGTCATGATTATTTTTTCCTGTTTTTTCTCCACCACGGATTCAAGTGCATGATAAAGTGGTTCAATCATCATCACCATCCCACCCCCTCCACCAAAAGGGACGTCGTCGGTGGTCTTGTGTTTATCCCTGGCAAAATCCCTTATGTTAACCAGGTTAATCCGAACCTTTTCGCTCTGGATCGCCCTTTTCAAAATGCTTGAATCCAGAGGTCCGGAAAAAAACTCGGGAAATATGGTCAATAGGTCAACCTTCATCTATTCTAAAAGTCCCTTAAGGGGTTTTATTGTCATTTCCTTTTTTTCCAAATCAACTTTCTTTACCACCTCTTTTATCGCCGGGATGTTGTACTCCTTTTCACCTTTTCTGACCACGTACACATCGTTAGCTGGAAGAGATAAGACCTCTTTTATATCGCCTAAGATCTTTCCCGATTCCGTTTTCACCTTCATTCCCACGATCTCGAAGACAAAATAACTTCCTTGGGGCAAAGGGATAAGATATTTATCTTCTATCTCTATAAACGAGCCCACCAGAGGCCTGGCAGCCTCTGGTGAGTCGATTTCTTCAAAAGAGATTAATATCTTTTCCTTAAATCTCTTAACCTTTCTGATCCGGTAAAGCTTTTTTCTGCCCTCTTTTTCGAGGTAAACCTCCTTAAGGGACAAAAAGCGTTTGGGATCATCGGTTAATGGGATGATAACCATCTCCCCACGAACTCCTCTGAGTTTGGAGATTTTCCCGATGGTTACCATACCCATAATCGGGATTACTCTAAGATCTCGAGCATAGCCCTTTTGCCCTTTTTGGCAGAAGCTGCTGAAAGCAGAGTGCGAATAGCGCCTGCGGTCTTTCCGCGCTTACCAATCACCTTGCCCAGATCTCCAGGACCCACGCGGAGCTCATAAACTGTGGTCCTCTCGCCATCCACCTCGGTGACCACTACCTGGTCTGGATTGTCAACCAGCTCCTGAACAATGGTTTCGATCCACTGTTTCATTTAAGCACCTCCTACAGAATAACGGTTAACTACTTGGCTTCTCAGATGTGGCGTCCTCTTTACCTGACGAATTCTCTTCGGTCTCTTTTTGTTCGGATTTTGTTTCCTCCACCTCCTTCTCCTCAGGTTTCTTTTCCTCAAGCTTAGCAGCTTTCTTCTTTTTTCTCTTTTTCTTCCTCTCCTTTATCTGGGTCAAAATCTCTAATTGGGAAATATCCTCACCTTTTTCCATTTTCTCCAATTTGCGGTAAAGCCCTATCTGTTTGAAAAGCGCGTTCACCGTCTCGGTGGGAATGGCGCCATTTCCCAGCCAGAAAAATACCCGCTCCTCCTTAACCTCCAAAGTGGCAGGGTTATCCAAGGGGTGATAATGACCCAAAATCTCGATGAACCTTCCGTCCCGGGGAGACCTCGAATCGGTGGCTATCACCCGGAAGTAAGCCTTCTTCTTCCTTCCCATTCTTCTCAGTCTTATCTTAACTGCCATATCCTCTTCTTTCTAAAAAGGGAACAGACCCTTTCCCAAAGCTTTCGGGTCCACCCTGTTCATTCTTTTGATCATCCTCTGCATCATCACAAACTGCTTTAACAGCCGGTTGACGTCCTGCACCGAAGTCCCGCTTCCTGAAGCGATCCTTCTTCTTCTCGAACCATCTATGATCTCAGGTTTCTCCTTTTCCTTCCTTGTCATAGAATTTATAATAGCTTCTACTTTTGTCAAGGTTTTTTCGTCAAAAGATAGCCCTTTTAATGATTTTGTTCCCAGATTGGGAATCATATCCAAAATGGACTCCAGAGGCCCCATTTTCTTGATTTGCTGGAGCTGGTGGAAGAAATCCTCTAAAGTATAGCTTTGTTTTCTTAGCTTTTTCTCTAATTCTTTTGCTTCCTCCAGGCTTATCGTCTCCTGAGCCTTCTCCACCAGAGAGACCACGTCCCCCATCCCCAGAATCCTGGAAGCCATCCGCTCAGGATAAAAAAGCTCCAAGGCATCCGTTTTCTCGCCGACTCCGATGAATTTAATCGGCTTTCCGCAAACCGCCTTGATGGACAAAGCAGCACCGCCTCTGGCATCTCCGTCCATCTTGGTGAGAAATATCCCATCCAGACCGATCTCTTTTTCAAATGTGGAGGCGATGTTCACCGCATCCTGTCCGGTCATGGCATCCGCCACCAAAAGGATCTCTTGCGGCTCAACTTTCTTTCTGATTCTTTTGAGCTCATCCATCAACTCTTGATCTATATGCAGTCTTCCTGCGGTATCGATTATTATAAGATCGAAATCCTCATCTTTTGCTTTCTTTTTTGCTTGATCGCAGATTTTCTCCGGGTTTTTCCAAACCTTCTTTGAGTCTGAAAATACTGGAATATCTAAGTTTTTTCCGAGAATCATAAGCTGCTCTACTGCTGCGGGTCTTTTCACGTCCGCTGCCACCAGAAGCGGTTTTTTCCCTTTTTTTCTGAAGTACAAAGCTAATTTTACGCATGCTGTGGTCTTACCTGCTCCCTGAAGTCCCACTAACATCCAGGTTGTGGGAGAAGTTAGTGAGAAATTAACCTCCTGGGATTCCGTGCCTAAAAGCGAGGTGAGCTCATCGTGAACTATTTTAATAAACTGCTGACCTGGAGTGATGCTTGAAAGGACTTTCTCTCCCAGAGCTTTTCTTTTAACGTTCTCGGTGAATTCCTTAACCACTTTGTAATTAACGTCCGCCTCCAGAAGTGTTCTTCTCACCTCTTTTAAAGCATCCTGGACATTCGACTCGGTTAGTTTTCCCAGGCCTTTCAGCTTTTTGAAAAGGCTTTCGAATCTTTCCGTTAACTGCTCGAACATTTGAGATCAATTCTCCGAATTTTTGACCTTTTATTCTAATGGTCGGAATATAAACACAAAAATTTATTATACAAGCTAAATCTACGCATAATCAACCCGTTGGTTTGCAATAAATTTAAAAGAGAAAAACTGATTTAGCCTTTATTTATGAGAACAATTAAGAGATGTTTCCAGTTTGCTGCTTTTAGAAAAATACAATCTTCGGTAATTATCTTTAGGATTTAAATTGACTTTTTCAATTAGGTTTTTATATTTAAGTTGTAAGGTAAAATTTAGAATTATTGGGGAAAGCTGGGGAGGAAGTTTATTCTTATTTTTTAAGAGTTAAAGTGAGATTTCCAATCTGACTCTTAAAATTGAGTTTGAACTGAGAGTTTGAAAAGACAAAAAATAAGAATTTAATATCAAACGAACAGGTTTGTTATGAAGTCTTTAAAACTTTTATTACTTATGGTTTTGTTATTTAATCTATTTAATTTAGCAAATGCATATAATTCCGATGACCCCTATGAGCCAGATACAATTTACTTGAAGGCTTCTGGTGTTCACTCAACTGATGGCTGCACCCTATATGCTATTACTCCAGAATTTCCAGGTGAGGTAACGATAGATGTCTGGCTTAAAACAGATTACGAGGTATGTGGAGTTTCTCTGCCTTTCGCTGATACCTGCTACGATCCTGTAAACATGCCCACTTATTTGGATCCAATGAAAAACGATCCCGATTCGGTTTATCCTAATGC
>Ga0111201_1036_pt1 | contig 39433 bp, 31 predicted proteins | sample DeeMarSWOR324_28_FD_80375 | JGI IMG/M metagenome (GOLD analysis project Ga0111201, IMG submission 80375) | candidate division Zixibacteria bacterium SM23_73_2 | reverse complement strand
CAGAAGTTGGCTTCAGCTGGCAAATCCTTACCGCATTTGGGGCATTTATTGATCACCACCATCTGATGTCCGCATTTATAGCAGAATCTCGACTGCTCCGGTGTATCTGCCCCGCATTTGGGGCAGGTTATGGTGGGAAGGGATTCGTATTTTAAATCCTTCTGATCCGGGGACAGGGCTTTTGACAGAAGGCTGGGCACTAAAACTCCTACCCCCACTCCTGCACCCATTCCCGCTCCGGCCTGGGCAAAGCCACCACTGCCCGATTGCCCCAATGCCTTGGCCAACTCGAATGTTAAAAACTTATCCAGATCACCCAACGCTTTCATCCCGGATTTCTCATCGATCATCTTCTGCACCTCATCCGGTGGGGTGATAGAGGAGATGTAGAAATCAACAAGCTCCATTCCGTACTTTTCGAACTCGTTTTTGATCTTTTCCTTAGCCTCTGATGCAAGCTTTTTGTACCTTTGAGGCAAATCCAGGATGGTATTCAGTTTTTCCCCGAAAAGGTCGTTTACCCGCGAGACTATGACCTGCCTGAGGTAATCCTCGATCTGATCGGTGGTATACATGTTTTCCCTTCCCACCAGGCTGTTCAGGAAAAGCAGAGGCTCGGTTATTCTGGTGGTATAGGCACCGAAAGCGCGCAGCCTTACCAAACCCAGCTCCTTGTCCCTGAAAGCCACCGGGTCTTTTGTTCCCCATCTCAAGTTGGTAAAAACTTTATGGTTTACGAAATACACCTCCACCCGAAAAGGCGATTTAAATCCCCAGGGTAAGGAGAGTATTTTGGTAAGGATGGGCAAATTCAGTGTGGTCAGGGTATGCCTCCCGGTTCCCAAAACGTCGCAGGCTTTGCCGTTTCTGAAAAAAACCGCTGACTGGCTGTCCCGGACGATGCATTGAGCGCCCAGTTTTATCTCGGCTGATCCTTTCTCCGGGATCCGGTAAATCATCTCGTTTTCCCTGGGATTCATCCACTCGATTACCTCTAAAAATATAGACATCTTGCCATCCTTTTTAAAGTTTAAATTAAGCTTTTTCTCAATTTATCGGTATTTAAAGTTCTCTCTTTAGAATTAGCCTGGTGGAATAATACCAAGCTATTTTTCAATCAAGATTAGAAACTGTCATCCTGTTAAGTAAGCGGATATCTTGCCGATAATAAAGTTGATACTAATTGGAATTAATCTATATATTCCATATCCTATAATTAACAGAATTTAAATTAGATTTTGAGTGGAGCCCTGTTCATTGAAAAAATAAATTTTTCATCTCATGAGTTTGAAGAAGAAGGCTGAGATGCGGAACAATTCGAGTTTTGATAAAGCAGTAGGTAGTGCCTTCGGTGCTGGTATTTTATAATATTGTTAGGTAGTATTAAACGTGTATTTACTAAATAAATTATTCAAAAGTTCCATCAGGCGAAGGATTACTATAGCTATTGTTTCAGTTGTATTAATTATAGCTATTTTCATTATTCTCTACTTCCCTTCAAAGCAAGAAAACCAAGCATTCAAACGATTAGATACTGAGGCTAAAATGCTTGCAGAGATGCTGGCATATAGCGTTGGTTCAAAATTAGATCCAGAGGATATTCAATCAGTGGAAGAAGCAATAAGAGGAGGCGGATACAGCAGAGATTTATCCCACATAGTGATATATAATCCACAAAATCAAATAGTTGCGTCATATGACTTCGAGGATGGTAAGTGGGCTTTCAAAGCAGAAGGAATAAAGAAGACCAAACCTTTCATAGATCCTGAGATAGTAAAAGTTTTCAAGCCTATTACCTCATCTAACGAGAAAATCGGCTATTTAGCAATAGGCATGTCAATGTCAGATGTAAAAAAAGAAATTTCAAAAAATAAACGGATTACATACTTGGTCAGTTTTTTTCTTTTTATCTTTGGGATACTTATCGCAAATTACTTAAGCGATACCCTTTCCAAACCCATTATTAGACTGACCGATGCTGTCAGGAGATTATCCAAAGGGGACATACAAGTTGAAATAGTTGCTGAAGGCCGAGATGAGCTGGGAACTCTGGCTAAAGTTTTTAACCAGATGACCGGAGAGTTGAGGAGGTCACGAGAGACAATAATTCAACAGGAAAAGTTAGCATCCGTGGGACAGCTTGCTTCAGGCATAGCTCACGAGCTGAACAACCCCCTGGGAGGAATTTTAGGCTTTTCGCAGTACGCCCTGGAGAAAATTTCGAAGAAAAGCACCAAGGATTTGACCAGGGATGATATTTCTGCATATATACAATATTTGAAGGATATCGAGTATCAATCACAGAGATGTAAAACAATAGTTCAGAATCTGTTAAAGTTTGCCCGATGTTCTACTAAAGCAGAATTTGAGCCTATGGATTTGAACTCAGTTTTGAATGAGACTTTAAAAGTTTTCAGCCATCAGATAGAGATAAGCAAAGTAAAATTAATAACAAACTTAACTGATTCGCTTCCTGAAGTCATGGGAAATTCCATTCAGCTTCAGCAGGTGTTCACCAATGTCATCTTAAATGCGATACAGGCAATGCCCCATGGTGGGATATTGATCGTCACGACAAAAGAGCTAAAACAAACAGAAAAGTTCCTCAGGAGATTGGAGATAACTTTCATGGATACAGGTTGCGGGATACCCAAAGAGTATCTCAACAAGATATTTGAACCTTTCTTTACTACAAAGGAGATTGGGAAAGGGACTGGATTAGGGTTATCCGTAAGCTATGGAATAATAAAGGATCATGGGGGAGAAATAAAGGTCCAAAGCGAAGAGGGAAAAGGGAGTAAGTTTACCATATTGATTCCGGTTCTGGAAAAAAAGAAGAAATCAATAGAGGCAAGGGAAAAAGAAATTTTGAAAAGCTTATAAGCTTTTACTCAATTCATTGGTATTTAAAGTCCTCCCTTAAGAAGCACTTCTCTCTTTTAAGAATGAATTTAATTAGAGATTAATTGTAGTTGAGGAGAATGAATAAGGACAATCTGTTTTCTTAAATTGGAAATGAATAATCAATCTTGAAGAACTAAGTTACGATTTGAAAGATAAAATAAAAAAGCCCTGACCTTTTTAATCAGAGCTTTTAAGAAAACAGGTCTTTTTCGTTTTTATTCCTCGATGATTATAGCCTCGGCCGGGCAGGAGTCTGCAGCTTCTCTCACCGCATCGGCTAAATCGTCTGGTACTTCCTCCATTTTGACAATGGCTTTGTCCTCCTGCATCTCAAAAACATCGGGGCAAAGCTGAACGCACACCTCGTCTCCGTTACAGAGCTCGGGATCAATCTTTACCTTCATTTTTTACCTCCTAATCTTAAGGGTTTTCAAATTTTAGGACTTCTAACTTAAAATCTATGTTTTAAGATGTCAAGGAAAATATTTGAAAAAATGACTCCTGTGCAAAAGAACAAAATTGTTCTCGAAACCTTTATCCCCGGCTATATCCCCCATAATAAGAAATTAGAACTAATCAACACTATTATTAGCGAATGGAGATACTACAAATTAATTGGATGTAATCGATAATTCAGAATCTAACATGTTATGGCGGGGTACCCCTACCCCACTATTATTTTTATCAGGGGTGAGGGCACCCTTGACCAACTTTAATTCAAAACCCAATTTTCCCAGGATTTTTTCCACCTGAGTAGCTACCCAGCCAGAGGGAGCAACTTGGCTGCTTTTGGATCCTGAAAATACAGGGTATTTTAGTGATTTGTCTTGACTTTTTACATTTTTTCGGTTATTATAAAATTGGAGGTATTTGTTCAAAGATAACGAGTTTTTTACCTTAATGGCAAATTACTTTTGAAAGGTTAAGGATGAATAAGAGAAATCAGACCAGAAGAATTGTCATTTTTGCTTTTATCTTTACCTTGATCTTTTCCACAGTAGCAGGGATCACACCCACGGCAATATCGAGCCAAAGTGCACCCTCTGATACTTTCACCCATACTATCTTTGCTGAATTCGGCACCGCTACCTGGTGCGGGTACTGCAAATATGCAAGTGCTGCATTAAAGAACTTATACCAGAGTGGAAACTATCCATTTCACTACATAACATTAGTAAAGGATAAAAACGTACATGCTGCTGAGAGACTTTTGGACGATTATAACCACTTCGCTTATCCTACGGTTTATTTTGATGGAGGCTTCAGGGTGGATATCGGCTCGGGAAGCATACCCAGTGCAGAGGAAAAGTACATAGAAAGCATCGATAGCTGTGGGAACAGACCAGTTGCAGACATAGATGTTACTATGCAAGCTTGCTGGCTTGGAGACGCTACCATGTATATTAAAGTTTCGATTCAAAATAATGGTGCCAGCAATTATCAGGGGTACTTGCGGGTATATGTAAACGAGATCTCCTCTACCATGGGATGGGATGATACCTGGGGGAACCCTTATGCTTTTACATTTTTAGACTTTGCAATTGAAAGGAACGTGTTCTTAGGAGTTGGAGGAATCTGGAAGGATTCTACGTTCTGGAATGGAAATGAATATACAGATGGATATCACAACGATTTCGGAAGCATAACTTTTGGCAACATCTCGCTCATTGCTGCGGTTTTCAATCCGGAATGGCATCAAGGGGATGCATATCCGGACATCAGTCATCCTTTCGATGCCTATTATGTGGATGAGACAGCCCAGGCAACCTGGCTCAATTCACCACCGAATGTCCCCAGTGAACCAATGCCAGAGGATGAGGCAACCTATGTAGATGCTTATACCGGCCTCAACTGGAGCGGTGGAGACCCGGATGAGGATGATACTGTTACTTATGATGTATACCTGGGCACAAGCGCATCTCCCCCTTTAGTTGTTAGTGGATACTCCGGTACCTCATTCGAACCTGAGAGTTTGAGTTTGAATACCACCTATTATTGGAGGATCATCTCATGGGATAATCATGACACTTCCAGAGCCGGTCCAGAATGGAATTTCACCACTGCTGTTTGCGGTGATGTTAACGGCGATGGGGAGGTCAATTTATCCGATCCCATATGCCTGGCAAATTATTATTTCGGAAAACCTTGTCAGATTCTCCCATCGGTTTCCGAGGTGGACTGTGAAGGCAATATCAACCTCAGTGATGCCATAAGGATAGCCAAGTATTACTTTGGAATTCCAGAATATGATTTGAACTGCTGTCTTTTGTATTTTGGTGGTTAATAAATCTTTTTATACCTAAAAGAAACTTTTACTCCGATCAATTCAATCATATACCACCCACCCTGCCCTAAAGGTGGTTTTTTTTCACCCCAGGTTACCTGCCAGGTCAGGGAGTACAACCTGAGCTACCCATGAGATCTGGTTGTATGTCATAGCGGGGTACCCATACCCCGCTATGATTTCTGTCAAGGGTGGGGGCACCCTTGACCAACTGCAAATGCAAACCCACTTTGCTTAGAGTTTTTTTCTACCAGGTAGCTGCCAGGCTGGGAGGGTTCCCAAAAAACGTAGGTCGAAATTCCAATTTCGACAAAACTACTAATTCTCCCCTTACAAACAAATTTCTGATTTCGTCTAACAAGAGTAGCTTGAATTTCTATCCAGATAATAAGAAAATAAGTTTAACTTTTTTTAATCGGTTTGATAACTTCCTCGGTATCGTTTTGGGGGTTTCCCACCAGAGGTGATACCTCATACATCTCAACCAAATCAGCTGGTAAGGGGATTAGAGCTTGCTTTAAATCGCTTAAGCTTTTCAATTCTGGATCAAGCCAAACATTTTCGTTCTCAGGCTTTAAAATAATGGGCATCCTCGGATGTATCTTTCCCACCAGTTCATCTGCCTGGGTGGTGATTATGGTATAAGTTCTGATGGTTTGACCAATCTGATTTGTCCAGGCCTCCCACAATCCAGCAAAGGCAAAGAACTCTTTTGATTTCAAAACTATCCGGAAAGGGGTTCTCTTCCCTGGCTTCCCTGTTTTTTCCCACTCGTAATAACCATCTGCCGGGATCAAACATCTTCTACGCATTAGAGAATCTTTAAAAGAAGGTTTTTCGGAAACCGTCTCTGCCCTTGCGTTTATCATCCTGTTGCCGATGGTCTCATCCTTAGCCCAGCGAGGAATCAGCCCCCATCTCATGGGCATCAAGATCCTTTTCTTCTGTTCGTTGGTGAAAACCACTGGGTTTTTCTGAGTGGGTGCCACGTTATATCGCGGAGAAAATTTTTCAAGCCCTAACTGCTCATCCACGTCGAACCTGAGAAGGATCTGGCTGATCTCTCCTAATATGGAATAACGACCACACATACTTTTTAATATAAAAGGATTTGTCTTTTTGTCAAACTGAGATTTTATTCAGTCACCATCTAAGTTTCTTTCGCCAGTGTAAGTATCAATTACATCAATGCATCATCCTTATTCAATCGGAATAACATACCACCAAGGATTGCTCCATTTCCTCTTTTAGCACCTAAAAGTGAATATTTTCCTGTTGTGTCAGGTCAAAAGACCTGACATATCTACTGGGAGAAATTTTTGACAGAAAAGGAAATGCTTGTATAAAGAAAAAAATAGGTAGAAATCCCTCTGGAGGGAATTACTCAGATTAAAAAATGTACTAACTCCAAATTTAGGTCCTAATTAATTCCCAAACCTCAGAAAAGAAAGCCCAGGGAAAACCGGTGAACGCTCTGCAACCGGTTGAAATCCACCCAGGCATAATTTATGTCCATCTCAACGTCCTTGCCCATGTCAAACCTCAAACCGCCTCCTAAAGCCAGCCCTTCCTCCTCGTAATTGAACTTGTACCCTCCCCTCAGAGAGACCATATCCTTCCACACGTATTCCGAGCCAAAACTTACCTGCTGCACGTTGTCATTGGGATGTTTAGCTTCCAGGGAGATGGTCATCTGTGAATTGGGTGACACCGGAATATCATATGCCATCCCGAACCTGAAGGTAAGGGGCATATCATAGTTCTCCACCGCAAGCTTGGCATTAACCTCATCGTAATTGGTATTGTCCGGGTCAGGATGGTAGCCTACGTCCAGCTCCGGTCCATCCAGTTTCAGTTCCGGTCCCAGATTGGAGATGCTCATCCCCAATCTCAAGCTGTTGAAACCGGTATAAAAGAGAGTGCCGAAATCGAATGCGAATCCGGAAGCTCTTTCCTCCGAGAGCCTCTCGTAAACGTACTTGGCAGACAGGCCAAAGGAGAAGCGGTCGGTCAATTTTCTGGCGTAGCCCAGACTCAAGGCATAGTCCGAGGCGGTGAAGGTCTCTCCGGTTCCCTCGGGCTCCTGCACCGTAGTGATCTCCATCTCCCCCATGGTCAGGGCGGTCAAACTTATCCCGAAAGCGGAACCGTCTCCCAGCGGCTTTCCGAAAGTCACGTAATTCAGCTGCACGTCATCTATCCAGTCAACGTTGGTAAACAGAAGATTGGAGCCGGGAAGCTGGGTCAGGGTAGCTGGATTCCAGTACATGGCATAAGCATCGTTCACGCAGGCAACCGAAGCCTCTCCCATCCCCACATACCTTGCCCCCACCCCGATTTTGAGAAATTGGGCTCCCGCGGTGCCAACCTTGGAGAACTCTCTGGCCTGGACAGATGCCCCTATAAAAATCAAAAGAAACGAAATTAAGATAATTTTACCTCTCATGTCTTACCCCTTACTGTTAGTTTTACTTTATCACCACGAATTTACCTAATTTCTCCCCGTACTGGGATTGAACGTGATAGAAATAAACTCCCGGAGCTATCCCCTGCTTATTTACCGTCAGCATGTCCCATTCCTCGGTGCCGGTTCCGTTATCGTGATCCAGGGTATTAACCAGATCCCCGGCCAGAGTGTAAATGCGTATCTCGCAGACATCGGGCAAATGGGTAAATTGAATCTTTCTCACTCCCTCGGTTGTCTCCCAGGCAGCATAAGCTATATAGGGATTGGGTACCACTTTAACTTTCGACAACTGGTCTTTCGCCTGGCTGGGATCTACCCCATCAGCTTTGAAAACGAATACATCATCCGGGGTATTCAGCCTGGCTCCGCCTATGGTGAAAACATCACCCTCTTTATAATTGGTATCCGCGGCATCGAATCTGAAAAACCAACAATGATGATAGGGAAAAGCCTCGGGATGAGGGCTCCCGTCGTAGGGAAAATTGACTATGTCGACGTAGTCCTTATCCTCGGGATTCCAGATCCCATCCCCACGATCGTATATCTCAGCGATCACCTGATATTCCAGAGAGACATTCCACACTTCAAAGGGCAGCTGTATCGGGGTGACGTCATCGTAAAAGCTGTAACCAACCGAACCATTCTGGGTGAACCTTATCTCATAGGTAGAGCGGAAATGCATGTCCCCACCAGTGGGCAAGCCGAAGGTCTCCCCCATGCTCCCGTAGAAATAACCCATATGCAGGGTGGTATCCATGGCCGTGGCCAACCCGGTCTGCTGATAGGAGCGTGGCTCCCTCGTTCCGTTGGTAACGATAACCTGAATCCCGTCCACCACCGGATAATTCTCCAGGTCTCCCTCCTGCTCGGTCTGATCCTTTAAAACCGTATCATTTGTCTGGGCATCTATCAGGTGCCAAAAGCTCTGGAGCGGGGCCTCCGAGAAAACCACCCGGTATTCATGTCCGGTCAAAGCGGCGGGATCGAACACGGTGGGGAGTACCTCTCCATCGCTTTCCTCCTCCAATCCGTAATAGTTGTGCTCAACCGTCTTCTCAGCCGGATAGAAACCTGCAGGGTCAGTTCGAGGTATAACCAGGCCGCAATTTTTATCCTCTCCCGGTCTTCCGTAAGCTGTCTGCAGAGATTTTATAGGAACAGTAGAATCACCGGAATCGTAAGAGACTACCGAGTACCAGTATTCCATTCCGTTGGTGAGGTCGGTATCGATATAAGTATGGGGCAGAATGTCATCCTGGTTTTCCTTCTGGAACATAGATAGGGGAACGTAATCCGGTCCCAGACTCCCGTCCGGATTTTTCACCAGCTCGCCCCAGGTAAGCCCCAGATTGGTGCTCCGATAGATTTTATATCCATTGAAATCTTTCTCTCCAGACAGAGGATCAACTGATTGCTCCGATAAATTATCCCAGCATAGTTTCACCATGCCATCGCCGGCCGTAGCAGTTAGTTCAGCGGATTTCGGTGGCTCAGGACCGATAAAATGATTGTCATAGACCACCTGTGCCATGGAGGCACTGGCTTTGAGCTCATCTTCGTTCTGTCCGGCAATTAAGGCAAAAACCACCCGGATGGTTTTACCCGCCTGCAGATTTATTCCCCGGGTGCACTGAATGTAGTACTGGTCCGTAGGAGGAAGACTTAAGTCGAACTGCTGGCTGTTTATCAGCTCGTATCTCCCCGGATCCCTCTGGGGCAAATTATCCCATTGACCGGTTCTGAAAGCCGTCATCCCGATATCGTCCGGGGTCTCGATATATTTGGTGCCCATCATGCCACATTTGACCAGAGGACCCCATCCGGGATCGTATCCGTCCTCATCGTAGGTCCAGGCCAAATTCATGCTCGAATCGAAAGCCACCAGATCTCCCAGTCGTCCGTTACCACCCTGTGAATTAAACCCTCCCACGTCGAAGTCACAATAAAGTCCAAAGGCAAAATCCTGATAATCATAGGAGCTTTTGTTTTTAATCTCCAGTACCACGAAAAGATAATCCTGGTTGTAGCTGTAATTCCACTGGTATATGGTCTGGGTCAGTTCCAATCCTAAAATGCTTTCACCGCTGTTAGCATCGCTGATGCGGTAGTGACTCTCTTGAAGAGAGACCGGGCCAGCTTCAACGTAAAGGCTTTGCTGGGGATTCCAGACTTTGTTATAGACCCAGCTTTGGATCTGGCTATCCCAGATTCTCCACCCGTAAGCTGGCTTACCCACACCCGACCCCACCGTATCGAAAAGGTCATAATCATAACTTTCTGTATCTGTGGAGAGGCGAATTTTATAAGACTCCCCTCCTCCTAAGGGTGTTGATATGGGCATGAAATCATCATCGGAATTAGCCACCAGCGTATCCCCGGAGGGTGTAACCGCACCCATCCAATATTTGATCTCTGCCAGGTAATGATGCTCGGAGCCTTTGGGCCATTCACCGGAAGGCTTGCCCAGATGGCTCTGACCACCGATCTGACCCCAGTTCTGGATGGTGGTTGCGATATTGCCCTTGTTATGGATAACTTGGTCCTGCATCGGGGTAGGTGGACTTAAAACCTTTGTTTCCTTGGCTTGTAAGTCTGAAACTGAAACCAGAAAGATTACACTTGCCAAGAAAATAAACACATTTTTTAAATATCTTCGCTTTGACATCTCTTCCTCCTAAAAGACTAATTCCAGTCCCCATCTGATCGTTCTGGGGGCATCATAGTTTTGAGGGTCCTCTGATAAAAGTCTATAATAATAGTTAACGTCATCAGCGGTTGCGGGTCCATCCGGATCGGTGGTAGCGCTATAGTCCCTTCCATCGTCATCCGGTTTGCCGGTGTTGGAATAGACGTGTATGACGTTTCTCCGATCGAAGAGATTTTCGATCTCGGTGAAAAAGGTAACCCGGATATCGCTTGCCTTGGAAAAGTAGAAATCCTTGTTAAACTTAAAATCAATCCGGTAGGTTGGTGGCATTCGTCCCTCATTTAACATCCCGATACGGTTACCCTGTTCATCGGTTTTGGTATAGGGAAATCCGCTGCCGTATTTGGTTAACAGGTTAACTCCCCAGGCACCGGGGATGGTAATGCCCAAAAGCTCTCCCCGCCAGTCTTTGGTAACCCGGTAATCCAGATCAGCAACCAGGGTGTGTCTCTGATCGAAATCCAGAGGATATTCCTTGACCGGCCAAACCGGAGCACTGGTCCCCCGGGTAAAGTAATCATAGTATCCCTCAGTCACCGAGGAGGCGTTCCCCTTGGCAATGGAATAGGTATAAGCCACCTTGCCCGAAAAGTTCCCCACCGGTATCTTGGTTAAGATCAAATCCACGCCTTTGACGCTCCCGTAGTCCGCGTTAGTGTACTGGGTATAGGAGCCCCCGGAATAGATCAACTGCCTGGTGGTAGCCAGGTTGGTCAGATCCTTATAGTAAACGGTGGCATCCAGTTTTATCTCCTGGGTTAACATATGATCGAAACCCAGTTCATAGGAAACCGTTTTCTCAGGCTCCATGTCCGGATTACCTACCAGGGGAAAGCCGGTGCTCAAATCCGCCTTCAGATTAGTGAAAAGATACATATACTGGGGAACCTGGTAATAATATCCGTAATTAAAGTGAACCACCGTCTGGTCGGTAATGGGATGGGAAATACCCACCCGAGGACTTAACTGAACTTTGGGATCGGTTGAAATCTTTCTGATCTTGGTCACCGGGTCCTCCCAGAAATCGATATCCGCCTTAAGATAATCAACTCTTACCCCCGCATTTATTATCATATCCTTGAGCTCGATCTTATCCTGAAGATACCCGGCTGCATATTTGGGATTGACATCATATTTCTCCCCGTAGGGTCTGACGTTGAAAAACTGCTTATCGTCCCATTTCAGCCGGTAAGCCCGATATTCTCCACCGAACTTTATCTGATTGTACTTGTTCACCTGCCCCAGGATGTCAAAACCGACCGAGTTATATTTAGTTCTCCGATAGTGGTACACCGGGTAGAAATCCGGAGCAGCGGTAAACCCGGTGGAGAAGAATGAATCGTCGGGTAAGTAATTATAGTCGTCGATGGTTCCCACGTAGGTCCCGCTCGAATCCTCCGCATATCCGGGCCACTCGTCCCAGTATATATCGAAAAGATGCTCGGGCGCAAGCTTTAACTCAGCTGTGAAATGGCTGAATTTCAAAAAGTACATAACGTTCTTTGAGGTAGGATAAGCTATTTTTGCTCCCAGCAGATGAGACGTATTTTCCACCCTGCCCAAGCCCTTTAAGTTGAAATCATAGGAGATATTGTTTACGTCCCGGTGTGTGTATCTCTGGAGATTCCTCTTGTAATAATGACCATTTAAAATCACATTTATATTTTTGGTGGGCTTCAATGTTATCTTGCCGGTCTGTGAATTTAACTCCACCCGGTTATGAGGAAGATATCCATTATCATGGAGGTATTCCCCACACCAGAAGAAATTGGCCCTATCGCCTTTACTGAAGCCAAATGGTCCGGATAAGTTCATAACCGCGGATTGATTGTGGTTTCTCTCGGTACTTTTATATTCCCCCTTGGTGACATCATAGGAACGGGTTGCTCCGTCATAGAGTTTCAATTTACCGGAATATCCAGCAGTTCCCCGTTGACTGATAGCATTGACCACACCGGATAAAGCCTCACCGTATTCCGCGGTGATCCCCCCGGTGGTTATGTTTAATTCCTCCAAAGCATCCGGAGGGATTCTGGTTCCCACCTGACCCACGAAAGGTTCCTGAACCGATACTCCGTCGAAAAAGTAACTAATGGTTCCGCTGCGGCCACCTCTCATGTGCAAGACTCCATCCCTATCCTCCACCGTTCCTGCGGTATTGGAGATCAGATTTTGAATCGAGATCGCATCGGGTAGCTTGGTTATCTGTTCCCGGGTAACTATCTCGGTGGATGCAGTTAAATCCCTCTGGATGAGAGGGCGCTGGGCATCCACAGTCAAAACATGAGCCAACACGATGGGAGAGGATTTTAAATTAAATTCCATCGGCGTGGTCAAATCAGACAAAACCTTCACTCCGGTTTTCTGAACCGATTCATAACCAATCAGTGATGCCTCGATGGTGTGATTACCAACCGGAAGATTTATCAGAAAGAAATCTCCGTCATCATCGGTTGATGTTCCCACCGGTGTACCTACCACCATGATGGTTACTCCGGCCAAAGGCTCCCCTGATTCTTTATCCTTAACCGTTCCAGCAATTTTTCCGGTCGTGGCTGCCTGGGTCAAAGACAGAGCAAAAAACAGAATAAGGCAGACCCATAACCATACTTTAAAAGTTGATCCTGTTGACAATTTTCGTCCCTCCTTAAGTTCTGGTTTCAAACCAAATCCAACATCCTAAATAATTTCATAATAATATCTCATTAATAGGACTTGGGATGCTTTAACCTTAATAATGAAATCGACCCCTTGAAAAATTCCTTTAGCCAAAAAGTACTAAAAATTAGATTAATCACTTTAATAAATAAACCCTATAGTTGATAGGGCAGATGCCGATTGGAAATAAAGGTTTAATACAAACAACCGATAAAAAAACAATAGTATTGGAGGGATAACCTAACCTGTTGTTATCAGGACATCAAAAAGATTTGTCCTGTTCAATCCTGGACTTGGGGTTATAGGATAGAAGATAAATGAAGCATTTTTTTGAAGCCTTTAAATAAAGTGCAAACTGAAACCTGGAATAGAGGAATCAAGCCTTTGATTAAATGGATTAAGCCGGCAATAATATTTTTTGTTTTTCTTCTCCTTTTGACCTCCTCCCTATCACAGGCCAGGCAAAAGGAAGTGATTATTGCCAAATGCGAGGATTTCACCTCCTATAAAAGGGCACTCAAAGGAATCAAAAAAGTGCTGGAGGAAAGCGATCAGGATATCAGGGTAATCGAATACCTGGTGCCAGAGGATCCACAGGAAAGAAAACTTTCCTTAGAAAAACTTATCTCTGAAAAGCCTGATCTGATAATAACCATCGGCTCAAAAGCCACAAAAGCTGTCTCCCAGAAAATAGATGACATCCCTGTTGTTTTTTCCGTGGTTCTGAATCCGGTGATAAGCGGTTTCGTTGAAAGCATGGAATCATCGGGGAACAACCTCACCGGTGCATCCCTGGACATCCCCATTAAAATTCAGTTTGAGAAGTTTAAATTGATCGTCCCCCATCTGAAGAAAATCGCTGTTCTTCATACTCCCGAAACGGAAGGATTGGTAAAAAACTCCCAAGCTATAGCGGAGGATCTGAACCTGAAGATAATTCCTTTCCTGGCAGCCTCGGAAAAAGATGTGCCTAAAGCTTTAGAACAGATGCAAAAAGAAGCACAGGTATTATGGACCATTGCGGATCCGCAAATCTATACTCCTCAAACCACTCAATTCATTTTACTGCACGCTTTGAGAAACCGCCTTCCGGTGATGGGGATCAATCCCTCCTTCGTTGGAAACGGAGCCCTTTTTGCTCTGGCCTGCGATTATAAAGATATTGGTATACAATCCGGTGAAATGGCTCTGGAGGTGCTCTCGGGTAAAAATACCAGACACATTCCCATCTCGGTACCCAGGATAATATATTTGTACCTGAATCTAAAAACCGCTGAGCACATAGGATTGGAGATCTCGCCTGATCTAATTAGCGTAGCCAAGGAGATTTACAGATGAGATTTGCCAAAATCAAATTCGGATTAAAAGCTAAATTCGTGGTGCTGATTTCAATGCTCATACTTTTCACCTCGGTGATTTTGAGCGGGTTTTTGATCGAAAAACAAAGCCAGCTCATCAAAGAGGAGCTGGAGAAAAGAGTAAATTCCTTGGTTAAGAATCTGGCCTACAACTGTGAATACGGGGTATTGGTTGAAAACAGCCAGCTTCTAACTAACCTGCTTAAAGGGGTGCTCAGAGATGAGGATCTGATGTATGCTACAGTCTACGATAACAACGGCAAGGTGCTGGCACAACTAACTCAGAAAAAACATTGGCAGAGATCCAAAAGATCAGAGGGAGTAATTAACTCAAATGACTACCAGACAAAAGGTCCCTGCCATCAGTGTCATCTGACCTCCGATGGTAAGTATGAGCTTCTGGAGTTAACCTACCCGATAATGACCACCCGGATTCAAATGCCCAGGGAGGAGTTGGGAAATATATGGGACAATGATTTGAATCAACCTCAATCTCAGGAAAAGATAGGTCTGGCAAAGGTAGGCGTATCACTTAGACCCATGAGAGCCCAGATCGCCAGGATGAAAAACATCATAGTTCTTCTTACCCTTTTGATCGTGGGATTAGCCATACTTTTCACCTTCGGCTTGGTAAACCTGATAATCAAACCGATAGAGAAACTGGTTAAGGCCACAAGAAAAATTGCTCAAGGATGCCTTTCTTTTTCAGTGGACATCCAACGCAAAGATGAGCTGGGGGAGTTAGCCTCCGCTTTTAACCAGATGACCGCCTCTTTGAAAGAGTCCCGAAGTGAAATCGAAGATTACTCCAGGACCTTAGAACATAAAGTAGAGGAAAGGACCAGGGAATTGAAGGAGGCACAGGCCAAACTCATCCAGACCGAAAAAATGGCTGCAGTGGGGCAGTTGGCTGCAGGAGTTGCTCACGAATTGAATAATCCCCTGGGAGGTATTTTGGGCTTCGCCCAATATGCATCCTCAAAGATAAGGAACAAAAAAGCAAACGATTTAACTGACGAGGATCTATTTTCCTATTCCACCTATCTCAAAGATATCGAACAGCAGTCGATGAGGTGCAAAAGGATCGTCCAGAATCTTTTGAAGTTTTCCAGGACATCCAAAAAAGTTGATTTCGAAATCTTGGATTTGAACAACATTCTGGAGGATACCCTGATGTTCGTTCAGCATCAGCTTTCCATGAACAAAGTTAGATTGTCGAAGAGTTTGGAGTCCTCCCTGCCCAAGGTCAACGGAAATTCCGGTATGCTTCAGCAGGTCTTTACCAACATAATCTTAAATGCTCTCCAAGCCATGCCTCAAGGAGGTAGTCTGAGTGTCTCCACCAAATCGTCCAGCTATTCCCAAGAAGCGAAAAAAGGAGTGGAGGTAGTTTTCACCGACAGCGGCTGCGGAATACCCGCGGAGAACCTTGAAAAGATATTTGAGCCATTTTTCACCACCAAGAAAGTTGGTCAGGGAACCGGTTTGGGTCTTTCGGTAAGCTACGGGATAATCAAAGAACATAAAGGTGATATAAAAGTACAAACCGAGTTGGGCAAGGGAACCTCCTTTATCATCTCCTTGCCAGCGCTACCAGCAGAGGATAAAAAACCATCGGGAAAGGAAATCAAATCTTTTGCCGATAAACAAAATGGATAAGTAAAGGCTTTTCGAAAATGAAAGACTATCGAATTCTGGTGGTAGACGACGAAAAGGTCATAAGGGAATTCTTGAAAGATTTCCTCTCTGACCAAGGATATGGTGTTGATCTTGCCAGCGACGGAAAAGAAGCGTTGGATAAGGTCAGAAGGTCAGAATACGATCTGATAATTACCGATATAAAGATGCCCAATGCCAATGGAATAGAGGTACTCAAGGAACTGAAACAAAAAAAATCCAACACCGCGGTAATCATGATTACCGGCTATCCCTCTGTGGAGACTGAAACTGAGTGCAGAAACCTTGGCGCCTCCGGATATTTAGTAAAGCCTTTTTCAATCAGTCAAATCCAACAGTTATTGGAAAGTAATTTGAATGACAAACAATCGATCTGAGCAAAAGAATGCCTATAGGTCAAGATAGCGGAATCTCAGTCTGTCCACCAGTGAAAATACTTTCGGAAGAGAAAACTAAAGAAAAAAATGAAAATATTGGTCTTAGATGACGAGCAGATCATCCGGCAGCTTTTAAGCGAGGTGCTCAACGACTGGGGACACCAGGTAACTGCAATCGAAAACGGATATGAGGCAGTCAGATTAGCGAAACAAAACTCCTATGACATAATCTTCTCCGATGTTCATATGCCGGAGATAACCGGGCTTGAGGTTGTAACCTTAATAAGGAAGTTCGATCAGAGAGTAACCGTGGTGATGATGGACAGCTTTCCCGACTCGCTAAGCGAATTAGCCAAAGAGAGAGGTGCTATCACCTGCATTCACAAGCCTTTCGCCTTAGAGGAGATCAAAGATATCATCCAGGAGGTTAAGGAGGGAATCTGTGGCGGAGAGAAAATCGAAGTCAGCTGAATTGGTCCCGGAGATCGGGACCAAAATCGTGGTGGTGGACGACGACGAAGTGATATTAAAACTGGTCAGCAAAGTTCTCTGTGACCAGGGATATCAAGTATCCCCTTTTACAGATGCCAGAAAAGCCTTAAGAAAAATTCAGGAAAAAGAATACGATCTGATGGTTGCAGATATAAAGATGCCCGAGATAGACGGGATAGAGTTGGTTAAAAGAGCCCATCAGGTAAGTCCCAACTTAGGCGCCTTATTCATGACCGGTTTCGCCAGTGTGGAAACTGCCAAAGAGGCGGTTAAAGAAGGTGCCTTCGATTATATTTTGAAACCCTTCGATCTGGAAGAGATGAAGGTTGCTGTGGCTAAGGCTCTGGATAAAAGAAAGGAGATTTTAGGTAAGGTTAAAACCGGGGATTTGGCCTGGTTATATGACCTCAATAAACTCCTATCTTCCACCATGGACAGAAAGGGTCTTTTAAAGCTTTTGCTTGGACTTGGCCTTTCCCACTGCAAATTAACCAACGGTTCCATTCTCATCTGGGATCACCCCCTGGCGGGCTTAGAGATATTCGTCATCCAGAACTTGGGAAGAGGGGAGTTTAAGGAAGAGAGACTTAAGATCTCAAAGGAGACTGCGGATAGCTGGTCTAAGATAGCAGAGCCAGTAAAAGAAATAGACATCACCCGGTTTCCCATATACCAGTATCTTGAAAATCAACAAACCAAACCGGATCTTTTCTCAGAGATCTTTCCCCCCAAGGATCGAATCATCTCCATCCCCATACAAAGGGGAGAGAAACTGGTAGGGTTTTTAAATCTAAATCAAAAAAAAGACCAGAATCCACCCGACCCTACCAAGATGAAACTAATTAAAATCGTTGCTACCCAGACCGCGATCTCCCTTGAAAACCTGCGCCTCTTCCAGAAAACCCAGGAATCATATCTAAAGCTCCAGGGACTGCAGGATCAGATCGTGGCACTGGAGAAAGGTGCAATCGAGGCTCACCGGTCCGCTCAAATCGGGCATGACATAAACAACTTTCTGATGATCATCAAAGGTTATTTTCAACTTCTACCTCTTCATCTGGAAAAAAACGACAAGGCAAAAATCGAAAAGTGCGTAAAGGCGGTTGAGGAACATCTGACAAAGGCAGAAACCTTCGTAAAAAGTCTGATGGACTTTCGCTCCATGAAAGGGAAAAAGGAAGGTTGCGATGTAAACGGCCTTATCGAAAAGGTTGTCTCCTTTTTGAAGCCTCAGAAAAGATTCCAATATATCGGTATGACCAGTTCCTTGGATAGAAAAGCACCCCTCATCCTTGCGGATTCAAACCAATTGCAGCAGCTGTTTTATAATCTCTTGAACAACGGAGCTGATGCCATCAGGTCTCTGGGTAAAGCGGATGGAGATATAGAAATCAAGACAGGGTTTAATGAAAAGGAAAACCTTCTTGAAATAAAAATTTCTGACTCGGGAAAGGGTATGTCCGAAGAGGAGTTAAAAAAAGCGTTCCAGGTCAGATTCACCACCAAAGAGCACGGTCATGGTTTAGGCCTTCTGGCTTGCAAAAAAATAATCGAAGATCACCGAGGAGGAATCGAGGTAAAAAGCAGAATCGGGGAGGGAACCCAATTTACGATCAAACTTCCATACCAATCCTCTACATCCCCGTAAGAATTTCAATACTTTGGTTTTAAAATCAAAACGCCTCCGATAAAATAATCACAGAAGAACCGCTCACTGTGAAACAAAAAGTTAAGTATTTTATTTGATAAACCTTCCGTCATCTTTGGCCTGATTCTTTACTTTTTTCTCCAGCCATCCGATTTTGATTTTCTCAGGCTTATCAAATTCCGGAACATAAGGTTTTATGTCCAGAAGAGGAGTACCATCCACGATGTCAATGTTTTGAATAAAAAGTTTCTCTTTTTCCCGTTTTAGAAGACGGACCACCGAGATTCCAACGGGATTGGGGCGGGATGGTGCTCTGGTTGCAAAAACCCCGCGTAATTTCTCATCCAGATAAGGTTTAACCTCCAGGGAGAATCCTCTGGACAGATGAAAATGATAAATCAAAACGATATGGGAAAAACCCTCAAGATCTGATAGACCCTGGGCATACTGAGGAAAAACCTCAACAGTTCCTTTTACATCCTTGCCAGCTTTAGGTTGAATGGGCACTCCTTGAGTTTCCTTGAAAGGTGAATGAATAATCTTAATCCCCTATCTTTTTTATACATTTTTACCACCTTCTGGATATATTTTGTGTGTAGTCTCTCGTGATCAACCAGTCTCCTTAAAACCTTTCTTGCGGTCCATAGATCGCATACCGGGCTTTTATATTTTTGGGGGATGAAAACTCCCTTCATTTTTTCCCTGGGGAAGTCATTCAAACAATCCAAAACGATTTCCCGTGTATGATTCAATAATTTAAAAACATCTCTCGGATAAGCTTCTGGTAGTTTTATATTAAGGCGGTTTATATACCAGGGTTCAACAATAGCTATATGTTTCAGGCAGTTTCTTATGCTGCGGGGTTCTCCCGGGGGGTTCCAGTCAAGCTGTTCTTGGGTTAAGGGAGAAACAAGTGCAAGCAAATCCTGACGAGAGTAATACATTAACTTAAGAGTTTTTTTAATATCATCTTTTTTCACAGGTAAAACCTCAGACCAGAACAAAGGTTCGGGCTTGCCTGCCTCAACTGGATTGTAATTGACCCAAAGTAGCTCAGCCACTTCAATTTTTAATTTACCTTTAAGATCTGGCACCCTCTCTTTGTGTTTTTTCATCCATTCAAACCATTCAACCACAGCCACCCTTGCTTTTTTCAAGGCTTTATTTTTCGTTTTCGCGAAAACCCAGCAACCCGGACAATCAGGAACAAAAACACCAGCCCCTTTTGGACCTATCTCAAGACACACAGCGATTTCTGAGAGCATCTTTTCTACCTCTTAATAAATATGGACCAATGTCACCTAATGTCAGATGTGTGAAAATTATGTTTTGATGTGGTAGCCGCAACCTTTAGGTTGCGTAAAGCATTGAAATCAATGCTCCAATTTGTCCCGCTTAAAGTAGGATAGCCACCCAAATAGGGGTTTTCACACAATCTAATGTTATCGATGTAAGAGAAGTTCTGCATAAGCATAATTTAGATGCACCAAAGTAGTCTTTTACACCATGTTATCTGCTGTTATGTACAGCACAAAGTTTTTTATCAAATCTTTATCAACTGCAAAATATGTTGTGGCAAGTTTCTTAGCTTTAATTTATATGATACCCACATATCTTGTTGAGATGTAAATCGACTCTGAAAAATGTAATTTTTTCGCTTTTTACTCTGGCCCTTAAGATTTTTCTCAAAATCATGTGAGGGAACGAACCAAAGCGTTTCTCCAAGTTGTGACTTCTCACTATCATAATAAACGAAGATAATGTAAAGATCTTGACGAGGTGAAAAATTTTTCTTCCTAATTTGAGATCGATAATTTCCTTTTTTGGTTAACGTAAAGCGACTTTTGACTTGAACGAATATACTTCGTCCACCCCCTTTAGGTGTAAATATAATATCTACCCCTTCATCGTCTACAAGAGGAATACTTACCGAAAGTTTACCGTCAGAACCTAAAATACAACTTGCAGCAATTAAACTTTCTACAATCTTCCCTTTTTGTGTACTTCCCAATGTCATTGTACTAACTCCATCTTAAGGTTAAATTATAACGTTAACATTCTTCATTAAAAATACTATTCAAAATGTCAGATAACTCCTTTATATCCGAACTTTTTCTGACATATATATTTGTCACTTAATTTAATATCTCTTACCAAAATTATACAAAAATCTCCTTAAAAGCAACAAATAAATTCCTGAGATTTAATATTAAAAATACCAGAAAAAATCCTTGACAAAATATTTTCTCTATATTTAATATAAAACAAGCTCTTTGAAAACAAATACCGAATCTGGTCCCCTTTGGGGTTAAGAGGGAAGGCGGTGAGAATCCGCCACAGCCCCGCTACTGTGAGTGGCTACGAGGGTCTGTTAATCCACTGTCCCGCCATAGGCGGAATGGGAAGGAAGACTCAAGGTTTGACGCCACAAGTCAGGAAACCTGCCAGGTTTGAAAACCTTAATATGTCCTTGCGCGGGTGAGGAAAAGGTTAATCCATAAAACCAGCTGAGCCCGGCAAGCTGGTTTTTTTATTTTCTCCCCCGGCAAGGAAAAAATTTAAATGTACTTTTCACACTCGCTAAAAAAGATTCTGAGAATTCTTTTCATTTCTATTTTTCTTAACCTTTCAATCTCCTCTCTCTCCTTTGCGCAATCCAATATAAAGATCTCCGGCACAGTTGTGTCGGAGGACAATGGAAATCCTGTAAGTTTTGCTGTAATTAAAATCGCAAACACCAACTACCTCACCCAATCAGATAATTCTGGTAATTTCTTATTCGCCAATATCCCCGTGGGTCTCTACAATCTGGAAATCGATGCTTCTGGATTCGAAAAAAAAACTATCCCGGATATAGAGACCTCAGAAGATATAACCAGAAAAATAAGGATCAATCTAAAAAGAAAAACTTACTTCATTCCGGGAATAGAAGTTACCGCGGAAAAGAGACCTTTACCATCCTTTGAAGCAGAGATCTTAACCAGAGGTGAAATAGAAAAATTAAAAGCAAAAACGGTGGCTGAAGCTTTAGAGTCGATTGAGGGGATCTTCATTCAGAAGACCGGAACCGTCGGTGGAAAACATCAGGTTTCGATAAGAGGCTCCTCCCCCAAGCAGGTTCTGGTTTTAATCGATGGCCAGAGGATCAACCCCTCGGGCACGGGTGTAGCAGACCTTTCCACCATCCCCCTGGAGATGGTGGAAAGAATCGAGGTCTATAAAAGCGGTGCTTCAGCAAAATTCGGAGCCGATGCTCTGGGTGGAGCGATAAACGTAATAACCCAACCCCAGAGGATAGACAAGGACTCCAGAATGAAAATGGATAATTTGTGGGGGAGCTGGAATACAGAGGTTTTTGGTATTTCTTTTAAAAATCCCTTTGTTTTGGAAAACCTTTCCACCAACTTCTCTTATTCATACAAATATTCCAGATCCGATTTTGAATATGAAAAACCCTACCAAGGAAAAGTCAAAAGAGAAAACTCTTATAAAAAAGGGGTAAATCTCTTCTTGTCCGGGATTTACAACTTGAATCCCAAAACCAACTTGACTTTTTCAGGACAGCTCTACCAATCGAAAAACGGAATACCCGGGGCTATATTTGAGGAGGAGATATCCTCCGGTGCCAGAGTAGAAGATAAAAGAAAGCTTTTGAATTTGAAGCTTAAAAGAAGTTTCTCCAATAAATTGTCTGCGCAAATGCAATTTGCACTCTCCCGTTTCCAGCAGCATTTCCAAAACCTAAATCTTCCTTCTAACCTGCTAAGCCTTTTCGGATATGATTCCAGGTATGTAAACGACATTTACGATTTACATCTTCTTTTGGATTTCAATTTTTTGCCAAAAAACAACCTCCGGATCGGCTCTGAATTCAAAAAGGACCTTTTGGATCACAAAGACCTTAAATTTCCTCAAAGAAGCATCGGGGAGGTAAAAAGAGAAACCAAAAGCTTTTTCGTCTCGGATGATCAAAACCTAACTTTACCTGACTTTTTTGTCTTTGAAAGCCTTTGGTTAAATTTTCACCTTCGTCAGGATAACACAAAAAACCTAAAGGATTTCACCTCCCCTAAGGTGGGCCTTGCCCTTTCCAGGGGTAAAAAAATCCAGATTATCCTGAGGGGTAACTACGGAAAATCTTTCAGACAGCCTTCTAACAACGCTTTATTCTGGAAAGAGGATGTTTACGCATCGGGCAATCCCGATCTGAAGCCGGAGAAATCAGAGCATTCGGAGATCGGATTTGAATTCAAAGTTCCCCTTTTTTCAAATTCAAAACTCTCCCTGGGCTCAACCTATTTCCATAATTCGGTTAAGGATATCATAATCTGGAGAAAGAGATTTGACGGCAAATACGTGCCGCAAAACATCTCCAGATCACGGATGACCGGTCACGACGATTTTGTGAGTTTAGAATTTTTTGGCAAGGCAGCAAAGATAGATTATCGAAACAACGCAACTCAAGCAATAAATAAAAGCGGTGACAAAACCTATGATGGTAAACTCATCCCCTTTCAGCCCAGATATGTCACCGACTTAAATATCTCAATTGATTATAAACTCCTCCAGCTTTCCTGCAAAAATAGGTGGGTCAGCGAAAGATATAGAACAGAAGCGAACACCTTAAAGGAGAATCCCTACCATCTGGTGGATTTAAGCTTCGGGTTGAAAAAAAGAATCTACAGATGGGAGGTAATGTTAAATGGACAGATAAAAAACTTAACGAATGAGAAATATTTTCTGATCGAAAGATACCCTATGCCCGGAAGGGAATGGGGATTGGACCTGGAGATAGTCTACAATTTAAGAAATTAAAAATCTCAGGTGTTATGAGTCAAAGAAATATTTTAATTTGAAGGAGTTTGAAGATGATAAAAAAATCATTTTTTATTTTTATCCTTATACAGATTCTATTCACCAATATTTGGGGAGCAGATCCGACAGTTTACGTTATCAATGGTTTGGGATGCACCCTGTCTAAAATCAATTTAAAAACCGATGAGATTACCCGGAATTTCGCCACCACCGGGTTCATTCCTAACCAGGTTAAGGTCAGGGACAGCCTGGTCTACGTGGTCAACTCCGGCTCAGCGGATATCCACATATACAACATCAACACCGATACCAAGATAGACAGCATTAATATCGGAGGAGGATTAGCTCGTAACCCCTGGGCTATGGATTTCTCAGATTGCGGTAAATATGCCTACCTCACCTGTTTTTCTGCGGATTCTCTGTTTAAAATCGATCTGCGTACAAAAACCAAAATCGACTCCTTCTACATCGGGGAAAACCCCGCAGGGATTTTTATCCTGGAGAACCTAAACAAGGGTTACGTTTGCAATACCAGCTTCATCTCCTATCCCGGGATTTACGGACAGGGCACGGTAGCTGTTTTCGATACCCAGGGAGATTCTGTTCTTAAGGTGATAAACGTAGGCACCAATCCCCAGTATCTGGATTTAGATAGCCAGGGAGAACTCTATGTAGTCTGCACCGGGGATTACCAGTCCCAATGGGGTAAAATCTATATAATAGACCCCATAAACGATGTGGTAAAGAAGGTAGTTGAGGTTGGCAGAAACTCGGAGTCTAAATCCTCGAACCTGTGGACAAAGAGAGGAGCGCAAATAGATAGTTTTGAAATTGGGGGAAGTCCTGGAATCATCTCTGTTTCTCCTGACGGAGTGGGTTATATTGCTGCCGGGGGCTGGGGAACCGATGGCCAGGTCTATACCTTTGATGTAAAAGGAGACAGCGTTTTTCATGGGTCTTCAAATCCTTTAGAACTACCCGGAGATACCGGGGTGGTCTCGGTAATCTCTTTTCAGGACTCAACGGTTTACACCTCTAATTTTCAAACTGATAACGTTACCAAAATCGACTCCTCCGGTGAAATTTTGAAAAGCTACTATGTTGGGGATGGACCGCAAAACCTGGCGATCAATTACCTCAATGGCGATGTGAACGGAAACTGGAATCTGGGACTGGATGACGTTATCCTTCTGGCAAACTTCTACTTTGGCAAACCGGTGAAGCTCCCCCAGCCTGTCTGGAGAGCGGACCCTGACTGCGACTGTCAGATCAGCATAGGGGATGCGATATATCTCGCTAACTACATTTTAAAACCCGGAGTACCCCCTCCAAAGCACGGCTGCTTTTATGGTTATTTTTATTAAACCGAATCCGAATCAAACATTTTTTATAATCCCATCACCTGACTTTCGTTAGTTGTCTTCTTATTTTTTAAATTAAAATTCTTCCCATTTTTTCTTGAAGATTTTTAAGTTAAGCTTATATTCTATGGCAAAAGAAAAGAAACAGTTCGGAAAAAGTTAAAGGTTTGAATATTAAAATACTTTTTACTTAAAACTGTTTTAGCAGAAAAAATCTAAAAATCAAAGGAGGTTCATATGCCCTCGATGCCATTCTCGCTGGATTCCATCATTCACTGGCTTTTAACCCACGGGGTGAAAATAGCTTTTATCCTTCTGGGTGCCTTTATCGCCTACCGGATCGTGAAAGTGATAATTCACAGGTTTGAAAAGGTGGTTCTCAAACAGGAAGGGGTGGTCCCCTCGGAGACCGAGAAAAGGGCAAAGACTTTGGGCAGGATCATCCAGACCGGACTTATGGCGGTGATTTTAGCGGTGGCTTTAATGATGATTATAAGAGAGCTGGGCTTGGACATCGGACCGTTAATCGCTGGTGCTGGAATAATAGGTTTGGCTTTGGGTTTTGGTGCTCAGTCTTTGGTCAAGGATGTGATCAACGGCTTTTTCATTTTGATGGAGGATCAGTACCGGGTAGGGGACGTGGTCAGCGTAGCAGGAGTTGGAGGGGTGGTAGAGCAGATGTCTTTGAGAACCACGGTACTAAGGGACCTGGAGGGAAAAGTTCACTTCATTCCCAACGGCTCCATCTCCACTGCTTCCAATATGACCAAGGAATGGTCCCGGGCGCTTCTGGACATCGGAGTGGCTTACAAGGAGGACGTTGATAAGGTGATGGAAACCTTAAAAGAGATCGCAGATGGGATGCAAAAAGATCCTGACTATTCTGAGATAATACTGGAGCCTCTTCAGATCCTGGGAGTGGACGATTTCGCTGACTCAGCGGTGATCATAAAGGTAATGTTCAAAACCCTTCCCATAAAGCAGTGGGACGTAGCCAGGGAGTTCAGGCGCAGGGTCAAAAAGACCTTCGATGAAAAGGGAATCGAGATACCCTTCCCCCATGTCACCCTCTATATGGGAGAGGGAGAGAACAAAGGAAAGCTGGTAGTGGAGAGCAAAGCATCTGCTTAGCAGATTCTTTAAGACTTTTAGTAGGTCGATCCGAAGGATCGATCCTTCGGATCGATTTTCTAAAATCGACTCTCTTATAGTCGGATTTTGAAATCCGACCTACAAATACATACACAATTTAATGTGTTGTAACGCATTAGGCTAACACCCTTTTAAAGTTGTTTCTTAAACACATACGGGTGTTGATTTTAAAATTGGTATAACACCTTTTGAGTATCAAAAAATTTGAATTTTTCTTTTGACAAATATTAAGGTCTTTATTATTATATAAATAGGTTGTTGCATTTTTATAATAGAGTTTAAGTCCTAAGCATAGGAGACCGGGGGTGAGCAAAACAATAACAAAGTTTCTTTTAATGGATTTGCTGTTTATATTTATCTTCCTTAGCAATAGCTTTGCTCAGCAGGATCCGTTAGATCCTTATGGTCTAGATTCGGTCTTGTTTGAACAGAGATGTTCTTATATCGATAGTTCGTCGTGTAGTGGCAAAGTTGTCATTTCTACCATTATAGAAAATGATGAGGTTTTAGCAGCATTTACTTTCCCTTTTCATTGGACCGGACCTCTTTTTCTGGACTCTGTAAGTTTTACAGGAACTAGAGCTGAGCCAATGCAGGCTAAATTTGATACTATTGATAATGTCCAAAATATATTAGTGTGCGCTGCTGTAGCTTACTTAGTGGACCAGACGATAAAGCCAGGGCGAGGCCCAGCTGTAAATTTGTTCTTTACTGCCACGGATACGGGTACAGTAACGATAGATACACTTAGCATTGTACTTGGAACTTTTTATGATCTTCGTATGGATACAGATGAAGGCTCTACTTTTACTCCCCAGTTTGAAAAGGGAATTTTCCATATTGAATCTTCAGATGTATTGCTTGGTGATGCGAACTTAGACGATTCGGTGAACTTATCAGATGTGATTCATCTTGCAAGGTATCTTTTGAAATCTGGGTCTGAACCTGGATATTTCCCCTGTTCTTATACCAACGCAGATATGAACGCAGACTGCCTGATTAATTTATCTGACGTGATTTATTTGGCAAACTACCTTTTAAAAAGTGGTCCCCCTCCACAAGTGGGATATTAGTTTTTGAACCTAACATAGAAGGCAAAACAGGAGGATTAGCGTTGTTGCTGCATTTAAAATGCAGCAAGGGATTGCCGAATTAAAAATTTGGCAACAACAAAAGATGTTTTTGCCTAATTATACTTACCCTGACCCTCTCCTTAAAAAGGAGAGGAAACGGTTTCCCCTCCTTTCTAAGGAGGGGATTAAGGGGAGGTTTTGAAAAAAAAAGGGCGGGAGGTAACCCCGCCCATAAAATAAACTTATTTAAGGGAGTTGTTTAAATCTTACTATACTTCTTTATTCCCTCAACGTACATATTCCCCCCGTGGGAATCCTGGGCAACGATAGCCGGGAAATCCTTGACCGTATACTTCCTGACCGCCTCTGCTCCCATCTCCTCCCAGGCGACCAGTTCATTGGCAGTGATCGATTTGGAGATCAAAGCAGCAGCACCACCGACAACTATGAAATATGCACCCTTGTTTTTTTTCAAAGCATCGGGCACTCCACCACCCATCTCACCTTTTCCGATCATCCCCTTTGACCCAGCCTCCAGAATCCGGGGTGCATATTTATTCATCCTTCCCGATGTCGTTGGTCCCGCAGAACCTATAACCTGTCCAGGGCGAGTTGGTGAAGGCCCGACATAATAGATTAATTGTCCTTTTATGTCAAAAGGGAGCTTTTCACCCTTATCCAGAATTTCGACCATTTTTTTATGGGCTGCATCCCTGGCTGTAAATATCTCACCTGTTATTAAAACATTATCTCCAATTTTCAACCCCTCGATATCTTCATCAGTCAAAGGGGTATTCAATCTCTTTACCTCAGCCATTTTATTACCTCCATAGTTTTTATCTTTTTCTAACTACCAACAGCTAACCACTAAATAACCGCCTCTTTGTGCCTTGCCGCATGGCAGTTGATGTTCACTGCTGCGGGGAAGCTGGCGATGTGACAGGGATGAACCTCAACGAAAACCGCCAGAGCGGTAACTGTTCCGCCCAAGCCCTGGGGACCCACTCCGGTCTTGTTCACCTTCTCCAGAAGCTCAGCTTCCAGGTCAGCATAGAATGGGTCTGGATGCTTGGAGCCTATAGTTCTCAAAAGAGCCTTTTTGGCAAGCTGGGCAGACTTCTCGAAAATTCCACCGATGCCCACTCCAACGACAATAGGGGGACAGGGATTTGAACCAGCGTTTTTAACCGAATCGATTACAAATTCCTTGACCCCTTCAATCCCGTCAGCCGGCTTCATCATCTTAACGAAGCTCATGTTCTCCGATCCGCCTCCTTTGGGAGCCACGATGATCTTGAGCTTGTCTCCGGGCACAACGTTCATGTGAATGATTGCCGGGGTGTTGTCTCCGGTGTTTTTCCTGGTGATGGGATCGCACATCGACTTTCTCAAATAACCATCTTTATAACCCTGCCTCACCCCTTCGTTTATCGCTTCGAAAAGGTTCCCGTTGACGAAAACGTCCGCACCCTGTTCCACGAAAACCACCGCAGCACCGGTGTCCTGACACATGGGGAATACCCCTTCGGCTGCGATCTTATCGTTCTCCAAAATCTGGGAGATAATCTCCTTGCCCACCGGTGATTCCTCTTTTTTGTGTCCGGCCTCCAGCGCATCCATGACATCCTTGCCCAGATAATAATTGGCTTCGATGCAAAGCTTTTTCACTTCCTCGGTTATCTTGGCTGCATCAATCTGACGCATATTACCTCCTTTTTGATTTTAACAGGTTAATTCCAAAACCCCCAGGACCAAATTCTCTATCCCGGAGGAAACCTCCGAGATGTTTTTCTTCAAAAGGGTTCCCGGGGTGGTGACTATCTTGTGTTCCTTATCTACCACCGCTTCGGATGCTTTGGAGATAACGTGGTTTACTCCAAAACCCTCAAGCTTTTTGGACAGTTTGGCATCATTGCCCAGGGTCAAATTTATTGGTGATCCGGAAAGATCGTTAAGGCAAAAAGCCAAAAGAAAGGTAGCCAGCCCGCATCCCCCCATCGGTTTCTTCCTCCGGTGAATCGACCTTAAAAATATTTTCACTCTTTTATCCACACCGAATGAATTCTGCTCTAAGTCAAACTCCGAAAGGTTTTTCAGAAGGCCCCAACCTCCAGGGATAAAAAGACCCAAAAGCTGTTCTAAAGCTACATCCTCTAAGATCTTCATCTCCGAACCCCCGATTCTGGCTGATTCGGATAATAAACTCCTTGTCTGGGGGAAGCTATTGGCGGTGATGTGATCCACCACCTCCTTCTGACTCATATCCAAGGTTAGGAAAGAATAAGGCATTTTCCTTCTGGACAAAAAATAAGAGATCAAAACGGATTCCCAAACATCTGAACCATCCCAAAAACCACATCCGGCAAGCAAAATACCAAATGATTTCATCTTGGATAATAAAAGACCTTTGGTTTAATCTACAAACCCAAAAAACGATAAAGGTATTCTTTTCGGTGAAGAAGTTTTGAAGCTTGTGAAAAAATTAGCAATCTTTTGTAAAAAAATTACGGGTAAACTGAAACTAATTTTTTTCCTTTTCCCTTTCTCTCATACTTCACTACACCGGTGATCCTGGCAAACAGGGTATTATCCCTTCCCATCCCCACATTATAACCCGGATAGACCCTGGTTCCCCGTTGACGAACCAGTATAGATCCAGCTAAAACAGCTTCTCCACTGAAACACTTCACTCCTAATCTCTGTCCGTGGGAGTCTCTCCCGTTTCTGGATGAACCTACTCCCTTTTTATGAGCCATAAACTACCTTCCCTTTTATTTCACCTTCTGTTTACCAGCTTTTTCTCCAACCCTTATGTCAAAGAAAAGCTTATCCTCTTTTGGTTTTCTATCTATTAAAACGTGACAATCGCAGGCAAACTGACCTCTGATGATCTCCTCAGCCAAAGGATCCTCCAGAAAATTCTGGATCGATCTTTTCAAGGGACGGGCACCAAAGGTCGGGTTATACCCCTTATCAGCCAATAATTCCTTGGCAGATTCAGTAAGCTCGAAGGATATACCTTTATCGGCAAGCCTTTTGGCAACGTCGGAGAGCAGAATGTTTACGATCTCCATTATCTCTTTAATCCCCAAAGCCTTGAAGATAATCGTCTCATCGATTCGGTTCAGAAGCTCAGGATTGAATGTCTTTTTGACCTCGTCCATTATCTTATCCTTCATCTGCTGGTAACTGGATTTCTCATCCCCCTTCTGGAACCCCATGCCCTTGCCCGACTTTATCTGCCTGGTTCCCATATTCGAGGTCATGATCACAACCGTGTTTCTGAAATCGACCTTCCTTCCAAAGCTATCGGTCAGTTGACCATCATCCAACATCTGAAGCAAGATATTGAAAACCTCGGGATGGGCTTTCTCTATTTCGTCTAAAAGCACAACCGAGTATGGTTTTCTCCGGACCTTCTCGGTAAGCTGGCCTCCCTCCTCGTAACCCACGTATCCGGGAGGTGCTCCAATAAGCCTGGAAACTGAGAACTTCTCCATATACTCCGACATATCTATCCTGACCAGGCTGTCCTCGTCCTCGAACAAAAAAGCTGCTAAAGCTCGGCCCAGCTCGGTTTTTCCCACCCCGGTGGGTCCCAAGAAGATAAAAGAACCGATGGGACGACGGGGATCGCCCAGCCCTGCTCTCGATCTTCTTATGGCTCTGGTTATGGATGAAATGGCCTTATCCTGACCAACGATTCTCTTCTTCAGCTCCTCTTCCATCCTTAAAAGCTTTTTCGACTCCTTTTCCTCCAGTCTGAAAAGAGGTATACCGGTCATCTTGGAAACCACCTCAGCGATATCCTCATCGCTAAGTTTGACCGTGATCTTTTCCCTTTCCGCAACCCATTTGTTCTTCAGCTTCTCCAGCTGATCCTTTTTAAACTTGAGCTCATCCCGGAGTTTGGCTGCGGTTTCGAATTCCTGATCCTTAACCGCCTGTTCCTTGGATTTCTGTATCCTTTTTATTTCACTATCCAACTCGTCGAACTCCGGCGGTTTAGTGTAAGATGCCAGGTGAGCTTTGGAACCAGCCTCGTCCATCACATCGATAGCCTTGTCGGGCTGAAACCTACCGGAGATATACCGATCCGAAAGCCTAACTGCGGCATCAATTGCCTCATCGGTGATCTTGACTTTGTGATGCTCTTCATATTTTTGTCTTAAACCCTTGAGTATAGCAATGGTGTCCTCGGCAGAAGGCGGATCTACCATTACCGTCTGAAATCTCCGCTCTAAAGCACCATCCTTCTCAATGTATTTTCGGTACTCATTCAGGGTGGTAGCACCTATACATTGGATCTCCCCTCGGGAGAGGGTGGGCTTGAAGATGTTCGAGGCATCCAGGGAGCCCTCGGCGCTTCCGGCTCCCACAATGGTGTGCAGCTCATCCAAAAAGATTATCACATCCTTGGAGTTGATGATCTCACTCATAACCGCCTTCATCCTCTCCTCGAACTGACCCCGATATTTTGTACCGGCAACCAAAGCCGCCATGTCCAAAGTTACGATCCTTCTGTTTTCCAAAATCTGGGGAACCTTTCCCTGAACTATCCTTTGAGCTAATCCTTCAGCGATTGCAGTCTTTCCCACTCCTGGCTCGCCGATTAAAACCGGGTTGTTTTTCTTCCGGCGAGAGAGTATCTGGGAAACCCTTTCGATCTCATTGTCCCTTCCGATAATGGGGTCCAATTTCCCTCTTCGGGCCAGCTCGGTCAGATCCCTTCCAAAGTGATCCAAAGCAGGTGTTTTGGTCTTCTTCCTTTTTCTTCCATAAGAGGAGGGCTTTCCTGCACGGATGTTTTTCAGTTCCTCATAAGCTTCTTTATAATCCACCTCATACATCGACAAAACCTGGGCTGCCACACCCTCCTCGTCCCTCAAAAGAGCCAAAAGGATATGCTCGCAGTCCACCTCTTTCGTTCTTAAGGCGCGGGCTTCCTGGGTGGCAAGCTCCAGACTCTTTTTTGCCCTGGCTGTCAGGGGAGGCTGGCCCAGGGTAAGGGTTCCCGCGGAAGGCTGCACCACCTCCTCCACCGAACCCTTAAGCTCGTTTAAATCTATCCCGATATTGATTAAGACCTCAATGGCCCTTCCCTCACCCAGACGGATGAGGCCCAATAGAAGGTGCTCCGTTCCAATATAATCATGCCGCAATCTGGCAGCCTCATCCCTGGCATATTCTATCGCCTTCCTGGCTTTCTCTGTGAACATCTCATTCATCTTCTACTCCCATCTATATACGATACAAGCTCTCTTATCTATAATTTAAAAAGAAATCCAAAAATGTCAAAGGTTTATTTCAAGATAATGAATCTTTCTAATCAGTTCAGCCTTTCCCTTAAAATCTCTGCCCTCCTTTTGTCTCTTTGATCCGCATTCATCTGAGATCCAAAATATTTCTGAAGGTGAGCCGGTTGGGTTAAAATCAAAAGCTGGTTGAGCGATCTCAGGTCTATACCGGATAAAGTCCCCGTTCTTATCCCCAGCCTTAATGCCGAAAGCAAATTCATCACCTCGTCCGAGGTTAAAACCCGGGCATATCTCAAAATTCCATAAGCCCTCCAGATCTTATCCTCGATCTGCTCCCTGGCATCCCGGAAAAGGGTGACTCTGGAATTTCCCTCGTATTCTATTATCTGCTGAGTTATCTTCTCCAGGCTTTCGACTATATCCTCCTCCGATTTACCCAGGGTGGTCTGATTGGATATCTGAAAAAGATTTCCTAAAACATCGGTCCCTTCACCATAGAATCCTCTAACGCTGAGTCCCATCTTGGTAATCCGGGAAATGACCTTTTCCACCTCCTTGGTCAAAACCAGGCCAGGCAGATGGATAAGCACCGAAGCCCTTATTCCGGTTCCCACATTGGTGGGGCAGGAGGTGAGATAACCGAAATCGGAATCGAAATCAAACTCCAGAAACTTGGAAAGCTCATCATCCATTCGGTTAGCTTCCTGCCAGGTAGCTTTTATTTCAAGACCTGACTTTATTGCCTGAGTTCTCAGATGATCCTCCTCATTCACCATAATCGATATCTTCTCATCCCTTCCTATAAATATTCCCCTGAAACCATTTTGATCCCTGACAAATTCGGGGCTAACCAGATGCCTCTCCAAAAGGAAATTCTTATCCATTGGCGACAGTTCAGAGGAACTGTGAAACATTCCCTTATTAAAAGATTCGCTTTTTTCAATCGCTATCTTAACATACGACAAAACCTTTTGACGGGTATCCGCATCAGCCACTGTGGGAAAAGGGACTCCTCTGATATTCCGGGCAAGCCTGACCCGGCTGGAGAGGACTATATCTGAGTTTTTCCCCTCTCCGGAAAGCCATTGAGCTTCCCTTCTGACCATCTCCTCAAACATACAAAATTCCCTGATGCAAAATTTTAACGACCTCTCTCCAAAGCTTTAATCCTGTCCCTGATCTGGGCAGCTTTTTCAAAATCCTCAGCCTCCACAGCTTTTTTCAACTGTTCCTGAAGGCGCCGCTGCTCTCTTACAGGTTTCATCACGTCCTCACCAACCCCGGGAATTTTCCCCCGATGCACATCCGAACCGTGAATTTTTCGCAGGAGATCTTTTAACTGAGGCCTGAAAATCTTATAACAATTTCCACAACCCAGCCTTCCGGATTTGACGAAATCGGGATATCCGATCCTGCATACGCTGCATTTGCTTTCCTTTAACTCCGGAGGAACTTTTTGTAAGCTCTGATCCAAAATGCTGGCCAAAAACTCAGCCAATGGAAAAGCCTTGCCCTCCAAAGGGGAATGAAATCCCCTTTTTTCTGCGCATTCCCGACAAAGGTTCAAATCGATCTTCTCGTTATTTATTATCTGAGTCATATGAACTGTGGCTTCTTTCTTTTTGCAGTCCTGACAAAGCATGCTATGCTCCCTAAAGTTCAGTTAAAGATGCCTTCCCATCCTTTAAAGCATATATTCTGTGAGCCATTTTCGCCAGATCAAGATTGTGAGTGGCGATGATGAAAGTCTGATTTTTCTTTTGGTTCAAATCCAACAATAGCTGGTGCAGCTCATCCTTGCTTTTTTTATCCAGATTGCCCGAGGGTTCATCCGCTATCACCACCTGGGGCTGGTTAACCAGAGCCCTGGCTACCGCAACCCTCTGCTGTTCACCTCCTGAAAGCTCTCCGGGACGGTGATCTTTCCTGTCCGAAAGCCCCAACTCTCCCAACAGGTTCTCTGCCATACCAACCACCTTCTCACTCTCCCCGGCGATAAGCCTCGGCATCATGACGTTCTCCAACGCAGAAAAATCAGGCAGAAGATGATGAAACTGAAATACAAATCCGATGCTCTCATTTCTGAAACCCGCCAGCTTTTGATCGGAGAGAGTGAAAATCTCTTTTGAGTTCAATCTAACCATTCCCTGATCCGGTCGATCTAAGGCTCCTAAAATATGAAGTAAAGTGCTTTTCCCTACCCCGGATTCTCCCACCACACAAACTATCTCCCCCTGAAAAATCTCGATGTCAACTCCCTTTAATACGTGAAGTCTCTCACCTCCTGTTTGAAAACTCCGATGAATTCCTTTCCCTTCCAATAATACTTTATCTCTCAACTCAATACCACTATAAATATTTTCGCCATATTTGGCAAGTTATTTATAAATATTATCAAATTTAATAACTTTATCAATATAAATTACCTACTACCTAAAACCTAAATTCACTCGTATCTTATCGCATCCACCGGCGCAAGATCAGCTGCCTTTTTGGCAGGATATAGAGTTGCCAAAAAGGTTATTGCTATAGCTGCTAAGGCTACCAGAATGAAATCCAAAACTCTCGTATCTACGGGCAATGAATTTATAAAATAGATCTCAGCAGGTAAAGAGATTATCCTGAAAGTTCTCTGGATCCAGCACAAAAAATATCCTAAAACCGAGCCCAAAATGGTTCCAACTACTCCCACCACCAAACCCTCGAACATGAATATCCTCATTATGCTGGATGAGGTTGAGCCTAAAGATTTCAATATTCCGATGTCCTTTTTTTTCTCCAGAACCACCATTATCAAGGTGCTTATTATGTTGAATGCCGCAACTGCAACGATTAAACTCAAAACGATGAACATGGCATATTTTTCCAGTGCCATCCAGGAGAAAAGATTCTTGTGCATATGCATCCAGTCCAGAGCATAGAAGCGGTAACCCAATTTTTCATCCAGTCTTTGTGCGATACTTTTGGCTTTATACAGATCATCTATCTTCACCTGCAAACCGGTGACTCTATCTCCTAAATTGAAAAGCTTCTGTGCTGATTTTAAGGAGATGTAGGATAAGGAGGCGTCGTATTCGAACATACCGGTTTCAAACAGTCCCACCAGCTGGAATTTTGTGGCTTTGGGAATGGTCCAGCCTGCGGTCAAATCCTCCTTGCTCATGCTGAAAAGGACCACCTCATCTCCCAGGGAAACGCCCAGCCTCTCAGCTAAATTCGCACCCAAAACGATTCCCGGAACCTCGGTTTGCTCGAAATCGAAACTCCCGGCCAAAAGGTTTTCCTGGATATCGGAAACCTCTTTTTCTTTTTTTGGATCGATTCCCCTGACTATTATTCCATCCGACTCAACTTTTGAGGCGATCGCTGCCTTGGAGTAAACAAAGGGAGCTGTTGCAACGACATGTTTTTCCTCATTTATCTCAGGCAACAAAGCTTCATAATCATCCATCCCCTCCCCCATTGCTGGGAAAATAGTAACGTGAGCGGTTGTACCTATGATCCTTGACCTGACCTCCTTTTCGAATCCGTTCATCATCGACAGAACAAAAGTCAAAGCAGCAACCCCGATCAAAACTCCCAAAACCGAGATTATGGTAATGATGGAGATGAACTTGGATGATTTTTTAGATTTCAGATACCTTTTGGCTATGAAAAACTCGTAGGACATAATTTATCTATCTTTTTTGCGTAGCAGAGGGTTCATCCCTCTGCCAGAGCCATAAAGGCTATTCCACGCTTCTCTTTGATTACATGTGCTTATCGTGGCGTCAGGAGTTTTCTCATGACGCTACGATTTTCTGTCGGGAGGAAACTCCCGACAGCACATACAGCATCAAAGAAAAATTTAATCCCCCTTTCTCCCCCTTTAATAAAGGGGGATGGGGGGATTTCATCCTCAAGATTCTTGAACAGCCTATCTTTCTTAACATAGTAAAGCATATGTGATTTCCAAAAAAGCATTCATCCTCATCATCAGTATAAACTCCCTCGTGGCGTCAGGAGTTATCTCCTGACGCTACTATTTTCTGTCGGGAGGAAACTCCCGACAGCACGTATAATTATCGTCACAAAATTATCCAAACGCATGAATTTGTTACTACGCCTCTGGTCTCATCTGCGGGAAAAATATCACGTCCCTTATTGACGATGAATCGGTGAAAAGCATAACCACCCTGTCGATTCCAATTCCCAAACCACCGGTGGGGGGCATACCGTGTTCAAGTGCCCGCAGAAAATCCTCATCAGTAACCTGAGCCTCCTCATCCCCTAAATCCCTCAATTCCATCTGCTGGGAAAACCTCTCCCTCTGGTCCAGAGGATCATTTAACTCGGAGAAAGCATTGCCCAGCTCCAGTCCCCCAATGAAAAGCTCAAACCTCTCGGTCAAGCCCTCTTTTTTCCTGTGCTTTTTAGCTAAAGGGGACATCTGAGTTGGGTAATCGGTTATAAAAGTCGGCTGCACCAGATAGGGCTGAACCAGATTCCCGAAAATGGTATCCACCAGCTTCCATTTATTAGCCTTTTCATCAATCGATAGATTCAAATCTTTTGTTATTTCTCTTATCTCTTTTTCGTCTTTTTTTTCTAAATCCACCTTCGCATATTCCTTTATCGATTCCAGAATTGGGATTCTCCTCCACTCGGCATCCAGATTTATCTCATCACCCTGATATGTGAAACTGAGTTTTCCCGAAACCTTTTGAGCGATGAATTTCATAAGCTCCTCTTCCAGCTTCATTATATCATTGTAATCAGCATAAGCCTGATAAAGCTCCAGCATGGAGAACTCCGGATTGTGATTTTTGTCCATCCCCTCGTTTCTGAAATCCTTGCACACCTCGTAGACCTTCTCGAATCCCCCGATCAAAAGCCTTTTCAAATAAAGCTCATCTGCTATCCTCAAGTATAAATCCCTCTCCAGAGTATTGTGATAGGTCTTAAATGGTCTTGCCGATGCTCCGCCATAGATAGGCTGGAGAATTGGAGTCTCTACTTCGATAAAACCTCTATCATCTAAGAATTTCCTCATCGCCTGAATTATCTTTGTTCGTAAAAGAAATGTCTTTTTCACCTCAGGATTGACGATCAAATCCAAATATCTCTGCCTGTACCTTAATTCCTTATCCTGCAGCCCGTGCCATTTCTCAGGCAAGGGACGTAAGGACTTTGACAACATCACAAAATCAGATGCTCTGATGCTTTTCTCACCCTTTTTGGTAACAAAGACAATACCAACCACCCCGATAAAATCACCGATGTCAAATAAATCGAACTCCTCGAATTTCTCCTTTCCCACCTCATCCGATTTAAGATAGATTTGAATCTTACCATACCCATCCTGAATATGAAAAAACACGCTTTTACCGTGACCTCTTAAGGAGATTATCCTCCCTGCGATTTTAACTTCCTTTTGTTCTTTTTCCAATTTTTCAAAGTTATTTAAAATCTCCTCTGTGCTGTGGGTCTTTTCGAACTTGTAAGGATAAGGATCAAGACCTTTCTCTTTTAATTTCTTTAACTTTTCTCTTCTATGTGCAAGATACTCTGGAAGACCTTCCAATTTACTCTCCTTTTTAACTTTTCCTTTTTTCAATATAAGGGGGGCAAACTTTAGTGTCAAGGATAAACGGTCAACTGATTTTTATCAACGGATAAAACGGATTTAGCGGATCGCCAGTTCCTGCGGGAATTGGATTTCCCGCAGGATACTTAGGTTCGGGAATTCCAATTCCCGAACCAACAAAGAATGAAGCTGTCAACGGATAAAACGGATTTAACGGATTGATTGTTATTTCGGGGTACCCATACACCGAAATATAAAAGCTCAGGGTAAGGTACCCCGAACCAACAATCTAATTATTAGTTATTCCCCATGCAATTCTTTTTTCTGTATCCATCTAAAACCATCTGGAGTAATAACAGCTATGTCAATATCACCACCAACTCCCATAGAAGCTTTTTGATTAAATCGCTGGGCTTCAATTGTTGCTCTAACTATAAAAAGAGCAAAATCAACAGCATCTTGCAAAGACATCAGATCATATCGTATATCATAACGCAATTCACTAAAAATCTCTTGATTTTCTGAGTAGATTTTTGAATCTAATAAAGAAGCGTCAAATCCTTTTATTAATCTTGAAAAAACATCATCCTGCCCGCTTACTAATGACCCAGGAATTCCTTGTCCAAATCTGGGTAGTACAGTATCCTGGGGCATATAAAAGTCAAATATTCTTCTTTTTTTGTTCTCATCATAACCACATATTATTAATCGTAATGTACCTTTATCTTTATTACGAGGCTGATTCTTATACAAGTTTTCCATAAATACTCTTAATCTACTAACAGCTTTTTCAATAGGTATAGCAGAAAGATCGCTAATACCTTCCTGAACTCTAAAATCTTCGATAATTCCTTTGATACTAGAATTATTACCCAACTCGTTATACAAAAAACCTACACCTGAGCAGGTAACACCCACTGACGTACCAATCTGAAAAATCTTCTTACTGTAATCGGAGGCAACCCTCTGTTTCTCTTTTTCTTTTATAATATAAACTTTTGTAACTATGTCCATCGAATCAGTAGTAATTACACTATCCGCTTGTTTTTCTATGTCAGTTAATGTTAATCTGCTGTCTGCTGCCAATACTAAACCTTCGTAAGTTGAAACAACCACATTCACTGTGGCTTTTGAAATTGAGATCGATATTAGCAAGAATAAAAATACAAAAATTATGAGGTTCCTCATTTGTCCCTCCATGTAAATAGTTTCACATTTCTGTTATTTGCGTTTTGATAGTTTTATTACAGATAAAGTATCTGTTTTCATCAATATATTTTTATAAGTATACTGTTAGAGGTTCAGGATATGGGTACCCTGAACCAATATTAAAATGTCTGCCTACTGAATACTGCTTTCTGTTCTCCGTTCACCGTTTTCCGACCTCATTCCCACTCAATCGTCGCTGGCGGCTTGGAGCTTATGTCATATACAACCCGGTTTATCCCCTTGACCTCATTTATGATTCTGTTGGAGATATTTTCAATCAAATCATAGGGAAGCTTTGCCCAGTCTGCGGTCATTCCATCCAGGGAAGTCACAGCGCGCAAAGCCAAAACATTCTCGTAGGTTCTCTCATCCCCCATCACTCCAACTGACTGGACCGGCAATAGAACACAGAACGCCTGCCAGGTTT
>Ga0111201_1021_pt1 | contig 41964 bp, 34 predicted proteins | sample DeeMarSWOR324_28_FD_80375 | JGI IMG/M metagenome (GOLD analysis project Ga0111201, IMG submission 80375) | candidate division Zixibacteria bacterium SM23_73_2 | reverse complement strand
GATTATTTTTTCACACCGGCCTTTATGTTTTTTGCCATACTCCTGGGATTAGGAGCAGCAGGATTGTTGCGAAGCATCGGGGAGGTAGTAGAGAAGTATAAATCCAACCATACCTTTTTAAGATTCACCGGCTACTTAGTTTTGGTATTTCTTTTGTTTTTGCCCCTTCTAACTTTCAGCAAGAATTTCAATTCCCCCAACAACAGAAGGAACAACTACATACCCTACGATTATGCTTACAACATTTTAAACTCCTGCGATGAGAACGGAATCATATTCACCAACGGGGATAACGACACCTTTCCTTTGTGGTTCATCCAGGAGGTGGAGGGGGTGAGGAAGGACGTCAGAGTGGTCAATTTGAGCCTTCTAAATGCTGACTGGTACATACTTCAGCTTAAAAACCAGATGGGGGTTCCCATTGATCTGGAGGATGAGCAGATTAAGTGGGTCGAGGTAGTCGAGGGCGGGAGGAGAATAACAAGGCCCCAAAAACCTTTTTATGACAAATCCTTAAACAGCAGAAGATACCTGTTCCCCTTTTACGATCCCCAGAGAAAAAGGGGAATGCAGCTTCAGGACCAGATGATTCTGATCATCCTGGAATCCAACCAGTGGAAATATCCGATCTATTTCTCCACCACGGTTACCCCCAACTACTGGGTTGGTCTGGACAGCAACGTGGTGGCTGAAGCACTGGCTTACCGCATCGTTTCGGAGAAGGGTTACCGTAGAGTTAACCAGGAGAAGTTTCATCGTCTTATAGAGGATGTCTATAAGTACCGGGGGGTAGACGATCTGGGCGTTTACAAGGACGAGACCACAATCGGACTTCTTTATATCTATCCGGAGAAGTTCATAGAACTGGCGGGTTACTATTTTGAAAATGATCAAAAGGATAAGGCATTTGAACTGCTTGAAAAAGCAATCCAGGTTCATCCCTACTATTACCGCACCTATATCCTTGCAAATCATCATTACCAATCGGAGGGGCAGGAGGAAAAGGCAGAAGAGATTTTAAAACGGGGAGTGGAAAATCTTGAGGAAGCGGTGAGAAAACAACCTTACACCGTAGCCTATCATCAATTTCTGGGAGCTTTGTACTACCGGAGCGGGGAGTATGAGAATGCGCAGGTGGAGATGGAAAGGGCTTTCGAGATGGAGCCCACCGATGCTTTTTCCTTCCAACCTCTGGTGGGTTTTTATCTCTCAACCAACCAGATTGAGAAAGCAGAGAAGCTCATAGAAAAGTGGATTTCAAAAAATCCCCGGGACGAGAGGGCAAAGAATCTGCTCCAGCAGATAAGAGCCAAGAAGTAGGGGAGACCCTTGCCTGCCCGCCTCGGGTAGTTTCCCGTGGAGACGCAAAGTAATTCTACACATCGTCATTGCGAACCCGAAGGGTGAAGCAATCTCCAGATAGATAGAGATTGCTTCGTCACTTCGTTCCTCGCAAAGACATGGAAAAGTAGGGGAGACCCTGTGTGGGCTCCCGAAAAAAATGCACGGGCGGGGATAAATCCCGCCCCTACATTTATCCATTACTTCAGGTTGGTTTTTTTACCCTCTTTTTCTCCGTTTCTTTAGAAAACCCATGGGGCACATATAAACTCTCGAGGAAAGGTCTGTAGCTTGAAGCGACTTTGTATTTTCCACCCCTCCTCTGCATCATCTTATTTATTATAAACTCCCTGCGGATGGTGCAGAAATCAGGGTGAAAAGAGGAGATTATCTTATTAACATCGCTTTCCGAATAGACTTTACCCGGCTCGAATGATTTTAAGATTTCCTCTAAAACGAATATTTTCTTTTTCCTCTGAGCAGGAATACTTTTCAATTTTCCACCAGCAAAAAATGACTCCAATATTTTTGTCCTCTGATCCTTTTTCCTTCTGCTGGAGCTTTTCTCCAACCATTCCAGAAGCTTTCCCTCCTCCACTCTCCAGTCCTTTCCTAATTTGTATCCCTCTATCTCACCAGATTGGAGTTTTCTTAAAATCACCTGGGTGTTCATTTTTAGTTTCTGTGCTATCTCAGATGAGGTCAAAAAATTCATCTTTTTAAAAGATTTTTCTTTCATAGTTTAGCCTTTTCATAGTCTTTAATTTAAATCCATGAGGTTTTATATTTCTTCATAAATACTTTATTAAATATGTTTATCAAGTATTTTATACTACTTTATTATACTTTGTTGTACTTTAAAATGTTTGACAAAAAAGTAAGGGAGACCCTTGTAGTCTCCCGCTGGGGACTGTCATTGCGAACCCGAAGGGTGAAGCCCCGCCTTTAGCGGGGCTCTTTGTTGGTGCAGGAATTGGATTTCCTGCACTAAAGCTGCGGTTGGGGAATTCCAATTCCCCAACCAACAGAACTTGTTTTTGCAGTGTAGGGGAGTCCCTTGTGGCCTCCCATTTGCGGTTAAAATGTAGAGGAGACTTTCAGGTCTCCACTGGTGGATGGAAGGGAATTTTTTACACCGTCATTGCGAACCCGAAGGGTGAAGCAATCTCCCGATGGAAAGTTGGTCAAGGGTGCCCCCACCCTTGACCGAGAAGGTGGCGGGGTAAGGGTACCCCGCCAGAACGTTTAGAAATATTAATTAATAGACAGATTGCTTCGTCACTTCGTTCCTCGCAATGACGTTTCTGGCGTCACTTCTTTTTCTCTATCTCCCCCAATACCTCCTGCGCATCCTTTTTCCCCCAATAATACCCCATATCCTTACTCATCCTTAATGCATGCTCCGCCTCAGCCCGTGCCTCTTTAGGTTTTTTATCCGCAAGATGTGCCCATGCAAGTGCAATACGTATATCCGCCTCATATATCCGATAGCCGCCATCAACAGCATAATCCAATGCCTCGTTCAAATCGCTGAACGCTGCTGGAGCATCCTTCATATGCTTCGCATACCAGCGACCGCGAGCAAGGAGTGCCTCAATAAGAACGAAACGTACGGTGATGTTTCTCGCGATCTTGAGCGCATCATTGTAATTCTTGCGGGCACTTTCGTGCTTATTCTCTTGCGAATCTAAGTCGCCGAATACACGGTGGCATTGACTAATTTGGTGTTGCCAAAGCTCATTATTACAAATCTTCAAGTTTTCGTCAGTGACACGTTGGGCATAGTCAACTTCTCCAATACACAGGAGGTGCTCAGCGTGCTGGATACCGTATATGCTGTAGAGGTAGTGTTTATCTGGTTGCTCTTTTTTTTGCAGATCCTCTGCCTGCTTAAATGTTTTAGTTGCTGTTAACAAATCACCTTTTAGGTTGTCGATCCATGATTGATATGTCAATGCATCGGACTCTTCAGTTTGTGATTTTATGTTGCGAGCTAAACTTAGTGCATTGTCAGTAGCATCCTTGGCAGCAGGAAAATTACCAAGATAAATGTGTATGTCTACCAAGTTCCGGTAGACGCGGCTGGCATTTCTCCAGTTTTCATCCTTCAGATACCCAGCAACAGCTCTTTCATAGAGTGGTGTTGTTTCGCTCAGACGTCCGAGGCACATCAAGCAGAGGCCTGCGTCATTAAGGATCCAACTTTTGTCTTTTAGCTCACTAACCTGTGGATCCTGTGAAGCATCTCTGTGGGGGAAAAATTCGAGCCATAATGCCGATGCTGTTTCCCAAGCACCTATTTTTGCGGTGAGCACGAAATTCTCGCTCTGATAAATACGATCTAAATAAACGCGATATGCCTCATCATAAGCCCCAGAACTGCAAGCGTGGTGTACTACCTCGATAAGAGGTTTAAGATCATCGAGAGTAGGATTGTATGGAGTGTCACCAGCTATTGAGAGATAATAATCCTTGATTTGTTTGTGTACGTCCTTTGACTGCTCAGGTTTGCCTTTAGTGAAGATAGCAAGATAGTGGCTGCGAATAAGCGGATGGGCGGTGTAGCTCCTGTCGCGTGGATCATAGCGGAGGATGCGATAATCAAGTAGTCGCTTGATTATAGCCTTGAAATCTGTATCATTCAGCTCAGCAATGGGTGCATTTAGTGCATTAGAATCCATCTTAGCCCGGAAAACTTTCTCAAAGGCTTTTTCCTCAACTGGTGTGCGGAAGGCGCTGAAAAGGGTAAGAAAGGCTCGTTCCGCATCGTTAAGATGCTCATCATACCTCCGAAGCACTCTATGTACTCTCTCATAACGCGGTTCGTCTGCAACTGGAGGCGGAATTTCTTTGATTTTTGACACATCGCCTTTGTGTTGCTTCATTAGGTAGGAACCTAAAAGGCTTATAGTTAAAGCGTGTCCATCCCATTCAGTTACTACTTTATCCAGTGCATCTTTTGAACCTTTCACACCTATTTTTTCCAGTAAAGCCCTTCCATCAGTAGGATTAAGGCGGGTTAAGTCTCTATGGGTATAGGTTGTATAATCCATCAGGTCAAGCACAGGTGCACGGCTGGTGATTAAACAATGTGAGTTATGCTTAGGATCGGCGAAGTACTCAAGGAAATCGCGTAAATCAGTACTTTTCAACAACCCATATTGATCCCCTTCTTGATTTTGCATAATTTCGAGTCCATCAAGGATAAAAAGATAGCGTCCAGCATGTAGCATACCTGCGATTAAATGGGCTTTAGCACTGGGTGAAGCATAGTTACGTGGATCAATTTTACCTCCACCCATAAACTTGAGTGCTGACTCAAAGAACTCATCAACGCTGGGTCTGGTGTAAAAGCCCCACCAGAAAACACCATCTGGTTGTTGCTGGGATTCATTATTTAGTAAATTTTCCACCCATTGGCGAGCTAAGCTACTCTTGCCCTCGCCGCCAAATCCAATCAAACCAGTTATTTTGCAGTCTGGATTACCCCAATCAGAGTTAATTTCCTTTAGCAAATCTTCACGCCCAACCCATTCTGGAATTAGAGCTGGTGCATTGTTCCATGCAATCTTATCCTTGAGCGCCACTTGCTCTCGCGCTGCCTTTATGTCAGTTTTAGGTTGAGAAGCAACTACAAGAGGGAGAGATTCTTCTTGCACCGGTAAGAGCATTGGATTAAAACTAAGGACTTTTGCATCGACCGCCCAGCCAGTATCTCTGTCTTTTGGAGATTTATCAGGAAACCAAGTTTCAGAGATAATACCAATGATCAGATTTCTCTTATTATCTAAAACAGGTGAACCACTCATTCCAAAATTAATGTGCTGTGATTTAAGTTGTACAGGCTCGGCTTGTAACGGTAGTTGCTCTGGACACTCAATGCAGCCCATAATAGTTCCGTCAGCGTAGCTTGCCTTGTATTTGCCCAAGGGGCGATATTCATAGCTGCGAAAAGGATTGCCTTTTGATGGTTCTGCTGTTCCCAATATGGCAATTTGCTCAGGTGCTAAAGGGGAGGGGCCATCTGTTAATTGAAGAATTACGGCATCGTCATCGTGTTCAGGAAAACAAGCAGCTACTTTAGCACGACGCTTCTTTTCCTCTCCACCGCGTGCCTGAGGAAAATATACTACTACTTCTGCATCTTTGGCGTCTTTGAGATTATCTGGCTTTTTTCCAAAAATGCTTTTTAAAACTATTTCCCAGGATCCAGGAATGCGCTTACCTAACCGAGGATTAACTCCTGCTGCGAGCACAACGTGAGCGCAGGTGACGATTTTCCCATCCATGGAAACTGCAATTCCTGTTCCGACTATTTGATCCGTTTTGGGATGCCGTATCTGCACTGTAAAATCACGCAGATTTTGAAGCTTAACTCCACCATTGCTCATCACTTATGTCCTTTTTTGAACTCTAATAATGGTTAGTACTTCAATCTTAAAATTACTAATCCTTTGGTCCCAGGTACAAAAGAGGTACGAAAAATGTAAAAGCAAGCACCATGAGGGATCCATACTTCGGATTATGGACATTAAGAGCTTTAAAAAAGCCACCTAAGGTATATATCCATATCAAGAATGCAGCTAAGGAAATCCAGATATGCACCCAGTCAGGTGATTTGTGTTTCTCTGGATCTGCTGTGCCAAAAGCACGGACAGCTACTACACCTAACAGACACACTGCTGTCCATATTATCAGCATAATGGGATCGTCTTGACTTATGAAACCGCTTCCTACCAGGTAAAAACCAATAACTTCAGCCGGGATCATCTTCAATAACCTGTCCAAGTAGAACTTGAAATCCTCCTGAGTTCCAAGTACACCAGCTGCTCCCCCCCTAACTTCATCCACTGCCACGGCTTTGACACCCGTGTGTGGCCTTACGATTCTAAATGGTGCTGACATAAAACCTCCTGTTTTTGGAGTGGATTAATGTTTTAACATTTGATCATTCTCAACCGCATAAGAAGTTTTTTGTCCCCAACCCCTATGGATGAAAACTTCTTTTTGTCTTTTTTATTATAAAATTCTCACTGAAAAAGTCAAGTTTTTTTAGACACTTAATTCCTTTTGGGAGAAATTTGTACCAAGGAGAAAAGGAGGTTTTAAATTGAATTATTTCTTTGTGATTTCCTCAAGGTAGGTATTGAAAGTATATGGATGCTGACACCTGCAGCAATTATAAAAAGGATGATTTTAATTAAAAATATTTTGATTATAAAGATGGCTGAATATCCTATGGTTAACCATAAGAATAAAACAGTCAGGATTTTCACCTTAAAGGGAATTCCTTTTCTTTCTCTGTAATTTCTGAGGTATCTACCAAACCATCTGTTGGTCAAAAGCCAACTATGAAGTCTTTTGGAGCTTTTAGCATAGCAAGCTAAGGCTAAAAGAAGAAATGGGGTGGTTGGCAAAAGGGGTAAAAAGATACCTAAGATTGCAAGTCCTACGAAGAAGGTTCCTGATATTTTCCAGAGGATTCTAACCCAGCGGTTGGGATGGATTTTTGTTTTTTCAGAATTATACCTGATGTTTCGTTTTTCTTTGGTGCCTGCCTTTGACATCGCGATAGATTTTTAACTAAATTCGATTTGTCGTTTTTTAAAATTAAAATTCTTTTTTTTATTTTCCAATTGTTTTTTCTGAAAAAGCATTTTCGATTTTGATTTTCTTCCCAACACCAGCCTCAATGAAATCCTCCTTGTATTCTTTTTGGAAAATTTCTCTGGCAAGATCGCCGGAACAGTGACAGGGTGCAATCTTTTTTACTTTCAATTCTTTCATCTCTTTTGAAATTTCTTTTATCTGGGATTCTTTCATCGATAGCAGATGGAAACCACCCAGTACAAAAAAGACATCGCAACTGTCAATCTCCTTTACCTTTTTGACAATCTCAACGATCCCCGGATGGGCACAGCCGGTTATCACTACCAATCCCTTTTCGGTCTTTATCACAAGAGACTGCTCCTTGATTCTTTTACCCAGCTCTCCTGTTGAGTAAACTTCTTCTGTTATCTGCGCTGGCTTTTTTACCTCCACCAATTTGGCACCGGCTTTCTCAATATCTTTTTTAACCTCTTTGGTAAAAGATTCCGGTAGGTATACTGTGACATTATGGTTTTCTTTTAAAAAGTCAAATAATCCTCCGATGTGATCCTGATGTATATGAGATAAAACCACTATGTCAACTTCTTTTGGGTCGATTTCAAGCTTTTTCATATTTTCACAGAGCAGATCCCCTTCTCCCCCAACATCGAAAAGAATGGTTTTTTCAGTCCCCTCAACCAGACAGGAAAATCCCCAGGCAGTTTCCAATTTTTTATCATAAGGGTTGTTATCATAAACTATGGTCAAATTCAAATCCTTTGCCATAGCTTGAGGGATTAAAAATATCAAAATTAAGACTAAAATAATAAGAAATTCTAACTTTTGCATTTAAACACTCCTTGGTTAGAGTGAATTATTAAATCAAATTATACGACAAAGTTTTTTACAATTTTGCCAGATATTTCTCAAAATCCAAAACCAGATGCTTTTTCCCTTTTTGAAGTACCTTGTGCCCTTCATTTTCCAGAAGTTTCTTTTGCCCCTCAATCCCACCAGGGTATTTTTCATTCAAAATTCCACCGGTTTTAAGTGTTCGCCAGTAAGGGGTGATCCTTTTCTTTCCCTCTTTTGCCAGCTCATCCGCTGCATTAGCTGCGATCCAGGCAAAGATTCCGGTGGTAATGGGGCAGCCGATTGTTGCCTTGTGCTTTTTGGCAAGTATCTGACGAATTTCATTTATGGTAATCAGCTTACTCTTGGGTACTTTTTTCATAATCTCATCAACCTCCAATGGCGCTGGTATCACACAGGTTCCGGTACCCCATCTTTTGCTCATTTTATCATCGATTACAATAACTTTGGGCAAATCCTTACTGTCCTTTAATTTTTTCTGCCAGGATATGCGGAGTTTGGTCATATCTTCTACCTCCATTATTTAACTTTTCTGTTTATTCCTCCTTTTAACTTAGAGTTTTATCCTTCAATAATTTTTACTTTACAAATAAGAAAATCCTTTTCCTTCAACTTCTTTGATTAATTTTCCCTCTGAGCCTCTGGTCTTTTCAAATGAAAGTACACCCTCAGGTTTCAAGATGCGATGCATCTCTGTTAATAGATTTTCCAATCCGCCAGCGATGTAACGAAGTCCGAAAACGAAGCTTAAATCAATGCTTTGCTCAGGCAATCCGGTATCAGATGCGTTTGCGAGCATTGTAGTCACATTTTTTATTCCCTCTTTTTCGATTTTACTCTGTACCCTTTTAATCGCAAGGGGATGTACGTCCACAGCATAAATTAATCCGTTGCTACCAACTATTTTTGCTGCGGGGATGGTGAAAAATCCGGGACCGCATCCCACCTCCAGCACTTTTTGATCTGGTTTTAATCCAGCTGCTTTTAAAAGTTTATAAGGATTTCTAAAAATGGGGAGAAGCGGATTATCGTGCATCAGAGTTATTATCCAGAAAGCAAAATTGGAGTGATGATATCTGTGTTTAGCTTGACTGTTTATTTACACACCTCTTTTAAATTTTTTCCCCATATAAAACCAGGTGTCTTGACAATCCTTTAACCGATGGTTCTTTGCTCAGTCTCAAAAGTATTTCAGTTGTCTGTTTGAAGAATTTCTCATCCCACTCAATGGATTTTAAAACCTCTTCCGGTATAGAGAGAAAATCCAGCATACCGCATACAGCGTATATCTCAAAAACCTTAACTCCTTCTTTCTCGAAGTACTCTTTTGCTTCTTCTGGGCTCAAAGCTTTGTGCTTCTCCTCATCATGGTGAATATAAGCTGATTCTGATTTAAGTAAAGTTAGAGCAGAATCCGGATTCTCTCTAAACTGACTAATAGCTGCACCGCATTTGTTCATCAAAAATATCGAGACTTTACCTTTTTTCTTTATCACCCTTATCAGCTCTTTTGCAGCCTCGAACATCCCATCCCAGCAGAGCACGAAATCGAAACTCTCGTCCGGGAAATCAAGCTTTTGGACATCGCACTCTGAGATCTCCACTTTATCCAACATTCCTTCTCTTTTCATTTTTTCCTTTGCAACGTTCAGCATTGCAGGAGAGATATCACAAAGGGTAACTGAGTATCCCATCTTTGCCAAAGGAAGGGTAATTCTTCCGGTTCCACCAGCAGCATCCAGGATCTTTGCATCTTTATTTTTGGGAAGATATTTTTTCAAAAGTTCCCAGTCCACGTAGTTTTCACAGGCTCCCTCAAAGGCCTGGTACCACCGGTCATATGTCTCAGCATGCTCGTCCCACCCATTTTTTACACTTTCCGTATCTTTTGATTTATCTTTCGACATATTTTTTCCTCCTAAACTTCTAACACTATCGACTAACTCTTTACTTCAACACTTACATACTTGAGTTCTTTTCTTGTCTCTTACAACCACTCTATAATCCCTCGACAAACCAATCGATTTTTCTGGGGCTTAATGCGACTTCACGGTGAAGCCAGGGGAGGTAAGCAGGTTGCTCCTTTGCAAGAATCTTTAATTCCTTTTTTCCTTTATCAGTAACACTTAGTTCACCCTCCGATGTCTTTTCAACCAGTTCTTCGCTTTCCAATTTTTTATATATACTTCTGTAATCTTTATCCTCAAGCTTTACCGGGAAATGCTTGCCAAAACCTTTTTTAATCCGCTTCAGATTTTCTTCCTGGGTCATCTCCTGCAAGTTAAAAAGCCATAGACTTACAAAAACCCCGCGATGAGGTAAAATCTTAAGATGGCTTTCAAGAAATTTGGAGAACTTTTCCAATTTGGGATCCTCTCCGTGCATCACCTTGCTCGATTCTCTGATTAACTCATAGCCTCCCAAGATGATAAAAAATGATACCACAGCACCGGCAAGGGCATCCAGCACAAAAAATCCAAAGGTGGCTCCTAAAAGTCCGACCAGAACCGCAACCGATGACCAGATGTCCGTTTTGGTATGATAGGCATCTGCTATCAGAGATATGCTTCTGGTTTTGCCCCCCACGTAGAATTTGTAGAATGAGAAATAAGCGTTGACAGCTATGTTGATCACTATGGTGATCAAAGCTACTGCCTGAAAATGTACCTCAGCCGGCTTGAAGACTTTGGTTACCGATTCAAAGGCGATGTAGGCACCGATGCCGCATAGGATTATCCCCCCGATAAGGGCGGCCTGGGCCTCTTTATTTATTTTTATCCCTATCCAGGTGATGGCTGAAGCAACTATGTCAATAGCGGTATGCACAGCATCGGCAATAAGTCCGATGCTTCCGGAGAGGAAGCCGACAAAGAATTCCAGAGCGGATAGTCCAACGTTTCCCCACAAGGAATAAGCAGCGCATGCTTCCTTGGAGAGATGAGCATGGTATCTTTCGATTTCTTTTTCTTTTTCGCCTATAGCATCCAGACCTTTTTCGGTTATCTGGTATATCTCCGAACGCTTAATCAAACCCTCCTGTGCAAGCCGATTCAAATAATCGTCTAAAAGTTTTTCATTGACCTTCCAGTAACCCAGATAGAGATCTTCGAGCTTTTGTTTTAGCTCTTCTCTGGTTCTTTGGTTTAATCTTAGAAATCGTAATAGGTGCCAATTAAGATTCTTTTTTACCTGAGAGTCTTTGATTTGAAATTGATTTTCTGGCATATCGAAGAACCTAATATAGCTTTTTTGGGCAACTACGATCCTTTTTAGCTTCGAGAATTCCAATTCCCGAAGTATATGATTAAAGGGTAAAAAACTTTAAAAGTCAAATCCCAAATTAAAATAAAACCTGTTGGTCTTCTCAGCTACCCCGTAATCGAACTGAACAGGTCCCAGGGGAGTTAAAACAGCAATCCCTCCACCTATCCCTTGCTTTAGATTTTTCAGCTTTATCTGTTCGGTATTAGACCAGACATTCCCGGAATCATATCTTAAGGTGAGATAAATCTTGTAAGGGAATTTAAATCTCAAGCCCAGATTAAAGTAGAAAAGCTTATCCCCCTTCAGCTCCTCGGAGAGAAAACCGTAGAAATTTTGTTTTCCGCCCAGGGTGAATTTCTCGGATAAGGGAAGACCGTTGGATAAGCCAAAGGCAACCTTGGGGTGGAAATTCAATCTTTCGGATAAGGGGAAGTATGATTCCAAAGAGGAGAATCCCTTTCTGTAATCCTTATCACCTCCTAAGTATTTCCCCACTATCTCAAAATAAAAGTGGTGATATTTACCCTCGTCGGGGAAAGGATATTTATCGAAAGTATCAACTAATGATCTGAAGATAATGATGCCCAGGTTGTAGTTCTCATATGCGTTCGATCCCTCAGGATGGATTTTAGCCCTTTCGTATTTCCCCTCCAGAGATGCCATTCCCAGCCTTTTTATGTGCTGTCCGAAGGAGAAATGCACACCGGTTTTTTTCTGGGTAAAGCTCTCTTTTATCTCATACCTTTCATAAAGGTTTTTTTTATCCCAGGTGTGATAGAGCTTGAGCTTGTAGGTAAGATAGGTTTTCATAATCCGGTCAGCCTTGAAGTTTAAACTGTATCTTTGTCTTTTATCCCCGTATTGGAAATGGGTAAAAATCTCGTTTCCTATCCCCAGGATATTGGAATCGACAAATTGTAAAAATCCCTCGTTTTTGTACTCATCTTTATAGTGAGCTCCCGCCCTGACGAAATCGAATATCTTCTCGGTGATCTTTATCTTGAGCACGTTGCCTGAAGCATTTTTTTCGATGCTCAACAAAACCTTCTCAAAAAGCCCGGTTCCATAGATATTGGAAAGGCCCTGATTTATCTTTTTGGAATTGTAGGGCTGGCCAGCTTTCTGAGGGAAATTTCTTCTTATTACCCATGATTTGGTTCTTTTGTTCCCCTCGATTTTGATATCAGAGATGATTCCCTCATCCAGGGCAAAAGTTAATTTTCTGGTAGAGGGATCATAATGTATAGTGTCGAAATCGATTAGACTGTATCCATCTTTTTGATAGAGATCTCTAATTACCTTTAGGTCATTCTCCAGTTTTTTTGAGTTGAAAATATTTCCTGAAGATAAGGAAATGATGTCTTTTAGAACTGTATCTGGATAAATGGTGTTGTTTTCAAATACTACTTTTTCTACCTTAGGATTTTCTTTCAGTTGGTAGTTCAGAGAATAGAGGTCACTTTTTTGAGAAAGCTCAGCGGAAACCCTTTGGAAATTTCCACTGGAATAAAGCTTTTTTAAGTCGTTTTCTATATTTTTATTTGAGGTGAAGCTATTCTCCTTGACCTGAGTTAACCGGCTTAAGTACTCCGTTTTATCTTCTCTGTTTCCGGAAAAACTCACCTTCTGGATGAAAAAAAAGTCCGGTTCATCTTTTACCTGTGATATTTTCTCCATACTTTTTTTCAACTCTTTTATGGCTTTCAAAGCTTCTGTTTCCCCGATTTTTATCAGGGTATCCGCCCTGTTGAAATCTATTGAGGAAAATTGTGAAAGCTCAGGGGAGATCACCAAATCCGCTTTTTTCAGCTGCTGGTTTTTCTTCTCCAGAGACATTATGCTGGTTGCTTGATTGGCTATGTCAAAGGGATTTTTTATCTTGTCCGAGGGTAAAAGCTCAGAGGAGGTATTGATTGCCACCACGATATCCGCCCCCATCTCCTTTACCACCTCCACCGGAACAGGGTCGACCAGTCCCCCGTCAACTAAAAGCATCCCCTCTTTTTCCACCGGTGAGAGAGCCAATGGAACTGCCATGGTTGCTCTCATCGCTTCGGACAGGTCCCCCGATTTTAACACAACCTCAGATCCGGTCACCAGGTCGGTTGTAACTGCCCTGAAAGGAATTTTCAAGTTCTCGAAATCGGAGCGAGCCAAAAGGTTTGCCCTCATGGTCAGGTTGGTCAAAAGGTTGGATATTTTCTGTCCGGAGGTTAAAGCCTTCGGAATATATGGCGTCAATCCATCGAATCTGATCTCAAACAAAGCACCTTCCCTTTCCTCCCTCTGAGTAAGAAAAAGTGAGAGCCGAGGAGGGGTATCAGATAAAAGGTTGGACCACTCAACTTCCTGGGCTATTCTTTCCAGATCGGATGCGGAGTAACCTGAAGCATACAGTCCGCCGATTATACCACCCATGCTGGTTCCAGCTATATAATCTATGGGAATATTCTCCTTTTCGAAAACCTTGAGTATCCCTATCTGGGCAAACCCCCTGGCACCTCCACCGGATAGAGCCAAGCCTATTTTTGGTCTTTGTGGTTCAGTGGAGACAAAGGATTCGGTAGCTGGTTGAGAGGGATAATCTATCCTTATGATTTTTTCCTGTGCTTGAGCCTGAAAGACAAAAAGGATAAAAAAAACTGTTTGAAACCATATGTATTTGTTTTTTAAAAGCCTCATAACCTAAATCGGAGTTAACTCAAATTAATATTTTTCTCCTTGAATTGCAACAAGAAATATCTTAATATGAATGAACAGATTTTTCGAAAAAAATTCAACCGTTTTATGATAATATTTTCAAAAAACAAACTTAAAGAACTTGCCAAGCTTAAGACTAAAAAGGGGAGGAAAGAGCAAAAAAGATTTTTAGTCGAGGGGAAAAGATTTTGTGAGGAGCTTTTTAATTCTTCTCATAAAGCAGAGCTTATACTTTATACCCTGAGCTTTTCAAAATCAAAAGACGGGGGAAAGCTTCTTGATGATTTCGGAAAGAAGAAAGTTGAAATAGTTCAAGTGAAAAATGAAGATATTAAAAAGCTTTCGGATACGGTTATGTCTCAGGGGATTGTTGCAATAGCTCAAATGAAAATATTTTCTTTGGATGAGGGTTTTTTAAAGAACAAAAAGTTCGTTTTAGCTCTGGATTCGATAAAAGAGCCGGGAAATTCAGGGACTATTTTGAGAACTGCGGATACAGCAGGGGTGGATTGCGTTTTTTTCTCAAAAGATTGTGTTGAGTTGCATAATCCAAAAGTACTCCGTTCGACTATGGGCTCGATTTTTCATCTTCCTATCATCGAGGAAGTGAATTTGGAGAATGTTTTACCACTTTTAAAAAAAAATGGTTTTAAGATTTATGCTGCGGATGTAAAAGAGGGGAAATTTTATGATCAGATAGATTATTCAAGCAAGGCATGTCTTATCATCGGAAGTGAGTCAGAGGGTATCTCTAAAGAGATTTTGAGTTTAGCTGATGAAAGGGTGAGGATTCCTATTTATGGCAAAGCCGAGTCATTGAACGCAGCAGTTGCCTGCGGGATAATACTTTATCAGATGGCAGGGAATATTAAAGATCAATGAAATTTTCTGACTTCAGCTTGAATTCTTTTTCTTAATCTTATTCTGAAAAGCTCAAAACAGTATTATTAATGTCAGGGACTTACCTGAAATTTATCTTTGACTTTTCTGGTTTTCATTTTATATTTTTATAAATTAAACAAATTATTGCCGGATAAATTTATAATCTGTTACCTGCCATAAGGAGGTAAAAATGACCAAAAAACTTTTTATTTTAGGGATTCTGTTATTAACCAGCATCCCTGCCTCGGGTCAATCAGTAGGCACAGCCTGGGTGAGGATATACAACGGATCTGGAGACAGCTATGATGGTGCTTATGCCATAGCGGTGGATGATTCTGGCAATGTCTATGTGACCGGAGAGAGTAACGGCATTGGGACATACTCTGATTATGTTACCATAAAGTATTATCCTAATGGAGACACAGCTTGGGTTAGGACATACAATGGACTGGCAAACGGTTGGGATTTTGCTGAGGATATAACGGTAGATGATTCTGGCTATGTATATGTGACAGGAGGCAGTGTCGGAAGTAGTATATATCAAGATTACGCAACAATAAAATATTATCCCAATGGAGATACAGTCTGGGTAAGAAGGTATTACGGACAAGAAGATATGTGGGATCAAGCTCGAGCTATAGCTGTTGACGATTCCGGTTACGTTTACGTGACTGGAACAAGTTGGGGAGGTGAAACATATGATGACTACGCCACTATAAAGTATTATCCCAATGGAGATACTGTTTGGGTGAGAAGATACGACGATCCGTATAACGGTGGGGATCAAGCTGAGGATATAACGGTAGATGATTCTGGTTACGTATATGTGACTGGAACCAGTTGTGACTCAACACATTCTGATGACTGTGCTACCATAAAGTATTATCCCAATGGAGATACTGCATGGGTGAGGAGATATAATGGGCCAGGAGGTGCTTATGACCGTGCTCGCGCAATAGCAGTTGATGATTCGGGATATGTCTATATTACTGGACATAGCTGGGTTGACGAGGAGGCACAAACTGACTATATCACCATAAAATATTATCCTAACGGAGATACCGTCTGGGTAAGAAGATACAACGGACCAGAAAACGATTTTGATGACGCAGGTGCCATAGCAGTAGATGATTCCGAATATGTCTATGTGACGGGGTATTGTTCGGGTGGTGTGCCATATGACAACTATACCACCATAAAGTATTATCCGAATGGAGATACTGTCTGGATTAGAAGTTACTACGGACCTACAGATGGTACGAGACCCCCTTCGATGGTTATTGATGACTCCAGCTATGTCTATGTAACCGGACATAGTTGTGGTAATCCGACAGACGGTGATTACGTCACCATAAAGTATAATCCTGATGGAGACATGGCTTGGGTGAGAAACTACAACGGACCTGGAGATGATTGGGATGGGGCTCACGCCATAGCCGTGGATGATTCTGGCAATGTCTATGTAACTGGAGAGAGTTTTGGAAGTGGGACAGGTTATGACTATGCTACCATTAAATATGTGCAAACGGACAGCTGCCTTCTCCCCGGAGATGTGGACAACGATGGAATAGTGACAGGTAGTGGGGATATAATGGATTTGATACACTATCTATACCACTGTCATCCGGAACCAGTTTGTCCTCTCTCGGGAGACGTTAACGGAAATTGTGAGGTTGATTTTGCTGATGCGATTGGTATGTGTTATTGGTGGTTTGGATCTCCATATTTCGACACGCTTTTCCCGTACTGCTCCTATCCTGAAACCTTCTTAGATCCAGGAGTAAGAGACACCCTGAGAGTTGACTCTGTGGAAGCTGCACCAGGAGATGATTTTGTAATTCCTTTAAACATATTTAATGATGAGTCGATTGTCCTGAACATACCTCTAACAATCGAGGATACCACCAGGGTGGTAATCGACTCCATTGTATACCAAGGAACCAGAGGCGAAGGGAAGTTTTTCGATAATCCTAATTATATCTGTGAGGGAAGTTCCGGTTTTCTGATTTACAGCTTATTCTCGCTTGAAGGTGTTGATACACTGGCTCCAGGAACTGGGATTTCAGGCTATCTGTGGGGGCATGTTAAAGCTGGAGCTGAGCAAGGATTTGTGAAAATAGACACCTCTTTTCTTGAACCTAATCAACATCTGAGATTTTTTAAATACCAGCCTAATCTCAACAGCTTGATTCCGGAATTTGTATACGGAGGAGTAAACGTGCTTTCCCCTCATATTTGCGGGGATGTAAACGATGACGGCGAGGTGAATCTCTCGGACCCCATCTGCCTGTCAAACTATTATTTTGGAAAGCCCTGCGAGATCACTCCCTGGCCTTCGGATGTGAATTGCGACGAGCTAATTAATCTGGGAGATGCGATAATAATATCCAATGTTTATTTTGGCAAGCCAGGATTTGAGTTGAACTGCTGCGAGTGATTTTCGATCAAGTTTTCTCGCCAGTTCAGGGGACCTGACGGGCACAAAATCTATAGAAAGATATTGTCATCTGTGGCGTCAGAAGTTTCCTCCTGACGCTTTTTGTCTGAATCCGGCTGAGGAAGTAAAATTAATGAAAAATCGGGAAATTAGGAGTTCCCCAATAGTTTTGGAATGCAACCCCGCCATGTATCTCTGGAATGTTAGCCTTTAGGCTAACTTGGTCAAGCATAAGCTTGACCTGACTTTGTTATTCCTAGAGTAAACCCTATTGGGTTTACAAGTTAAGCTAAAGCTTAACACTCCAAAATACTAAACTCCAATATTGCAGGGAGCGATAGAGTATAAGATTGAAATGCTTGATTTTGTATCTTTATATCTAAAGTATTTATTTGAGTTTATAAAAAATGCCTCCTTTTATCTTCTTTTAGGCTTTCTCTTAGCAGGGATAATTCACGAATTTGTCTCCACCAGAAGCTTGGCAAAGCACCTGGGGAAAAGAGACTTCAAGTCCATACTCAAAGCCTCCCTTATCGGAGCACCCCTGCCTTTGTGCTCCTGCGGAGTTATTCCCACAGCTTTAGCATTGAGAAAAGAAGGGGCTTCCAAGGAAGCCACGGTTGCCTTTTTGATCTCCACCCCGGAGACTGGTGTTGACTCCATCACCATATCCTATGCACTTTTAGATCCTTTGATGACGGTATACAGACCCATAGCCGGGATTTTGACCTCGATCTCAGCAGGTTTAGCCCAGATGTTTTTTGGCGAAAGGGAAAATCCCGAGTCAAAGATTTTGTTGGGTGAAAAAGAGTGTTGTTGTGAGGATGAATGCGAAACCCTCCCAAAAGGTGAGGCACAGAAAAATTTCATTAAAAAATTTGAAGGTTCTTTCAGGTACGGATTCTTCACTTTTTTCGAGGATATTATCTGGTACATTGTTTTGGGATTTTTAATTGCGTCTTTGATTTCGGTTTTAGTTCCCCACGATTTTTTTGTCCGGAATTTAAGCGGAAAGGGATTTGTTTCGATGCTGGTTATGGTACTGGTAGGTGTACCCCTTTATATCTGTTCGGTTTCAGCTACCCCTGTTGCCAGCGCTCTGATTTTAAAAGGGATCTCCCCGGGTGCAGCTTTGGTTCTGCTTTTAGTGGGACCGGCAACCAATGTGGCGACCATGGTAGCGGTAGGTAAATTTCTGGGGAAAAGGAGCTTGATTTTATACATCACCTCCATCGTGGTTTTGAGCTTGCTTCTAGGACTTTTATTGAACTGGCTCTATTTTCTTTTCGGCATTAGCCCAACTATGAACTTAGGGCAGGGAGCTGAACTTTTGCCGGGGATCTTTAAATATATCTCGGCTTTTATTTTTGTGTTTCTGGTTTTGTTCATAGCTGCCAGAAAGCTTATTTTAGTGAAGTGATCTGTGTTTCAGCCCGGCAAACACCCCAGATATCAGGACGTAGAAGTTTGAAATCGGCGGTTTTTTACAATCCTTTTGGATTTGGAAGATGAAAAGACAAAGTTCAATTAAAAGGTCTTTGGTATTGATTTTACCGGTTGTGTTAATTTTTTTCATCTCATTTAGTCTTTTGTGGGGTGATGAACCAGAGAAAAAGGGAAAAGATGTAGATTTTATCTGGCATAAATATGACCAGGGATTGAAAAAGGCGGAAAAGGAGAAAAAGCATCTTTTAGTCTATTTTTTCACCAACTATTGCGGATACTGCAGGAAAATGGAGAAAAACACCTTCTCTGACCAGAAGGTTAAAGAGGTTCTCAATTCAGATTACGTAAGCGTTCGGGTTGATGGAGGATCTCGAAACAAAATAAAGTTCAACGGTGCCCAGATAACCGAGAGGGAGCTGGCTTCAAAATATAGGGTGAGGGGATATCCGGCCAGCTGGTTTTTGAAGCCCGACGGAGAGAAGATAGCTCCACTGATGGGGTATACACCCCCTGAGAGATTTTTAGTGGTTTTGGAATACGTTAAGGATGGGGCTTACGAAAAGATGACCTTCTCCGAGTATCTGGAAAAGAAAAAAGAGGTAGGCAAAAGTAAAAAGTAGACTTTCCCTTTTATTTCTCTTTAACCTTTTTGTTGACACCACCATATTTATTTCGTATCTTATCTTTAGATGAAAAGAAATTTTTTTGTTTTCTTGGTAATTTTTTTTATCCTGCCCCACCTGGGCTGGGGAGCCAAATACTCAGGTGAGTTTTTATATCTGGGAGTGGGTGGTAAAGCTCTGGGGATGGGGGGAGCCTTTGTTTCCGTTGCCGATGATCCTTCCGCTGGATATTATAATCCTGCCGGTCTTTCTCAGCTTCAGAAAAAGGAACTTTTGTTTATGCACTCCGAGACCTTCGGGTCGCTTTTAAACCACGACTTTTTAGCTTTAGTTCTGCCATTGAAGAACAAAAGTTACATTTCTGCTTTGGGTTTTGGTTTTATCGGGCTTTCCGGAGACGGGATAAAAATCACCGAACTTCAGAACCCGGGTGAGCCCATAGGTCCTGGTAACCGCCCTCAGCTTGTAGAGGAAAAATCTCACGGGGATTATGTCTTTATCTTTTCCTACTCCTTGGGGAAAAGCAAAACGCTTTCTGTGGGAGCGAGTTTCAAGGCAATATACCGGAATCTGGCGGTCAACTCAGCTTACGGTGCTGGCCTGGATCTGGGGGCTTTGGTATATTTACCTCATCAGATAAATTTGGGCGCTAATCTCATGGACTTCACCACCACCTTTTTATCCTATGATAACGGAACCAAGGAAAGCATTTATCCCACATTGAAATTGGGATTGAGCACCAGAAGAGAACTTAAAGACTTCTCTTTAACCCTGGGCACAGACGGGGATATAAGAAAGGAGAAGAGAAAATATGCCGGCCAGTATTGGATAGGGAGTTTTTCCCTGGATACACATTTGGGGGTGAGTTTATCCTACCTGAAAAAGCTTACCCTGAGGGGCGGATTCGACCAGGGTAATTTGACTTTGGGCGCCGGATTTGTAGTGAAAAGGTTTTTTGTGGACGTGGCTTTTCTGGATCACGATGAACTTGAAAACACATATCGGGCATCGCTGAAACTCAGGTTTTAGCCATGAAAAATTTGAATTTCCTCCTTTTTTTTGTTCTAATTTTTTTGTTAGGTTGTTCTTCCCAAAAATTTGTTCATCCTAAAAAAGACGTTATAGCGAAAATCGACGGTGAGGAAATTACCCTGGATCAGTTTAAATCCAGACTCGAGGAGAAAGGCTTTTATTCCACCTCCCCGGGCGAAGATCAGAAAAAGAAAAAAGAGGCTCTTCAAAGTCTTATAACCGATGTGCTGGTGGAGATGAAAGCAAAAAAGATGGATCTATCCCAGGATGATGAGTTCGTAAGTTTGAAACAAAAGCACACCGAATCGTTTCTTTTGGATTTTCTTTACCAGAAAGAGATAGCTGAAAAAACTTTCGTTTTCCCGGAGGAGATCGATTCCTTTTATCAGGATCATCGGGATGAATATTGGGAAATTCCAGAATTTGCAAAGACCTACCATATCCTGGTAAGGGTTTCGGCTGATTCCTCGGATTCGGGATTCTCAGAAGAGGATAGAAAGGCCCAGGAGAAAATCTCAGAGATCCGCAAACAAATAGAGGCAGGGGAGGACTTTTTCGAGTTAGCAAAAGAATATTCAGATGACATAACCACAAAGCACAAGGGAGGGTACCTGGGGAGGTTGAAAAGGGGAACCATAATTAGAGTGTTCGATAAGGCGGTTTTCTCTTTGAATCCCGGTGGGGTGTCGGAGCTGGTGAGGACCCTCGACGGATACCATCTGATCAAGGTAACCGATGTGGAGAGGGGTAAAAGGAGGAAGTTGGATCAGCAGCTCTCCGAAAGCATCGGGGATTATCTGAAAAAGGAGAAGGAGAAAAGGCTGGCTTCGGAGTATCTGGACAGCTTGAGAAGAGTGGCTAACCTGATTTTCAATGAGGAGATTTTATCTCAGGAGGATTCCACAGTATCAGGAAATCCGTGGGTTATGATTATCGAGGATAAAGATACAGTCTGGTTTGAGAATTACCTTCCATTTGGCTCCGATTGGATAGAAATGCAGAAATTGGATTACCTTACTATCGAGGAGAAGAAAAAAATTTTAACTGAATATACAGATTATTTTTTGTCAATCCCCCTTTTAAGAAACGCTGCTTTTGCCAAAGGCTACCATAGAACAGAGGAATATGAAAAGGAAAGGGAGGCTTTTGAGCTTCACCATAAAAAAAAGAGGATTTTAAATGAGCTGAACATAGATGATTATGAGCCCACCGAAAAGGAAATCTGGGATTATTATCTGGCCAATCAAATGAGATTTGTCGGCGATACTTTGATCTGGGTCAGGCATATCCTTTTTTCTGATTCGATTCAGGCGGAGATGGCGTACCGGCGGATTCAAAGTGGAGCTGACTTTGAGCAGATGGCAAAGGAATACTCCGATCAGGATGATTTTGATCTCGGTTATATAAGTTCAACCAAGATATCCCGAAAATTCTTTGAAGCTGCTTCCAAAACCAAAATCAATCAGGTTAGCTCCCCGGTGAGAACCGAATCCGGTTATCATCTGATTTTAGTTCTGGATAAAAAAAATAATTTTCCCTCAGAGATCCACATTTCCCAAATAAAAAACGAGCTGAAGAGTGAGGAAAATCAAAGAAGGAAAACTCATTGGGAAGAAAGCTTAAGGGAAGGAAAGGAGATCTGGATCAACCAAAGGCTTTTAAAGAAATACCTTTTGAAAAAAAAGTGAGATGGAGATAGATGGAGATATCCATCGCAAATGAGCTGAAAAGGAAAGCCATTCATCTGGGTGCAGTAGTTATCCCCCTTTCCTATTATTTTCTTTTCTCCAAGCACACCGCATTGTGCTTATTTGTCCCCGCAGCGATAATCTCTGTTCTAATGGACATAATCAGGCTTTCGAGGTGGCGTCCGGTTACCAAGGTGATTCGCTGGTTTTTGCGACCCATCTTGAGGCGCCACGAGAGGTTTGACTTCACCGGTTCGAGCTACATTCTAACTGCTTTCGTTTTATCGGTGATTTTTTTTGACAAGAAAATAGCGGTGGCGGTTTTGTGTTTTGCCATCGTGGGGGATGTAGCAGCTGCTCTGGTGGGGAGGACCTTCGGTAGGGTGAAGGTAAACGATAAAAAGACTCTGGAGGGGAGCCTGGCTTTTTTCTTTATGTGCATTCTGATAGTTATCGCTATACCTTCCTTCCCTTTCTGGATAGGGGCTCTGGGTGCTCTGGTGGCCACCCTGATGGAGGCGGTGAGCTTCCCTTTAAACGATAACCTCACCGTTCCTTTAGTTTCGGGAATGGCTATGAAGGTTCTGTTCATGCTTTGATACCTCCGGTAATAAAAAAAGATATTCTTGTCATCTCAATCTGCTTCCTTGACCAGCCAGGCAATCGGTGAAAGCTTTTTATCCTGTGATATTTACTCTTGACTTCTTTTCTTGTGTTTCTAAATTGCTTAAAAAGGATGAAAAACTAAAAAGTCAATTTTTTTTGTCATAAGCTGTGCCTTTACGGCTAAGTAATGTGAAAGGACAATGAATAGTTTTTCAAAACGATCTTCGGTTATCGATTTAAGAAGCGACACCGTTACCAGGCCCTCCCGGGCAATGAGGGAGGTTATTTTCAAGGCTGAGGTGGGGGATGATGTTTTCGGTGATGATCCCACAGTTAAAAGACTGGAGATGATTACAGCAGACCTTCTGGGCAAAGAGGACGCTCTATTCGTTCCCAGCGGAACCATGGCTAACCAGGTGGCTTTGCGAAGCTTGACCCAGCCCGGGGATGAGGTAATTCTGGAAAAGGACTCTCACATTTTCAACTACGAGGCAGGTTCAGCCTCTGCTTTTTCAGGTCTGCAACTTCTTCCAATTACAGGAAAAATGGGAATTATAACCAAGGAACAGATCGAGGAGGAGATCAGAGTGGAGGATGTTCATCATCCCAGATCAAAAGTCATTGTTCTGGAGAATACCCATAACCGGGCTGGAGGGACAGTTTTTCCTTTAGAAGAGATCGAGAGAATTTCCAAATTTGCAAAAGAGAAAAATCTGAGGATGCATCTTGACGGTGCCCGCTTGTGGAACGCGGTTATTGCCACAGGGACACCCTTGCACAAGTGGGGGAAGTATTTTGACTCGATCTCAGTATGTCTTTCCAAAGGCTTGGGAGCTCCGATCGGCTCGCTTGTGGCTGGAGATGAAAAGTTTATTATAAGAGCTAGAAAGATAAGAAAGATGTACGGTGGAGGGATGAGGCAGGTTGGGATTGTTGCTTCTGCGGGAATATATGCTATCGAGAACAATTTCAATCGGTTGATCGATGATCACAGGAACGCAAAGATTTTAGCAGAAGAGTTATCCAAGATAAAAGGTATTCAAATCGATCTAAAGACGGTTCAGACCAATATAGTGGTTTTTGACGTTTCCGAATCCGGAAAGAGCGTACCTCAGGTTATAGAGGAATTAAAGGAAAAGGGAGTTCTGGTGGTTCCTTTTGGCAAAACCAAGCTGAGAGCGGTTTGCCATCTGGATGTGTCAATGGAGGATGTCGTTTTGGCTCTGAAGAGATTCAGGGAGGTTTTTGAAGGATGATTCCCAACGGATTAAACAGTAAACAGTAGGCAGTAATCAGTAAACAGAAAATAGTAAACAGTAAACAGTAAACAGAATAAGGACCGTTCATCATTGGAAATCTTTTATAATTTGATTTTTCATCTTGTAAGTTCGTAGGTCGATCCGAAGGATTGATCCCTTTGATCGATTTTCTAAATTAGATATCTGGTTTGTCGAAATTGGAATTTCGACCTACTTTTTTCGGGAGCCCACCCGGAACGGGCAGGCAAGGGGCTCCCCTAGGCTGCAAAAACAAGTTTTTGTGCTCTTTTAAAAACTTCAAAAACTAGATTGACTTTATTAGAAATAGTATTATTATAGAATCCCTTTGAAAGAAACAAAGGTAAGCGTGGTTCAAATTCGACTTTTAAAGGGGGAAAATATTTAGTTAATTTAAATTGAAAGATCTGGAGTTTTTAAATGAACAAAAGAATTGTAATTTTAGGATCGGCTTCGGGGATGCCTCAGGCTGAAAGATCATCTTCCTCTTTTGTTTTAGAAACAAACTCCCAGAGCTATCTTTTCGATTGTGGCGAGGGAACCAGCTCCTCGATTTTAAAACATAAAATAGATTACGATAAAATAAGTACCATATTCATTACCCACATGCATCCTGACCATTGTATCGGGATTTTCTCACTTATCCAGATGATGTATCTTACCCAGAGGGAGAAAAGCTTGGAGATTTTCCTTCCCGAGGAATCGATGACCCAGGTGAAGAGCTTTTTAAATACCCTCTACCTTTTTCAGGAGAAGCTTGGCTTTGAGATATATTTTTACACAGTAAAACCGGGATCGTTTTACAAAGATCCTAACCTCAAGATAAAGGCTTTCCCGAACCTGCATCTGGCGGAGAACGGGAAGATCATTGAGAAAGAAAAGTTATTGAATAAAATGGAGAGTTTTTCCCTTGAGATAAGGCTCAAAAACAAAAAGATCGTCTATTCAGGAGATGTCGGCGGTTTAGACGATCTGAAGATGATTTTACCAGATTCTGATATTCTTTTAACCGAGTGCATGCATCTTGACATAGAAAGACTTCTGGCCTTGATTAAAAGCTCAAAGGTGAAATCAACTGTGTTTACCCATATTCCACCTGAGTTGGAAAAGGAAAAAGAGGTCATCACCAAGAGGGCTAATGAATTAAAGATTAAGGGATTCCAGTTCGCTTTTGACGGACTTGCTCTTTCGCTTTGATTTGAAATCTTTTTAAAACTATAATTGTTTTTCAACGTATTGATTTAATTACACTGCGCATTTGGTTTTTGTATTGGGATGAATCAGTTGACACAATGGTCGAAACCTTTATATTACAGGTATTCAGAGCTATAAGGAGGAAAAATGTCTGATACAAGAGTCTTTCATAATTTCATAAATGGTGAGTGGGTGGAAGCCAAATTCAGAAAAACTTTCGAGAACAAAAATCCTGCCGATGCCAGGGAGGTTTTAGGCATTTTCCAGAAATCTGATCCAGAGGATGTTAAATTAGCAATCGATGCAGCCAAGGAAGCTTATAAGAAATGGAGGCTTGTGCCCGCACCCAAAAGGGCGGAGATAATTTTCAAGGTGGCTGAGATTCTGGTTAAGAAAAAGGAGAATTTTGCCCGGCAGATGACAGCTGAGATGGGAAAGATACTCAAAGAGACGCGGGGAGATGTTCAGGAAGCCATAGACATGAGCTATTACATGGCGGGTGAGGGGAGGCGGCAGTTCGGACAGACCACCCCCTCGGAGCTCCCCGACAAGTTCATGATGTCGTTAAGACAGCCTTTAGGAGTGTGTGCCATGATAACCCCCTGGAATTTTCCCATGGCCATTCCCTCCTGGAAGCTGATGCCTGCACTGGTCCTGGGTAACACGGTTGTTTTCAAGCCGGCAACCGACACCCCGCTTTCCGCAGTTAATTTGGCTCGGGTCTGCGACGAGGCAGGAGTACCTCCAGGAGTTTTGAATCTGGTCACCGGCTCAGGCTCGGCTGTGGGCACCCCCCTGATGTCGTCAAAGGATGTTAAGGTAGTCTCCTTCACCGGCTCGACCGAGGTCGGAAGAAAAGTATCCCAGGCCTGTGCTCCCGATTTCAGGCATGTCCATCTGGAGATGGGGGGGAAGAATGCGATAATGGTTATGGACGATGCTAAGGTTGATTTGGCAGTTGAAGGGGTTTTATGGGGTGGTTTTGGTACAACCGGACAGAGATGCACCGCAACTTCCAGGGTGATAGTTCACAAAAAGGTCTTGAAGGAATTCACCCAAAAATACGTGGAGCGGGCCAAAGCTTTGAAAGTCGGAAATGGATTGGACCCTGAGGTGGAGATGGGGCCCTCGATCAATCAATCCCAGCTGGACACGGTAACCGAATACGTGAAGATAGGAATCGAGGAGGGTGCCGAGCTTTTATGTGGAGGAAAAAGGCTGGAGTCTGAGCTTTATAAATTCGGCTTTTTCCACCAGCCCACCGTATTCGGAAACGTGGATCCCAAGATGAGGATTGCCCAGGAGGAGATATTCGGTCCTGTGGTCTCCATCATACCCTGTGATAATTTAGAACATGCAATCCAGATATGCAACGATACCATCTACGGTCTTTCCGCCTCGATCTACACTTCCTCCATTAAATCGGCATTTACCGCCATGAGGGATACCTACACCGGAATCTTTTACGTGAACGCTCCCACCATCGGAGCGGAGGTACATCTTCCCTTTGGAGGAACCAATCATACCGGAAACGGTCACCGGGAAGCGGGAACAGCAGCTTTGGATGTGTTCTCGGAATGGAAGGCGATCTACATCGATTTCAGCGAAAGACTGCAGAAGGCTCAGATAGACCAGATTGTTGAGTAAATTGAAATTATTTATAGAGTAAAAAGGGATAGGTGTTTGGCCTATCCTTTCAATTTTCAGAGAAGGAATTTTATGAAAAGGAAAAAAATTCTGATAATGGGTGCAGCGGGAAGGGATTTTCATAATTTCAATACGGTTTTCAGAGATAATAAGGATTACCAGGTGGTAGCTTTCACTGCCACCCAGATTCCCAATATCGAGGGGAGGAAATACCCATTCAGATTAGCAGGAAAGCTATATCCTCAGGGGATACCCATCCTGCCGGAAAAGGATCTGGTTAAGTTAATCAAGAGGTTAGAGGTGGACCAGGTTGTCTTCTCCTACAGCGATATCTCGCATAGCTATGTGATGCACAAAGCCTCGACCGTATTAGCTGCCGGAGCTGATTTTGTTCTTCTGGGTAAGGATTCGACCATGCTCAAATCGAAAAAGCCGGTGGTGGCGATCTGTGCCACCAGGACCGGATCAGGAAAATCCCAGACCACCAGAAAAATTTCCCGTATTTTAAAGAATTTTGGCAAAAAAGTAGTGGTTGTTCGCCATCCCATGCCCTACGGTGATCTGACCAAGCAGATCTGCCAGAGATTTGAAAAGCTTTCCGATCTGGATAAGCATAAATGCACCATCGAGGAAAGGGAGGAGTACGAACCTCATATAAGAGAAAAGACCGTGGTTTACGCCGGGGTGGATTATAGGGTGATACTCTCTGAAGCGGAGAAGGAAGCGGACGTGATATTATGGGATGGGGGAAACAACGATATAGCGTTTTATCAACCTGACTTGTTGATTACCGTAGTTGATCCTCACCGACCCGGGCATGAGATAAGCTATTTTCCTGGAGAGACCAACCTTGTTCTGGCTGATGTTGTGGTGATAAATAAGATCGTCACCGCGGATTCGGAAAACGTTGAATTGGTGAGAACCAATATCAAGCGCGAGAATCCCCAAGCTCAAATAATCGAAGCCGCTTCGCCGATTTTCGTTGAGGATCCGGAGGTAATAATGGGTAAGGAGGTTTTGGTGGTCGAGGATGGTCCCACCTTAACCCATGGGGGGATGGGATACGGGGCAGGTGTGGTGGCAGCTGAAAAATTCAGAGCCAAAAGGATTGTTGATCCCCGGCCCTGGATTTTCGGGGAAATCAAAAAAACCTTTGAGAAATATCCCGACATCGGACCTCTTCTTCCGGCCATTGGCTACGGCAAAAAACAGATCTCCGATCTTGAAAAAACCATAAACACGACCGAGTGCGATTCTGTAATTATCGCTACCGGGAAACCCGATTTAACGGATATAATATCCGATTTTTTAAAAAGGACAGGAAAGTTACAAAGTAAATAGGAATAGATCACAGGATTAATTCTTTAGACATCTGATGATCTTAAAGCTATCTTTGTTGGATAGTTCCCTTCAGATCGAGAACTAATTTATAATGATGAGAAAGAAAAAGACAGCGGTGGTTGCACTGGGCGGAAATGCCATATCCAGAAATGATGAAGAGGATACCATTCCCAATCAGTTCAAGAACACCAACCGGTCTTTAGGTGGGATAGTCGAGCTCATAAGATCAGGATACAACTTAGCCATAGCCCACGGAAATGGTCCCCAGGTGGGGAATGCTGTCCTGAGGGTAGAGCTTGCGAGGGATAAAGCACCTATTTTACCCTTGCAGATCTGTGTGGCGGATACCGAGGGAGGAATGGGTTATATGATTGAGCAGTGTCTGGAGAATAGATTAAGAAGGGAGAAGATAAAAAGGGAGGTGGTCACCATCGTCACCCAGGTTGTGGTTGACAAAGAGGACCCTTCCATAAAGAATCCCACCAAATATATCGGACAGTTTTACACTAAGGAAGAAGCTAAGAAATACAAAAAAAAGAGGGGCTGGGTAATTAAAGAGGATTCCAAAAGGGGCTGGAGAAGGGTGGTTCCGTCGCCTATGCCTTTGGAGATAGTTGAAAAGGATACCATTAAATCTCTGGTGAAAAATGGCATCGTGGTTATAGCAGCTGGTGGTGGTGGAATTCCGGTCTGCAGAAGAGAGGATGGAGGTCTTGAGGGGGTGGATGCGGTAATAGATAAGGACCGAGCTTCTGCGGTCTTAGCCAGGGATATCGGGGCAGAGCTGCTTTTGATCTTGACCGGGGTGGAGAAGGTGGCCCTGCATTTTGGCACCCTTTTGCAGAGGGACCTGAATGAGATGACATTGCCTGAGGCAAAAAAATATCTAAAGGAGAAACACTTTCCTCCGGGTAGCATGGGACCTAAAATAGAGGCAGCGATTTCCTTTCTGGAGTCAGGGGGAAAAGAGGTGATAATAACCTCGATAGAGAAAGCCTTTGACTCGGTGAAGGGGAAAGCAGGAACCAGGCTGGTGAAAGGTTCTTAGTTTTTTTAAAATGCCAAAGATAAGCGATCAGATTGTCTCCGAGATTTTAAAAAAGGGAAAAATCTATGAGGTGGGGGGGATCGTCAGGGACAGGATCATCTCTCCGGTTCTGCCGGATGAGGATGCGGACTATCTGGTTTCCGGCATACCCATGGATGAGTTGATCGATCTTTTGAAAAAACACGGAAAGGTCGATCTGGTAGGCAGATCCTTCGGTGTTATAAAGTTTTCCCCCTGGAAGAGACCTTCATTCGAAGAAGAGGTAAAAACCTTTGATCTGGCTTTGCCCCGAAAGGAATTCAGCATAGGGTTAGGCCATAAGGATTTCAAGGTGGAATTCGATCACCAGCTTTCGGTTGAGGATGATCTGGCACGCCGGGATTTTACCATGAATGCCCTGGCATTTGATCTTTCAACCAAAAAGCTGGTTGATCCTTTAGGGGGTAAAAAGGACATAAGAAAGGGCTTGATAAGAATTACCTATCCCAATTCCTTTGTGGATGATCCCTTGAGGATGTTGAGAGGGGTTCAGTTTGCTGCCCGATTCGAGTTCGAGCTTGAGAAAAAGACCTTCCAGAAAATCTGCGAAAACGCTGAGCTGATAAAAACGGTTTCGCCTGAAAGGATTCAGCTGGAACTGAGCAAGCTTCTAACCCGGGCGAAAAAGCCCTCCATCGGCTTCAGGTTGATGCATAAGACCGGAATTTTAAAACACATACTTCCGGAACTGGAGGCCTGTGTTGGAGTAACTCAGCCCGGAGGTTATCACCGATACGATGTTTTCGAGCACTCCTTAACCACCACGGACAGTTCCCCGATGGAGCTGGAGCTGAGGTTGGCTGCCCTTTTTCACGACATCTCCAAACCCCAATGCCGGTCTCTGGTCCCTGAAGGGGCAACCTTTTACGGACATGAGAAAAAAGGTGCTTTGGTTTCCCAGAGGATTTTAACCAGATTGAGATATTCAAATGAGGTGATATCCAGGGTTAAGCTTTTAGTGGATAAACATATGTTCACCACCGCAGTTACAGATAAAGGTTTAAGGAGATTAATAAACCGGGTCGGAAAAGAAAACATCTTCGACCTTCTGGAACTACGCAGGGCGGATATAATAGCTCAGGGGAAGGGTGGGGAAACTTTCGATATCGACGAGTTTGAGGAAAGGATAAAACTGGAGATTAAGAAAAAGCCTCCTTTTGGATTAAAGGATCTTCAGATCGACGGAAACGAGATAATGAAGGAATTCGATCTAGAACCGGGTCCTCTGGTCGGAAAAATCCTGAACCATCTGTTGGATCTGGTTCTGGATTACCCTGAATTGAATAGGAAAGAAAGGCTTTTGGAGGAGGCAAAAAAGTTTTGGACAAAGGAAAAAAAATAAAAAATTTAGTGGACTTTGTGAAAAAAATAACTAAATTGTATGAACAGCACCGGAATGAAACTTGATTTTATGTGAAAGCTTTTTTTTGACAATTTGAGACAGGCTATGATATAAAAATGTTTTTTGAGAATTTAATTGAGTTAATCCTTTAGATTAAGAATAAAAAAGAAGCAGTCGATTTTTTGTTTTAGAAAAATTTGAGATTCTGATTAAAGTTATAGAAATAACCAACAGGAGATAAGATGAAAATTCACGAGTATCAGGCAAAGGACATTTTCAAAAGGTATGGCATACCGGTTCAGCCCGGGGAAGTTGCAGAATCTGCTGAGGAAGCTAAGAACATAGCCCAGAGAATCGGAGGGCCGGTGATGGTTAAAGCTCAGGTGCATGTGGGGGGAAGAGGAAAAGCTGGTGGGATAAAATATGCGAAATCCCCGGATGATGCATATCAATATGCTCAGGATATCCTGGGGATGGAGATCAAGGGTATACCGGTGAAAAAGGTTTTGATCACCGAGGCTGCTGATATCTCCTCGGAGGCTTACATTGGCGTAATCGTGGACCGAAAATCCAAAAGGCCGGTGGTTATGGTATCGCCGGCAGGAGGTATAGACATCGAGGAGGTTGCCAAAAAAACTCCGGAGAAGATATTCAAACTGGAGGTGGATCCCCTTCTGGGTTTACAGACCTTTCAGGCAAGGGATTTGGGTGTCAAGCTTTATCCCGAATTCAAGACAGCCATGAAAGCAGCTGATGTTATTAAAAAGCTTTATTCTGCTTTTATGGAAAACGACTGTTCCTTAGCTGAGATAAATCCCTTTATTACCACGCCTGATGGTGAGGTATGGGCTCTGGACGCTAAAATTAACATTGACGATTCCGGACTTCCCCGGCACCCTGAGATCGAAGACTTAAGAGACAAAGGTGCAGAGGATCCCTCTGAGCTGCAAGCCAGGGAGGCTGATCTATCATTTGTGAAATTAGACGGTAACATCGGCTGCATCGTCAACGGTGCCGGGCTTGCCATGGCTACCATGGATCTGGTCAAGCACTTCGGCCAGGAGCCTGCCAACTTTCTGGATATCGGGGGTAGCTCCAGTCCTGAGAAGGTACTGAATGCGATGAGGATAATCTTGAAAGATCCCAACGTTAAAGCTGTCCTTTTTAACATCTTCGGTGGGATAACCCGCTGCGATGATGTTGCCAATGGCATTGTTCAGGCTGTTAAGGAACTGAAACCCACTGTACCCATAGTTGTCAGGTTGACCGGAACCAACGAGGATGAGGCAAGAAAGATATTGGAAGAAGTAAATTTAACTGCGACGTCTTCGATGGTTGATGTGGTGAAAAAGGCGATTGAGTTGAGCAAAGGATAAATTTGAGTTTCTAAAGGTGAATGAATTTTTCGACTATGATTAATTATTAAATTGAATTGTACTGAGTTGTGAATAAAAATCAGAAAGAATAAATCAAAGCGTAGGAGGAAAAAATTGAGCATTTTAGTTGATAAAAACACCAGGGTTGTTGTTCAGGGAATAACCGGAAGGGATGGCTCATTTCATGCCAGGCAGATGAAATTATATGGCACCAAGATAGTTGCCGGGGTTACTCCCGGAAAAGGAGGAGAATCAGTGGACGGAATTCCGGTCTTTAACTCGGTAAAAGAAGCGGTTGAGAAAGAGAAAGCTAACACCTCGGTTATCTACGTTCCTGCAAAATTCGCGGTGGATGCTATTTATGAGGCTACAGATGCCGGAGTGAAATTGATTGTCTGCATCTCCGAGGGGGTTCCGGCAAACGATATGCTTAAGGTTTACAATTATCTTAAAAACACCGAGACCAGAATGGTGGGTCCCAACAGTCCCGGGGTTATCACTCCTGAAGTGTCCAAGGTGGGGATAATGCCGGGTCATATTCACAAGAAGGGTAATGTCGGAGTGGTTTCCCGGAGCGGTACCTTAACCTATGAAGTGGTGTATCACCTGACCTCAAATGACCTGGGTCAATCCACCTGCATCGGAATCGGAGGGGATCAGATCATCGGAACAAATTTCATCGACTGTCTCTCCATGTTCGAAAAAGATCCTCAGACCAAAGCAGTTGTTCTGATAGGGGAGATAGGCGGAACCGATGAGGAGGAAGCAGCACAGTTCATAAAGAAGAATATGAAAAAGCCGGTGGTGGCTTTCGTTGCTGGAAGGACTGCTCCCCCGGGTAAAAGGATGGGGCATGCAGGTGCCATTATCTCCGGAGGTTCTGGAACGGCCAAGGAGAAAATCGAAGCGTTTGGAAAGGCGAAAATAAAGGTCGCATCCACTCCGGCTGAGGTGGCAACCCTAATTATTAACGAATTGAACAAGCTTAAGAGAAAATCGACTAAAAAAAGAGAGAAAAAGCCCGATGTAAAAAAAGTCAAGAAGGTTGTAAGAAATAAAGCTTCAGCCAAATCAAAGAAGACAAAAAAAACCAGGAAAAGAAGGTGATTTCCTGAAAAGTCTGGCAAGGGCTCTGTAAAACAGACATTTTCTTTCTGAAACTCAAAAAAACGGGATTTAAAAGAGTATATAAATTTGATAAGGATAAAAGGAGCAATAAAATGAAATTCTGGAGAAAGCCTCTGGATTCGGATGAAATCGAAGTCACTATCGGCGAGATTCACATCATCAAGGACAGGTGCAAAGGCTGTGCATTCTGTGTGGAGTACTGTCCCAAAGACGTTCTGGAGCTTTCGGATGAGTTCAACGTTAAGGGTTATCACCCCCCCTACGTGAAGAATCCCGATCAGTGTCTCTTTTGTAAGCTCTGTGAGACCATATGTCCTGAGTTCGCTATTTGGGTGACTGAAAAACCAAAGGAGGAGAAGAAAGTTGAAAGCTGATCCAAAAAGGGTTTTGACCGGAGCGCATTATCTGGATGGAGACCATGCCTGCAGTGAGGGAGCCCTGGCAGCAGGATGTACGTTCATCGCCGGGTATCCGATTACCCCTTCCACCGAGGTGGTGGAGAGGATCTCAGAGCGGATTCCCACCGTGGGCGGAATTTTCATTCAGATGGAGGATGAGCTCGCCTCTATGGCTGCGGTAGTGGGAGCATCCTGGACCGGAGCCAAACCGTTGACCGTGACCTCAGGTCCGGGATTTTCTTTGATGATGGAAAACATCGGGCTTGCCTGCATGCTGGAGACCCCCTGCGTTATAATCAACGTGCAGAGAGGAGGGCCCTCCACCGGACTTCCCACTTTAACCGGACAGGCGGATATGATGCAGGTGAGGTGGGGGTCCCACGGGGATTACGAGATAATAGCTTTGTCCCCTAACTCGCCTCAGGAATGCTTCTGGTATACCATAAAGGCTTTCAATCTGGCGGAGAGATATCGGGTTCCTGCTTTCGTTATGACCGACGAGTGCGTGGGACACATGACCGAGAAGGTGATAATTCCGGAAGCGGATGAAATAGAGCTTTACACCAGAAGATACACCAAGCTTCCACCCGAGGAGTACCTTCCTTTCAAGCCCGGTCCGGATCTGGTCCCCGAGATGGTCAGGGCCGGAGACGGATACAAAATTCACGCCACCGGTTTAACTCACGACGAGAAGGGGTATCCGGTTATGAACTGGGAGGTACAGGAGAAGCTGGTAAGAAGATTGGTCGATAAGATAAGAAAAAACGCAGATGATATAATTGAATTCGAGGAGGAAGCAACCGATGACGCTGAGGTGGTGGTTTTATCTTACGGGATAAGCTCCCGGGTGGCCATTCCAGCCATCCAGAAGGCGAGGAAGGAAGGAATAAAGGTAGGGGTTTTGAGGCTTGTGGTGGTCTGGCCCTTTCCGGAGAAAAAAGTTTTGGAGTTATCCAAAAAAATAAAAGCTTTCGTTGTCCCGGAGATAAACTACGGACAGATCGTTTTGGAGGTTGAGAGAGCTGCTCGAGGAAATTGCAATGCTGTTTTAGTGCCCCACGGTGGGGGATGGGTGCATAATCCAGAGGACATATACAAGGCGATAAAGGAGGCAGTTAGATGAACGAGACTTTGACCAAAGAGTTGAAATTGCCAGAAGAAAAACACCCGATGGAGAACATCCTGAGGATGGACCGGATCCCCCATATCTGGTGCTCCACCTGCGGAATCGGAATAGCGGTTACTTCATTTGCCATAGCTTTGGAAAAGGCCAAAATCCCTCTGGATCAGGTTTGCGTGGTATCTGGCATTGGATGCTCCGGTAGAGTTGCTGGATATGTTAAACTGGATTCTTTTCACTCAACGCATGGTCGGGCAATTCCCTTTGCCACCGGTTTGAAATTGGGCAATCCAAAGTTGAAGACCATAGTTTTCTCAGGAGACGGTGATCTGTTTGGGATTGGGGGTAACCATTTCATCCATTCAGCTCGAAGGAATATGGATATGCTGGTTTTGTGCATAAACAATTTCATCTACGCCATGACCGGTGGACAGTGCGCGGCTACCACGCCCCTTACTGCCAACACCTCCACCTCTCCCTATGGTAACTACGAGTACCCCTTTAACCTGCCCCACCTGGCTGATTCCTGCGGCGCGGTTTACGTCGCCCGCTGGACGGCTTTGCATGTGCGCAGGTTGGCCAACTCCATAACCGAGGCCTTGAATAAAAGAGGTTTTTCCTTCATCGAGATAATCTGCCCCTGCTCCACCATCTATGCTCGCAGGAACAGGTTGGGATCGGGACTGGATATAATGAAGTTTTATCATGATAATTCGGTGATCAAGCACGGAGCTAACACTAAAGATCTGGATATCGGTTATCAATCCAAGATCATTGTGGGAAAGTTCGTCGACAGGGAACGCCCCACCTTTCTGGACTGCCTGAACGACTGGAACCGAAAGAAATTTGGGGATAAGTTCAGAGAATACGGAGGCCCAGATGATTGAGATCAGAATATCCGGTTTCGGAGGTCAGGGTATCATCAGGTGCGGTTTAATCATCGGCAAAGCCGCCTCCCTTTATGACGGGAAAAGTGCCACCTTAACTCAGAGTTTCGGGCCTGAGGCTCGGGGTTCAGCCTGCAGCGCTCAGGTAGTTATCGATGAGGAGCGGGTTTTATATCCTTATATCACCGTTCCCAACATATTGGTAGCCATGTCCCAGGAGGCATATTCCAAATTCTCGTCAAATCTAAAGGAAGGCGGAACTTTGCTTATAGACACCGATCTGGTTAAACTCGACCAAAAGAAGGATAAGGTAAAACTCTACGCCATTCCCGCTACCCGTATTGCTGAGGAGATGGGTAACAAGATCATAGCCAACATTGTGATGTTGGGATTTTTCACCGCGGTGACCAAGATCATATCCAAGGACGCTGCTCGAGATTCCATCTCCGGCTCGGTTCCGGAGAGGTTCGTGGAGTTAAACATCAAAGCTTTTGACCGCGGCTACGAATACGGAGAGAATTTGCTTGGCGAGAATGCTTAAGATTTAGATTTGAGAAAGTAAGTAAAATGATAGATGCACTTAGAGTTGCCTTACAGAAAGAGCAGATAAAACTAAATTTCCCCGAGCTTTCAAAGGAGATTCATACCCTGACCAGGTTGGAGCCCTCTGCCTGTAAGGTGGCCTGTCCGGCAGGAGTGGACGTTAAAGCCTATGTCGGGCTGATCATTGCCAGGAGGTTCGATGAGGCTCTGGAGGTTGTAAAGCAGACTAATCCCCTGCCGGGAATATGCGGAAGGGTATGTACTCACCCCTGCGAATCGGAATGCAACCGGAGAAAGGTGGATGAGCCGGTGGCTATCTGTGCTCTTAAAAGGTTCATCGCTGATTGGGAGTTAAAGAATGGAACAAAAAAATCCCGTCCGGTTGAGAGAACGAAAAAGGAGAGGGTTGCTATTGTGGGCTCGGGTCCTGCTGGTTTGACCTGCGCCAACGATTTGATCAGAAAAGGGTACGGAGTAACGATTTTTGAAGCTCTTCCCATTCCCGGAGGGATGCTGACCGCGGGGATACCCCCTTTTCGCTTGCCCAGGGAGATCATTCAGACTGAGATCGAGGCCATAACCGATCTGGGGGTGGAGCTTTTGACCAATACCAGGGTGGGTGAGGATATTGGATTGGAAGAACTTTTAGAAAAGAATTATCAGGCCGTATTCATGGCTATCGGAGCTCACAAGGGATTGAAGCTGGGGATCCCGGGCGAGGGGGAATATCAAGGGATCCTGGATGCGGTCGATTTCCTGAGGAGAGTCAGCACCGGAGATAAAACCAGGCCCGGGAGAAGGGCGATCATCATCGGTGGGGGAAATTCAGCTATAGATGCCTCCAGAACCGCATTGAGGCTGGGGTGCGAGGAGATCACCATAGTATACCGGAGATCCAGAAAGGAGATGCCGGCAGCTTCAGCCGAGATCGAGGAAGCGGAGAAGGAGGGGGTGAAACTAAGGTATCTGACCGCTCCGGGTCGGGTCTTAGGTAAAAACGGAAAAGTAGTAGGGATGGAATGTATAAAGATGAGATTAGGGGAGCCAGATTCGAGCGGCAGGAGAAGGCCGATTCCTCTTGAAGGTTCGGAATTTACCATCGAGGCTGATGTGATAATCCCGGCCATTTCCCAGAAGCCCGACATCTCGTTTCTGCCAAAAAAATTCGAGTTCAGGATATCCAAGTGGGATACCTTCGAGGTGGATCCGGTTACCTTCGCCACCAACATACCGGGATTTTTCGCAGGTGGGGATGCGGTCACCGGACCGAGCACGGTCATCGATGCTATTGCTCATGGCCATTTCGCAGCAAGGTCCATCGACAGATATATTTCCCACAAGGACTTGAAGAAAGGTATAGATCCTGCTCCTAAACTCAGCGAGTGGGGATTCAAACTGGAGATCGAGGGTGAAAAGCCCATAGAGAGAAACCCCATTCCAAGGCTTCCCCTGGAGCAGAGATTGCATGGGTTCGAAGAGGTGGATTTATGTTTCACCGAGGAGATGGCTGTGGCCGAGGCAAAAAGATGTCTGAGATGCGGTCCCTGCATCGAGTGTCGGGAATGCGTCCCCGGGTGCAGCAAGAGATTAGTAATGCTTCACTTTCCCGATGAATACGACCAGGATCTGGAGAAAATTCCTGAGTTCATCCTGAGGGTTCCGGTTGATCCAAAAAAGCTCCCCTGGGATGAGAGGTCAAAAAAGGTCTTGCTCTCCTGGATAGATGAGGAGGAGAAAAAGAGGGAGCTGTCCTTGACTTTGGAACCCATTGTCTGCTACGTTGATCGGGATTTGTGCAGGGGATGCGGTGACTGTGTGAAAATCTGCGAATATAACGCAGTGGAGCTTAAACCATGTGGCGACGGGACCTTCGTTTCGGAGATCGACCAGGCTCTATGTAAAGGATGCGATACCTGTCTTGCAGCCTGCCCCAGCGGAGCGATAAAAGCAAAGCACTTTACCTCCCAGAGAATCGAGAAACTGATAGATAGCTGCTTATCCAAAAACGAGAGGAAAAATGAATCAAAGAAGTGATTTCCAACCAAAGATCATTGCTTTCGCCTGTCATTGGTGCGGTATCGGAAGGAACGAGATAAATCCGGTGGAGGAATTCCCTAAATTTAAATTGATCAAGCTTTTGTGCACCGGAAGGATCAGCAGCGCTCTGCTACTGAAGACTTTTGAGAAGGGAGCGGATGGGGTGGTGGTGTTTGGCTGTCCCGAGGGCAAATGCCATTACAATTTCGGAAACAAAAACGCCATAAAGGAGTGTAAACTATCCCAGTCAATGCTTGACCTTCTGGGCATGAATGGAAAAAGACTCAGATCCGAGTTTGACTTCTTTGATCAGGATGGAGGATTGGATGAGATAATGGACGAGTTTGTCCAGAATGTAAAGGAGCTTGGTCCCAATCCTTTAAGGATTGATTAGAGGGCTTTATGGATTATCTGATGAAAAAATTCAAACTTAAAACACATAACAGGGAAGAGGTTATGTATAAAAACACATTAATTGCATTGATTTTAATTTTAACTTCTTTGTTTTTTTTAAGCTGTGGTGATACCACCACCGAGTTCGAAAAGAACTTCGCCATCAGCCTTAAACCAGCTAAGGACTTCGTGGTGCAGGGGGATTCGATAAGCTTTTCGGTCGAGTTGATTCCCGTGGGGGGATTTAACTCCTCGGTGGAGCTGAGTATCAGCGGGGTTCCGGACAGCGTGGAAGCGTATTTCGTAAACAGTACTCTGACCCCACCCGCCTCCACCGATCTGTGGATGAAGGCTGACTCGGCTGCCCTTGTGGATAAGTATACTTTGACTTTAAGCGGGAGTGGAGGTGGAAAGGAAAACAGCCAGACCGTTATGTTGTACGTGGTAGAGAAAATATATGAGCTTACACTGTATTTTAACAAAGTAGCAGAAAGGCGAGAGTTGGTCTCAGATAAAGGTGAGGTAGTTGAAAAAGTTGAGGAGACCGCGATAGCAGATACGATTACCTGGAGCGATTATTTTATGAATCAGGACTTAGCTTTCAATAGACTGGAAGTTTATTTGAATTTCTCTTTTGTAGGGCAAGATCCGTCGATACAGGATTCGGTTATTCCGGCGAGCATCCATTTCGAGGTCAGATCGAATGACAGTGTTTTTTATGCTGCTGAAATAGATACGGAATTGCATGCTGATACTCTATCTCAACCTTGGGATATTAGGAGGGATGTCCCTGTAGGATTCACCGTGGAACTAGAAAAGTATGATGAGATAAAGTTTACCTTATGGTCGGAATTGCCAGAGGATTTTTTAAATGATGTTATTTTTCGGTATGGTAAGGTGTATAGCTATCCATATATAAGATTTCGTAATTGACTGAAGCAAAGATAAAAAGATCAGGATAATGATAACTGATATAATAAAAAAGACCAAAGCTTACTTTTGTCTGGACTGCGGGAAATGCACTGCTATATGCCCGGTAACCAGGTATAACAGGTCTTACTCCCCGAGAAAGCTGGTGATAAAAACGGTGAACTCTCCGGATGGCAACACCTTAAGTGACGAGAGGTTGTGGAATTGCCTTTCCTGCATGATGTGTCAACTAAGATGCCCCTCGGGTATCGATTATATCGAGTTTACCAAGTTGATGAGAAAGGATGCAAGGGAGTCGGGATTTTTGGGCCAGTCGACCCATGGAAACGTGTTCGAGTCTTTGTGGAAGATCATGGCCAATACCAAGATAAACCAGAATAGGTTGAACTGGGTTACTTCCGATCTCAAGGTCTCGGACAACTCGGAATATCTGTATTTTGTGGGTTGCCTTCCCTATTTCGATCAGTTCTTCTCCGACTTAAACGCCCAGATCATAAAGATCGCCCAATCCACGGTGAAGATACTGAACTTCTTCGGAGTTGAGCCTAAGATCCTGAAAGACGAGTGCTGCTGTGGGCACGATCTTCTGTGGACCGGGGATCTCGATGGTTTCAAATCCCTGGCTGAAAAGAATGTAAAGCTTTTAAAGGATGCCAATGTCAAGTACGTGATAACCACCTGCCCTGAGGGACTGGTGACTTTCAGGTTCGATTACCCCAAGTTTTTCGGAGATCTGGGCATAAAGTTTTTGCACATAACCGAGTTTATCTCGGAGAAGATCACATCGGAGAGGATAGAACTGAAGCCTTTGAATAAAAAGGTCACCTATCAGGATCCCTGCCGTCTGGGCAGATACCTGGGGATCTATCAACAGCCCCGGGAGGTGATTGGTTCCATTCCGGGGATTGAATTTAAGGAGATGGAGAGGTCCGGCAGAAAATCTGTGTGTTGCGGAACCAGCTGCTGGACCAACTGCGACAGGTATTCCAAGCTTATGCAGATGGACCGGCTGAAGGAGGCTAAATCAACCGGAGCAGAGCTTTTGTTGACCGCCTGTCCCAAATGTCTGATTCATTTTTCCTGTGCCCAGAAGGACGAGAATTACCCTGAGGAGAATAGAATAAAGGTTGCAGATCTCACCACAATTTTTTGCGAGGCTTTAGGAGGAATTTAAATGGCTAACAAGAATGAGGAGAAAAGAGTCGGGGTCTTCGTATGCGAATGCGGGCTGAACATCGCTGGATCGGTGGACTGCGAAGAGGTTAGAAAATACGCGGAAACATTGGATGATGTTGTGGTTGCGGTGGTGAACAAATACACCTGCGCTGATCCCGGGCAGAATGAGATCAAAAAATACATAAAGGAACACGATCTTAACCGGGTGGTGGTGGCTTCCTGTACGCCTTTGATGCATGAGCCCACCTTCAGAACCTGTGTGGCTGAGGCGGGTCTCAATCCCTACCTTTTTGAGATGGCTAACATCCGGGAACACTGTTCCTGGGTCCATCTTCACGATCGCAAGGCTGCCACGGATAAGGCCAAGGACATCGTAAAGGTTGCGGTTGCCAAAGCCAGGCTTCTTAAGCCTCAGATCGAGGCCGAGGTTCCGGTTACCAATAAGGTTCTAGTAATAGGTGGTGGAGTGGCTGGAATTCAAGCAGCTCTGGATCTGGCAGATACCGGATACCAGGTGTACCTGGTGGAGAAACAGCCTTCCATCGGGGGGGTAATGGCTCAGCTGGATAAGACCTACCCCACCATGGACTGCTCCATATGAATACTCGGACCGAAGATGATGGATGTCGGTCGACATCCCAAAATAAAGCTTTTCGTCTATTCCGAGGTCGAGGACGTTTCAGGGTACGTGGGCAACTTCAAAGTTAAGGTCAGAAAAAAAGCGAGATACGTGGATGAGGAGGAATGTACCGCCTGCGCTGAATGCGCCAAGGTTTGCCCGGTGGTGGTTCCGGATGAGTTTCAGATGGGTTTCTCCTCCAGAAAAGCCATCTATATGCAGCTTCCCCAGGCTGTCCCCTCCGCTTACGTTCTGGACATGAATACCTGTCTGGGCAACAACCCTATCGCCTGCGGAAAATGCGCTGAGGTCTGTGATAAGAAGTGCATCGATTACGACATGCAGGATCAGCTTATAGATTTGGAGGTAGGCGCAGTAATAGTAGCTACCGGAATGGATGTCTACGATCCTACGGAATTGGACGAGTTTGGATACACCCGTTTCGATAATGTGATAACCTCCATGGAATTTGAAAGGCTGATCTGCGCAGGGGGTCCTATGGCTGGGCATTTCATTAGACCCTCGGATAGAAAAGTTCCCCAGGCCATCGGTTTTATCCAATGCGTGGGCTCCCGTTCGGAAAAAAGAGGTAATCCCTACTGTTCCAACGTCTGCTGTATGAATACCATCAAGGATACGGTTCTTTTAAAGGACCATTATCCTGATATAGACCTAAAAGTCTTCTATATGGATTTGAGAGCTTTTGGAAAGGGATTTGAGGATCTTCTGAGAAGAAGCAGGTCCGAAGGGGTAAAGTATATTCGCGGTATCCCCGGGGAAATCAGCGAGGATCCCAAGACTAAGGATCTGATTCTGGATGTGGAGAACACCACCACCGGAGAGGTGGAGAGGCACAATCTGGATATGCTGGTTTTATCAGTGGGGGTGATCCCGAGGTTAGATGGAAATCTGATCCAGAAATTTTTTAGCTTATCCCGTACCTCCGACGGATTCTACATGGAATCCCATCCCAAATTAAAGCCGGTGG
>Ga0111201_1010_pt1 | contig 47812 bp, 41 predicted proteins | sample DeeMarSWOR324_28_FD_80375 | JGI IMG/M metagenome (GOLD analysis project Ga0111201, IMG submission 80375) | candidate division Zixibacteria bacterium SM23_73_2 | reverse complement strand
TGAAATTAAACCGGAGAGTTAAGCTGGATAGAATGGAGAAATCGATTACCGTCGAGTTGGACGATAAAGATAAAACCAGGTTCACCATTCCGCTGAAAAAAGATATACCCAAAAAGAAACCACCACCGAAAACATATACTCCCCCAAAGCCTGTCAATAAGAAAGAACCTGTCAAAAAGGAAGAACCTGTCAAAAAAGAAGGCGGATAAAAAATCCGCCTTTTTTTGTTTTATAAAAGCAACTATTTTCCAACTTGTAGAGGCAACATACCCAAAAACATAAAAGAGGGATAGAGGATTATTTCTAATTCAATCTGACCGATGTTATTACCTTAGCCAACTACTATCTGGGAAAGCCGGTTGAAATCCACTGCGATTGCGGAGAGAATTAAAAAAAAGATTCGCTTTAAACTCTTTCTCAGCCCACTCTTTTTTGAAACTTCAAGACACTCAAAGAGAATATCAAAAGCCCGAAAGCTGTCATGGGAACTGCGTCTTTAAGAAGGGAAAATAGGGATGAGTCTTTCTGGAAGATGTCCCGGATAATGTATATGAAATAACGCATGGGATTTAAATAGGTCAGCTTTTGCAAGATCGGAGGCATGTTCTCGATGGGAATAAAAAACCCTCCCATCAGAATCATAAACACCATAAAAAACCAAGCGGTAAACATAGCCTGCTGCTGGGAGCTGGTTATTGTGGAGATGAAGATGCCCAAACCCAGGGTGGTGAAAAGGTATAAAAATGCCAGACCAGCCAAAAGCAGGTAGCTTCCGTTCATTGGTATTTTAAAAAACACAATCGCCACGGTCATCACCACCGCCAACTCCACATAAGAAAGGATAAGAAAAGGTATCAGCTTGCCTAAGAGAAGCTGATATCTGGTAAGGGGAGTCACCATAAGCTGCTCCAGAGTTCCGATCTCCTTCTCCTTAACCAAACTTAAGGCTGAAAGCATCATCGGCAATATAGTTAAAAGAACCACCACTATCCCGGGAACCATGAACTGCTGGCTGCTCAGATCCGGGTTATACCACATCCTCTCTTCCATATTAACCAGGTGAATTCCTACAGGCTGGGTGTAATTCGGTCGATTTTTTACGTAATTCGTCCCGAACTCTCCCAAAATGCCTCTGGCATAACCCAGGGCAACCCCGGCGGTGTTCCCATCAACACCGTCCACCACCACCTGAATCTCAGGATTCTGCCCACGTCCCAGATCCCGAGAAAATCCCGGCGGTATCACCAGAGCCATCTGAGCCTCCCACGCTTTCATTTTCTCTTTTATCTCCTTTAAGTCAGTGGAAAAACCCAAAAGATCAAATCGATCGGTATTCCCAAATCCTCGCACAACCTCTTTACTTACCTGGCTTCGATCCAGATCACAGACCAAAAGCTTGATATGCAAAACCTCGGTGGTGATGGCAAAAGCGAGGATAAAAAGCTGCAGGATGGGAGCGATGAAAATTATGCTGAGCATGGGACGATTTCTGAAGACCTGCTTGAACTCCTTTACCATCATACTGAAAATCCTCTGCATCTCACCTCTCCAGATTCATGTTGAATCTTTTAACCGAAACTCCCAATAGGATAAGGGTCAAAAGCGCCAGGAAAAAACAAGGCCCCAAAAGTTGCGAAAAAACGCTTCCCTTAAGCATAATACCCCGAACTATTAAAAGGAAATAGCGAGCAGGAATCAGATAGGTCAGGTATTGCAAAAGCTTGGGCATCGAGGCAATGGGAAAAACCAGACCGGAAAGCATAACCGTGGGAAGAAGGGTAATCAGAAGTGCCATCATCATGGCCACCTGCTGAGTGCGCGCCTGGGTGGAAATTAAAAGTCCCAGGCTCAGAGCTGTCAGGATGTATAAAACGGTAAGCCCGGTTAGCAAAAACAAACTCCCCTTAAACGGTACCTTAAAAACCACCAGTCCCACCAACAGAATAACTGCGGCATCGAGAAAAGCCAAAACGATGTACGGGATAACCTTCCCTGAAATGATCTCCAAAGGTCGAACCGGTGAAACTAAAATCTGTTCCATTGTTCCGGTCTCCTTCTCCCGGGAAATGGTGATGCTGGTTAAAAGCGCTGAGATCATAATCAGAATCATGGCTATCACCCCCGGTACGAAAAAATGAGAGCTTTTAAGCTCCGGATTGAAAAGAATGGTACTGCGAAGATCAAAAGGAAGGGGAAGCTTTACCCCACGGTTTTCATTGTAGTCCATAATCACCTGGTTGCAGTAGTTTCTGATAAGGATAGCTGCGTTGGCATCCGAGGCATCCACCAGAAATTGAACCTGAACGCTTGTTTCATTTTGCAACTTTCGTTCGAAATCAAAAGGGATTACCATTGCCACCTTAGCTTCTCGGGATTTGAACAGATCCTCCAAGTCGTCCAACCTGCCCTGATAAAAGAAGGGTCGAAAGAATTTACTCCCGCTAAACTGTCCCACCAGCTTGCGAGATTGGGTGGATCGGGCCAAATCGACTACTGCCATATCCACCCTCTGAATCTCCAGATTTAGAGCATAACCAAATATGATCAGCTGAACCACGGGCATCAGAAAGATAATGAACAGGGTGCGAAAATCATAGATGATGTGGAAAAACTCCTTGCGAGCAATAGCAGATATTCGATCTTTGCTTAAACTCATCCTGATATCTTTTTCTTCTCGATCCTGACAGTTAAAGGAAACATCTTATCACGACATCTTATCATTCGAATCAGGCATAGGGTTTGTTTTTTTCTCCTGTTGTTTTTCAACCAAGGTAACAAACACCTCCTGCATACTCTTTTTTTTGTAACGGTTTTTTAGTTTTGTGGGCGTATCCAGAGCGATGATCTTACCAGCATCCATAATAAAGACCCGATGGCAGTATTCAGCCTCCTCCATGAAATGGGTGGTGACGAAAATTGTGGTCCCTAAAGCCACGGTCTGATGAATGATCTCCCAGAAATCCCTTCGAGCCTTGGGATCCACCCCTGAGGTGGGTTCGTCTAAGAAAAGTATCCGGGGATCATGTAAAAGAGCACATCCTAAAGCCAGTCTTTGCTTAAAACCCAGGGGCAGATCATAAGTTAAAGTTCTTGCATAATCGCCCATTCCCAAACTAAAGAAAATCTCATCCCGCTTTTTCTGAATCCGTTTTTGATTGAGATCGTAAATCCCGCCATAAAAATTTATGTTCTCCTCCACGGTCAAATCCTCATAAAGGGAGAATTTCTGGCTCATATAACCTATGCTCCGTTTTATCTGCTCGCTCTGACGATAGACGTCCAGACCTCCTACCGTTGCTTTTCCGGAAGAAGGCTTAAGCAGCCCGCACAGCATCCTGATCATGGTGGTCTTGCCCGCTCCGTTAGCTCCCAGAAATCCGAAGATCTCCTTTTGGTACACCTCGATGTTGACCTGATTCACTGCTACAAAACTGCCGAAGTTTCGCACCAGGTTTTCCGTTTTTACCGAAATCTCTGGCATGATTATCTTTCTTTTTCAGTCGATTCCATAAACACATCCTCCATGCTCGGGGGCTGAGATGCCCACCGCTTTAAATTCCCCCGGGAATCCCTTTGCCAATTCTTCCAATCCGATAAAGCCGGCTTTTTGCAAAAGCTGACATGAACCGTATCACCAAAAAGCTGAGTTGAGCGGACCGATGGAAGTTTTTGGAAAAAATCACGTAAAAAACGAACATCTTTTCCCTCCAGCCGATAAAGGTGGTAGTGGAAACTGGCTTTGATTTTTTCAGGTGTACCCACCATCGTTATCTTACCCTGGTGCATCAAAGCAACCCGGTCACACAGATCGGCTTCATCCATATAAGCGGTGGAGACTAAAATGGTGGTTTTCTCTTTTTGAATGGAACGCAGAATCTCCCAGAACTCTTGACGGGAAATCGGGTCCACCCCGTAAGTGGGCTCATCCAGAACCAGTATCTCAGGCGTGTGGATCAGTGCGCAGGACAGAGAAAGTTTCTGCTTCATCCCTCCGGAGAGCTCGCCCGCCTTTCTTTTTTTGAAAGGAGCCAGACGCGAAAATTCAAAAAGTTGCAAAAGCCTCCTTTCTCGTTTTCCCTCTGTTACACCAAACAGATCAGCAAAAAAGCGGAGGTTCTGTTCCACCGACAGATCCTGGTAAAGGGAGAAACGCTGAGGCATGTACCCCACAAGTGACCGGATATCCATAATGCTTTGGGTAACATCTTTGCCCATAACCAAAATTTTGCCCTCATCCGGAGTTAAAAGGGTGCAGATTGCCCGCAAAAGCGTAGTCTTGCCAGCTCCATCCGGCCCGATCAAGCCAAAAAGCTCCCCGTATTCAACTTTTAGGGTAACACCTTCTACCGCTGCCACCCCATCATATCTTTTACAATAATCTGTTATCTCAATTACCTTCATCCCAGGCTAAACACCCTCACTTTGAGAAACGTCACTTCGAAATGCTACAGGATCACTTCCACCGGCATGCCATGTTTTAGAACGCGTTCTGGATTGGAAACGATTATCCTGACCGCATACACCAAAGAGGTTCGAGTTTCCGGGGTAAGGATATTCTTCGGGGTGAACTCCGCTTTGGGACTAATCCAGCTGATACTGCCCTCCATTTCCTCTTTTAATCCGTCAATCCTGATCTTTACTTTTTGACCATACCGCACCTGGGGGAGCTTTTCTTCTGAAATGTAAATCTTCACCTCCAGCTTTTGGATGTGAACAAGCTCAAACACAGGCTGCATAGACAAAACAGCCTCCCCCGTTTCATAATACCGGGTAGCTATGATTCCACTTACCGGTGAGGTTATGGTCGCATCGGTTATCCTTTTTTGAGTGATTTCTATCTGAGATTTCAACTGCTTTTTACGTGCCAGAAGACTGCGGACTTCCTGACCAGCTGCCTTGTGGGCTGACTCTACCTTTTGCAATTGGTTGCGTAGATCATCTAAGTTCTGTTGAGCGGTAGCCTGTTTTTCATACAGGGCCTCGATCCTCTTCTCCTTTTTCTGTATATAGTCCAAATCAACTTTAGCACGATCGAGGTTAGTACCAGCTATCTCCTCCCTAACCTCAAGCTCCTCCAAGCTGGCTTCCAACTGCTTTAGTTGAAGTGAAAGCTCGGTGGTATCGATCACCGCCAGGGTATCTCCAGAGGCAACCTCCTCACCTTCATCCGCAAAGAGCTCTATTATCTTTCCACCGGTAAGCGCTGGAAGGTGAATGGTCTTACCCTCCAGTACACCAGTATAAGCTGACTTCTGAACGTTTCCCCCGCAACTTAAAATCACCAAAATAAATAATGTTAAAAGATAAAGTATTGTTCTATTCATCTTACTGACCTGATCAATATCTTTTAAATTACTCTGTGCTTTTCTCCCTGCCCCTTGACCCTTGCCCCTTAACCCAATATCATTCAGGTAGATTAATCACCACCATCCTGATATCGGTCATCTCCTCCACTGCAAATTTCAACCCTTCTCTTCCGATCCCGCTCTCCTTCACCCCGCCATAGGGCATATGGTCAACCCGGTAGGTGGGAATGTCGTTTACTATCACCCCACCCACTTTTATACCTTTTACTGCCTGGAAAGCCTTATTGATATCCTGAGTGAAAACCCCAGCTTGAAGACCGTAAACAGAATCATCTGCCATCCTTACCGCATCTGAAAAATCATCAAAGGGGATAATTGAAACCACTGGAGCGAAGATCTCGGTATTGACTACCTTCATCTCCGGTTCAACGCCGGTCAAAACCGTGGGATAGTAAATTGCACCTTCCCTCTTTCCACCTATGAGAATTTTTGCACCACCCTCAATCGCCTCTTCTACCCACTCCTCGGTTCTTTTTGCTTCTCCCTCGGTAATCATCGGCCCCACATCAGTATCCTCATCCAAAGGATCCCCCACTTTTAGATTCTTTGTCCTTTCCAGAAAATCGGAGGTGAATTTTTTAAAAATATCCTTATGCACATATATCCTCTGAACCGAGATGCAAACCTGCCCGGAATAAGCAAAACTTCCCACCACACATCTTTGGGTTGCGAAATCCAGGTCGCAATCTTTATCCACAATGCAGGGCGAGTTATTACCTAGCTCCAGAGTTACCTTTTTCAATCCCGAGTTTTGCTTTATGTTTTTCCCAACCGGGGGGCTTCCGGTAAAAGTTAGCATTTGAATCCTCGGGTCTTTTACCAGCCAGTTTCCCACGGTGCTGCCAGGTCCTATAATTATGTTCAAACCTCCCTTCGGAAGTCCCGCTTCCATTAAAATCTCACCCAGCTTTAAAGAAGTCAGGGGGGTCATGGTAGCGGGCTTCAAAACCACCGAGTTGCCGCAGGCAATAGCCGGAGCTACTTTATGAGCCACTAAATTCAAGGGAAAATTGAAAGGGGAGATAGCACCTATTATCCCCACAGGAAAGCGCATATAAAAACCGATCCTGTTTTCGCCACCTGAAGCAGCATCCATGGGAATGGTCTGTCCATGGATCTGTTTAGCCTCCTCCGAAGCGAACTTAAAAGTCTGAACAGCTCTTTTAACCTCTGCTCTGGAGAACTTAAGGGGCTTGCCAGCCTCCTGAGCAATCGTTTCCTCAAGATTTTTCTGATTCTTTGCAATCAAAGATGAGGCTTTCTTTAGTATCTCGGACCTTTTATGGGAAGGAAGCCGGGACATAATTGAAAAACCTTCCTGTGCGCTTTTTATCGCTTTTTCATACAGGTTCTCATCGGTTAAAGGAACGGTGCCGATTGCTTGGTTATTATATTTGTTTTTCACCTCGATCTTCTTTTCCCCATCAACCCACTTGCCACCGATAAGCAACTTATAATCAAAAGACATATGCACCTCTTTTGATGAAGGTTTAACTTTTTAATATAATCTGGTAGGGTAAAGAGTCAAACCTTTTTTGTCTTGACTTATCTTCACTTTAAACTATTTTCCCTTAAACTCCAAGGAGAAAAAGATGGCAGAGAAATGTGATTTGATTATAATCGGTGCAGGACCCGCAGGATACGTGGGAGCGATAAGGGCTTCTCAGCTCGGGGCTAAAGTCACTTTGATAGAAAAAAACCAGGTGGGAGGGGTATGCTTAAATGTGGGGTGCATTCCCACCAAGGTCCTGACCTCATCAGCTCATCTTCTCTCCCTTACAAAAAGAGCTTCCCAGTTCGGATTGAACATAAAAGAGGTGGATTTGAATCTTTCCCTTCTGATGAGAAAAAAAGAGCTTACGGTAAAGCGTCTGGTGAGCGGGGTAAAACATCTTTTAAAATCAAGACGAATAAACCTGATTGAGGGTACAGCAGAGTTTCTGGATGAAAAAACGATTGAGGTCGAAAAAAAAGAAAAACAAAAAGAGAAGATATCAGGCGAAAAAATACTTATTGCAACCGGCTCTAATCCGATTGAGCTTCCCCTTCCGGGAGTCACTCAACAAAGTGTCATGGGAAGCACTCAAGCTTTGAACATAGAACGGATTCCAGAACACCTTTTAGTCATAGGAGCTGGCACAATAGGTTGTGAATTCACCTCGATATATCACGCTTTTGGCTCCAAAGTGTCTATTGTTGAGATCCTACCGCAAATCTTACCCTCAGAGGATGATGAGATCTCTTTGAATCTAAGAAGATTATGGGAAAAGGAAGGAATGGAAATATATACTAATTCAAAAGTCATGGAAATCAAATCCAAGGGTGATGATAAAAAGTTAGTAAGAGTTCAAACTCCGGAAAAAGAGATAGAACTCCAAGCAGATGAAATCCTGGTAGCAGTTGGAAGAAAGGCAAATACCCAGAGTTTGGGATTGGATAAAATAGATTTGAAAACGGAGAATGGGACTATTTTAGTGGATGAATATATGAGATCAAACGTTCCAGATATCTATGCAGCTGGTGATTGCATTGGTGGCTGGCTTCTGGCTCATGTTGCCTCCATGGAGGCTGAGAGAGCAGTCGAGAATGCCCTGGGAGAACAGAATAAAATGGACTACACTGCAGTGCCCCGATGCACCTTCACCTATCCTGAGATAAGCTCGGTTGGATTAACTGAAAAGGAAGCAAAGGAAAAGGGCACAAAAATAAAAACAGGGAAATTCCCTTTTATTGCTTGCGGAAAAGCACAGGCTGAAAACGAACCGGAGGGTCTTGTAAAGATCATAGCGGAGGATGGTTCGGACAAGATAATTGGTGCGCATATAATGGGAAATAGGGCATCTGAACTGATAGCCGAGCTAACTTTAGCTATAAAGCTTAAAGCCAAAACAAAAGATATAATCGATACCATTCACGCTCATCCCACCCTGTCTGAAGCTGTCAGGGAATCCGTTTTAAAGCTGGATGGAAGACCCTTACATATATTGTAGGAGTATACATTAAGCAGTACTCAGACCAAGTCGTTACTTAATCCTTCAGGGATGATACTATCGAGGCTAAAGCCTTGATTTACTATTTATTTAAAAGCTAAAACCAGGGTCGCACCTACAACCTTTTTCGCTCCATTATCCTTTAAAACCCTGGCGCACTCGTTAAGGGTAGCACCTGTGGTTATCACATCGTCAACCAACACTATTCTCTTATCCTCTATCACCTCAGGAGAGGAAACTTCAAATGCATCTTTAACGTTCTCTTTTCTCTCCTCATCACTCAGTTTAGTTTGATCTTCAGTCTTCTTTATCCTTTTTAATGCATTTTTTAAAAGAGGTATGTTCATCTCTCTGGAGATAACCTTTCCCAAAATCTCACTCTGGTTATACCCCCTCTCCCTTCTCTTTGCCGGATGCAATGGAACCGGAATCAGAAGATCGAACCGGAGAAGCCTATTGTCTTTCTTCATCTGTTGGCTCAATCTCCTGCTCAATCTTTTCCCCAAGCTTACCTTTCCTTTGTATTTAAATTGATGGATAAGCTCTTGGTAAAAATCATCAAATGTTCCCAATGATCTCACCCACGAAAGGTTCGAATTACCTGAGCAGAAAAAACATCTGTCCTTATCCTCAGGGAAAAAGGACTTGCAATCCGGACAGAAAGGGTGGGGCAAAATCCCTAAACCATTCCAGCAACCCTCACAAACATGCCCCTCTTTTTTAGACAGATATCTACCACAAACCAAACAGTGGGGAGGATAGATAAAATCAAGAACCGAATCTTTCGATTCCAAAAAAAGATTTAAAAGTTTAAAAAGGAGGGAACTCATTTCCCGAAAAATGGATTTAAAATTCAGCCTTTTGATTTTCTTAAGAAACTGAAAGCCAAAAGGGAGGTTAAAAACAAAAAGACCACGACCAGCTGGTTAATTGAGAAGTTTGTATTCCCGATTCGCAAAAAGACCATGCTCTCCTCATAGTACCTGAAAAGATCAACCACAAACCGGGCAATCGAATAAAGCATTACCATAAGCCAGAAGGTGAAACCATCGAATTTTTTTCTTTTATCCAAAAAAATTAAAACCAAAAAGATCGCTGCTCCGAAAAAAGAGGAGAAAAGCTGGGATGGATACAAGGGTGTATCCGGGAAAAAATAACCAGCCGGAGAATCGTGAGGGAATACCACTCCGCAAAAAGAATCAGTCGGCTTTCCGAAACAGCATCCATTCAAAAAACATCCGATCCTGGTGACGGCCAGACCCAGAGGAAAAGCCGGAGCAACAACGTCAGCTACCTTCCAGATGTTTGCTTTCTTTATATATAGATATAAAATTCCCGAAAAGATAGCCAACAAAATCCCTCCCACCATTGAGAGCCCGGCGATACCCACCTGGCCGGTGGACTGAACCGGATTGACCATCTCCCAAATTCCTCCCCTGAATTCCTCCAGATGAAAAACAACGTAGAAAAACCTCGAACCAAAAACGGAAGACAAAAGGACAATCAAAAAAAGGTCCAAGATAATCTCTTTTTTTATTCCAGAGCCTCGGGTTCTAAAAAGAGAAAGCCACAATCCCAATGCAAATCCCGAAGTCAACAATACCCCATAGCCGGTTATCACAAAAGGACCGATTTTAAAAAGAACAGGAACCATATAAAAAAGAATAGAAATTATCTAAAAGATACGCAAATAAAACTAAATCAGAAACCAAAATCTAAACACTTTAATATTCATGCCACTTGGATTGAATGACCAACAGGAGACCCAAAAGAATCCAAAAGGCGATCATAGATGAACCTCCGTAGCTCACGAAAGGCAAGGGAAGTCCGGTAACCGGCATAATTCCAAGGGCCATCCCAATGTTCACCACCACCTGAAAAGCAAAGATCGAAATGATACCAGCCGCCACATAACTTGCGAACAGGTTTCTGGCTTTGCGGGCCATCTGAAAGCCCTTAAATACGATATAAGAAAAAATAAAAACCAAAACCAGAGCTCCCAGAAAGCCCATTTCCTCCCCTAAAACCGAAAAGGCGAAATCGGTGTGTTGCGCAGGAAGAAAATCGAGTTTGGTCTGGGTCCCCTGCAGAAAGCCCTTGCCCAAAAGCCCACCCGAGCCAATAGCCACTTTGGACTGGATCACCTGATACCCGGCTCCATGAGGATCTATGCCCGGATTGAGAAAGACCAAAATCCGGCTTTGCTGGTACTGATGTAAATTATTCCACACCAGAAGGCTGACCGAGCCAAAAGCAAGGTTTGTTATCAAAACCCCTAAAGAAAACAAAAAGTTGGGTCTTAAATAATACAAAAGTAAAATCAAAAGAGGAAAAAATACTGCCCAGGCGAAAAGGTTAAAACCACAGATTAAACTGACAAGCGGTGAGACCACAATGACTACATACAGGTATGGTACTCCTGACCAGAAAAGCATCACCATAAATACGAAAAGAAAAACCAAAGAAGTCCCCAGATCAGGCTGTCTGAGAACAAGCAAAAAGGGCAAAAGCACCAGGAACAAAGCCATGCCTATCCAGCTGAAGCTATAAATCGATCTTTTGGAATAGGTAAAAAATCTAGCTAAAGCTAAAACGAAAGCTACCTTCAAAAATTCGGAGGGCTGAAAATTGAAAGGTCCAAAACCGAACCACCGGGAAGAACCAAGTACAAAAAGCGCTAAAAGCAAAGCTATTCCCACTCCGTAGTAGACATAGGAGAAGACCTCATGAAATCTCAGGGGAACGAAAAACAGCAGCGAAGCGGCTGCGACTCCCAAAAAAATCCATAAAATCTGCTTCAAATACAGTGTGTTCCCAAAAGGAGAAGAAGAGCTGTGTTTAGCACTGTAGATCACAAGCGCGCTCAGGATGCAAAGCAGAAAAGCAGCAAGGAAAAGAGGCAGGTCAAATTTTTGACTTTTAAATTTAAGCTTAATCATCTTGACACTTAAAAATCCTTTTTCTTTTGAGCGGGTATTTCAACCCTTATATTCCTTTGTTCCTTCTTATCAAAATACTTCTCCAAAATGATCTTAGCGATGGGAGCTGCCGTCTCCCCTCCGTGGCCACCGTTTTCAACCAGCACGCAAACTAAAATCTCCGGATCCTCGGCCGGAGCAAAGCCCACGAAGGAGGCGTGCGGTTCTCCATCGGGATTCTCCGCAGTTCCGGTCTTTCCACCCACAACAATCCCTTCCATCCTGGCACCGATTCCGGTACCCTGAGGATGGTTCACCACCCCGACTAACGCTTTTTTCACAATATTCAGGGTTCTGGCTGAAAAGGGAAGCTTCCATAAAAGATCAGGTCTATTAACTAACCTTTTCCCTCTCTCGATCGATTCCTTGAGAAGATGGGGACGATAAACCTCTCCCTGGTTAACCAAGCCACAGTAAAAAGCACATAAAGCAATTGGGGTTAAAATCACCTCTCCCTGGCCAATGCCTAAATTTATAACCAGATTTCTAACCCATTCTCCTCTTCCGTATTTCTCCCGGTAGAAATTAAGGGTTGGTATGAAACTTTTTTGCTCAAAAGGTAAATCAACCTCCACCAGTCTATCCAGACCACATCTTTTCGCATATTCTGACCACCTCTCCAGACCTAACCTCAAGCCCAGCTGATAAAAGTAGACATCACAGGAAAAGATGATCGCCTCTTCGAGGTCGATCTTTCCGTGACCTTCGGGCTTCCAGCAATGAAAAGCTCTGTTACCGAAGAAAAAAGCTCCCCCACAGGGAGAAAGACAAGTGTTGGGTCCAATAATACCCTCCTCCAAAGCTGAAGCCGCAGTTAAAAGCTTCAAAGTGGAACCGGGAGGATAAAGTCCCTGAATGCATCGATTGAGCAAGGGCCTTTGGGGATGACTGGAAAGCTCTTCCCATTTTTCCTCGGTCAAAATTCCGCTGAATAGATTTGAATCAAACCCGGGCTTGCTTACCATCACCAATATCTCTCCAGTTTTCGGATCCATGGCAATAACGCATCCGCTTTCATAGTGACCTAAGGCCATCTCCGCGGTATTCTGCAGGTCCAGGTCAATGGTCAAAATCAAATCGGAACCCTTGGTGGGCAAAACCGTTTTTTTCTCCTCCAGGTCACCTAAAATTTTACCAACTGCGCTCACCTCATAATACTTAATCCCAATCTGACCCCTGAGATCATTATCATATCTTTTCTCGATCCCCTTTATTCCGAAAAGCTCAGTGGTCTGGGTTTTTATGGTATCATTTATCTGAGCCGGTTTCTTCCCAACATAGCCCAGAAGGGATCCGGTCCAATCCTTTTGAAGATATCGTCTTTTTAACTCCGTCTCGAAAAACACTCCAGCCAGATCCTCGTTTTGCTCCTCGATTACGCACAGGGTGGAAAAATCAACATCCCTTTTCAGTTTTATTGCCTGATACCTTTCGGGCCACCCCACCTCCAATTTCCCATCCAGATAAGACCTTTTCAAATCTAAAATGGATGATAGTTTATTTAAAACCTCCGACTGTTTCCTCCCTCTCACCTGGTAGGGAAAAACGGATAGGGTATAGGAGGGACTATTGGATACCAATGCCTTTTTCTCCCGATCATAGATAATCCCTCTCGGAGCAATCAAGGCAACCGGATGAATCCTATTCTCATCGGAGATCTTGTGGTAATAGGAGTTTTTGATTATCTGAATCTGGAGCAGTCGGAAAAAAATCACACCCAGAAAAAAAATCATGGTGTAAAGCAAAATCCTGCTCCTTTTTTCCTTATCGTGGTCCGAAGGTTTCATTTTTTAAGTTAATCTGATTGAAATTTTCTTGGGAAAAACAAAAAGGAAAAATCCCCAGAAACAGGTGTATAACCCGGATAGAAGAGAGCCATACCACAAAACCTCAAAAGTCCTTTGAAAACCAAAACCCGAAGAGATAAGAATATAAAAAAGGTCATTGGTAAAAACCGCCAGAAATAGGATGACCACCTTTGAAAAAATACTTTCCAAAAACAAAGTCTCTTTGAAGTTCCCAACAAAAAATCCTATAAAACACTTTATCAAAGCGCCCAATCCAAGAAAATGGGGGTTGAAAATATCCAATAAAAGACCGATCGAAAAGCCAAATAAAGCTCCCTCTTTAGGACCTCGTAAAATGGCTAAATAAACGATGAGCAAGATGGGCAAAATCACGAAAAAGATTTTCTGATAATTTAAATTTTTAACCAAAATCATATCTCAATCGGTTTTTTTGAACCTAATTACAAACAACTCCTCCAATTGATTGAAATCAACCCCTGATTTCACCAGAATCGATTTGAAAAGCCTCCATCCCTCCACCCCCCCCACCTTTTTAACCTCACCAATCTCCAAACCTGCTGGGAAAATCCCCCCTAATCCGGAGGAGATAACCTTATCCCCTACCTGAATATCCCCATCTGTCGGGACATTATCCAGCTTTAAAAGATTGCCCTGAGCTCCACGGATAATCCCATGTACCCGGCTCCTTTGATCCAGTACTGCCACCCTGCAGTTGGGATGTAAAAGGAGTTCAATCCAACAGCTCCCCTCCTCCACATCCGTGACTCTGCCCACTAGTCCTTTCATATTTATAACCGGGAGGTTCCTCTCCACACCATCATTTTCACCGATATCAAGCATCACCATATAGCTTTTTCTATTGGGTTCCAAAGCTACGACCTCAGCTGGAATCACCTCATATTCCGTTTTGGACTTAAATCCCAATAGCTCCCTCAGCCTGAGATTCTCAAGGCTTTCCTCCTTGGAACTGAGAATTTCAATCTTAAGCCGGATTAATTCTTCATTTAAACTTTTATTTTTTTGGCTAACTTGATATAGTTCTTTTAGTTTAGAATTTAGTTGGTAAAAAGGAGAGTACGCAAAAGCGAAAATCAAATGAGAGAGCTGCCTTTGGTATGAATTGGGAAGAGCCAACAGGATCAAGGAGGCAATCAGGTAGGGAAAAATTACCTGAATCCTGTTTTCTTTTAATATAGAAGATCTTAACCAGCCCATCTTATATCCTGAAAATCAACCTTTTGAAATATCAATTAATCCAAAATCCTTGCAATAAAATAACTAATTAAAAACTGTTTGAGTTTAAACCGAAGGATTTATCATTTAAAAATCCAAAGGGCATCTCCCAACCAAAAATATTTTTTCCCTTTCCTTTGATAATTCCTTAACAAATCATGACGATCGCTTTGGGGAAGGGTGTCTTTTTTGAGAAGACAATCTCCAATAATCTGTTATTTAACAAAAGTTCTATCTACTTACTTGCAATCAAAAGTACTCTGTAAAGTGGTCTTTCATATTCATTCTACCGAATCCAAAATCTCCAGAAGCTCCTTGGGACTTTTAATCTTTAAAAGCTTCTCTCGGTTATCCTCGCTTTTCATAATATAGGAAAGCCGAGCCATAACGTTCAAATGAGCACCTATTGCATCCTCCGGGGCAGCTATGAGGAAAAACAGGTATACTGGGTTTTTATCCATGGCATCGAAATCGATCCCCTGATCCGACCTCCCGAAGGCAATCACAATTCCCCTAACCGATTTGCTTTTGGCATGGGGGAAAGCCACCCCATACCCTACCCCGGTGGTAACCAGCTTTTCCCTTTCCAGCACCGCTTTCAAAAGCTCGTCTTTATCCTTTACCAGCTTGGATTTGGATGCCAGGTTCACCAGCTCTTCGATTGCCTCATCTTTGTCCTTTGATTTCAACTCGAAAGAGATTAATCCCTCGTCACAAAACCTTGATAATTTCATATGATTTAACCTCCGAATTTTTCAAAACTTCTCCGCTTCATCGATGATCAAAACTGGTATGTCATCCTCGATCCTGTACTTCAACCCACAACTTTTACACACAAGTTTCTCCTCATCACTATGGTAGTCTAATTTCTTTTTGCATTGGGGACAAGCTAAAATTTCCAAAAGCTTCATATCAAACATCCTCTCCCTCTCTTTTATATTCCCTCATTAAACTGCCCCATTTTCCTGAATTTTTCAATCCTTTTCTCCAGAAGCTTCTCTTTTGAAAGTTCCCTGAGTTCCTCAAAAGCGTAGAGTATTTCCTCTTTTAATAGATTTGCCTGTTTGAGATAGTCACGATGAGCCCCGCCCAAGGGCTCTGGGACGATTTTGTCGATTACCCCCAGTTCCAAAAGATCGGGCGCGGTGAGCTTCAAAGCCTCTGCTGCCTGAGGTGCTTTAGAGGCATCTCGCCAGAGAATCGCAGCACAACCCTCCGGGGATATCACCGAGTACCAGGAGTTCTCCAGCATAAAAATCTTATCACCAATCCCAATGCCTAAAGCACCGCCGCTGGCTCCCTCACCGATGATACTTATTATTACAGGGACCGGAAGATTAGACATTTCCTTTAAGTTACGGGCAATGGCTTCAGCCTGTCCCCTTTCCTCCGCTCCTATTCCGGGGTATGCTCCTGGGGTATCGATCAAAATAATTATTGGTTTACCGAACCTGGCCGCAAGCGACATCAGACGCAATGCCTTGCGATATCCTTCGGGATGCATCATCCCGAAGTTACGAAAAAGCTTTTGCTTTGTATCCTTACCCTTCTCCTGACTGATTATCATGAAAACAATCCCCTTGATCTTGCCGAAACCTCCCACCACCGCCCGATCATCGGCGAATCCCCTATCGCCGTGAAGTTCAACGAAATCGGTAGCCATAAGATTTATGTAATCCAGTGAGCGGGGTCTCTGGGGATGGCGAGCCAACTGCACCCTCTGCCAGGGTGAGAGATTGGAATAAACGTCCTTTTGAAGCTTTATCAACCGCTCCTCTAATACCTCTATCTCCCGGGAGATCTCCACATCTTCCTTGTGGGCAAAATCCTTCATATCCTTTATCCTTTTCTCCAGCTCAATCACCGGTCGCTCGAATTCTAAGAACTGTCCATTCATAATTCAGGTATCTTATAAGTTCAACTCAACGCCATTTGTAAATAAAAAAACCAAGGCTGACAAAAACCAGGCGCAAACAGATCCCCAAAAGTACCAAAAACCTTAAAAAAAAACTTGCACTGAAATGCTTTCGATAAAAAAGATACATACTTCGATGATGTTCCAGCTGCATATTGAGCTTGTTCTGAGAGGTGCTTCTCCCCAAAAAATGTACAAACAAAATCCCGGGGAAATAAAACACCTTCCATCCTTTACCCTTAGCCCGGTAGCACAGATCCACATCCTCAACATACATAAAATACCTCTCATCCAAAAGCCCGATCTGCTCCAACATCTGTTTTCTTGCCAAAAGGCAGGAGCCAGAAACCCAATCCACTTCAGCAGGCCGGGAATGATCTAAATCCTTGAGCAGATATCTTTTTGAGAGAGGATTCCCAGGAAAGATTCGATTTAATACCGAATGGCTGGAGGAAATCGAGGTGGAAAGAGAAGGAAAACTTCTGGCCGAATAGAGTAACCTCCCCTTTTGATCCTTGATTTTGCATCCCAGGATCCCAACATCTGAGTTTTCTTCCATAAAAACAATTGCTTTTTCGAAACCCTTTTCCGGGAATATGGTATCAGGATTCAAAAGCAGGATATAGTCTTCTTTGGCTTCTCTTATACCTTGATTGCAAGCTTTGGCGAAACCAAAGTTTTTTTGATTGGAGATCAAGTAAACCTGGGGAAACTCGCTTTTAATCATTTCAACCGAAGAATCCTGTGAATGATTATCCACAACAAAAACCTCTGAGATGTTTCCCTGGTAAGGTTCTGACCTCAAAATCGATTCCAAACATCTTTTCAGATACTCCTTAACATTGTAGTTCACAATTACGATGGATAGTTTTTTTCTTACCTTCATAACCTTCCCAAAATGCTCCACAATCTCAATTTCCAGACCATCCAAACAGCTTCCCTGACGATTTTTTTGGACATCTTTGACTTTCCTTCCCTTCTGTCCTCAAATACGATGGGTATTTCTTTAATCTTAAATCCTTTTTTCCAGGCCCTGAAACTCATCTCTATCTGAAAAGAATAACCCTCGGATTTAACTTCATCCAACTCTATGGTTTCCAATACTTTCCTTCTAAAGCATTTGAAACCTCCGGTAGCATCCTTAACCGGCAAGCCGGTCACCCAGCGCGAATAGACGTTAGCATAATAGGATAACAATAGCCTGGACATAGGCCAGTTTATCACGTTGACCCCGGAGATGTACCTTGAGCCCAGGACCAGATCAGCCTCTTTTATCGCCTCCAGAAATCTTAGGATATATTTAGGATCATGTGAGAAGTCCGCATCCATCTCAAAGATATGATCGTATCCATTTTCCAGTGCAAATTTAAATCCTGCTTTGTAAGCAGTTCCCAAACCAGCCTTCTTCTCCCTATGCATGACCAAAATCCTTGAATTCTCTTTTACCATCTTATCCGCCACCTCTCCGGTCCCATCCGGAGAGTTATCATCCACTATAAGGACATCTATGGAGGGATCCTTTTCCAAAATCTGATTAACTATTTTTTCTATGTTTTCCTTCTCGTTATAGGTTGGAATGATAACTAAGTTTCTCATCTTTTAGATTCGAGTATAAAATAACCTCAAGGGATTGGTGAATTTTTATCTATGTCTAACATTCTTCAAGACAGAAGAAACTTTCTGAAACAAAAAAATTCTGTCCTTTGATTTTCATATTTTTAAAACTGCCAAATGACCTTAAGGATTTTGAAACCTTTGAAAGTGACTAAGAATTTTTACCATACACAATCTTTCTGAATCCACAAAAACCAAATATAATAACCAGAAACAGAGTTGTCAACAGGGTGCTGGTTTTACCCACCTTATAGGGTACAGAATCAAAAACGAATCTTATCATATGTTCTCCATCCTCCAGAGCCAAAGCCCTGAAAACATAGTTGGCACGGAATATTTTCTTTTCTTTCCCATCCACATACGCTTTCCAGGCCGGGTAGAAGTTATCGCTCAAGACCACGATTCCGGGAGCCTGGAGTTTGACTTTAACTGACATAATGTTTATCTTATCCTGAACCATCTCTCCCCATTCAGTTACCGAAAGGGTATCCTCTTGCCCAAGATCAAGATGTGGGTCTTCCTCCAGTATCACAGAATTTTTGTAATCGAAATCAGGCTCTTTTATTCTTTCTAAGATCTTCTTCTGGTCTCCGATAACCTCATATTGGTGAACAATCCTCACCTTGGGCAAATAACCTTTGTTTTTATGAATCACCACCCCATCTCCCTGAGAGACCTTTTCGAATTTAGGGTAGTCAAGTTCGGTTCTGGAAAGAATATATTTGGCGTTCAAAAGCTCGGGTTTGGGCCCAAAAAGAAACTCAGCATAACGCTGGTAGTATTCCTTCTGATCTGAAGCATCCTCCCGGTAGTATCTCTCTGTGAACTCATCATATCTTTTTAGCTGATTACCGTGTCCACCAAAAACCTGCTTGATTCGGTGCAGTGCTAGAAAGTTATTGGTGGAATAGGTTCCCGGAATAACCAAAGTCCTTGAAGGCTCAGGATCACCCTTGAGGAATTTCACGGCAAAATCCTCTCTAAAATGACTGTGGTAATCATAATTATGAATAAACTTAAAATCCACCCTCCATAAATCAAAAACTAAAAGCACCCCGATCCAGACCAAAAACGCCTCTCGGGGTAGCTTCTGTCGAAACAGAAGATAAACTGCCAAAGCAACCAGTCCAACCAAAATGAAGGATATCCATAAACCACCCGAGATACTGGTTAGATTCTCAGACAAAATCCCCTTTTTACCCAACGAGATATCAGGATATAAAACTGTATTCCATATCGATAATAAAGCTTTTCCCCCTATGGAGAAAAGTATTGCCAGTAAAGCAAAGATTATGACTGCCACCTTTAAAAAGTTAAAAATTATTTTTTGATCTTCTTTTGTTTTTTTATCATTCAAAATCCTTTCCAATCCCAGGCAGCCCAAAAACACCGCTGAGAAATTAAACAAAAAGAAGATCAGACTCGGTGCCCTGAAATTTTTAACCTGGGGGACAAGCCAGTAGAAAAGCCGATATATGGGGGTATGAGCGCCCAGGGAGTATATCAAGGCTAGAAGTACTAACCCTAAAAAGAAGTATTTTTTTCTACTTTTGATCACAAACAAAGAAAGAAAAGCAAAAAACAAAAAGACGATCCCGCCGTAATCGGAGTTAAGCTTAAAAGGATTTCGTCCCCAGTAGGTATTTTCCTGTTGAACCGTGTAACCGCAGAATTCAGGAACTACCTGGGAGACCAATTCCTCGGGATGAGATGACCAGGAGGTGGCGTAATCGTAACCCCTTGCCCCTTCGGCACGAGGAGAGTATTTGTTAACGTAAATGTAAGGAGGCAGAAGCTGAATCAAAGATAAAGCCAACCCGATGAAGACGGCGAAGACAAAAAGTAAAACCGGTTTTACCAGAGGCTTTATCCTCTGGGCAAAACTTTTCTCTTTTTGGTCTTTATAATGCAAAACCAGCCTGAAGATAAAATAAAGACCCACAGCCCACAGGGCATAATAAGCTAACTGGGGATGATTAGCCAAAATCAAAAGGCCAATGGCCATTCCCAAACCTAAATAATAAATAAATCTTTTGGTATTTAGACTTTTCTCCAGAAAGAAAAAAAGCAAAGGTAAAAGGCAGGTTATGTACATCCGTCCGTCCTGCCCCCCGTAAACCCAGGAGACCAAATTAGCGGAAAACATGTAGGCTAATCCCCCCAGGGTTGAAATTCCCCGGTCAAAACCGAAAGCTCTAAGGCAAAGATAGGTGAAAAGCCCGGTCAAAAAGACAGTTAAAACCAACTTCCAACCTAAGGCTTTGTGCAGGGGCAGAAAGAATTGAATAAAAGCCAAAGGATAAAAGGTATCCCCGTGCATGGCATCGACAAAGGGCATACCCCCGAAAAGATAAGGATTCCACAGTGGGATGGCATGATACTGGTTTACGAATGACTTGTAGAAATCCCGGAACATCACCCCCGCCTCTATGGTATCAGTTCCGAAAAGCATCTGATCGGAGAAGATGAACTGGTGGAAAAGGATCACCGATAAGAGGGCAAACAAGACCACCGGTAAAAATTTAAAATAACCTCCGGTACCAGGAAGAACTCGTCTGGTATCCTTTTCAGATTTTTTCTTTTTGCCAAAAGATTTTTTTGCCATCACTAATTCTTATATAATACTATCTCCAAACCATCGCAACAAAAAAACAAAATATCTCCGCCAGGGTTATCCAGACCCGGGACAGAAGGGATATAAGGGTAGCCACCGGTAGAGGAAAATAAAGGCTCAAAAATACTACCATAATCCCTTCCCTCACCCCTATTCCGCCTGGAGCAAAAAAAGCCAAAAATCCCAAAACGAAAGCACCAGCAAAAACGCCGGTCAGGTTGAAATATGAAGTAAAGCTAACCGGTATTATCCCCATGACCAACATCCAGAAAGCAAATCCGAACAAAAGCCAGCAAACGAAATATGATGAAAAATAAAAAAGAATGCTTTTTGTTTTCAGATTAAGACTAACCGACTCTCTTTTCAAAATTCTTAAAACCAGATTCAAAATCCAGTCCAGAAGCTTGGGATAGAATATGATAACCAGAACCCATAACAAAAAGAAAAAAAACAAAAAACTCAGCCAGAAACTCCGGGCAAATATCCTTTCATAAAAATCATACCTTAAAAACAAAACACTTATAAAAAGACCGGACAAAACCGAAAGGGACTGGGCTAATATGGATATGAAAAAACTTCTGCTTTTGGGAACACCCTCCTTTTCCAGAAGATAGATGAATCCCAGAAACTGCCATACCTTGCCCGGAATATACCTTCCCAGATTGGATACAAACCAGACTTTAAACATCTTCTTGAAACTCAAATCATACCCGGATTTTTTCAAAATCTCCTTCCAGATAAAGACCAGAAGAACGTAGGTAAAAATCACCACAGGAAAGGATGAAAAGATATAAACGTAGTTCAGCTCCCAGCTGTAGCTTTTCACCTGATTCCAATTGGCTGTCAGGCTTTTAATCAAGAAAAAGAAGATAATAAATATGACTATTGCCTGCCCGATCTTGAAATAGGTTTTTTGAGAAAGATCTTTTAATTGCATATTAATTTCCGGTAGGTAAAAAGAAATCTTCTGGTTATAGCTTCAGGGGAAAACCTTTTCCAGACTTGCTGATATGCATTCTCACCCAATCTTTTCGCCAGACCTTCATCCGAAAGGATTTTCCTCATCGCATGGGCTAAAGCTCTGTAATCATCCGGGGGAACCAAAAGGCCGGTGACCCCGTCCTCGATTATGTCGGGAATCCCTCCTGAACAAGCGCCTATAACCGTCTTTTTGCAAAGTCCCGCCTCGACCAAAACCAGACCAAAACCCTCGTTCACCGAGGGCAAAACCACCACCCGGCTGAGATTGTAATAGTGGTTCAAATCCTTCTGTGGAATGAGATCCAAAAGCTTTATTCTATCCATTAAAGACAAATCATTTATCTTTTCTTTGAGATTTTCCTTTTCTGGACCCTCGCCGATAAAAATCGCCTTAAAATCTATTTCCCATTCCTTAAGAAGAGATAGAGAACCGATTAGAACATCTAACTTTTTCTGCTTGGTATAACGTGCAACACATAGAATAACATTTTCAGAATTCTCTTTTCTCCCTGGGGAGAATTTGATCTTCTGGGTGTTAACCGGCATGGGTATTACCAGTATTTTTTTCTCCGGTAGATTTAGTCGGGAAACAAGCCTGGTTTTCAAAAAACTGGAAACAACCGTTACGTATTGAGCTCTGCGAAAAACGAATCTGGCTAAAAGGGAAAAGATCTTAGAATCGTCCAGGATCCTTAAATCCGTTCCGTGGGTAGTTACTAAAAGTTGACGTTTGAGCAAAATGCTGACCAGACATCCGACCAACCCACTGGGAACCCACCAGTGAGCATGAACAATCGGGATATCATAACTTTTTGAAATCCTATAAGCTTTCAAAAAGAAGAAGAAAAGAAAAAAAACGAAAATAAATTTGTTAATCAGATTCTCCTTTACCATTTTGTACATATTGCCGGTATAAGCCAGTCTTTCAAAATGACCTACCATATAGCGAAACCGAAAGATGGGTAACCCGTCTATTACCTCAGCTTTTTTTAATCCACTCTGGTGCGGAGCCACAACCTTCACTGAAAAACCTGATTTAGATATATGCTTAGCCAGACTGAAAAGATAGTGGCTGCTTATGTCATCTTTGAATCTCACAAAAGACTGAGCTAAAAACAAGACCTTTCCTTCGACCATTTTAGATTTTCTATCCATCTTTTTTCTGCAGAAAGATTTTAAAACTCTGTTCGGGTTTCAAATCGTAAAGCTGTATTAACACAGAGTCCTTTCTTTTCTCTATCTTGAATTCCACCCCTTCACCACGAATCCGATAATGATCCATAGAGGTATAATTCAATTCCAGGATTATTTTTTCTATATGGCTTTTTGATACATATTCCCAAAAGAAATTTTTATCCCCTGAACAAAAACTGCTGCGTAAAATAAGATTTCCCCTTTTTATCCACCAACCGGCGATCGCCTCTCCTGAGCCGACAAAGAATCTTTTTCGATGAATATATTCTAATATCCTTTGATAGACATCCATAAAACCAAAAAAACCAAACTGATCCAGCACATTGGTATGCCAGATTAAAGTTACGTGTCCTCCGCAATCCTCGGTGGTATCCAGAATCTTCAAAATGTTTTTTTCCATATTCTGCAAGCTCTTATCCTGGTACTTAACATAGGTCTGGTCCATTATGTTGGTATTCAGCTCCAGTATCTCAATCAGCTTATCCCTTGAATCATCGTACGGATAAAAAGGAAAAGCCAGTCCGGACCTGAACCCGCTGGCATCGGGATAGCCCAGGGAGCAGTCGTAAGAGAAATTCAGCTTTTTTTGAATATACCAGGTATTGGGCAAATCAAACCTTAAGAAATGTTGTCTTATGCCTTTCAGGGAATCCCCGCAGATACTCTCCAGGAGTTTTTTCTCCTCCTGCATTTTCCCCTGATCGAATGCCGAATGATAACTCCCATGCAAGCCCACCTCACCGGAATTTGATTCAAAATCCTCGACAACAGTTTTGATTCTGGGATTAGTTATATCGTAGGTGATATCCGTATTTAAAAAAGATTTCAGGCTCGGTTTACCAGCCAGAAAGAAAAAAGTCGAATCGAAATCGAATTGCCTTTCCATATTTTTTATTAACTCAAATGAGTATGCCGGATTCTCACCAGCAAGAATAGACTTAAAGATATTCTTCAGCAAAAGGAAAAAAAAGCCAATTTTACCCCTTAAGAGTAGTTGGAACGCACGATAAAGAGAGTATAAAAACCACTTCTCCAGGATATCCACATCATGGGTTAAAACAACAGCCAGAGAAGAACCATTGGGCCAGAAAGATTTTCTTAACAGGGGCAGATTGCGATTTGAATATCGTTTGCGAATCAGATCATAAAAAAGTTTAAAGTAACAGTTGACTATAGGATAATCGATTAAGTTTTTGTCCCCTCTGAAGCTGAACTCGGCTTTGAATCTTTTGTGCTTGTCCTTTTTACCTGAGTGGATCTCCTCCTGCAAAGATATAAAGTAAAAAGATGAGGCAAAAATATCAACAAAAAAAACTGCTTCGATTATTCCCTTTTCCTCTTTCCAAGTTATTCCCGAAAAGTTCTCCCCGTCTTCTGTTTCCATAGAATAAATCTCGCTTTCCCCGGAAGCCGGGTAAGCGAAAATTACCGGGATGGTAAAATCAGAATCCTTTTTCTTCAGCTGCTTAAGGGAGGGATTAGAACCGATCTCAAACACCTGGGAAAAAAGATCAACCAAAAAGAAAAGGTCAACTTTACCCTCACAAAATATTTTTAAAGAGGGCAAATTCTCCGGTTTATCGTAAGCTATAAAAAGATCATCCTCTTCAAAAGCTGATTCCCCCTTTTTCAGAGATTCCAGGTAATTACAATTCAAACCAAATATGGAAAAGAACAAATCGAAAACATATTTTATCCTGGATTTATATTTTGAGGAGGAGTCTATGTACAACCAGATTCTCATTATCTTATATGATTTTTGCCTTTCTGGAGTATTTTATACCCTGGCTCAGAGCTACCCACAGAAAACTCGAGGGTTTTCTTATGATCTCTTTTTCATGGTGAAGCAAAGCTTCCTTCAGGCTTACTGAACCTGGGGGCTTTCTCATTTTAAACATCCCCCTACCTATCTCCCAAGGAAAATGGGCATCGCTGCCCGCTACCTGTGGTAAGGAAAGTTTGAAAGCCAGATCTTCTGCTTTTTGGTTTAGGCTCTCCTTCACCCTGCTGTTAAACACCTCTACTAAGTCTATCTTTTCCAGAAATCTTTTCTCCAGTTTATGCTTTTTAAAGGGATGAGGCAAAACCACCAATCCCCCTTGTTCTTTTATCTTCTCAACCAGGATAAAAAAATTTTTAGTACAAATCTCCTTTTCCAGAAAAAGACCCACCACATCCCCAAACTCAGTTTTTATCTCTATTCCAACTATGATCTCCAGATCGCTTTTGTTCTTCTCTTTGGCCTTCAATCCTCCCTTAATGGTATTATGATCGACTACAGCGATGGCTGAAAGACCCTTCTTTTTACTGACCTTTATTATCTTTTCTGGACTCTGGTAGGAATCTTTAGAATAACAGGAATGTATGTGCAGATCGATATATAGGTCATCACTATCTTCCATCAAAAATCCTTTCAGGCTAAAGCTTCCTTTGATCTAAGGGTTTTCCCTGGGGATACCTGATCTTTCCTTTGTTTTGGATGAAATATCCGGCAACCAAAAAAAGCTCCAAGATATTGGGTTTTATGTCTGATAAAGAGATGTCGTAGCAAACGTTTGAGTCGAAGAAATCTTTATAAAAATCTAAAGAGAATCCACAATGGGCTAAAAGATGCATGAAATCCCCGGGAAACAACCATCTGAATTTAACCCCTTTTTTATATTCGAAAACCGGCTTGTATTTCTGGTTCATCGCCTGTAAACAGAAAAGATAGGGAAAGTCCACCCCGGAGGCGATTGCCAAGTTCAAAGATCCCCAGAACTTGGGATTTATCTCCATGAGCTTGAACTCTTTGTCCCTCTGGTCAAATTTGAATTCCCCCATGGCAACTCCTTCCCAGTTCAACTCCCTCAGAAGCTTCAGACCTAACTCTTTTAATCTGGGGTGGTAATAGCTTTCCGCCACGGTACTGGGTCCCCCGGTTATGGGGTACTCCCTGATCCTTCGGTGCATAAAGATTGCCCTGGGTTCTCCTCCGTCGAAAATGGAAAAAAAACCGCAACCGAATCCCCGTATCAGCTCCTGAACCATCGAGCGACTGCCTTTTTGGGGCTCTCCTGTGGAAAAGTAATCACCGAAAAAATCTATGAGCTTTTGCTTTGAGTTGATATAAAAAACTCCTCTTGATCCAGCACCGTGGGATGCTTTAACCACCACCGGAAAACTCAGCTGTTTTGCTGATGATTCCACCTGGTCCAGGTTCTCAGGATAAAACGTTCTGGGGATGGGTATCCCGATTTTATCAGCGAATTTGAAAGTCTTCTCCTTGTTGTTAGCTGCCTCCATCGATTCCTTGGAGGGAATAACGAAATTTGTGTACCGGCTGAGCTTCTCCTTGTATTCTGCCACCACCGGAGTAACTGTGGAACGTACCGGCAGCAATATATCATAACCGCCTCTTTTAAGCTCATCCAAAAGGAATTTGACAAACTCCTCTTTCTTTTTCTCTGGATCAGGATAGACTAATCTCTTTCTGCAGAATTTGGAGTAAAAGGAAAGGGAGAAAACCCTTCGGTGGGAAGCCACAGCTACCCTCATCCCTTTTGAGCCTAATGACCTGGTTATTGCCAGGGAGTGAAGGGCATCTCCGTCTGTAACCAGAACCTTCCAGTTCTTTTCTGTTCTCATCACGGTTAAAAACGTCGTTTTAAGCTAAAGCACCTACCCACCTTGAGATAATAAATACACTACGAAAAAAGGCGTTTTATTCCTTAAGTCTATGCTTAACCTCCTCGATATCCTGCTTCAGATTAGCGATGGTCTCAGCTAAAAAGCCCAGGCCAAAAAACGATATCCCGGACAAGATACAAAGAATCACTAGATACAAAAGGGGTCTTAATCCCTGATTGAAGACGATCCTTAAAAATACTGCCACAACTCCCAAAAGTATTCCCAAAAGGAAAAGCCCCACCCCCAGGGAGCCGAAGAAAAGCAAAGGCTTTTTAATAAATGAGAGTTGAAATTTAACGCTTAAAAGATCAAAGAATCCTATGGGTATTCTCCAGAAGCCGAATTTGGACTCCCCGTGTTTTCTGGGGTAGAGAGGAATTTTAACCTCGCCGATTCTAAATCCTTTCTCCGCGGACATAACCACCATGTAACGATGCCAGTCCTTTCTCAAAATCGGAATCTCCTTGACTATCTCTTTTCTGAAGGCTTTCACCGAGTTCAGATCGTGCACTTCTACCTTAAAAAGTTTTTGAGAGAGCCAATTGTAAACCAAAGAGACAAATCTCTTTGAATATTTCCCCTGCTTCCACCCGCAGACCACATCGAAGCCCTCATCTATTTTTTCAATCATTTTGGGAATGTCCTCAGGCAGATATTGCAAATCAGCTGGCCAGAAGGTGAAAATCTCACCCCTTGAATTTTCAAAACCGGTCAAAAGGGAATCGGTTATCCCCCTGTTGGTGCGATGAGACACAACTTTCAGGAAAGGATATTTTTTCTCACAATCTTTTGCCTTCTCCAAAGTCCTGTCAGTGGAACCATCATTCACCAGCACTAACTCGGCTTTCAACTTGGATCTTTCAAGCATCTCAGCAAACTTTTCCACCAGAATAGGAACGTTTTCCATCTCATTGTAGGCCGGCACGATAACCGAAACCTTCAATCTTTTTTCATCCTTTAATTGCTCCATAGCTTATTCTTTTAAATCTTCACATCAAATCTATAACCTTCAATAGAATATACTGTAACAAAGATAAAAGTCAACAAAAATGAGCCTTATATATGTTATCGACCTGAATCAAGCTTAAGAAATTTAAAAAATGTTATAATAATAGAGGCTTAAGAAATTTCAATATTGAGTTTTTTACAAAAAAGTTCACCCTTGAAAAACAGATAACAGATAAAACATAAGGAAATCAATTCTACTACCATTCCATGGCATGGCACTAATCTTTTTAAACTTAACTTTTATATCAATCAAACAAAATCCTTTTGGTGTTTTTTATCCTTTTGTAATTTCCCTTGCTCTCCAAAAATTATTAATTATAATATCCTAAGGTTCGTATACTTGGAGTAATCCGAGGAGGAGGATAAAATGGCTAAAGTATGTGAAATCTGCGGGAAAAAACCTTTGTTCGGACATAATATCTCTCATGCTCATAACCTGAGCAAACGCAGGTGGTCCCCCAATCTGCAAAGGGTTAAGGTCACCATCAACGGGAAAAGAAAAACCATCTACGTCTGCACCTCATGCCTTAAAGCCGGGAAGGTCCAAAAGGTTGCTTAAAAAAATATCCAAAAATTTTTAAAAACCATCCAGATTATGGATGGTTTTTTTTATTTTTTCCAAATCCATACAATAGATCTTAAGATTTACTTATCACAAGTTATTAAATGGGGATGTTGCCGAAGTCTACAAATGTCACCCTGCCTGTCCCTGGCGGTCGGGCCGGGAAACGAAGTGAAGGGTCTTTTATTTTGTAGGAAATTCGAAGAATGATTCGTAAATGGGATTCTTCCCCCCGCTGTTAGCGGGAGTCAGAATGACACAATGGGGTTGAACAACAGCCCTAAATGATGTGTAAAACATACAAAGGTGTAGAGTAATTTTTAAATTTTCTTTTTAAATTTTTAATTTATTTATGTTTGCCTCCTTTTCAGCCCTCCTGTACTCCCCTTTCAAAAATTCCTTCTTTATACCCGTGTCAATCATATCCCATGGAAAAAACAAAGAAAGATTTTTATTTTCTAAAACAAAGAAATCAAAATCAACTCCTACCTTTTTCCACAATTTGTTGAAATTCAAACCCTCAACTGTCCGATAATACAAAGCCTCTCCTACTCTTCGGTTGCCCAAAGATAATATTCCCTGAAAGGTTGCTTCCCTTATGCTTTTTTTCTCAAAGGAAACTCCGGGGAGGGTTTTGACCTTATTCAGGATGGTCTGAAGTTTTTCTTTTAGCTTAAGCTCTGGGTTCATGCCTGCCCACTGAAAGGGTGTGTTTGGCTTGGGTATAAAAGGGTTGACCGAAAGGGTTATCCTTCCGAATTTTCTGTAAATTTTGTGTATATCAGATACCAACTCTAAGATCGCTTGAATATCCTCTTGATTCTCCCAGGGCAGCCCCACGATAAAATAGAGTTTCAGCTTTCTTACTCCCATATCCTTTGCAATCTCAACTGACCTCAGAACATCCTCTCTTGAGATCTTCTTGTTTATTACCCTCCACATTTTATCCGAACCAACCTCCGGTGCTATGGTCAGGGTTTTGATCCCGGACCTTACCAGTATCTGAAGAAGCTCTCTTTTTACCTTATCCACTCGAAAGGAGGATATCTGAATCTCTAATCCCTTTTCATAAATCTGAGAACAAAGTTCCTCTAACCTGGGAAAATCGGAGACCAGAGAGCCGACCAGCCCGATCCTTTTTGTGTTCTGGGCATAGGATCGTATCTGGTTCAATAGGTTATCCTGGGTATGAAACCTTGTGGGTCGGTATAAAAATCCTGCTGCGCAGAACCTGCATCCCCGGGAGCATCCTCTTCCTACCTCCACTAAAAAAGACTTTTGAAAATGGGAAAAGGGCGTGATAATCGGGGAGTGAGTCTGAATCGATCCAAGTTCGACTTTTCTTTTTTTTATTGTTTGAGGAACTCCTCCCTCTGCTTTTATATCCGTTACCCATCCTCTCTGGTCATATTCAGGTTTATAGAATCCCGGAACGTAGATTCCGGGTATCTGCGAAAAGCAAAAAAACATCCTCTCTTTGGATGTTTTTTTCTTTGATAACCGGAGATATTCACTGATAAATTCCAAGATCAAATCCTCTGATTCTCCGATAAAAAGACAGTCGAAAAAGTCCGCCACAGTCTCCGGATTTAAAGATACAGCTACTCCCCCGGCTACAACCAGAGGCGATCTTTTATCCCTTTGCTCGCTTTTTAAAGGAATCCCGGAAAGTTTAAGTATTTTTAAAATATTGAGATAGTCCAGCTCATAAGCAACAGAGAAAGCTATGATTGAAAAATGACTCAAAGGAAGGTTCGATTCCATGGTTTTAACTTCCCCGGATTCTTTTTTGTCAAAGAGAAAAAACCTCTCGCAGAAAACCTCATCTATCTGATTTAAAAGTTTATATATGGTAAGAAATCCGAGATTGGACATCCCCAGTTCATAACTGTTGGGAAAACCCAAAGCTATTCTTAATTTGAATTTTTTCTTAAAAAAAGTCCCCCTTTCATATGAGAGAAGTTTTTTCCTTTCAGAAAGAAATTTTTTACGCATAATATTTCAAACCAAAAAGACTTAATCTCAAACTGATTATTTTAATGTATTGAAAAAAAAGCCCCTGTCAACAGGGGACTTGGATAAATGGGGAAACGTTTTGTTCATTACGAACTATTCAAAAAATCAGAATGCTCGAAGGAGGACATAAAAGATTTTAAAATCAAGCCAAGGCAGCCGCAACCTCCCCTGGCCGGACAGGCAGGTTGGGTGAATTGATCCTAACAGACCAAGACTTATCCGAGAACATTAAAGCTCTCTTTTATCCTCAATTGAGAACCGGAGAAACTAATCCTCAGCTTTTCTCCTCAAAAAAGTAGGGATCTCCAGATCATCCTGGGCAAAGGACTGCACCTTGGTTTTCTGAGCAACGCTTTTCTGGTTGTTCTGGTTCTTCCGGGAGAAGGCATGGTTCTCCAGCGTGAGTCTCCTGGAGGAGAACAGATCCCCGAACCTCTCTTCCTCCCCCTCAAGTCTGGAGGAGTGCATTCTCTCCCCGAAACCGGTTGCTATAACCGTAACCCTTATCTCATCCTTTAATGCCTGGTCGATAACCGCTCCGAAGATGATGTTAGCATCCGTGCCAGCAGCATCCACCACCACCTGAGCAGCATCGCTCACCTCATGCAAAGTGAGATCAGCTCCTCCGGTGACGTTGATCAACACCCCTTTTGCTCCGGAGATGGAAAGATCCTCCAAAAGGGGACTGTCGATAGCCTTATGGGCAGCATCGGAGGCTCGGTTTTCTCCGTTACTTTGTCCCGTTCCGAAGATCGCGTCTCCCATCTCCGACATAACCGCCCTTACATCTGCGAAATCCAGGTTGATCAATCCTGGAACCATAATCAGATCGGAGATACCCTTGGTTGCCTGGAGTAGAACGTCATCTGCCAGCTTGAACGCATCGGTCAGTTTGGTATCCCGATCAACCACGTTCAAAAGCCTCTGGTTGGGAATGACGATCAGGGTATCGACCTTATCCTTCAGCTCATCGATTCCGGTAAGAGCTTTGTACATCCTCTTCTTCCCCTCGAAATCAAAGGGTCTGGTCACCACCGCAATGGTTAAAGCTCCTTGCTCCTTTGCCGTCTCGGCGATAACCGGAGCAGCACCGGTGCCGGTACCTCCACCCATCCCGCAGGTGACGAAAACCATATCCGCTCCCACCAGGTTCTCCGCCACCAGATCTCGGTCCTCCTCGATGGCTCTCCTCCCCAGTATCGGGTCCGATCCAGCACCCAATCCCTTGGTAACCCTGCTCCCTATCTGGATTCTCTGGGAAGCCCGGGAGTTGTCCAGAGCCTGAGCATCGGTGTTGATCGAGACGAAATCCACTCCGGAAAGACCGGCCTCGATCATCCGATTAACGGCATTCCCTCCAGCTCCACCTACGCCCACAACTCTCATCCTGGCATAGGTCTTATTTTCCATCTCTAACTCGAACAGCATAAATCCTTCCTCTCTTTAAAAATATTCGTTTAACCAACTTTTAAAATTACCAAAGACTTTCTTTATCCTTCCTCCTTTAGTTTGATTTAATTCCCTGTTATGATTCTGACCATAAAGTATCAAACCAATGCCGGTTGAGTGGATGGGAGAAGAGGCCTGTTCGGTAAGCCCGGTGAATCCCTTGGGTTTCCCCACTCTGGCGGGCATATCAAAGACCTTCTCGGTAAGTTCCACCATCCCCTCCATCAAAGCTCCACCACCGGTCAAAACCACTCCGCTGGTCAGAAGGTCCAGATGCTCCCCCTTTTCGATCTCCCTCAAACACAGCTCAAATATCTCCTCCATTCTGGGTTCGACAATCGAAGCTAAAACCGACCTGGATAGCTCCCGAGGCTCCCGCCCACCAACCCCCGGTACTTTTATCATCTCATTTGCATCCGCCATCGGAGCAAAAGCGCATCCGAAGTTTTTCTTGAGCTCCTCAGCATAATTCAGAGGAGTTTTAAGTCCGAAAGCTATGTCACTGGTAACGTTCTTACCACCCAGTCCAATAACCGCGGTGTCCCGGATCCCCCCTTCATAGAATATGGCGATGTTAGTTGTCCCTCCTCCCAGATCTATCAGAACCACCCCCAGTTCCCTCTCCTCAGGGTAAAGGAGAGCATAGCTTGAGGCTAAAGGCTCCAAAACTAACTCGTTTATCTCCAACCCCGCCCTTTTAACCGATTTATAGATGTTTTGAGAAGAGGTAACCGCACCGGTAACAATATGCACCTCGGCTTCCAGTCTAACCCCGGACATACCCACCGGATCCTTGATCCCGGATTGACCATCCACTGAGAACTGCTGAGGTAACACGTGAATTATCTCCCGATCCTGAGGAATGGCTAAAGCCCTGGCTGCCTCGATAACCTTCTCAACGTCATCGGAATTTATCTCGCTTTCCATGCTGGAAAGCCCGATAACCCCGCGGGAGTTGATGCTCTTTATATGATCGCCTGCAATCCCGCAGAAAACCGATTCGATTTTTATCCCGGACATAAGCTCAGCATCATCCACCGCACCGATGATCGATTGAATGGTCTTCTCCAGATTCACCACCACTCCCTTCCTGAGACCCTCTGAAGGAGAGATGCCTAAACCGGTGATCTTGGGTAACTGCTCCTCCTCCATCTCGGCTACCACGCAGGCGATCTTGGTTGTGCCTATGTCCAATGCCGCTATAAATTCTCTATCAGACATACTTACCTTTTGTTTTTCCTTTTAACCAAAGCCTGGTCTTTGAACCTAAGATCAATGGTCTTGATTTCTTTCAAATCCTCCACCGCGAGTACTGACTTTAATCTTTTTATCTTTAAAAAATAATCCCCGGTTCCTAAAATCACCCTCACCCCAAAAGGAAGTAGGAAAAGAACCGGATTTTCCGCATCCTTCAGATTTATCTCCGAGATATTGGTGAACAAATGGGGATCAACCTCGGTTACTGCCTGGTAGATCTTCTTACAAAGGTTAGCTTTCTGGGTGTGCATCTGCTGATAGAAGTTAAAAGAGGAAAGTCCCAATCCGGTTATTATGGGATACTTATAAGCTTGTTCCCCATCCGAAATGGGAATTATCTCTTTACTCTCAGTCAAACCATAGATCCTATCGAGATTTACCAGAAAAACAGGTTTTTTCCAAAAAGAGTGAACAACCAACTCCGAAGGCAACCTCCTTTCAATCCTGACCTTTTCCACCATGGGCTCCTCTCTAATTTTCCCCTCAATATCCTGTAAAGGAATCTTAAAGATATTCTTACCCCAATAGGATGAAAAAAACTTTTCCTGCTCTTTTTTGTCATTGTGCCAATCGCCTTCCAAAACCACCGATTTAAGCCCAAACCAGGGTGAGTTGGTCAGGAACAGAAAACCTCCCACGAAAATAAATGATATCCAGACCAGATATCCTGTTTTCATCTTTTACCCCGATAACTTTTAAGAAAACTCTCACCTATTTTATACACGTCACCTGCACCCAAAGTCAGAAGCATATCCCCATCTCTGACCAGATCCAGAAGAAAAGGGACTAATCTATCTTTTTCAGCAAGATAATGGACCTCTTTGTGACCGTACTCTTTTGCAGCTTTAGCGACCAGCTCTCCGCTTACCCCGGGAATGGGTTCCTCCCTTGCTGGATATACATCGGTAACCACCAATACATCGGCGTTGAAAAACGACCTGCCGAACTCCCTGGAGAAATCCCTGGTTCTGGTATAGAGGTGAGGTTGAAAAAGGGCAATCACCCTTTTTGACCATCCGTCCTTAGCCGCTTTAAGCGTAGCCAATATCTCGGTGGGATGATGAGCATAGTCATCCACCACCAGGGTCTGGCCGATTACGCCCTTTATCTCAAACCTTCTCAGGACCCCGGAGAAATTCCTCAAAGCCAAAGAGATCTTTTCCCAGGGTATGTCCAGCTCCAAGCCCACACCCGCAGCTGCCAGCGAGTTTTTAACGTTGTGCACCCCGGGAACCCGAAGGTTTATCTCTCCTAATTTTTTATCCTTATAAAACACTGTGAAAAAACTCCTGTTTTCTGAGAAACTCAAATCCTCAGCATAAATATCCGCTTGAGGCAGGAGCCCGTAGGTTAAGATGGGTCTTTCTATCCCGGGCAAAAGGTTTCGAATCGTCTCCTCATCCAGACAGATAACCACTGACCCATAAAAGGGGACTTTGTTGATGAATTCCAGAAAAGCCTTCTCTATCTCCGAGAACTCCTTATAGTAATCCAGATGCTCGGCCTCCAGGGTGGTTACGACTGCAATTGTTGGCGTCAGTTTCAGAAAAGATCGATCGAACTCGTCCGCCTCCGCTACCAGATACTCGCCCTGCCCCAGCTTGGCACTGCTTTTTAAATTCACTACCCTCCCCCCCACAATCACTGTGGGATCCAATCCTCCCTCGGTCAGAATCTCACCGATCATCGAGGTGGTGGTGGTTTTGCCATGGGTTCCGGCTATCCCTATCCCTAACTTCATCCTCATCAGCTCGCCCAGCATCTCCGCTCTCCTTATCACCGGGATCTTTCTGCTTTTGGCGAATCTAACCTCGGGGTTATCCTGACTAACAGCCGAGGAGATAACCACCACATCCGCATCAGCCACATTTCCAGGTTCGTGCTCATAGGATATTCTGATCCCAAAACCTTCCAGCCTCTGGGTCACCTCGGTTTTCCTCAGATCGGAACCGCTGATCTTATACCCTGAGTTCAACAATACCTCAGCTATTCCGCACATCCCGGTCCCGCCTATTCCCACGAAATGAAGCTTTTTTATTTTTCTGAACTTGATCATATTTTCTTCAGGCCCCTCTTTTAAAAAGAAGGCTCTCCATCTCATCAACCAGATAAGATGTCGCCTGGGGCTGTGATAGTTCTTTTGATGCCTCTGCCATTTTCTTTAATTTGTTTTCATCTTTTAAAAGCTGGGTGATTCTTTTAAAAAGGGACTTTCCATTTAAATCTTTCTGAAAGATAATCTCCGCTGCCCCTTTTTTCTTCAGGGATTCCGCATTATGCCTTTGATGGTCACCTGCAGCATAAGGATAGGGGACAAGCAAAGCGGGTTTGCCCCAGAAAAGAATCTCAGCTAAACTCAAAGCTCCTGCCCTGGATACCAAAAGATCCGAGATCTGGTAAGCACTGCTCATGTCCTGGATAAAAGGAAAAACGGAAACTTCCGCTTTATGCTTTTCTGCCAACTTCTTTATTCTGGGATAATCGGATTTGCCGGTCTGCCACAAAATTTGGATGTCCTTTTCCTTATTCAGAAAATCCAAAGCATCCAGCAAAGCTCCATTTATCGCCTTAGATCCCTGGCTTCCTCCCAGGACAAAAACCGTTTTTTTATCCGGATCCAGATTGAAATCCCTCTTCGAAGAATACTTCCCTCCCCCGACGATATCCTCCCTTACCGGATTGCCAACCACCTTGAGCTTTCTTTTCAGGATGAAAAAAACCACCGATTCCGGATAAGCCAAACATACCCGATCTACCCATAAAGATAAAATTCTGGTGGAGATTCCGGGATAGGAGTTCTGCTCCTGGATCAGGCTGGGTATACTTTTCAAGCTGGCCAGCAACACCACTGGAAAACTCACATCCCCGCCTGTCCCCACCACCAGATCCGGGGAGATACCCTTGAGTATCTGGTGAGATTGAAGAAGAGATAAAAGCACATAGAAAGGGAAAAGCGCAAGCTTAAGATCTAATTTTCTCTTTATCCCCACGATTTTTATCTGGTAGAGCTTAAAACCTCTTTGAGGAATCACCTCGCTCTCCAATCCCCTCCTTGTACCCACGAAAAAAATCTCCGAACGGGGATGGCGCTTTCTGAACTCCTCAGCCATAGCGACAGCTGGAAACAAATGTCCTCCGGTTCCTCCACCTGCGAAGATGATTTTTACTTTCTTTTCCATCTGTAAGGTTTAGAATAAGATTTTCGTTTTTTTAAAGCCTTCTGTTGAGAGATATTCAATAAAATCCCCACTCCGCACATAGCCATAACCAGAGAGGAGCCACCATAGCTCAGGAAGGGGCAGGGTATGCCGGTGGTGGGAAGAAGCCCTAACACCACGCCGGTATTAATCAACGCACCTGAAATCAAAATCGAAGTCATGCCGAAAGCTAAAAGGAATCCGAAACGATCCGGGGCAGACAAACAGATCTTTATCCCTCTCAATCCAAAAATCAAAAACAGAAGCATAATCCCACAGGTAAAGATAAACCCTCCCTCCTCCCCGATGGCTGAGAATATGAAATCGGTGTGAGGCTCGGGCAAAAAGAACAGCTTCTGTTTACCGTTACCCAGACCTTTTCCGTAAAGACCTCCGCTTCCCAGACCTATAACCGATTGCTGGAGCTGATAGCTGCCTTCAAGCGGGTTTTTAAACGAATTCATATAATCTCTTACCCGATCCTTCTCGTAGCCTAAACCGAAGACCAAAACCACCCCTAAAAGAAAAACCGGAAGGATCAAAATCAAAAGGTGTCTCAACCTGGCTCCCCCCACGAAAAGCAAAAGCACCGAAGATGTTCCGATGGCAAATATCGCTCCCAGGTGAGGCTGTTTGAAAATCAGAAGAAAAGCTATCCCCAGGATCAAAAAGTAAGGGATCAGGATATATTTGAGCTTTTTTATCTTTTCACTTTTTTTAACCAAGGAGGCTGATATAAACAACAAAAGACAGTACTTGAAAAGTTCGGAGGGCTGAAAACCAAAACCTCCCAGCCTGATCCACCTTTTTACCCCTTTGGTTGGCTCGAAAAACAAGACCACCACCAAAAGGAAAAGCGACAAAACTAAAGCGGGAGTGGCTAAATATCTAAGCTTGTGGTAATCTATGCTTTTGAAAACAAAGAGCAAAACAAAAGACAAAGCTATCCAGACCAGTTGTTTTTTCAGAAAGTAGACGCTGGTTTTAAAACCCGAATCAGCCACAAAAGCGGATGAGGAGTATATCATCACCGAACCGAAGACCACCAGCACCAGCACTATCAAAAAAAGAACATAATCTGGAGCCGAACTATATCTCATCTTTTTTCTCCAGAACCCTGGTTTTGAAAACCCGACCCCGGTGCTCGTAGTTATCAAACATATCGAAGCTGGAACATCCCGGGGACAAAAGCACGCAGTCACCAGCCTGGGCCTGTTTTTTAGCTAAATCCACAGCCTCCTCTAAATCCTGAGCAAAAAACGTGGGGACCAGCCCCTTAAGTTGAGCTTTTATCTTTTTTTTGGCTTCTCCCAAAAGGATCAAACTCCTAACCCTCTTTTTTATTTGCTCCGCAAGCCTGGTAAAATCGCCGCCCTTATCCCTCCCACCCATCAAAAGAACTATTGGAGGATCTGTGCTTCTGAGAGCATACCAAACCGAGTTAACATTGGTGGCCTTGGAATCGTTGATGTATTTAACTCCGGAAACAGTTGCCACCTCCTCCAATCTATGCTCCACCCCGGGAAAGGTCTTTAAAGCTGAAGCCAGAGGTTCGGTCTCAACACCCAATAGCTTGGCAACTGTGGCTGCACAAGCTGAGTTGGAAAGGTTATGGGGGCCCTTTATTCTGATCTCATCGATAGCGATTACCCTCTCCTCCTCTCCCAAATGCCTGAACACAAGCATATCTTCCTTTACAAAAGCTCCCTGTTTTACTTCTCCCTGGGTGCTGAAGAAAAAACCTCTGCTTTTAATCTCGCTTTCCAAAGAGCTCGTCTCAGGATCATCCGAATTCAAAACGGAGAAATCATCTGAGGTCTGGTTTTTAAAAATTCTTTTCTTAGCCTCTCTGTACGAGTTCAGATCCAAGTGCCTGTCCAGGTGATCGGGGGTTATGTTTAAAACCGCTGCTATTTTAGGATGAAACTCTTGAGTTTTTTCCAGTTGAAAACTTGAGAGTTCCAGAACCACGATATAATCTTCGGTGAGAACATCAACAACTTCTGAAAAGGGGAGACCGATATTTCCGCAGACAACATACTTTCTTTTATCCAGCTTTAAAATCTCACCCAAAAGGGTAGCGGTAGTGGTCTTTCCATTTGAACCGGTTATTCCGATTATCTTGCCTTCACAAAACCGGTATGCCACCTCGATCTCGGAGAATATCGGTATTTTTTTGTCCAAAGCTTCTTTCAATAAGGACAGATCAGTGGGCACTCCGGGACTTAAGACCAAGAAATCCTTACCCTCAATAGCTTTATGGGTATGGCCACCGGTTTCCCAACCAACCTCAAGCTGTTTTAATTTTTCTATCTCGTTTTTCAATTCATCTTCCTTCTTAACCTCGGTAATAAACACATCCGCACCGTTTCTCCTCAGAAGGGAAGCCACCGCCATGCCCGATTTTGCTGCTCCGAAAACTGTCACTTTACATCCTTTGATTCTCTTTTTTCCCTTCATCTGATCTTCAAGGTGCTCAAGGTCAGAAGCGCACAGATGGCGCCGATAATCCACAACCTGACCACCACCTTGGGCTCCTTCCATCCCAGAAGCTCAAAGTGGTGATGCAAAGGTGCCATCCTGAACACCCTTATTTTTTTCCACTTATAGAAGAGTACCTGAATTATCACCGAAAAAGCCTCAGCCACGAATACCCCACCCACTATCACCAGCAGAAGCTCCTTTTTGATTAAAATCGCAACCAACCCTAATGACCCTCCTAAAGCCAGAGCTCCGGTATCTCCCATAAAAACATCAGCGGGATGAGAATTGAACCATAGAAATCCCAAAGAAGCGCCTATGATTGCACCACAGAAAACGGCCAGCTCCCCGCTTCCCTCCAGGTAGGTTACAGAAAGATAGCTGCTGAAGTCAATCCTTCCGGTGATGTAACACAATCCAGCGAAGGCAACCGCGCAGAGACCGATAAGACCTATGGCCAATCCGTCCAGCCCATCGGTCAGATTCACCGCATTTGATGAACCGGTTAGCACCAGCCAGACAAAAGGAATGTAGAAGACGCCAAAATCCAAAACCCAGTTTTTCAAAAACGGGATCTCGGTTGCTGTACCGAAATTAATGGCGGGTGGATATAAAAGTAAAATAACTCCCAGAAGAACTCCCAGGACGGTCTGCCCCACCAGTTTTTTTCTTCCCACCAACCCCTTGGGTTTGTTCTTCACCGCCTTGAGATAATCATCCATATAACCCAGAAGACCGAGCCAGATGGTGGTTAAAAGTATTAAATGTATGTAGGGATTGGTAAGGTCGGACCAGAGGACAGTGGGGACCACCACCGAAAACAATATGATCACACCTCCCATGGTTGGCGTCCCCTCCTTCGCCAAATGCGTTGGTGGTCCCTCTGCCCTGATCCTCTCCGCTATCCTTCCCTTCTTCAGTTTTCTTATTATTATGGGTCCCAAAATCAAACTCAGAATAAGCGCTGTCACCGTTGCGTAGGCTGCCCTGAAGGTAATGTACCTGAATATGTTGAAAAAAGAGACCGACGAACTCAATGGAAATAAAAGATGATAAAACATATCAGCTCTTTTTGTTTTTTAAAGCTTCCACTACCTTGTCAAGCTCCATCCTCCTGGAGCCTTTTACCAATAGTAGATCTCCATCCAGAAGATTTTTTTTAAGGTATGCGGATGCATCCTCTTTTTCCGAAAAGCTCAAAACCCTGGTACTGTTCATGTTCGAGTCTTTCGCCGAACGGGCAACAGCTTCTGATAATCTGCCAACGGTCAAAAGGAAATCCACATCCGCTTGGGGGACAAGCTTTCCGATCTCTTCGTGGAAATGTTCGCTTTTCTCCCCCAGCTCCAGCATATCTCCCAAAAGCACTATTTTTCTTCCCTGGCACCTCATCCCTTTCAAAGTTTCTAAAGCCTTTTTAACCGATACCGGATTAGCGTTATAGGAATCGTTTATCACCCTTATTCCCCCGATCTCAACCAGTTCCATTCTAAACTCAGAGGGATGGTAATTCTCCAAAGCCCTCTTTATGACGCTTTTCTCAAGACCCAATCGTTCTCCTGCCGCGAAAGCTGCCAGGGCATTGTAGACGTTATGTTCTCCCAAAAGCCTCAGCTTTATAGAAAGATCGTCTATGCTGAAACTGACCCATCCCTTATCTGAAAAACTTATTTTTCTGGCGAAGTAATCCGCTTTGTTTTTCATCCCGAAGGTAAGGGCTTTAATTTTTTCTTTTTTCATTTTTTCTGAGATGATCGGATCATCGATATTCAGGATTGCGATACTATCTTTCTTCAAACCCTCGACCAGCTCAAATTTTGCCCTGGCTATCCTTTCTATGGTTTTCATCGATTCCAGATGAGCTGGTCCGATGTTGGTGATTATCCCCACATCAGGTGAGGTAAGCTCGGTTAAAAGTCCGATCTGCCCCAGATCGGTTGTCCCCAGCTCCACCACCAAAGCCTCTGTTTTGGGCGTTAACTGAAATAGGGTCAAGGGGATTCCAACTAAATTGTTATAGCTTCTGGGAGACTTCAAGACCGAGTATTTCTCAGCAAGTACTCCGGCGACCATATCCTTGGTGGTGGTCTTGCCGTTGGTGCCGGTTATCGCCACCGTTTTAAGATCAAACTTTCTTGCATACCACCTGGCAACCTGGCCCAAAGCAAACCTGGTATTCTCAACCGCAACGAAAAAAGCGTCCCCTTTTGCCAGATGTTTTAGCTTTTCAACCTTATCTTTTTCTATTACAACTCCCGCTGCCTCTTTATCCAATGCATCCTTGACGAAATCATGACCGTCGAAATTTTCCCCTTTCAAAGCGAAAAAAATATTTTCCTTTTGGATGGTTCTCGAATCTATGGAAATACCACAAGATGGGGTGTGTTCATCGCATGAGGGATTTAAAACCTCCACCTTTATAATGTCTTTCAGTTCTTTAAGGCTGAGTCTTATCACCGAAGCACCTTTGGATTTTTAACCTTTTTTCCTTTGAAAAACTTCTCCACCTCTTCTTTATCAGAGAAATGTATTTTTCTTTTACCCAGAATCTGATAATCCTCGTGTCCTTTTCCTGCTATGACCACCGTGTCTTTCTCCTCCGCCTTCTCCAGAGCAACTCTTATGGCTTTTTTCCTGTCGACTGTTAGCTTAACCTTACCTTTGTTTTCCACCCCTTGATATATCTGTTGAATAATGGATTGCGGATCCTCGGTTCTGGGGTTATCCGAGGTTATTATAACCCGATCAGCCAGATCCGATGCTATCTTACCCATCATGGATCTTTTCCCTTTGTCCCGGTCACCACCGCATCCGAAAACCACAGTCAAATTCCCCGAGGTGATCTCCCTGGCATCCTCCAATACCTTCTGCAGTGCATCAGGGGTATGAGCATAATCGATTAAGACGATAAAGCCAGATCCTCGATCAATCCTTTCCATCCTTCCCGGGACGTTTCGGAAGGATTCCAATCCCTTCTTTATGGTGGGAAGATCAATTCCCAGGGCAACGCAGCAGGCAGAGCTTGCCAGGGCATTATAAAGATTCAGCTTACCCAAAACCTTTAAGTTTATCTTTTCTTCTCCTTTTGGGGTGGAAAGAACCAGCTCGGTTCCGGAGAGGTCGCTTTTAAACTCCAGAGGAAAAACATCCCCGTTACCCTTTTTTAAAGAATAGGTCAGTTGAGGAACTTTGGCTTTTCCGGAGAAAAACTCCCAATTGGGATCATCCTTATTTATAATTGCCCATCTTTTATCACCTTTCAGTTTCTCGAAAAGAGAAGCTTTGGCTTCACAATAGGATTCGAAGGTCTTGTGAAAATCCAGATGATCCCTGGTGAGATTGGTGAATATCCCCACATCGAAATCAACCTCCTCAACCCTACGCAGAGCCAGAGAATGGGAGGATACCTCCATGACTGCATAAGAAACCTTCTTTGAAAGCATCTCAGAAAAAAGCCTGTGTAAATCTAAAGATTCAGGCGTGGTGTGAGAAGCAGGCAATCTCTTTTGCCCGATCATATGGGCAATGGTTCCTATAAGACCAACTCTATTTTTTGCGCTTTCCAAAATCGATTTGATCATATAGGTGGTGGTGGTTTTACCGTTGGTTCCGGTTACCCCGATGACTTTAATTTTGGTTGAGGGAAAACCATAAAACCTGTGGGAGATTTTAGAAAGTGCCTCTCTGGAATCAAAGACCACCACTTCCGCTTTGAGGGAGGGCTTGAGTTTTTCAAAAAATCCCCGGGATTTCTCGACCACAACGCAACCAGCACCTCTTTTTACGGCCTCAGGCACAAAGTCATGACCATCCTTTTCAAAACCCCTAATCGCCACAAAGAGGTTACCGGATGATACCTTTTTCGAATCATACTCTATCTTTTCGACTTTGGTATCAGTATCTCCTGATATACTTTTAATCTTCACCTGGTTCAAAAGCTCAGCTAATATCATGTTCTCAAATCCGGCATTTATCTGGGTACACATTTAATCACACATACCTCCCCCTGAGAGACTAAAGTACCCGCCTCGGGTTTCTGCTCGGCTACAATACCGCTCCCCGAAAGCCTGAAATTCACCTCATAGCTTGACAGAATAAAAGCAGCTTCCCGAGCAGTCAATCCGGTAACGTCGGGAACCTTCAGGAATATCTTCTGGGGTAATTCTCCCTTCAGGGTTAAATCCAACTGATGATCTTTTTCTAAGGCTTTTTCTGTGGTATCTTTTTCAGCGGTGGTAAAAGGCTTTTTCTGAAGAGAGTAGATTTTGGATGCGATGCATCTGAAAACCGGTCCAGCGGTCTGGCTTCCAAAGTGCTTACCCTGGGGATTATCCAAAATCACCAGTCCCACTATCTCCGGATCCTCAGCCGGAAAGAACCCGACGAAGGAAGCGATGTATTCTTTTTCCTTATAACCTCCCTTAACCAGATCGGGCTTTTGAGCGGTGCCGGTCTTGCCCCCCAGGACAATCCCCTCGATCCCCAATCCCTCTCCTGTTCCGTAAGAGACCACCCCTTTTAAAAAATCCACCAGCACCCTGGAGGTGTTCTGGCTTATGACTTTCCTTTTCACTTTGGGATCAAACTCCTCTATGATCTCTCCCTCCTGATCCAAGATCGCCTTGACCACGTAAGGTTCCATCAGAAATCCTCCATTGACAACTGCAGCATATGCGTTGATCAGCTGAATCGCAGTCAAGGAAACTCCCTGACCGATGGAAAAAATCGAGAGGGTATAATCGGATAAAGAACCCGGGGACGGTAAAAATCCCCTTGATTCTCCTGGAAGGTCTATCTCAGTTTTGTCACCGAACCCGAATCTCTGAGCATATTCTAAAAGCTTTTCTTCCCCAACCTCAACAGCAACTTTAGCGATTCCTATATTACTGGAAAAGACCAAAGCCTCCTCGAAGGTAATCCATTGGTGGGGTACATGATCATGCAGGAATTTTCCCCTTATATTATAGACACCGTTTTCAGCGTAGATTTTATCCTCGGGCCTTTTTATTCCTTCCTCCAAAGCAGCAGCAGCGGTAACTATCTTGAAAGTCGAACCCGGTTCGAAATTGTCGGATATCATCCTGTTTTTTATCGGTAAGGCAGATCTCCTTTCACCAATACTGAAAGCCAAAGCCATTATCTCACCTGTTTCGGGATTCATCAAAATTCCGCCCCCTCCATCTGAGCCCGTTTTTTCGATCGCCTTTTTCAACTCCTCCTCAAGTATGGACTGAAGATTTATATCTATGGTTAAAACTAAATTCTTTCCAGGTTTCGCTTGTATTATAGGATACTCCTCAGTAGAGTAAGAGTTCCCTAAGGCGTCCCTTAAAAACACCCCTTCCCCATCAACTCCTGAAAGGAACCGATTGTAATAATATTCCACCCCGGCCAACCCTTTATTGTCGATATCGCAGAACCCCATTATATCCTGAGCCAAAGGATAGTGAGGATAATACCTTTTTATCTCCTTTCTGAAAAATACCCCTTCTAAATTCCAGGAGGAGACCATTTTGCTTTCCTCTTTTTCGGCTTTCCTTTTCAACCAGACGAATTTCCTTTTGGTGTTTAATTTCTTTCTGATTTCACTTTTCGAGCAGTCAGTAATTTGAGCAAATCTTTTAGCGACTAAGTTCTGATCTTCAATTTGACCTGGAACTGCAAAAAACGAATTGGTGGGAAGATTAAAAGCCAAAACCTGTTTATTCCGATCATAGATCGTACCTCTCTCAGCTTCCAGATTCATCCGGATAAGATGTTGATTTAAAGCGATCTTTTTGTATTTGTGATAATTTAGAACGTGAATGGAAAAAAGCCTGAAAACGACTATCCCCCATATCAAAACTCCCAAAGACAGCACTAAAAAAACCCTGACCCTATCTTTTTTTCCCCTATAGGTCATAATCTATCTCTTTTGCCTCCAGGCTATTCTGGGGAACATCTAAAAATCTGTCCGCTAACTTTTTAAAATATCCCACCAGGTCAAATCCTTGTTCTTTCTGTTTGTCATTTAAAAAATTTTGCTCCTCCAAAAAAACTATCTGATCAGTTTTAGGGTAGATAAGACCTAACCTGAGTTGTGCTATCCTTTCTATCCTTTCCACTGAGGAGAGTTTTGCGATCTCTATATTCAGGTACTTGACTTTTTTCTGTTTTTCAGCAATCTCGGTTTTCATCTCTTTTATATCCTGTGAAAACTTCAGAACCGTTACCTTTTGCCAGATGTAGACCAATGACAGAAAACCCATAAAGACCAAAACCAAAAAGAACTTGACCAGACCAAAGCTTTTTTTATCCCTTTTGTTTTTCCTTCTTTTTTTTGCTTTGCTCATTTTGAAAAATTTAATTTCTCGCAGACCCTCAATTTAGCTGAGCGCGATCTTGGATTTTCCTTTTTCTCCTCTTTATCAGGAACCAAAGGTTTTTTAGTCAATACCTTTAAGACTTTCTTTCCTCCGCAAACGCATTGGGGAAAATCTGGTGGACAGATGCATCCTTTTGAATAAAAATTAAATGTGGATTTCACTAATCTGTCCTCAAGAGAATGATAAGAGATCACGCACAACCTTCCACCGGGCCGTAAGAATTCCATTGCCTGATTTATACCCTCTTTTAATTCATCAAGCTCATCGTTTACCTCTATCCTTATCGCCTGGAAGCATTTTGACAAAGCTTTTGATTTATTCCTGGGATCAAGTTTTGGTTGAAGTACCTCTTTTAAATCTCTGGTAGTATTTATCTTAGCTTTATTCCGACTTTCCACAATGATTCTGGCTAAAAGCTTTGCCCTTTTGAGCTCACCGTATTCTCTGAAGATCTCGGCTAACTTTTCCAGAGGATAAAAATTAACAACATCGTATGCTTTTTTTTTCTGTGATAGATCCATTCTCATATCCAGAGAACCATCTTTTAAATAGGAAAACCCCCTTTCAGGATCTTCCAATTGTAGGGTGCTCATTCCCAGATCAAAAAGAAATCCTGATACGTCATTAATTTTTTGACTTTCTAAATGTGAACCTAAGTTTTTGAAATTTACCTTTGCGAAATCAACCTTTTCTTTGAATCCTTTTAATCTATTCTTGCAATATTCCAAAGCATCAACATCTCTGTCACAGCAGATCAGTTTCCCTTTTTGTTTTAACTCTAAAAGAACTGCCTGGCTATGACCTCCTCCATCCGCGGTTGCATCCACGTACAAACCACCGGGATCGGTTAAAAGGTATTTTATAACTTGTTTTAAAAGAACCGGAACATGAACAGGTGCCGGATCACTCTTCTGGTCTGAATAACTCCTCAGCGATCTCCTCATATGTTTTCTCTGCTGAGGCTAAATATTGGTTGTAGATCTCTGGATCCCAGATCTCTATCCTTTCTAAAACCCCTAATATCAAAACTTCCTTCTTAATCCTGGCAAACTCTAAAAGATTCGTGGGGATGGTTATTCTCCCCTGACGATCCAAAACCGCGTCAGAAGCGTTGGGCAGAAGGTGGCGTTCAAAAAGCCTGGTTTTCTTTTGAGTAAACTCTAATCTTTTAAGTTTTTCTTCAACCTTTTCCCATTCCTCCACAGGATATACGAAAAGACAGCCCTCTAAACCACGGGTTAAGACAAAAACGTCATGGGTTGTGGAGGAGGTTGACTTCCTGAATTTCGCAGGGATGTTCACCCTTCCTTTTTCGTCAACTGAGTATTTGTAAGTTCCTTTGAAAGCGGTCATAAAAAGGGCTCCAAAAATTTATTCCCCACAATTCCCCACTTTTTACCACAAAGTAATTTAAATGAGAAATCTTGTCAAGGAAAAAATTAGGTTTTTTCAAAAAAATCTCACCGAAAATCCACAATTTATAGGGGATTAGGGCACTATATGTAGAGTTGCACATTAGGGCAGTATATTTAACACTGCAAATAAAGGCAATATATGATGCGAATTATCTGAATCTAACATAGTTAAGTTAAAGCTCTGAATACCTTTGTATAACACTACTATCTACTTACTGTGCTTTATATAAAAAGCCAACAAATATCGAAATAAACAATCCTTTCCTTCTTCTGTTTTCCTCTTTAATTGTTTAAAACACTTTGTTCCCGACAGGTCCCCTGGGCTTAGTGGACGATTTTAGAACTTTTTTGATTAAAGAGGCTGATTATATAGAGATACCAGCTCTTAATTTTGCTGCTTGATCCTTGTTATAAGCCGTTGAAAATAACTACAATACAAAACCCCAGCCTATCTATATAAGAGAACGGGGTTTTGTAGAGTTTTTCTGATAGCTGAATGTCACGGGCAGCAGTTCAACTCAAATCCAGGCTTTCCAAAGTAGACATTGGCAACTATTATCGCATCCCCGAGGTTAGCCATAGTATCGCAGTTCGCATCCGATGCCCAGGGATTAATTGAGCATGGCTTTCCAAAGTAATAATTTGCCAAACAGATGGGATCAGCCAGATCGATTACTTCATCACCATTGACGTCACCACAGGGATAAGGCTGACATGTATAAACATAGGCTCGACCAGCATTAGTGCCTCCAGCATCATTCCTCCATGCTCCCACGATCAGGTCAAAATACCCATCATTATCTAAATCACCTGCTCCGGAAACCGAACATCCGAAGTAGTCGCCCGCAGCCTCTCCGGGAAAAGTGTAGAGAAAATCTCCGGTCTGACCAGAATAGACGTAGGCCCGACCAGCAACATTACCTCCCGCGAAGTATGCTCCCACGATCAGGTCAGAATATCCATCACCATCCACATCACCAGCTCTGGAAACCGAAATTCCGAAGTTGTCGCCCACAGCCTCTCCGGTGAAAGTGTAAAGAAGGTTGCCGGTCTGACCGGAATATACATAGGCTCGCCCAGCATCACTGCCTCCCGCATCATTCCCGTTTGCTCCCACGATCAGGTCAAAATATCCATCACCATTTACATCGCCTGCTCCGGAAACCGAGTATCCAAAATAGTCGTTCGCAGCCTCTCCGGTGAAAGTGTAAAGAAGACCTCCGGTCTGACCGGAATAGACATATGCCCGCCCAGCATCACTGCCTCCCGCATCATTTATGTATGCTCCTACGATCAGGTCAAAATGTCCATCATTATCTACATCACCTGCTCCGGAAACCGAATGTCCAAAGTAGTCGTACTGAGCCTCTCCGGTGAAAGTGTAGAGAAGACCTCCGGTCTGACCAGAATAGACATAAGCTCGCCCAGCAGAACTACCTCCCGCATCATTCCCGTTTGCTCCCACGATCAGGTCAAAATATCCATCATTGTCTACATCACCTGCTCCGGAAACCGAAACTCCGAAGTTGTCACCGGCAGCCTCTCCGGTTAAAGTGTAAAGAAGACCTCCGGTCTTACCGGAATAGACATAGGCTCGACCAGCATTATCCCCTCCTACATCATTAAAGCGTGCTCCTATGATCAGGTCATCATATCCATCACCATATACATCGCCTGCTCCGGAAACCGAAAATCCGAAC